>Ga0222420_100622_pt1 | contig 14094 bp, 16 predicted proteins | sample 3A2ome_FD_182470 | JGI IMG/M metagenome (GOLD analysis project Ga0222420, IMG submission 182470) | Enriched microbial communities from leaf-cutter ant dump, University of Wisconsin, Madison, United States - 3A200A (version 2) | ecosystem: Environmental > Terrestrial > Nest > Insects nest > Nest...
CCCAGCTTTTCCTGTCGAGGATGAGGAAGCTGAGGGAGCCGTGGATCGCCGACGCGTCCCGGATGATGGAGGAGGCCGGCCTTCCCGCGGAGCTTCACAGGGCAGCCCTCGGGACCTTGGGCGGAGGGGACCATTTCTGCGAGATCCAGTCGTTCGGGACGGCAGCGGACGGATGGTCCTTGCCCACCCTGCCGAGAGACACGGCATACCTGCTCGTCCATTCCGGATCGCGCAGCCTGGGAGCCACGATCGCGTCGCTGGCCAGGCATCCTTCTCCTGACGGACTGGAACCCGGATCGGACGATGAGGTCTCGTATCTCGCCATCCACGACGTCGCTGTCAGGTGGGCGAGCATCAACAGGAAGGCGATCGCCTTGAGGGTCGCCTCCCTCATGGGCGTCGAGCTTCATCTCGCCTGCGACGTCCCCCACAACCTGGTGGAAAGGAGAGAGGGGAAATGGCTCCACCGGAAGGGAACCGCCCGCGCCGAGGGAGGGGTCGTTCCCGTGGCGGGCTTCCGCAACAGCCCGAGCTATCTCGTCACGCCGTCGGCCCGGATAGGCGATTTCGGCCATTCGCTTCCCCCTTCGGCAGCTTCGAGATACCAGACCGTCGACCAGCTCGACTCCGGGCAAGACGGAAAAGGGCATCTGGAACTGACCGGGGGCGCCGGGTCATCGGTTGCCGAAATCCAGCGATTCGACGTTGCCACACCGCTGGCCTCGTTCCGGCCGCTGGCGACGTTCAAGGAATATGCGGCCCAGAGGTGAACGTAGCGCGGTTGACCGCGGCGAACGGCTTCGGTAACGGAACCCGGAGAAGACAGCCCCTGGAGGCCGAATGCTTGCAACGCAGGTCATGGAATGGGAATCCGGCATTGTCTATCCGGACGGATACCGTCACGACAGCTCGCTCGACGGCTTGAAGGAAAGGCTGGCCAAGGCCGAGAAGTTCGTCCTCGACCCCCAGGCATGCGTCATGGCGGCCGGCGTTGCCCTTTCAAGGCCTTCCTCGATCCTCGCGGCGCTGGAATTCGCCCGTCTGCCGTTCGAGCCGTTCTGGATCGAATTCGCGAACGCCGATGTCCGCAGCGCCATGGCTTCGCTTGGAAGCCCCTTGCTGCCTCAGCCCAACACAGAGGTCACGATCGAGCGTGCAGGGTTCCTGATACGAACGGAGGGCGAGGAGCTGGCTATCGAATACGTCCATGCCGACCGGACTCCGTCAGGCATGAAGGCCGTCGACCAGTCTCCTGTCAGAGGCCGCTTCTCGCTCAAGGGGCTTTCGGAAAGCGGCCGCGCGCTGCTGGAAATCTTCGCGCCCGCTGGCGGGACAGCCCCGAAGATCGCAGGCGGAAGGGTCCAGGATCACATCAAGCTACTGCACACATCCCCGAAGGAGGCGGCCGCCGACATGGAGCTTCGCGGGCGCTTCTCAACGACCCGCAATCCCGACGTCGCGCGGGTCCGCAAGCATATCGTTGGCTATCACGGGGAGGACGGGGTCCGCGTCATGGAGGAGCGGCAAGGCGAGGAAATGTACCGTCTTTTCAGCCTCCAGGTCCTCCCGGCCCTGATCCTGCTCAACTGCCGCAACGCCGTTTCGCCGGAGCGCGTCCCGGCCCCCGAAAAGCTGAACAGGCAGCGCGCGAAGAAAGGCCGTCCGCCGATCCCCGAGCACGTGCTCGTCAAGATACATCTGTCGCCGGAGCGCAGGGCCGAAAGGCATGCGGCGGGAGGGAGCAGGGCGTCCGCCCGTGGAGGCCTCGTGATCGGCCACTTCAAGGTCCGCAAAAGCGGGGTCTGGTGGTGGTCTCCCCATTGGCGCGGGAGCGTTGACGGGAAAACTCCGGAACGGACCTACGTCCTTACGCGCTGAGGGCCATCGGCCGTTCCTGCCTGCGGCGAAGCCCACCCTCGATCTCCTGCCATGCGGTTTCGGCGCTCGTCCGTCCGGTCGCCAGGTCGTGGCAAAGCATCGTCCGTTCGTCGATTTCGAACGTCGCGCCGGTAGAGTTCCATTTCCGAAGGTTAAGGCGGGACATGACATCCTCGACCGCCTTGATCCGGCTTTCCGCGCCAAGCAGGTAGCGCCTGAGGCCGTCCGACTCCATGGACAGGAGAAGGCGGTCCCTCACGATAAGGTCGATCTCTCCGGTCGGGGTCACGGCTTCGCCAGGCGTCGCCAACCGTACCATCGCCGCCGCCTTTTCGTGCGAAAGCAGGCGGATGAAGGTGTCGACCATGGTCTGGTAGTCGCGGTCGCGGCCAAGGGCAAGGTCGAGCAGCCGCATCAATGCTTCCGCCCGTACGATGCGGTGGCCGTCCATCGCGTTCTCGACGTCGCTGAGGCGGTTGACGCACTCAGCCAGCTGGCTTCTCGGGGAGTCCAGCGCCGCCGAGACGGCCGCCTCCGTCACCCGGCTGATTTCCCGCAGGTTGTCATCCAGTTTCGTTTCGCACTCCTTCGACCATGCGGCCGTCTGCGCGAAATACTCCGTCAACGCAGCATGCGTGCCGGAAAGGTCGTCGAAACCGACGGTCCGGGCCAGCCATCCGTCGAGGCCCTTCCATGGCCATCCCGCCCGGTAGGCGTCCGTGCCGAAGCCGCGCCGGCTGAGGTAGGCAAACGGCTTTCGCCCTTCGATATCCGCAAGGCGGATTGGAATTTCGTGCTTCGCCTGCACGTTCCAGTTCAGGAGGCGGGCAAGATGGCCTTTCAGTTCGGCGCTCTCCCTCTCCAGGCGTTCGAGGGATTCCCTTGCCGCTGCGTCAAGGAGCGGTTCCGAAGACCGGGTTTCAAGCGCCGCGCGGGCTTCCGCGACCGCGGCGGCGGCTCCTGAATGCCGCTTTTCAAGCGCGGCCACCTCCGCGTCGGCGCGCGAGATGACGTCGATCGCCGACCTGGCTCCCTCAACCCGCCTTTCGAAGATCGCGGCGACCTTTTCGTTCGCCATGGCGTCCGCGCCCGTCGGCGTACGGTTGGCGTAGCGCCGCCATGCAAGCGCCTCTTCGATGCGCAGCGCGTTCAGCTTTCGGTCGACCTCGACCAGCCGTCCCGAGGCCTTGACGATCTCGTCCTGGACCACGTCGCGCTGGAAGGCCAGCATGGAAGCGAGGCGGGTGCCTGTGATCATTGCGAGTCCTCCTTCCATTCGACGAGCGCGCCGCCTGAAACGGAAATCTTCCAGTCCACGTCCTTTGCGCCCTTCTCCCGCACGCCGGCCACCATACCGCCGATAGAACCCGAAACCGCCTTCTCTGCCGAAAGCCGCGAGAATTCATCGGCCGGAATCCGGACTGCCCAGCGGGAAACCTGGACCGTCTTTCCCGTGTCCATGTCGGTTACGGCGACATCGACGGGGCCGCCGTCGTCGCCTACCGCCTCAACGATGACGAAATTCTGCTCGTCCTTGCCCGAATACCGCCAGAACCCGCTTCGTTCAGCCGAAGTCACCTTGATCTCGGCCCTGGGAACGGGAACCGCCTGCGGCGAAGGCTTGTCGGATACGGAAAGCATCGCCTCCATTTTAGCCGCGGCCTTCTCGAGGCTGGCCAACCTGTCTTCCTTGGCTTTCAGGTCCGTATCTGCGGCAGCCTTCGGCGCTTGCGCGTGGGACGGTTCCATGGCCGTGGCAGGTTTCGGCTCGGGCGCAGGGACAGCCGGGGACTCGATGGGAACTGCGACCTCCGCCGGCCCGCTAACGGAGGATTCGTTCAGGAGCGAGCGGGATACCGCGGCCAGCCCGCCTGCGGCAAGGGACAGTGCGACGGCGACAGCCGCCACTTTCAGCCGCGCGACGTAGAGCGTGGCGAGGATTCCGCCTTTGCCTGCCTGGGGAGCCGGAATAGCCGTCGCCGGATAGCCCGGGAAACGGCCCGCCGCCGATGCTGTACTGGATGCTTCCATTGCCTGAACCTGAATCCTGTTGCCAAGCGGGGATATTTGACCCGTCCGGGCATGTGTTCGTCAACTCGTTTTGCAGGATTCGATCAAGATTGCAAGGACTCGAAGTGAACGAATGCTACCAAAGTGTGGATTTGGAACCTTGAAACCGCTTCCAAATCCTTTGGCGGCTGATTGCTTCAGGTTTGGGTTCTGTCTCAAATAAGGTTGTTTCGCCTTGACGTCAGGAACAAATCCTGTGACCTAAAGGAACGGAACAGGAACAACCGCCCGTTGAAGACCGTCAAGGCATACCGCCTGAAGCTCTACCCGTCGAAGACGCAGCGCCAGGCACTGGCGCGGAACGCGGGTGCGTGCCGATGGCTGTGGAACCATCTTCTCGCCATGCAGAAGGACGTCTACGCCCGGACGGGCAAGTTCGTCTTCTTCCACGACATGTCGAAGATGCTGCCGGGCCTGAAGAAGGAATTTCCCTGGCTCGCCGAAGTCCCAAGCAACAGCCTCGTCCGCGTCTGCCGCAACCTCGAAAAGGCCCTGAAGGACTGCTTCAAGAGCATGGGCAAGGACCGGAAGGGATTCCCGAAGTTCAAGGCCAAAGGCAGGTCGAGAGAGTCCTTCTACGTCATCAACCAGGCTCTCAGGATCGAATCCGAAACCCGTAAGGCCTTCCTGCCGAAGCTCGGCCCGGTGCGCTTCCGAACCGGAAGGCTGCCGGAAGGCGACATTCGCGGTGCGAACGTCGCCTGGAACGGCAAGGCCTGGGAGCTCACAGTCCAGTGCGAGACGGAGGCGGAAGTCCCGGAGGTGGCGGCGGACGCCGCCACGGTGATCGGCATCGACCTCGGCCTGAAAGACCTTGTCGTCCGTTCCGACGGCGTGAAGGTCAAGCCGCCGAAATCGCTGCGCAAGGCCCAGAAGCGCCTGCGGCGCGCGCAGCGCTCCCTCGCCCGGCGCACGAAAGGAAGCGCCAACAGGGCGCGCCAGGCGCGCATCGTGGGCCGCATCCATGCGAAGGTGAGGAACCAGCGGCGCGACGTGCAGCACAAGGCGACGTCTGACCTGGTCAAAGCCGCCTCTGCCGTCGTCACCGAGACTTTGAACATCAGGGGGATGGTGAAGAACCGCCGTCTGGCGCTGGCCATTTCCGACGCGGGATGGGGCGAGATCGTTCGCCAGATCGGCTACAAGTGCGAGTGGGCCGGGAAGGCCCACGTCAAGGCGGGGAGGTTCGAACCCTCCACGCAGAGATGCTCGTCCTGCCGGACGGTCAAGACCGGGGTGGACAAGCTCACCCTGAAGCACCGCACCTTCCGGTGCGGTTGCGGCCACGAGATGGACCGCGACATGAACGCGGCGCAGAACCAGCGCCGCCTGGGGCTTGAGGCCCTTGGATTAGAAGACGTAGGGCAGGTTATGCCCGAACGGGCCGGGAACGTTCCGGCCTACGCCTGCGGAGACCCCTCTGCCGGGCCGGAGGCTTCGGCCTCCGGCAGGTACGGGTCGCGGAAGCAGGAAGACTGTGCGGGGGCAACCTCGTATGAGACATAACCCAACAAATCGAATGGCGATTCAAGCGGATTCTGCCACGATGGTTATCGGAGAAGACCTATTTGCCGTACATGGTCCAGGCGGGCTTCACGGCCAGGAAAGCCTGATACTTCCCGTCCACCCGAGCCCATTCCTCGTTGTAGAGCCGCCAGCCGCGATTGTTATCGCCGTCGTGGTCCGGCTCCCGGCCGTAGTCCTGTTCAGCCAGCCAAGCGACGATGATGGGGAGCACCGTCGCGGCGTCCATGCTCACCGGGAACGGGATCATCTCCTTGGTCTCAGCCCAGTAAAGGACGAATCCTTTCTCGGGATGGATTGAGTAGCCGATAGCCTTGCGGTAGCCGCTAAAACCGATGTCGAGGGCCTTGCCGAGGACTTCTTTCCTGTCGTGAACGATGTCGATCCTGAAGTTGTCCATTGGCCGTCTCCTTTGACTGAAGGATCAAGGATGTTCATTAGACGGCGGCTTGTCAAAATCGATAGAGTTCGCCTTGCGCGGCTTCTAGCCGACAGGAAGACTTATTGGCATCGCCGGACATCACCCGGAACCTGATCGGAGTCTTGAATGAGATTTTTCGGATGGCTGTTCGTAATTCTCGGCGTAAGCATTGCGATCGTGATCCCGGCCTTCGGATTCGCTGGATGCATCCCCTGTGGCATACTCTTTCTCATCTATGTCTTGCAGCCGATATTTTTGCTTATACCCGCGCTCATGGTACTGACAGGCATTCTGATGATCGCGAGTTCGGACCCAGAAGCTCCGATGCCGGAACCTGTTCCAACGTTGTCTCCTGAAGACCTCGAAAAGATAAGGTAGCAGGCTGGGTTCAGGCGCGTGCCAATGTTCCTTGCGGCGTCTCCTCCTGCCACGACCGGATGACCCGCTGGAAGAAGGGGAGGTCGAAGAAGCTGAAGACACCTTCCGGCGCTTCGGCGTCATAAAAGCGCCCATTGGAATACAGGAATACATGCGTGCAGGCGTCGAAGCCCGCGTCGGCCGACAGCCTGTCCAGGTCGTCCCAGTCCATGCCGTCCGGCGGAACCACTCCCGGCCAGTGGGCAGCAAGCATCTCGCGGTCGAATGGGCCGCCGTTGTCGTAGGAGAAACCCGTATCGGGATCGACCTCGATGAAGCAGGCGACGTCGATGTCCGTCAGCGCGTCGCGCGGCTGGCCCGTCCATTCCGGGAAGAGGGCCACGACCTCCGACGCGAAATCCCCGCACAGCCCGGCGTTGATAGCCTCCGCGTCGGCGGCCAGCCCCTCCGAAACCATGCCGTCCCGAACGTGCCGGATCAGCGAGGACAGGTCACGGATTGCCGGCTCCATTGGTGGTCTTCAGATGCCGGGAGCCGCCGGGGCAGCCTCGGGCTCGGTTTCGCCCACCGCGTCGGTCGGGACGAAGGCGTAGCGGTAGTGGGGGTCGTGGGCGTTGCCCGTGAGGCCAATCAGCAGCTTGACGCTGTCGACGGCGTAGAGGTCGCCTTTGGTGCCGCTGGCTCCCTTGACGAGGCGGACTTTCGTCCCCTTGGGAACGGTCACGGTTGAACCCCAGAGATTGAGTTCGAGGTCTCGGGTGGTCTCCTGTGCCATGTTCACGCCTTTCCCTGCTTTCCTGATGCGGTCTTATGCCTGTCCAGGATAATCGTCGAGGAGGATGAGAGCGGCAAGCAACAAAGTTTTGCGCCGTATCCTTGATCGGCCGCGCCGGCCGTCATTTAATCCGTGATGGCGTCATGCAAGGCCATGGTTGGCGTAAGGAGCGGATATCCATGTCTTACCTCCCTTCAGGAAAGTCCGTCGTCGGAGCCTTCGCCCTGGCCTTGATCACCACGTTCTCTTCCGTGCCCTTGTCATCGGCCGCGGACAGCTTCGTTTTCAGATACAAGACCGGGATTGTCACCGTACCCGTGCCGACGCAGGACTCCGACAACGAGAGCCAGCAGGTCTCGATCGTCGCCAACCCGCCTCCCGGAGTGACCGAAGGCGAAGAGGTCAACGTTCCCATCGTTGTCAGCGGCGATGACGAAGGCGTGACATACGAACCGTCAGAAGACGCGGATATGCCCGGTCTGACCGTCGATCCCGCGACCGGAACGGTTTCCGGAACCCCGTCCGTTCCGGATGGCGCCGAGATCGTCATCGGAGTCGCAGCGGTCAAGGACGGCGTCGTCGTCGCCAAGACGGTGCCCATTCACAAGGTTGTCCGGGCGAAGCTGCAGATCGATCTCGTTCCCGACGATATCGCCATCGACGAAGACACCCCGTTGCCTTCGGAGGGGATGGATGCCCGCGCTTCGGGCGGCGATCCATCGTCCATAACGTGGTCGCTGTCAGGCGCTCCGGCCTGGCTGACTGTGGTAGGAGGCAGCCCGCAATCCGAGGCCTCCCTCCAGATCGTCGTGGGAGAGCATGCTCAGGAGACCGAAACGCTTACCGTGACCCTGACCGCAAGAGACGGCGAAAACCGCGAGAGCAGCGAAACGTTCAAGGTGACTGTGGAAGCGGCCACGAATGTCGTGGAGCTCACGGATGAAGTCTGGGATTTCGGCGTCTCGGTAGCGCTTACGGGAGACGGGAAGACGCTTCTGGTCGGGAATGACTGGCTGGACAGCGGCGCAGGCAAGGCCAGCGTTTATCAGAAGGTCGGCTCCACATGGACCAAGGTGCAGGACCTCTATAATTCCGATTCCCAGGAGTATGACGAGTTCGGTTACAGGGTAGCCCTGTCGAGCGATGGAAACACGGCTCTGGTTTCCTCGTATGCACACGACGACAACAGCGGCGCCGTGTACGTTTACCAGAAGGTCGACGGGGCTTTCGTGGAGACGCAGGCGATCACGATGCCTTCGCTCGGCTCCAATGAAAGCGGGGAGTATTTCGGATGGTCGATAGCGATTTCTCCGAACGGTTCCACGGCTGTCATCGGCACTTATGACGTCGACAAGGACCTTGGAGACTTTCAGGGATCGGTCTGGGTTTATAACCGGGTCGGACAGACATACGCGATGGTTCAGGAACTTGCCGTTCCTCAACTGGAAGGGAGTTTCCAGTTCGGCTTCGGGGTCGCCGCGTCCAACACCGCGATCATGGTTGGGGCTCCCGGAGCGAACTACCAGCAGGGCGAGGCCTACGTGTTCACCGGCGGTGGCTCCTCCTGGGCTTTGGCCGCGACGCTCTCGCCTAGCGGAGGCGACGGCTATTTCGGCAGGAACGTAGCCTTGTCCAGCGACGGGTCGACCGCGGTCGTAAACAGCTACAACGGTTCAGCGTCAAGCTCCGTCTACGTCTTCAGCCAGGCTGCGGGGTGGGGGCTTCAGTCCAAGTTGGCGGCCCCTTCGTCAACGCAAGGCCAGGCCTCATTTGGCTACAACATCGCCGTGTCGGGTGACGGCAACACCGTCCTGGCGGCCGTAGACCCGAGACTCACCACCGACGAGAAGGTATTCATGTTCACGCGGGCCGGGACCATCTGGAACCGTGGAGAAGACCTTGTTCCCCCGGCTTCGGGCAGCGGCCGCGGGATTGGCGACTGGCTCGCGCTTTCGTCCGATGGAAGCACAGCGGCCGTCGGGTCTACGTATCGCGGAGAAGGGGGCAGCGTCCTGATCTTTGGCCATTCGGATTGAAACGTGGGGTCACGTCCAATCCTGGTTCGCCGGGGTGGCCGCCTAAGCGGCCAGTCCCGGCGCGATTCCGGGACGACGTACGGCCCGACGGCCCACGTTGACGCCCCCGGGCGGCCTGGCCCGCCCGTGCGCCTGCAAGGCGCGGTGGAGGATGTTCAAGGCCGCGTTCACGTCCCGGTCGAGGACAGTCCCGCAGGCGCATCGGTGGATGCGCTCGGCGAGCGTCTTCGGAACGGTGGAGCCGCAGGAGGAGCACTCCTGCGAAGTCCCGCGAGGGTCGACCTTCACGACGGTCCCACCGGCCCTTTCAGCCTTGTAGGTGATGAAGTCGACCAGCCTTGCGAAAGACGCGTCGAGCATCTCCCGGTTCAGTCCGGCCTTCTGCCGGACGTTCCTGCCCGGCTCGGCCGCGCTTCCGCGCGCCGAACGGGTCATGTTCTTCGTCTGAAGCTTCTCCAGGCCGATGAAGCCGTAGCGCTTCGTCAGGTCGGATGAGACCTGGTGCAGGTGGGTGGTGCGCGCGGCGTAGACGGCGCGCTGGAGGCGCGCCAGCCGCTCGCGCAGCTTGCGCCTGCGCATGGAGCCTCGCTTGCAGCGCGCCAGCGCCCTCTGGGCGATGCGCAGCTGCTTCTCCCGGAGAGACTTCGGCCGGGCGTTCTCGATGAACTCCCCGTCGCTGGTTGTGACGAGATGCGACACGCCGAGGTCGAGGCCGACCTCGGCTTCGTGATGGAGATGCACCGACTCCGCCGGAACGTCGACAGACAGGGAAACCCACCAGTGGCGGCCTCGTTTGGTGAAGACACAGGACTTGATGTCCGACCCTTCGGGAATCGGCCGATGCATTCTGATCTTCAGGCCGGACTTGAAGCTCGCGAAGACGAGCCTGTTTCCGAGAAGCCGGATTCCCTTGAACTCGTCGAATCCGAAGCTTCTCCACCTGCTCCTCGCCTTGAAGCGGGGGAATCCGGGCTTCTGGCCGCGTTTCACGCGGCCGAAGAAGCCCTTCATGGCCTCGTCGACGCGGGCGATGGACCAGCGGGACATGGAGACGGGGAAAGAGGAGAACGACTCGTCAAACGACCTGATCTGCGTCAGGGACTTGTTCTGGTCGAGCTTCGTGATGGAGATTTTCTGCTTCTGCCAGGCATCCACGCGCTCCTGGAGTGCGGCGTTGTACAGCTGGCGCTGCAGCTCGCAGATCCCTTCCAGGATTCGATGCTGCTGCAGCTTCGGCTGGAGCTTGAAACGGTAGGTCAGAAACATGCGGTTACGGTGTTTGTTCCCGATTGGTTCCTGCCAATGTAGTCGTCAGAGGCACGTTGTCAACTCAGACGCCACGGTTTAATCCGTATAGCCTGATCTTTCCGACCAGGTAAGCCGATCAGCCGATGCGGCCCGAAGCCGCGGCGGGTAGACGTTACAGCCCTCTCAGGTAGTCGCGCCTTTTCAGGAGCCTCGTGAATTCGGCCTTCCTGCTGGGAAAGTCGGACTGGGTCACGGGCCACTGCCCCTTTTCGGCAGCAAGCCTGTTCACCTCTTCGACCAAGGCGTCGACCGATGGCGTTCCGGCCGATGCAAGTTCGTCCTTGGATGCTTGATACCGAGGCAGCGCGGAATAGTCGGGCGCACCTGTCGGATCCGGCCTGGCCGCTTCGGGCCGCGGATGCGGGAAGGGATGGCGGACAGGCGGTTCGGATCCCCTTCCCGCCGTCTGTCCAGGTGGCCGTTGCTTGGCCGCAGTTTGCGCCGGCGCTCTCCCGGAAGGTTCGGCTATCGGCGATTGGGGTCGCCACATCCCGTAATCCTTCGCTTCCTTGAGACGGTCATGATAGCGAGCGACGACGGAAGGCGTCAGCGTCGAGGAAGGAGACGACGTACCTCGCAGGGTTCTCGAAGCCTTTTCGGGCCAATTCCGTTTTTCATCCATGGCCGACTGGCATGCGGCCCAGAATGCTCCGGGCCTGTAGCCGGTCAGCCGGTCGCAGTCGATGAGGAATTCGGCCAGTTCGTGGAGGTACTCCTCGGCCGCGTCGACAATCTCCAAACCGATGCAAGGACCACTGAAGGGATCCGTCACGACGAGTGCCGGGTAACTGTCGAACTGAAGGTCGAACCTTCGCTCGACTCTCCTCAGCACTACGGCCAGGACAGCGTGAACCGCAACGCAGGCCGCATCGAATACGTCCCGGTCTCCCTCCCATCTCGAAGGGCCTGTCAAAAGCCAGTCGATGTCGTGCAGGAACAACAGCTCGTTGTTGGGGCGCTCCATGATCCCCGCTTCCCCCAGATACGGAATGTTCCATTCAGGGGCCGGGACCCATTTGCCGTTCTCGCCGAAATAGACCGGCTCGAAGCAGACCGACAGGTTTCCCCTCGCTGTGACGTGGGAGGTGATGGCGAGACGGTGCCTGAAACTGGAAAACAGCCCCGACTGCTTCATCTTCGTCAGGTTGTCGAAATCGGTGTACAGGATCGGGTTGTCCAGGATTCCGTCGCATGGACGGCCGCTCCCTATCAGCGCTCCCTCCAGTTCAAAGAAAAGGCGCTGGGCGAATGGATGCGGCCTGAACGCCAGCAAGGCATGCAGCTTCTCCACCACGCCGGACAGGAGAAGCAAATGCCTGCGCCTCTGGCCAAGCGAGTCCTCGAACTTCAGGTTTTCGAGGTATGGCCCGCGCCGTTTCCTTCCCTTCACTCATCGGCCTCCCTACTGGATGCGGCAAGAATGCACGGAGACGCGGCCTCGTCAATGACAAGAGGTTTCTGGCGGGCTTCATCGTTGCGGCGCCTTGCGCTATCAATCTCCCATGAGACTGTGGATCGGCCCTGACAACGAAACCGTCGACCTCGACGCGGAGGATGAACCGCATTCGCTTTTCGTCGCCAAGCGCCCCGAGGCGTTCGGGCTTGCAGAAGCGCCGCTGGCCGCACATCTCGCCGCGCTCCGGGACCCCGACTGCGACATCGAATTCGACTACGACACCGTAATCGTCATGGCGGAGACGAACGGCTGGGTCCGTGTGGCCCGCGACGCAGCCGACAACGCCGCGGCTGTCAGCGCCTCCCATCCGAGGCATGCGCGCCGCGCCATCAGGCATCTTTCCGAACTCGTTCCGGGCTTCATGTCCGTCGACCTCGAGATCGAGCGTTTTGAAGGAGCCTGCGTCGCCCGAAGCCTGCGCCGCCTGTCGCCGGACGAGGTTCTCCTTTTCATGGACAAGGGCGTCCTGCCTCCCGGCCGCACCTACACGACGGAGATTTCCGAGGTTTCGCTGCTGGAAGCCCTGAAGCCGGAAGTCCCCGCCGCCATGTCGATGTGAACCTGATGGCTGAGTTCTTTGCAGGGAACCTCCCCGATGTCCTCTATCACGGCAGTCTTGAGCCGCTGGGACCGGACGCCGTCTGTCTTCCGGCCGACGGGCAGCATTGGTGGAACCTGATGGACTGGGACGACTACGACGAGGGACTGGACGGCGAGGACAGGACCGCCTACGCCAACATCGCCTGGGAGTATCTGGGTTTGCGCGACGAAGCGAGGACCGACGTTCCCGAATGGGCGCGCGACCTGAAGGACGTCGCCGAACTCGGCCGCCGCGTCGGCATCCTGTTCGTCACGGACGACCCTGGAATCGCAGAAAGCCGCTATGGCAGCGTGCACGGGATCGACATGACGTCGCCCGACATACTCGAGGCCATCCCCGATCCGAATCCGGGAACCTATTCCGCGTGGATGCTTCTTGTGAGGACAGGGGTTCCGCTGCCTGTCGTGCGGACCCCCGAGACCTCACCCTCGATGTCCTGACGGCCGAACCGCCTTCCTACAGGCGCGGGGAAGGTTCGAGGTCTTGCTCCCTGACGGAGACGGAGACAAGCGTCGTACTCCTTCGGCCCGCACCGGCTGCCCAGTCGGCGGCTTCCTTAGCATAGGAAGATGTCAGGTTCGCGAGGGAAACGACGGAGCCGCGGGCGTATTGCGGCGAGCACTCGTCCTGGACAGCTACCATGGCCGATGCGATGTCTCTGGTTGCCTCCGCCAGAGGCAAGCCTCCCACGGCCATTTCCCGCAGCATGCCTTCTTCCATTAAGATATCGAGAATGCGGTCCGCCAGCCGCCGTGCGCGGGCGGACATCGGCCTCGTCTGGTCAGCGGCGATGGCGTAAGTGGTCATGCCGTTCACGGTTTCCTTGGACTTGTCGCCCGGAAATCGCTCATACGCTTCGGCGTCGACTGTCTTGTAGCCATGGTTTTCCAAATCGTCGCTCTCCGATTAGGGTCTGGGGGCTGGTGCGGTTGCGCGATGACCTACGTCGTTGCCGTCCACGCTTGCCCAGGCGGCGGACACGGACGGGCTTCCGGGTTCGAAGACGACCGTGAAGTGACCCTTCACCGAGTCTCCGTTTCCCTCTACGGGAGCGAACCAGACCGTGCGGGTCCATTCGTCGCCCGGAACGGTGCGTTCCCAGCCGTCTGCGGCTTCAGGCTCGTTGCCTTCGCCGAAGACAAAGCTTTCGTATTCGGTGTCGGCGGCGCACTGGCGTTCGCGCTCGAGTTCGTTGTGGTCCATCGGAAACTCCTTTTGCTGGTTTCGAGGATTCACGACCCGCAGGAAATCCACCAGCCTCGACTGCAGGATGCCTTTATGGTTGCGGCGCAGCCGACTCGTCTTCCCCGAATTCGCCCTCACCACGGGTGTCGAACGCTTCGGTCCCGCCTTCGATGGTCGCGTCAGCCTTCTCCCCGTCGATGACGATTTCCTCCACGCATCGGAGCCCGAACGCCATCATGTCCATCACTCCGGTCGCGTCGAACGGCTGCCGCAGGCAAAGCCCTTCTTCCGACCAGGTGGCGATCGGAGACGGTCCGCCGCCTTCCTCCCTGCCTTTCATCAATCTTCTCCGCTGGAAACCCCGTCCTTCAGGACGGGGAGGAAAGCGTAGCGTAGTCTATGGACAAACAGGGAACATTGTGTAAAGTCCATCCCGACCACGAAAGGATTGAATCCTGGCAT
>Ga0222420_100625_pt1 | contig 14047 bp, 8 predicted proteins | sample 3A2ome_FD_182470 | JGI IMG/M metagenome (GOLD analysis project Ga0222420, IMG submission 182470) | Enriched microbial communities from leaf-cutter ant dump, University of Wisconsin, Madison, United States - 3A200A (version 2) | ecosystem: Environmental > Terrestrial > Nest > Insects nest > Nest...
CTACGAAAAGGGTGCGGAAGTGGTGCGCATGCAGCACAACCTGGTGGGCCGCGAAGGCTTCGCCAAGGGCATGAAGCTGTACTTCGAGCGCCACGACGGCCAGGCCGTGACCTGCGACGACTTCGTGCAGGCCATTGCCGACGCCAACCCGCAAAGCCCGCTCGCGCAGCACCTGCCCCAATTCAAGCGCTGGTACAGCCAGGCCGGCACGCCCCGCGTGCGCGCCACGGGCCGCTACGACGCCGCCACGCGCTGCTACGCGCTCACGCTGTCGCAAAGCTGTGCGCCCACGCCGGGCCAGCCGGAGAAGCTACCCTTCGTCATCCCCGTGGAGCTGGGCCTGATCGACGCCGCCACCGGCGCCGCCCTGCCCCTGCACCTGGCGGGCGAAGAGCCGTCGGGCAGCACCTCGCGCGTGTTCGTGCTCACCGAGGCGTCGCAGACCCTCACCTTCACCAACCTGGACGCCGAACCCGTGCCCTCGCTGCTGCGCGGTTTCAGCGCGCCCGTGGTGCTGGACGCGGACACCACCGACGCGCAGTTGCTCACCCTGCTGGCGCACGACGCCGACGCCTTCAACCGCTGGGAAGCAGGCCAGCGCCTGGCGCTGCGCATCGCTATCAATGCAATAGCTGATGGCGCCCGCCAGATAAGCGCTGGCGGCACTTTTGACCATCAAATCCTGTCGCCCGAATTCATCGAGGCCATGCGCGGCGTGCTGCGCAGCCCGCAGCTCGACGCGGCCTTCAAGGAACTGGTGCTCACCCTGCCGTCCGAGACCTACATCGCCGAACAGCTCGACGTGGTGGACCCGCAGCGCATCCACGCCGTGCGCGAAGCCATGCGCGAACAGCTCGCCCTGTCGCTGCAGGCCGACTGGGAATCGGCCTGGGAGCAGAGCCAGGACACGGGCGGCTACCGCCCCGACCCCGTCTCCTCGGGCCGCCGCGCGCTCAGTGGCCTGGCGCTGCAGATGCTGTGCATAGCCGCCTGCTCCAAACAAAACGGCAACGGCGACCCGGTGTGGCCCGGCAAGGCCTACCAGCGCTTCAAGGTGGCGGGCAACATGACGGACCGCTTCAACGCGCTGACGGCCCTGGTCGCCAGCGGCAGCGAGCTGGCGGCGCCGGCGCTGGCGCGCTTCCACGCGCTGTTCAAGGACGAGCCCTTGGTCATCGACAAGTGGTTCGCGCTGCAGGCAGGCAGCCCCGACCGCAACGGCAACGTGCTGCCCGCCGTGCGCCAACTATTGCAGCACCCGGACTTCAGCCTCAAGAACCCCAACCGGGCGCGCAGCGTGATCTTCAGCTACTGCAGCGCCAACCCCGGCGCCTTCCACCGCGCCGACGCGGCGGGCTACGTGTTCTGGAGCGACCGCGTGATCGAGCTGGACGCCATCAACCCCCAGGTGGCCGCCCGCCTCGCCCGCGCGCTGGACCGCTGGAAGAAGCTGGCCGAACCCTGGCGCACGGCGGCCCGCGAGGCCATCGCCCGCGTCGCGGCCAAGCCCGACCTGAGCAACGACGTGCGCGAAGTCGTGACGCGCGCCCTGGCGGACTGACCGAAAGGAATTCCTGAAAATGACCAAACGCATCAGCTTGACCCGCTACCTCGTCGAACAGCAGCGCATGGACGGGCACATCCCGTCGCAGCTGCGCCTGCTGCTCGAAGTGGTGGCCCGCGCCTGCAAGAGCATCAGCCACGCCGTGAACAAGGGCGCCCTGGGCGGCGTGCTGGGCGCGGCCGGCAGCGAGAACGTGCAGGGCGAAATCCAGAAGAAGCTGGACATCATCGCCAACGAAGTGCTCATCGAAGCCAACGAATGGGGCGGCCACCTGGCCGCCATGGCCAGCGAGGAAATGGACGGCATCTACCTGGTGCCCAACCGCTACCCGCAGGGCGAGTACCTGCTGCTGTTCGACCCGCTGGACGGCTCCAGCAACATCGACGTCAACGTGAGCATCGGCACCATCTTCAGCGTGCTCAAGAAGCCCGACGACGACCGCGGCGTGGAGGCCGGCGACTTCCTGCAGCCCGGCCACCAGCAGGTGGCAGCGGGCTACTGCATCTACGGCCCGCAGACCACACTGGTGCTCACCGTGGGCGACGGCGTGGCCATGTTCACGCTCGACCGCGAACAGGGCTCCTTCGTGCTCACCGAGGAGAACGTGCGCATCCCCGAGGACACGAAAGAATTCGCCATCAACATGAGCAATATGCGCCACTGGGACGATCCGGTGAAGCGCTACATCGACGAATGCCTGCAGGGCACGGAAGGCCCGCGCGGCAAGGACTTCAACATGCGCTGGATCGCCAGCATGGTGGCCGACGTGCACCGCATCCTCACGCGCGGCGGCATCTTCATGTACCCCTGGGACAAGCGCGAGCCCCACAAGCCCGGCAAGCTGCGCCTGATGTACGAGGCCAACCCCATGGGCTGGCTGGTCGAGCAGGCCGGCGGCGCGGCCACCAACGGCAAGCAGCGCATCCTGGACATCCAGCCCACCCAGCTGCACGAACGCGTCAGCGTGATCCTGGGCTCAAAAAATGAGGTGGAGCGCGTGACAAGCTACCATTCCACGCTATAATCTAGGGCTTACGCCGGTGTAGCTCAGTCGGTAGAGCAGCTCATTCGTAATGAGAAGGTCGGGTGTTCGATTCATCTCTCCGGCACCAAACAGACAAGCCCCTGATTCGCAAGAGTCAGGGGTTTTTCTTTTGATCGCGTCTTGGAACCGTGCACGCTTTCAGGAGATGGATATCCATTTAATGGCTCCCCGCCGCTGAACAGGTCGAATACGCGGCCATGCCCCTCTCTGCAAATAGGCGCTTTCGACCTGTTGTGCTCCTTCAGTCCGCGAGCGTGACCGGTAGTTCCGCAGTGCTCCCAGTCCTCCAGTCAGGGCGACTGACTCACACTGTCGATAGCCCTCCGACCCATACCTTCGACCCGCGTGTCTTGTGCACAAGCGAGTTTGTGATCCCAAGTGATCATTCAAGAACGAGCTCTCGAACCTAGTGAGTGCTTAGACCTTCCATCTGGCAAGATGCGTACTCATTACCGCATGACAGCACGAAAATAGACACGGCTATGATTTCTCCCCAGCATGACACTACCGCATCAGCCTTGGCGCTGTTTGCCGGGGCCACGACAACGCCAGCTGAGCGACGCTCAGCGTTGACTGCACTGATTACAGCCAAGGTATTACCCAAGCAGGCTGACGATCCGGCAGTGATAGCTGGTCGCACCCATCTTTTTGCGCAGATTCATGATGCCGCTGAGCCGGGCCATCGTCTGATGGCCATTGCCGAGAGCATTCGGCTAGGACAAGTGGTGAAGCGATGGGCTCAAGAGATCGCTGAACGGCTACGCCCCGCGTTTGTTGCGAAATTGCCTGAGATGCAGTTGCTGACTGAGGCCGACGATCGACTGAACCTAGCGCGAGCCTGTGCGCAGATGTCCGCTCCCTGGCTACCGGCCTATCTAGCTGACTCGATCGCCAATGAAGAAACGGGAGAAAAGGCGCGTGCCGAGATGATCGCGGCGCTACTGGCCCGATCGGCCAATCTCGGCGAGGCACTGCGCAGGCTAGCCGCTGCATTCGAAGCAATCCGGCCCAATACAGATGCACCTGGCGACACGGTGGCAAGGCGTCTGACACGAACACTCTCCGCCCTACGAGTTGCCCTGATGGAGAGCGAACTGGAGGCCGGCGAAGACCCGGGCAAGGCACTTTACGAACTGCTTGCCATACCGCTGTCGATCGTCGGAAAGCCGCAAGAAGACAAAGCGCAACTGGATCTGTCGCGCGAGGCGCTGCTGACTGTCCATGACATCGTTCGCACGCGGATGTCTGTGGTGGCCGATCCGCAGATGTACCGCGTGGTGGATTACTGTCGCAAGCTCTGTGGCGGGCGCTCTTGGCCTGACGAGTTGAGGAAGCCACTGGAACGCCTGATCACCGACGTGACCGAGGCCCTGGTGCTGCTCGGTCGTCAAGGCCAACATGACCAAGCGCTGCTGGCGCAGTTGGACGTGTTGTGCAATCACCCCGAGCGCGCCCGCTCTGTGGCGCGAGATCTGGCGGCGCGGCATCCGGAGGTACATGAGGACGTTCGTTACTGGCTGGAGCACGGCCGCATGCGCGTCACTAGGCAGGCCAGCGAATCAGCTATCGAGGCAGCGGCCAGCAACGCTGACGAGAGCATCGGCCTGGCCTTGCAGGCTGCCCGCCAAGCCCGCTTGCTGCGCGATAGCCTGCGCGAGCCGCTGGCCTCGAATCTCGAAATCTACGAACCCAGCCTAGCCCCCGCCGCACAAGAACTGTTGAACCGAGTGCAGGTGCTGGCCGTACAGGTGGAGCAGGCCGCGAGCCTGCGCGGGCTAGACCTGTACGGCACGCCGGGCGAGGTGGTGGAGATGTCGACTAAATTCTTCACCGTGGTGGGCGAATCGCCCCGCCAGCGAATGATCGTCAAGCAACCCGCCGTCGTACGCAAGCGGCCAGATGGGAGCGTGGGCGATGTGGTGATCAAGGGGCTCGTCGAGTAACGACGGGCGTTGGAGCGAATTCAGTCAACGGATCAATCGTCGAGGAGGAACAATTGGACAAGAAGACCGCAGCCATACTGCTTGCCAGCCTGATGGAACGGATCGAACGCGATCAGACCATCGGCACTGTTTCATCGATGGAGCGCCAGGCGCTGCAAATCGCGCTGAAGGCGCTAGATGGCGAAGGAGAACCTGCTGCGACATCGCACCCCGCTCCGAAGCCGACAAGTCCGACCTCAGCACGGAACGACACAACGAATGGTGCCGTGCTGCCGCCGGATACCGAAACTCCAATTCTCGTCGCCGAAGCACCTGCGGCACCGAGCACGGCCATTTTTTTGCCGAAGGCCCCCCTCGTTCTCAAGTCCGTCGAACGCGAAGAAGTCACCGACCCTAATGTGTTGATGTGTCTGGACTTCGGTACAGCGATGTCGAAGGCCTTCGCAACCGTGTTTCCGGACCAGTATTTGGACCTAGAACTCGGCACAGAGGCAGGTAAGCAAGGCTACACCTTGCCCTCGTCCGTTTTTATCGGTGACAACGGGAGGGCCTATTTCGGCTTCGAGGCCATCGAGATGAGCCAGGATTTGGTCGAGTCAGGCCGGGAGCGGTTGGATTCGATCAAAGGCTGGTTGAGCCTGCGACGCGAAGGCAATCTGGACGGCGAGTCCTGTGTACTGGAAAAGACCATGAACCCCACCGGCTACAAGCTGACCCAAGGGGACATGATCCGCATCTACCTCGCCTACCTGACCGACATGGCGGAGAAGTCGCTGGAGTACCAGGGCATCGAGGAGCCACGGCATGTGAAGCGCCGCTTCGCGCGCCCCTGCTGGCCGGACACGGCCCAAGCGCAATGGGCCGACAAGCTGATGCGCACGATGCTGGCGGAGGCGCAAATCCTGGCTGACACATTCAGCGACCGCTGGTCGGGCGGCATTGACGTTGCGGAACTGAAGGGCGCCGTCGACCAGATCAAGTCCATGGGCAAGCGGCCGGACTACCTGATCGACGATGGCGTACCCGAGCCTGTGGCTGTTGCTGCCGGCGCGATTGCGGACAGCGAGAACCTGCGCGATGCCTTTATGGTGGTAGATGTTGGAGCTGGCACGACGGACTTTGGGCTCTTCATCTCGACGCACAAACCTGACGATGACGAACTGCGCGTTTTCCAGGTTCCTGCCTCCATTCAGGGCCTGATGCAGGCTGGGGACAAAGTGGATGGCCTGCTACGCGGATTCATCGCAGGCCGGGAGGCCATCGACCAGAGCGACACATCGGGCAAGCTCATCCTGGCGGATTTAACGCGCAAAATTCGAGGCCTCAAGGAAGCTTTGTTTAAGTCAGGCCAGTTGGAGTACGCGTTGGCAGACGGCACTGTGGGCAAGATCCAGCTGAACGAATTTCTGGCCGACGAGAAGGTGCAGCGTTTTGGGCAGGCCGTGGAGACTGGATTCAAGAAAGCCCTCGAAGCCGTGGACGAGACTTGGTTGCGCTGGCTGGCCATGGACGGCGTACGCCTGCATGTGGTGCTGACGGGCGGAAGCTCGCCATTGCCAATGATGCAGGCACTTGGCCATGGTCCAATTGACGTGAAGGGTCACCGCATCCTGCGCCAAGCAGTGGATCCCACGCCCGAATGGATGGAGGCCATGCCCGACGAGCTGTTGACTGTATACCCGCAACTTGCAGTTGCCATCGGGGGGGCAGCAGAGACCATGCCCGAAACCCTGACGGCTCCGCCTATCTTCGGAGGTGGAGGGCACCGGCCCGCCTATGTCGCGGGCCGTCTGCATATTGCAGGAAGTTGAGCGATTAGCGCTCAGGATCAATAGCGTCAGCTCGCTATGCAATAGGCCGGGCGTTAGATATCAGGCTCTGGTGCTATCGATCAAATGACAGGTTCCGGAAATACCGCGGTCATTTGAACCGCTGCCCCTCGAATGACTGGCGATGACCGAAGTGGCCATTCAGGCGGTCGGCGGCGAATGACTCAGATCAGACTGAAGGCATCAGATGGGTTTGCAATTCCGACGGACGGCTCCCCGCCGAAAGCATGAATTGACCTGCACGCTCAGATGACTAATCCATCTTGCCTGCGAGTCCAAGGGTGTAGTCACCCTCCCAGCACACGCAGCCCCAGCAGGACAACCACAACCAGGAACAACAGCAGCGCCGTCCCCTGCCAGAACACCACCGGATTACGCTCCACCAGCGGCACGGACCGCCTGCCCTGAAACTGCGGGCCCGGCGCATGCAGGTCGTGGATGAATTCCGTCACCGCCTCCTGTCTCCGTGCCGGGTCCGGGTGCAGCGCCTTTTGCAGCACCCCGTCCAGCCACTGCGGCAGGTCGGGCCGGTGGTGGTGCACCGGCACGTACCGTAGCCGCTTCAGGTCGGCCTCCGAGCGGATGCGCGCCACCTGCAGGCCGTAGGGCAGTTGCGCGGCCAGCATCTGGTAGGCCAGCGCCGCCAGCGAGAACAGGTCGGACCGCGCGCTGCCGCCCCGGCCCACGAAATACTCCGGTGCGGTGTATTGCAAGGTGCCTGCGATCGATGATGCAGCGTGGGCGCCGGGCATCTCCTCGGCCAGGCCGGCCACGTGCGTGGAACCGAAGTCGATGATGCGGGCCGTGCCCGCGCGGTCGATCATCACGTTCTCGGGCCGCAGGTCCTGGTGCAGCATTTCCTTGCCGTGGAAGGCCTGCAGGCCCTTGGCGACCTGCGCGATCAGGCTGCGCACGGCGTCCAGGCTCGGGCGGGGGTGGTCGATCATCCATTGCCGCAGCGTCTGCCCTTCCACGAACTCCATGGCCACGTGGATGTGCCGGCGCGGCCTGTCGCCGCTGGCGAAGGGGCGCAGCACGTGCGGGCTGTGGATGCGGCGCGCCGCCCATTCCTCCAGCAGGAAGCGGTCGAGGGCGGCGTCGTCCTGGCCCAGCTCCACCGAGGGCGTCTTGAGCGCCACCTGCTGCCCCGTGCGATCGTCCACGGCCAGGTGCACGTGGCTGCGGGCGCTGGCGTGCAGCGGGCGCACGATGGTGTAGCCCTCGAAGCGCATGCGCGGCACCAGCGGCGGCGGCAGGGCCAGGCCTTCGCGCAGCGCCTGCAGCTGGTGCGGGCCTGGCTCGGGCAGCGCGTCGATGCGCAGGATCTGCACGGTCATGTCGTCGTCGGCGCCGCGCTGCTGTGCGCCGTCCACCAGCGCCTGGGCGGCCTGGTCGAAGTCGCCGGGGAAGCGGGCCAGCGCATCGTGCACGTCCGCCGCGCTGAAGTGCGTGTAGGCACCGTCAGTGGCCAACACATAGAGGGCGCCCGCCTCGGCGGGCAGGCAGCGGTAGTCGATCTCGACATGCGGGCCGGTGCCCAGCGCGCGGCCCAGGAAGGATTCTGTGGACGAGAGGTGGACACGGTGGTCCTGGGTGAGCTGTTCCAGCGACTGGGCATGCAGGCGGTAGATGCGCGCGTCGCCCACATGCAGCAGGTGCACTTCACGCCCCTTCACGATCAGCGCGCTGAAGGTGCAGACGTAGCCACGGTCCTTGTCGAAGCGCGCATGGCTGCGCTGGGTCTGCGCGTGCAGCCAGGCGTTGGCGGCGGCCAGCACGCGCTGTGCGGAGCGGCGCACCGACCAGGCATCCGAAGTGGCGTAGTAGTCGTCCAGAAAGCTGCGCACCGCGGCCGCGCTGGCCTCCTGGCTGACGGCGCTGGAGCCGATGCCGTCGGCCAGCGCCAGCGCGATGCCCTTGCGGCTGCGCAGCGGCTCGCCGGGCAGCATGGCGCCGTGGAAGTCCTGGTTGACCCCCTTGGCGCCCGCGCGCGAGTGCTGGCCCAGGGTGACGCGCAGCCCGCCCATCAGACGATCTTGCGCTTGGGTGCCGTCTTGTAGTGCGTGGAATACAGCGTGGCGCCCACGAAGGTCATGCCGCCCACCAGGTTGCCCAGCACCGTGGGGATTTCGTTCCAGATCATGTAGTCCATGATGGTGAAGTTGCCGCCCAGCATCAGCCCCGTGGGGAACAGGTACATGTTGACGATGGAGTGCTCGAAGCCCATGTAGAAGAACACCATCACGGGCATCCACATGCCGATGGCCTTGCCGGACACGGTGGTGGACATCATGGCGGCGACCACGCCGGTGGACACCATCCAGTTGCACATCACCGCCCGCACGAACAGCGTGAGCATGCCCGCCGCGCCATGCTGCGAGTAGCCCACGGTGCGGCCCTCGCCGATGTGGCCCAGCGCTTTGCCGATGGCGTTGGGCGCCTCGCTGAAGCCGTAGGTGAAGATGATGGACATGAACAGCGCCACGGTGAGCGCGCCCGCGAAGTTGCCGATGAACACCAGCCCCCAGTTGCGCATCACGCCGCCCCAGGTAGCGCCGGGGCGCTTGTCGAACACGGCCAGCGGCGCCAGTGTGAACACGCCCGTGAGCAGGTCGAAGCCCAGCAGGTACAGCAGGATGAAGCCCACCGGGAACAGGACGGCGCCCAGCAGGGGGTTGCCCGTGTTGACGTTCACGCTGATCGCGAAGGCGGCCGCCAGCGCGAGGATGGCACCCGCCATGTAGGCGCGGATGAGCGTGTCGCGGGTGGACATCAGCAGTTTGGATTCGGCGGAATCGACCATCTTGGTCACGAATTCGGCGGGGGCCAGATAAGCCATCTTGGTTTCCTTGGGGACGGGGGATGAAACGAGAACGGCGCCCAGCGCGCCCCCCGCCAGAGGCGGGAAGCACGCGGGACGCCGTCATCCCCGGATGCGCGATTCGCTGGTGGTGCAGGGCCGCCGTTAGCCCGAAGTGCACCGAGATAGAGCAATTTCCATACCGCGCCTTCGGGCAGGCGCGGCACCAATCTGGTTCATCGGTCGTGCGACCGCGCGCCCTGCTGGGCGAACGCGATATCCGGCAGCGACAGCGTGGCCTCGGCCACGTCCAGCAGGCGGCGGTTCTGGTCCATCGAGGTCTTCTGCAGCACGCGGAAGGCCACTTCCTCGTTCATGCCCAGCCGGGCCATCAGCACGCCTTTGGCGCGCTCGATGACCTTGCGCTCGTTGAGCGTGCGGCGCGCCGCGTCCAGTTCGGCCTCGACCCTGGCCATGCGGGCCGACTGGGCCTGCAGCAGCTCCAGCAGCGCGGCGGATTCGCCCGGCTGCACGCTGGCGGGGGCCTCGGGCGCCACGGCTGCGTCGAAGAAGCGGTCCACCGACTGGGTGCGCGGCGGCGGGTTGTCGCGCAGGCCGCGCAGCAGGCCCCGGGAGTCCTGCAGGTCCTGCTGGGCCGCCAGGATGTGCGCCTCGCAGTCCTCGCGCAAGCGCTTGACCAGATCGACCTGCAGCAGCCCCAGCGCGTCGATGCGTTCCGAGCACACGCCGAACCAGGCATCGCTGAGGTCGCTGTCGAGCGCCGCGTCCGCGCGGCCCGCGCACAGCGTGCGGCGCAGCCGCTCCAGCTGGGCCACGCCGGGCGCCAGTTGCTGCTGCTCCCAGCGGGCGCGCAGCGCCGGTTCCGCGAACTCGGCGAACACCCGCAGGCTGCGCTCCTGTGCGTCGATGAGGTGCAGCACGCGCTGCCGGTGCGCCTCGTCGCCGCGGCCCGAGGCATACAGGAGCGCGCCCACGGCCCGCTCCTGCCCCGCCTCTTCCTGGGCCTGCACCAGGTGCAGCAAGGCCACCAGCAGGCGCGACACACTGGGCAGCCCCACGGCGTCCGCCACGTGGAAGACCAGCTCGACCAGCCCCGCGATCAGATGGCTGTAGGCTGCCACGGCGTCGTGCGCCGTCATCGCCTGGCGCTCGACCTGGGAGCGCAGCGCCGCCAGCGAATCCAGGCCGAGCAGCGCCCAGGCCATCAGCGCCAGCCCCTTGGCCGTGGCGCCCTGCGCGGGCTCGGCGTGCTCCGCCAGGGCCGCGCGCATCCGCGCTTCCAGCGGCCCCACCTCGTCCACGATCCTGCGGCGCATGTCCGCGAAGCGCTGGCCCTGGGATGCCAGGAAGATGCTGGACGCGCCCCGCTCGCGCTGCAGGCCCTGGATGAGCTGGCCCACCACGTCCACCAGCTCGGCCCGGCGGGCCAGGTGGCGTACGGCGTCGATCTCCAGCTGCTTGGAGCGGAGAACGAGGCTGGAGACAGTCAGGGCGTGGGTCATATGCTCCTTGTTTCATAGCTGCCAGCGCTTGCTACATAAGCGCTGGAGGCCGATTTGGCTTGAAACCTTGGCGCAGCAACCTTCATGCCAGCGCCACGCACACGCGGCCGCCGTCCACCCGCACGCCATGGGCCCGCACCGATTGCTCGGGCGCCTCCAGGCATTCGCCGGTGCGCAGGTCGAAGTGGTTCTTGTACAGCGGCGAGGCCACCACGACGCGGTCGCCCAGGCTGCCGAGCAGGCCGCGCGCGAGCACGCTGGCGCCCGACTTGGGGTCCACATTGTCGATGGCGAAGAAGCTGTCCGCCCCCAGGCGGAACACGGCGACGTGGCGGCTGGCGACCAGCGCGCAGACGCCGGTACCGGGCAGGATGTCGTCGGCCGCGCACACATCGGTCCAGGCGGCTTGCTTGTCGGTGGTCATGGGTGTTTCTCCTTGGGCTCAGGCTGCGCGGCGGATGGGGATGACCTTGGCGGATGCCTGTTCGCGCTCATCGGCGCGGGCCGGGCGGATCTGCCCGCGCTCCTGCACGAACAGCACGTTCTCGTCGGCCTGATCGCTGTTGACGAACGAACGGAAGCGCTTGCGCGTTTCGGGGTCGGTCACGGCGGTCTTCCATTCGCACTGGTAGGTGTTGACCACGTGCTGCATCTGCGCCTCCAGCTCGGCGGCGAGGCCCAGGCTGTCCTTGATGAGCACGTCCTTCAGGTAGTCCAGCCCGCCTTCCAGGTTCTCGCGCCAGGTGCTGGTGCGCTGCAGGCGGTCGGCGGTGCGCACGTAGAACATGAGCACGCGGTCGATCATGCGCACCAGTTCGTCCTTGCTCAAATCGGACGCGAACAGCTCCGCGTGGCGCGGCTTCATGCCGCCGTTGCCGCAGACATACAGGTTCCAGCCCTTCTCGGTGGCGATGACGCCGATGTCCTTGCCCTGCGCCTCGGCGCATTCGCGCGTGCAGCCCGACACGCCGAACTTGATCTTGTGCGGAGCGCGCAGGCCCTTGTAGCGGTTCTCCAGCTCCACGGCCAGGCCCACGCTGTCCTGCACGCCGTAGCGGCACCAGGTGGAGCCCACGCAGCTCTTGACCGTGCGCAGCGACTTGCCGTACGCATGGCCCGACTCGAAGCCGGCGCTGATCAGCTCTTCCCAGATCAGCGGCAACTGCTCCAGCCGCGCGCCGAACATGTCCACGCGCGCGCCGCCCGTGACCTTGGTGTACAGGCCGTACTTCTTGGCGACCTGGCCCACGGCGATCAGGCCATCGGGCGTGACCTCGCCGCCCGGCATGCGCGGCACCACCGAATAGGTGCCGTCCTTCTGGATGTTGCCCAGGTAATAGTCGTTGCTGTCCTGCAGGCTGGCCAGCTCCTTCTTCAGCACGAACTCGTTCCAGCACGACGCGAAAACGCTGGCCGCCACGGGCTTGCAGATGTCGCAGCCCAGGCCCTTGCCGTGCTTGGCGAGCAGTTCATCAAACGTGCGGATGTTGCCCACGCGCACCAGGTGGTAGATCTCCTGGCGCGAGTAGGCGAAGTGCTCGCAGAGGTGGTTGTTGACAGCCATGCCGCGCCGGGCCATCTCCATCTTCATCACCTGCGTGACCAGGGGCACGCAGCCGCCGCAGGTGGCGCCTGCCTTGGTGCAGGCCTTCATCTCGGCGATGGTGCAGGCGCCCTCGCCTACCGCCGCGCAGATGGCGCCCTTGCTCACGTTGTTGCACGAGCAGATCTGCGCCGTGTCGGGCAGCGCCTCCACGCCCAGGCCCGGCCTGGCCTTGCCGTCGCTGGACGGGAAAATCAGGAACTCGGGGTCCTCGGGCAGCGCGATGCCGTTCAGCGCCATCTGCAGCAGCGTGCCGTATTCGGTAGCGTCGCCGATCAGCACGGCGCCCAGCAGTTGCTTGCCGTCCTCGCTGATGACGATCTTTTTATAGACCTGGCGGCGTTCGTCCACGTACTGGCAGGTGCGGCTGTGCGGCGTCTTGCCGTGTGCGTCGCCGATGCTGGCCACGTCCACGCCCATCAGCTTGAGCTTGGTGCTCATGTCCGCGCCCACGAAGGCCGCGCCCGCCTCGCCCGCGATGTGGCGAGCCGCCACGCGGGCCATGTCGTAGCCGGGGGCGACCAGGCCGAAGGTCTGCTCGTTCCACGACGCGCATTCGCCAATGGCATAGACGTTATGGTCGCTGGTGCGGCAAGCGCTGTCGATGGCCACGCCGCCGCGCGGGCCGATGGCCAGCACGCACTGACGCGCCAGCTCGTCGCGCGGGCGGATGCCGGCGGAGAAGACGATCATGTCCGTCTCCAGGTACGAGTCGTCCGCGAACTTCATGCGATGGCGTGCCCGTGCGCCGTCGGTGATCTCCTGCGTGTTGCGGCCGGTGTGCACATGCACGCCCAGTTCCTCGATCTTGGCGCGCAGCACGCGGCCGCCGCCCTCGTCCACCTGCACGGCCATCAGGCGCGGGGCGAACTCCACCACGTGCGTCTCTAGCCCCATGTCGCGCAGCGCCTTGGCGCATTCCAGGCCCAGCAGGCCGCCGCCCACCACCACGCCCGAGCGGGACTTGGCGCCCGAGGCCTTCATCGCCTCCAGGTCCTCGATGGTGCGGTACACGAAGCAGTGCGCACGGTCGCGGCCGGGCACCTGCGGAATGAAGGGGTTGGAGCCGGTGGCAAGCACCAGCTTGTCGTAGGGAATCACCTCGCCATCGACCGTGGTCACCGTGTGGATGCGCCGGTCGATGGATGCTGCGCGCGTAGCCAGCCGCAGCGAGAAGCCCGTGCGCTCGAAGAAGCCCGGCTCGACGAGCGAGAGTTCGTCCGCCGACTTGCCGCTGAAGAATTCGGACAGGTGCACACGGTCGTAGGCGGCGCGGGGCTCCTCGCACAGCACGGTGACCTCGACGCCGGAGAGGCCGGTTTCCGCCAGGCTTTCGAGGAACTTGTGGCCCACCATTCCGTGGCCGATGAGAACAATTTTCATGATCGTGGTCCTGCAATGACCCGGCCTGCCGGTAAAGGCGAGAGAGCAGGATGGCGGGTGCAGGCCCGGCCGGTGGAAGCCGGTGCTGCACCACCCCTCCGCCGTGGCACGGGTGTGGTTGGAACAACAAGCGAGCCGCGCGAAGGCCCTGGCCCGCCTGGGGTTCCGCCATCGTTAGCGGAGGTTGTTTTTTGGTCCGCAGGCAGCTTTACCGGCAGAGTGACAGGGCTACCGCAATATCCATGCCGGTCCACGAACGCCCGCCGCGGCGCTCCTCTGCGGCCACCGTGCGGCATGCAGGCCCTGCAGCCGCATCAATGCGGTGCGGAGCATCACCAAGTTAGGGCGCCGGCCATG
>Ga0222420_100627_pt1 | contig 14034 bp, 13 predicted proteins | sample 3A2ome_FD_182470 | JGI IMG/M metagenome (GOLD analysis project Ga0222420, IMG submission 182470) | Enriched microbial communities from leaf-cutter ant dump, University of Wisconsin, Madison, United States - 3A200A (version 2) | ecosystem: Environmental > Terrestrial > Nest > Insects nest > Nest...
GGTTGAAGAAGCTGGTGCCGAAGTGGCGGTCGGTCAGCGTCATCGTGATGGCGCCGGCCAGCACAGGCATCACGGCGATCAGCAGGTAGGCGGTGATCAGCCAGGTCCAGCAGAACATCGGCATCTTCATCAGCGTCATGCCGGGGGCGCGCATGTTGAGGACGGTGACGATGATGTTGATCGAGCCCATGATCGACGAGGCGCCCAGGATGTGCATGGCGAAGATGCCGGCATCCATCGAGGGGCCCATCTGCAGGGTGAGCGGCGCGTACAGCGTCCAGCCCGCGGCGGGCGCGCCGCCGGGCATGAAGAACGAGGCCACCAGCATCACGGCCGCGGGGATCATCAGCCAGAAGCTGAAGTTGTTCATCCGCGCGAAGGCCATGTCGGAGGCGCCGATCTGCAGCGGGATCATCCAGTTCGCGAAGCCGACGAAGGCCGGCATGATGGCGCCGAACACCATGATCAGGCCGTGCATGGTGGTGAACTGGTTGAACAGCTCGGGGTTGACCAGCTGCAGGCCCGGCTGGAACAGCTCGGCGCGGATCAGCAGCGCCAGGATGCCGCCGATCATGAACATGGTGAAGCTGAACAGCAGGTACAGCGTGCCGATGTCCTTGTGGTTGGTGGCGAACACCCAGCGGCGCCAGCCGGTGGGCGCATGGTGGTCGTGGTGGTCGTCGTGCGCGTGGTCGCCGTGGGCGGCGTGACCGTGGGGATCGAGGACTGCGCTCATGGTGGGTCTCTCTTGCAGGATCTCTGGCGGGATGCGTTCGGCGGCGCGATCAGGGATTGATCTTCGCGCGCTCGGCGACGACTTCGGCCGGCTGGATCAGCTGGCCGGTCTTGTTGGACCAGCTGTTCTTGGTGTAGCTGATGACGGCCGCGATGTCGGTGTCGTTCAGCTGCTTCCACGACGGCATGCCCTTGTCGGGCCGGCCCTTGAGGACCACGTCGAGCTGGTCGGCGTGGTTGGCGTCGAGCACCACCGCCGAGCCGTCGAGCGGCTTGATCGGGCCGCCGCCCTTGCCGTTGGCCTGGTGGCAGGCCGCGCAGTTGGCGGCATAGACCTTCTCGCCGCGCGCCATCAGGTCGGGCAGGGTCCAGACCTTGCTCGGGTCGTCCTGCTTGGCGGCGGCTTCCTTCTTCTTGGCCTCGACCCAGACCTTGTAGTCGTCGGCGGACAGCACCTTCACATGGATCGGCATGTAGGCGTGCTCCTTGCCGCACAGCTCCTGGCACTGGCCGTAGAAATCGCCGGTCTGCTCGGCGCGGAACCAGGTGTCGCGCACGAAGCCGGGGATGGCGTCCTGCTTGATGCCGAACTGCGGCACCGCGAAGGCGTGGATCACGTCGTTGGCGGTGGTGATGATGCGGATCTTCTGCTTCTCGGGCACCACCAGCGGGTTGTCGACCTCGAGCAGGTAGTTGTCGGGGATGTTGCCGCGGGCGCCCTCGTCGGACATGCGGCGATGCTCGGGCAGCAGCGTGGAGATGAAGGACAGGCCCTCGCCCTCGCCCTTGATGTAGTCGTAGCCCCACTTCCACTGGTAGCCGGTCACCTTGATGGTGAGGTCGGCGTTGGTGGTGTCCTTCTGCGCCACCAGCAGCTTGGTGGCCGGCAGCGCCATCAGGATGACGATGATGAAGGGGATGACGGTCCAGACCACCTCGACCACCACCGACTCGTGGAAGTTGGCCGCCTTGTGGCCCACCGACTTGCGGTGCTTCCAGATCGAATAGAACATGACCGAGAACACGCCGACGAAGATCACCGTGCACAGGATCAGCAGGCCCCAGTGCAGGGTGTGCTGCTCCTGGGCGACCTTGGTCACGCCCACCGGAAGATTGAGCTGGCGCACGGCCGGGCCCCCGGGCAGGTCGTTCACGGCGTGCGCCGCGCCGCTGAATGCCGCGCCGGCCGCCAGCAGCAGGCCCGCCGGCTTGGTCCAAATGCTCTTCATCGTGTTCACTTGTTCAATGCTTCCAAACTGAATCCACCGGCCTTGTCTCCCCGCCGGCCCCGCGCGCCTCAGGCGCCGCGCAGGGCCATGCGGATCTCCCTCGCCAGCGCCGGGCGCAACTCGGGCCGCACGTAGCGGCCCACCCGCACCGAGCGCCCCGGACCGGACAGCTCGATCAGCGAGCGGTCGCCTGCCTGGGGCTCGATGCGGACCTGATGCGAAAGGAATTCGGTGCGTTCACAGCTGCCGCCGCTCTCGAGCTCGACGACGAGGCGCCCCTCCTGCAGGGCGATGCGTTCACCGTCGGTGGCGTGGCGGGCGTAGAAAAGGAAGGCCAGGCCGACCGCGGCGAGCTCCAGCCAGGCAAAGGGCAGGACGAGGCGCGCGCCGTGCGTCCAGAAGCCGAAGCCGATCGCCAGCGACACCACGCACAACGACGCGTACAGCCAGCCCAGCTGGCTCGGCGTGATCGAGCAATTGCGCTTCAGGAACCAGTGGATGGTCTGGCCAGAAACGGTGGCGAAGCGGAACACGGGATTCGGCACGTGCGAGTTCGGCAAATCAGGGTGGCGCGCAAGGCCTGCAGGACGGGCCCGCAGCAGGCTCTGGCCGGGGGCCCATCCCCCGGGTACACGCAACGGATCATTGTAGCGTGGGCATCGTGGTCGCCCTCGGGAGGCGGCGCCTGCGCGCGCGGGCCGCATTCAGCCGGGCCGGCCGCGGCCCAGCATGGCGCGCAGGTCGCCCAGCGGCACGGCGGTCTCCGCCGCCACCTTCGCGCGCGCGGCGGGCCGGAAGGCATGGCCGTACACCACCTCGAAGGTCAGGGCGATGCGGCCGTCGTGCTCGCCGGGCGCGGCCAGGCCGGCCAGCGCGTCCAGCAGGGCCGCCTTCCAGCGGCGCCCGCGCAGGGCGCCGAAGCGCGCCGGGTGCAGGTTGCGGCCCAGCGTGCGCAGTTCGGCCAGCGCCGCCTCGGGCGTGGACCAGGTCAGCACGATGCGCTCCATGTCCATCACCGGCTCGGCGAAGCCGGCGTGGACCAGCATGTCGCCCCAGTCGTGCATGTCGGTGAACTCGTGGCCGGCGGGCGGCCAGCCCAGGTGCGCGTACAGCGCTCGCAGCTCGCGCACCGTGTCGGGGCCGAGGCAGGAGAACATCAGGAAGCCGTCGACGGCGACCAGGCGGTGCCAGCGGGCGATCAGCGCCTCCGGGTCGGCCTGCGCATGCAGCGCCATGTTGGACCACAGCAGATCGACGCCGGACTCGGGCGGCGGGTCGAACAGCGGCCGGCCCTCGCGCCAGCGCCGCGTGCTCCACCAGGGCGAGGCCAGCGCCTGCGCGGTGGCGGGCTGCAGCGCCGGCACCGGCTCGATGACGTGGCGCTGCGCCTGCGGGTAGCGCGCCGCCACGCGCGCGTGCGCCTCCAGCCCGCCTCGCAGGGGCGACCAGTCGGCCCAGCGTCGCGGGCTCGCGGTGATCCACTGCAGCCGCTCCTCCATGCGCCGGCCGACCTCCTCGTGCAGCCAGGGCGAGGCCGGGGCCGGCGCCAGCCGCGCCCACCGGGCCGCGGCCACGGGGTCGATGGTCGGAGGGCGGCGGTCGGATTCGGTGGGCATGGGAGGAAAAGCGCACGAAGGCCGCGGCGTTCCCCTCGCTCCGGGGGAGGCGGCCTGGCGAAAGCGCGCCAGTATAGGAAGCCATGTTCGCCCCTTCCGCCGTGCGGCTGCTGCGCCGCTGCCTCGATGCACTGCCCAGCCAGTGCGCGCTGTGCCGCGCCTGGCCGGCCCGGCCGCTGTGCGATGCCTGCGTGGCCCGCTTCGCCGCGCCGGCGGCGCGCTGCCGCAGTTGCGCGCTGCGCATGCCCGCCGGCGTGGAGCGCTGCGGCGAGTGCCTGCGCCACCCGCCCGCGCTCGACACCTGCCTGGCGGCCTGCGACTACGCGTGGCCCTGGCCGGAATGCATCGGGCGCTTCAAGTTCCAGGGCGAGCCGGGCTGGGCCGCGCCGCTGAGCGCCCTGCTGCGCGCCGCGCCCGGCGCCGAGGCGCTGCTCGGGGCGGCCGACCGGGTGCTGCCCATGCCGCTCTTTCCGCGCCGCCTGCGCGAGCGCGGCTTCAACCAGGCGCTCGAACTGGCGCGCCGCCTGGCGCCCGGGCGCTGCGACGCCACCCTGCTGCTGCGGCTGCGCGACACGCCCCCGCAGAGCGGCCTGACGCGCGAGCAGCGCCTGCGCAACCTGCGCGGCGCCTTCGCGGTGGAGCCGCTGCGCGCCGGTGACGTGCGCGGCCGCCGCATGCTGCTGGTGGACGACGTGATGACCACGGGCGCCTCGCTCGGCGCCGCCGAGCAGGCCCTGCGCGCGGCCGGCGCCTCGCGCGTGGACGCGCTGGTGCTGGCACGCACGCCCGGCGCGGCATGAGGCGCCGCCGGTGCCGCCGGCTGCGGGTATTCTTGGCGCCCCGCCCCTGCGCCCTGCCCCGCCCATGTTCCACATCGTCCTGGTGGAGCCCGAGATTCCCCCCAACACCGGCAACGTGATCCGCCTGGCGGCGAACACGGGCTGCGACCTGCACCTGATCGAGCCGCTGGGCTTCTCGATGGACGACCGGCTGCTGCGCCGCGCCGGCCTGGACTACCACGAGTACGCCGAGGTGTGCCGCCACGCCGGCTGGGACGCCTTCCTCGCCGCCTGCCGCCCGGCGCCGGAGCGCCTGTTCGGCCTGAGCACCCGCGGCACCGGCAGCGTGCACGGCACCGCCTTCCGCCCCGGCGACTGGCTGGTCTTCGGCGCCGAGACGCGCGGCCTGGCGCCGGCGCTGCGCGACCGCTTCCCGCCGGCGCAGCTGCTGCGCCTGCCGATGCGCTCGGGCCAGCGCAGCCTCAACCTGTCGAACGCGGTGGCGGTGACGGTGTTCGAGGCCTGGCGGCAGAACGGCTTCGGCGGCAGCGGCGCCGCTGCCGCTCAGGGATAGCGCCGCACCACCGACTCGGCCACGCAGGCCGGCTTGGAGGCGCCTTCCAGCTCGATGGTGGTCTGCCACACCATCTGCACGCCGCCGTTGTCGATGGGCTCGCTGGACAGCAACTTCATGTGGCCGCGCACCCGGCTGCCCACCGGCACCGGCGACATGAAGCGCACGCGGTTCAGGCCGTAGTTGACGCCCATGCGCGACTCGACCACCTCGACGCCCTTCTCGAAGATCTTCGGCAGCAGCGACAGGGTGAGGAAACCGTGCGCGATGGGCGCGCCGAAGGGGCCGGCCTTGGCGCGCTCGACGTCGATGTGGATCCACTGGTGGTCGCCGGTGGCCTCGGCGAACTGGTTCACCTGCTCCTGGGTGACGGTGATCCAGTCGCTGGTGGCGACGTCCTGGCCGGCGCAGGCGGCCAGATCCTGCAGGGTCTGGAAGGTTTTCTTGGTCATGGACCGGATTCTGGCGCGTGCCGGCGGCCCGGCCATGTCGGCGCCGGGACAGGCGCCGCCCCTCCTGCCTCAGGGAAAACCTCAGCCCCGCGCGTCCAGCCAGGCGGTCAGCGGCGCCCACTGCGCCAGGTCGCGCTCGACGCGGCCGGGCGCGATGTCGAACAGCGTGAGCCCGCGCGCGGCCAGCTGCACGTAGACCTGGGTGTCGCGCAGCTCGGCGATCACCGGCACGTTCAGCTGCGCCTCGAACTCGCGCAGGCGCTGCGCCGCCAGCGTGCGGCCGTCCACGCGCATGCCGACCAGGCCGATGCGCGTCTTCGAGCTGGCGGTGCGCTCGGCCAGCCGGTCGAGGAAGTCGCGCGTGGCGTAGATGTCGAACAGGCTGGGCTGCAGCGGCACCACGACCCGGTCGGCCAGGGCCAGCAGCTCCTTCAGGCGCTTGCCGTGCAGGCCGGCGGGCGAATCGAGCACGGCATGGGTGGTGCCCGGGGGCGGCTTGAGCAGCGCGCCGTCGCCGTCGGTGCCCCAGCCGCGGATCGGCGCGGCCAGCGCCGGCCGCAGCCCCAGCCACAGGCGCGAGGACTGCTGCCGGTCGGTGTCGCCCAGCATCACCGCGTGGCCGCGGCTGGCGTAGTAGCCCGCGATGTTCGTCGCGAGCGTGGACTTGCCCGCGCCTCCCTTCGGATTGGCGACCAGAACGACCGGCATGCGAAGCCCTCCAGGCAATGAGACCAGCCGCGATGGTAGAGGCAGGCCGTGACAGCCGCCTTGCGCTATGTTCGCGCCATGCCGAACACCGCATACGACAACAACAACGGCGACCCCGGCGGCACGGCCTGCGTGCTGGCCGCCCACCCGCACTGGCGCGAGTCGCGCGTGAACCGCCGGCTGCTGGCCGCCGCCCGCGGCGTGCCGGGCGTGGAGGTGGTCGACCTCTACGGCCGCTACCCGGACTACGCCATCGACGTGCCGGCCGAGCAGGCCCGCGTGGCGCGGGCCGGCCTGCTGGTGCTGGTGCACCCGATCCAGTGGTACTCGATGCCGCCGCTGCAGAAGCTGTGGCTGGACGAGGTGCTGGCCTACGGCTGGGCCTACGGCGCCGGCGGCGGCGCGCTGCGCGGCAAGGACCTGTGGCTGGTCGCCACCACCGGCGGGCCGGAGGCCAGCTACCACCCGGCGAGCTACAACCGCTACTTCTTCGACGCCTTCCTGCCGCCGTACGAGCAGACGGCGGCGCTGTGCGGCATGCGCTTCCTGCCGCCGCTGGTGCTGCACGGCGCGCGCAGCGCACCCGAGGCCGAGGTGGCGGCCCATGTGCGGACCTTCGCGGAGCGGCTGGCCAGCTACCCGCGCTGGCCCGAGCTGGACGACCTGGACGCCTGCCCGCTGTGCGAGGTGCCCCGCACCGACCGGCCGCCGGCCGATGCTCCCGGCGCACCCGGAGAGGCCCGGACATGACCGCCGCGCACCTGCCCACCTGGCTGCTCAACAGCCTGCTCTACCTGGGCGCCGCCGTGCTGGTGGTGCCGCTGTCGCGCGCGCTCGGGCTGGGCGCCATCATCGGCTACCTGGTGGCGGGCATCGCCATCGGCCCCTCGGGGCTGGGCTGGGTCGGCAGCGTGGAGGAGGTGCTGCACTTCGCCGAGTTCGGCGTGGTGCTGATGCTCTTCCTGGTCGGCCTGGAGCTGGAGCCGCGGCGCCTGTGGAGCCTGCGCCGGCCGATCTTCGGCTGGGGCACGGCGCAGGTGCTGTGCTGCGCGCTGGTGCTGTTCGGTGCCGGGCTGCTCGCCGGCGCCGGCTGGCGCGTGGCGCTGGTGGCGGCGCTCGGGCTGGCGCTGTCGTCCACCGCCATCGCGCTGCAGGTGCTGGCCGAGCGCAGCCAGCTCGGCACCCCCGCCGGGCAGGCGGCCTTCTCGATCCTGCTGTTCCAGGACGTGGCGGCCATCCCCATCCTGGCCCTGCTGCCGCTGCTGGCGGCCGGCGGCGACGCCGGCGCGCCCATCGGCGCCGCCGACCGCGCCATCGAGGCGTTGAAGATCGTCGGCGTGATCGCCGCCATCATCTTCGGCGGCCGGCTGGCGCTGCGGCCGCTCCTGCGCTGGATCGCCCGCAGCGGCACGCCGGAGATCTTCACCGCCGCCTCGCTGCTGCTGGTGGTGGCCATCGCGGCGCTGATGCAGTTCGTCGGCCTGTCGATGGCGCTGGGCGCCTTCCTGGCCGGCGTGCTGCTGGCCGAGAGCGAGTACCGGCGCGAGCTGGAGACCGACATCGAGCCCTTCAAGGGGCTGCTGCTGGGCCTGTTCTTCATCGCAGTGGGCATGAGCATCGACTTCGGCGTGCTGCTGGCCCATCCGCTGCTGATGCTGGCGCTGGTGGCGGGCTTCGTGGCGCTGAAGTTCCTCGTCATCCTCGGCCTGGCACGGGCGATGGGCCTGGGCCGGAGCGAGCGGCCGGTGTTCACGCTGCTGCTGGCGCAGGGCGGGGAATTCGCCTTCGTGGTCTTCCAGTCGGCCGGGCCGGGGGTGCTGCCGGCGCAGACGGCCTCGCTGCTGATCGGCGCGGTGGCGCTGTCGATGCTGCTGTCGCCGCTGCTGCTGGTGCTGATCGACCGCTTCGTCCTGCCGCGCCAGCCGGCGTCCGCGGCGGCGCTGGACGAGATCTCCGAGCCACAGGACGCCCAGGTGCTGATCCTGGGCTTCGGCCGCTACGGCCAGATCGTCGGCCGCGTGCTGCTCTCGCAGGGGATGGGCGTGACGGTGCTGGACCACGACCCGGACACGGTGGAGGGCCTGCGCGAGTTCGGCTTCCGCGTGTTCTACGGCAACGCCACGCGGCTGGACCTGCTGCGCGTGGCCGGCGCCGGCACGGCGCGCGTGGTCGTGGTGGCGGTGGACACGGTCGAGACCTCGCTGGAGATCGTCGACCTGCTGCGCGAGCACTTCCCCCAGGCCGCCGTCGTGGCGCGGGCGCGCAACCTGGGCCACTACTACCAGCTGCGCGACCGCGGCATCGAGCACATCGAGCGCGAACTGTTCGAGTCCTCGCTGCGCAGCGCGCGCAGCGTGCTCGAGGCGCTCGGCTGGCCGCCCCACGAGGCGCGCGAATCGGCCATGCGCTTCCGCCGCCGCAACATCGAGATCGCCGAGGCGAGCTACCCGCACTACAAGGACCGTGCCCAGCTCATCGCCCTGGCCAAGGAAGGCCGCCGCCAGTTCGAGGAGCAGATGGCGCGCGAGCGCGAGCAGCGGCGCCAGCGCACCGTGCAAGGGTGGGCACCGCACGAGAAGGAGGACGGCGGCGCGTAGCCCGTTCAACCGCCCGGCGGGCGGCCGTCCGCGGGAGCGTCCGGCACGCTCTCCTCCGGCGGCGTGGCGTCGGCGCCCTGCGTGAAGCGCGCCACCGCCAGCATCCACAACAACACCGCCGCCAGCAGCAGGCTGTCCTGCAGCCAGCCGCGGCTGTCCAGCGCGTCGCCCCAGAAGGCCAGCACCACCAGCACGGCAACCAGGTGCGCGCAGAAGGCGGGCAGCGAGGCGCGGCCCAGCGTCTCCAGCCAGGCGAGGCGCGGCAAGGTCCGGGCCAGCGCAGGGCCGAAGCGCACGGCCAGCACGCCCAGGGCGATCAGGTTCAGCAGGCGCAGCGGGCCGAGCTGCCACTTGTCGACCAGCAGGTTCAGCTGCACGTCGGCGCCGAAGGGCGCCTGGCCGTGCTCGCCGAAATGGCGCCACGCGAAGCCGGCCAGCGCCACGGCCGCCGCCGGCAGCACCACCGGCCGGCGCAGGCGCAGCGGCGGCGCGTCGGGCGCGCTGCGCTGCGCGCCCAGCCACAGGCCGCCGAACCACAGGAACTGCCAGGCGAAGGCGTTGAAGGCGCCCATCTCCTGGTAGGGCACGGGGATGCGGGTGAGCGCGAAGGTCCAGCCGTAGAGCCACTCGCTGAAGCCGAACTGCGCCAGCGCCCAGAAGGCGCCGCTGGCCAGCATCACCCCGGCCCAGCCGTGCCGCAGCGCATAGGCCAGTACCCACGGGCTCAGCAGCATGAAGAAGATGTACATCGGCAGGATGTCCAGCAGCGCCGGCTCGTAGACCAGCAGCAGGCCCCAGAGGAAGCCGTCGCGCGGCTGCGCCAGGTAGAACGAGAGCAGGTTCTTCACCGCCGGCTGGTCCACCCGCAGGCCGACGGCGGCGATGGCGGTGAAGAGGAACAGCAGCAGCGCCGCGTGCGCCAGGTAGATCTTGAGCACCCGGCGCCAGAAGGCGCGGCGCATCGTCTCCACCCCGCCCCGGCGCGCGTAGCGGCTGTAGACCAGCCCGGCCATGAAGGCCGAGAGCAGCACGAAGCCCTCGGCCGCCGAGACCCAGCCGAAGGGCTGGCCCAGCGGGTCGGTGAAGCGGGTGGGCAGGTGGGTGACGGTCATCAGCACGAGCATCAGCCCGCGCAGTGCGTCGATTTCCCAGTGGCGTTTCATGCGTGGCGGCAGGGCGTCGGCGTTCGATCCCCGAGGCGGCCGGCACGACGAACGGTCGATTCTAGAAGTGCCCGGCTGTCGAAGCCGACCCCGGGCCGCCAAGGCACGAACCAGCGGACGGCGACGAAGGTGTTGCGGTACTCGGACTGGCGGCTCGCGCCTGGATGACCACGGCCACCGCGAGGCCCTTGACGACGCGCCCTATGACCCCTGGCTCGCATCCCACTGCCAGAAGGTCGCGCCCCAGGCGCTGCCCTGGATCACGGGCATCAACTCGCCGACCTTGAAGTAACGGCGGCTCCCGGCCTTCGCGGGCGTGTGCCACCAGCCCTCCTCTGGACAAGTCTCGCCGCCCGGGACGCTCGCGCGGCGCGGAACCGGCACCATCGTGGGCGTCGGCGGCAGGGGCGGCGCACCGGGCAGGTCGAAACGGGCCAGCCATTTCAAGGTATCCCGCGGGCTGGCGCGCTCCGTGTCGGGGATGTAGCTGTGCAGCGCATCGTGCTTCGGGTCGCGCAGCACCCGCAGCACGCTGTTGACGAACACGTAGGGCTCGGGCAGGCCCTCCTCCGGCGCGCCCAGCCGCGGGAAGGGCCCGGCACGCACCAGCACGCACTGGTTGATTCGCTCCATGCCGATGTCCTCGCGCGCCAGCGCCGAACGCAGGGCTGCCTCGCCGCCCAGACGCTGCACAAACACGTCGCCCAGAAGGGTGTACCAGTTCACGCCTTTGATGTAGCCATAGCTGCTCACCTTGGCGCCCGGCTTGAGCTTGGGGTGATACGCGGAAGCGTTGTCCACGGACTCGCCTTCGTAGGACTGCATCACGTAGTTATCCTTTTCGATGAAGGCATAGCAGTCGATCTCCAGCCCGCTGAACTTCCCGGCCAGCACCCATTCCTGCGGCATGTAGCGGTGGAAGCTGTAAGGCAGGATGGAAGACAGCCCGCCGTAGCCGCCACGCACTGGCAGTGTCTCGCACACGAAGCGCAGGAAGCTCTCGTACTGGGCCAGCCCTTCGGGCGTCGTCACCAGCGACATGGGGACGTTGAACTTGACGTAGGACAGGTTGCCGCCGTCGTTGGCCGAGGGGTCCAAGGCCCCACCGCCACGGGCGGATGTACTCCTTAGGCAGTTCAGCGTTGGTCAACGTCTTGATCTCATACTCCGCCGCCGTGTCCTGATCGATGGCGCTGGAGCGCGCGACTTCGACAGCGTAGTTCGGAGGGGTCTCCAGAATTTCACGCCTCAAGGTCTCTAGTCCTTTGGGTGTCTTCTTGGAGAATTTCCCCTGCTCCCCGGCTTTGCCCCCTTTGAGGTGCTCGCCGAACATCTGCTCGAAGCGGTCGAAGCAGGCCAGCAGGCCCTGACGCACGTCCGGCTTGGAACCGCGCTCGAAGAAGACGGTGCCGATCACGCCGGGCAGTACTACAACGCGGCCGCCCGGCTCGATCTCCCAGGTGAGTTCGTCGCGATAGCGCGCCAGGGCGCGAAACGGGTCCAGGACGACAGGTGGTTCAGTGCTCATGTGCGAATCCGTGCAGGAGGAGAGTGATTGAGAGAGTCGAGAGTCAGCCCGCCGCCGCCACGGCTGTGACGCCCAGCGCGGCGGCCAGGGTTGCGAGCGTCGCCGCGCTGGCGGCAGCCACGATGGCGACCAGCGCCGCGAGCACGGCCACCAGCGCTTCGGCCAGTACCAGGACCAGCACCACGCCCGCGACGACGAGCACGAGGACCGCCAGGCCCTTGACCATGCTCATTCCCACCTGGCCCCAGTCGATCTTCCTGAGCATCTCCCAGGTCAGGTCGGTCTGGCGCACGATGGCGTCCCAGCCGGCCTTGAACTGGGCGGCGGTGTAGCGCACCACGACCTGCCCCTGTTCGTTGACCCAGGCCCAGGTGCGGTGGCTGGCATCGGCCACCCAGTGGCCCGCTGTGAAGAGCCAGGGCGCCTCCTTGTGCAGCCACGCGCTGGCTTCGGCGGAGAGGTGCTGGGCGCCGCGCTTGGCGTCATCCCACAGCGATGCCACGGCCTCGGCGATCTCGTGCCGGGCATGGCTGAAATCGGGAATCCAGTCCTCGTACCAAGCGGGTTGCGCAATCGGCTGCTGGGTACGGATCGGTGCGCGCAGTGGGGCACCTTTTTTCTCCTCCTTGGGGAGCAGCGCCGGCACGGGGGCGAGCGCGTGCCGGCGCGCCCATTCCAGATCGCCGTCGCAGTCGGTCACGTCCAGCACGGACATGCGATTGACGCCGCCGGCAATGAGCACATAGTCGCGCTCTTGGTTGCCGCTGAAATCATCACCCGGAAACTTGATCTCCACCAGCCGCAGCAGGTTGTCCACATGCGACGCGCCATCGTGGTCCTGCGTGCCCCGGCCCGGCCAACGGTCCGCCACGTTCTTGACGATGATCACGTCGGGGCGGCGCAGATTTCCAGTCGTGAAGCCCGATGGAAAGGGGTTCAAGCTGTGCCGACGACCCGGTCCTTGGGCTCTGTTCGAGCTCAGGAACGGAACAGGCGCAGCACGCGCATTGCGCCGTGCTGCCGACATATCAAAACTCACCTCCGCCTTGTAGAGCCAATGGAAATCGGCGATGGTTTCGTCCACACGGATCGCGGCCGTGGCGACGATCTGCTTGAGCAGCGTGGTGGTGGTCGAGCCGCTTGGCAGCTTCAGCGTGCCGATGCGCGGCGCCTTCAGTGCGACCTTCACCTTCTCGGTGAGATAGCCGATGGCCAGCGGCGGCAGGCGCGCGTACTCCTGGCGCTCTTCGACGGTGGTGCAGGTGTTGCCCGCAGGCTGGAGGGAGGCGGCCATGGGTCTTTTCTCTCGTTGTTCTCGATCAGGTCTCGCCGCTGGGCTCGTCGTCCAGGTAGTCGGCGGGGATGGCGCCGCTGCCGCCTCCCGCCAGGTGCCAGGGCTCGGGGTCAGGCTTCTTGTTCTTGAGTGCCTTGAGATCCACGTTGCGCGGATCGGGCGTGTAGACCGTCGAGGTCTCGCCCTTGTCGTTGGTGTGGGCGCGCCGCACGGCTCCCCCCGCCACGCGCAGTTCATACGGGTGGAAGGCCAGGGGCGTTCCGTCTTCTTCGCTGACGATGACGTACTGGGCCTGGTACAGGGTGGCCGAAGCCAGTGCCGTCGGCGGCACGGGAAGGTTGTCCGGCCCGACCATCGAATGACTCGCCGCATGCGCCCGCCAGATGCCATTGGTGCCGCTGACGATGCCCTGGGCGTTCCAGCGCGTGAAGCTGGTGCCTCCGTTGATCAGCACCTCCTCCTTGGCCGTGATGGTGATCCGGTTGGCCTCCTGCCTGATCTCCAGCTTGGCCAGCACGTTGATGCCGTCCTTCAGCGCCTGGAGGTCGATGTCGCCGGCCGCCGCGATGAGCCTCATGCCCTTCTCGAAGGCCGCCATCCTGACCGCCTCCCTGGCACTGACCAGCACGCTTTTTCCCGCACCCACGCTGGTGTGCCCGCCGCTGGTGAGCGCGTTGTGCGCCTGGCTGGCGATGTGCGTGCTGCCTGCCGTGCTCGCCTCGATCCCCGCCGGGCTGGCCAGCACCAGGTGCGGCGCCTCGAACTCCGGGAACCGTCCCAGTTCCTTGTTGCCCTGGCCGCTTCCCTTGACCTCCTCGTTCTGCCGCTTCAGTTCCTTGGCCACCCGGTCCGAGTCGCCCGCCTCGTGGGCCCCGGCCTGCATCGCCGCTTCCGAGAGCCCCTCATGCAGCTCCCGCGCCGCCGTCAGCCGCGCCAGTGTCTCGCCCATGTCCGTCAGGTGCGCCGCTGCGTTGGGCCTGGCTTCCGTCGTGACCAGCAATCCTTTGGCCGCGCGGATGGCACCGTGGCCGTCGGTGCGCAGCTCGGCCCCCTAGCCGCCCTGGTGCTTGCGCCCCTGGGTGCTGTCGATGCGCACGATGTGCCCCAGGTTGAGTTCGCTGGCCTGCTCGTCGCTCCTGAGCTTGGCCTGGATCTGCCCGGCGCTGTCGTCCAGGATCAGGTGGTTGCTGCGCCCCCCGGGGCTGTTGCCGCCCTCGCCCTGCAGCTCCCGGCTCCTCAGCCCCGTCAGGCTCTTCTGGCCGGGCAGCTCCCACGGCGGCATCTTCACCGCGTTGTAGACCACCCCCGTGACCAGCGGATGGTCCGGGTTGCCGTCCAGGCACTGGATCACCACCTCCG
>Ga0222420_100628_pt1 | contig 14015 bp, 12 predicted proteins | sample 3A2ome_FD_182470 | JGI IMG/M metagenome (GOLD analysis project Ga0222420, IMG submission 182470) | Enriched microbial communities from leaf-cutter ant dump, University of Wisconsin, Madison, United States - 3A200A (version 2) | ecosystem: Environmental > Terrestrial > Nest > Insects nest > Nest...
GGTGTCGGCGCTGCTGTATCCGGACGAGCAGCGTCGGCTGGTCGCGGACGGGCACGAGATCGGCATCCACGGCTGGATCCACGAACTGAACAGCGAACTGACCCATGAGGTCGAACGCGACCTGATGTTCAAGGCGGCCGACACGCTGGAACAGGTGTCGGGCCGGCGCCCGGTGGGCATGCGCACGCCGTCCTGGGATTTCAGCCCGTCCACCCTGCGCGTCGCGCGCGAAATGGGGCTGCTCTATGATTCGTCGCTGATGGCCGACGACGACCCCTATGAACTGGTCGAGGGGGGCGCGGCAACCGGCATCGTCGAACTGCCGGTCGAATGGATCCGCGACGATGCGGTCTATTTCAGCATGAACCGGACCAGCGCCCTGCGCCCCTATACCCCGCCGGAAGGCGTGTTCGACATCTTCCGGCGTGAATTCGAAGGCGCCTACGACGAAGGCGGGCTGTTCCTGCTGACCATGCATCCGCACATCATCGGCTATCGCAGCCGCATCTGGATCCTGGAGGCGCTGCTGGAACTGGTCAGCCGGCCCGATGTCTGGATCGCCACCCATGCCGAGATCGCCGCCTTCGTGAAGGCCGAGGCCGGCTTATGACGCGTGCCCGCGATGCCGGCTTGGCCTGCGGCCGGCTGAAACCCGGCGCGCGCAACCTGATCACCGACGTGCCGGGTGTGACAGTCGGCCACCTGACCCGCGACGAGGGCGCGATCCAGACGGGCGTCACCGCCATCCTGCCGCATGGCGGCAATCTTTATCGCGACAAGCCGGTCGCGGCGGCGGCGGTGATCAACGGCTTCGGCAAAAGCGTCGGGCTGATGCAGATCGACGAGCTGGGCAGCCTGGAAACCCCCGTGCTGCTGACCAACACGCTGTCGGTCGGGACCTGCGCCACCGCGCTGATCCGCCGGGCGATCGCCGCCAATCCCGATATCGGCCGCACCACCGCGACCGTCAATCCGGTCGTGCTGGAATGCAATGACGGCCCTCTGAACGATATCCAGGCCCTGGCCGTGACCGAGGCCGATGCCTGCGCCGCGCTGGATGCTGCCGCGCCGGATTTCGCCACCGGTGCGGTGGGGGCGGGGCGGGGGATGAGCGCGTTCGGTTTCAAGGGCGGCATCGGTTCGGCCTCGCGCCGCCTGCGGCTGGATGGGGCGCGTTGCCATCTGGGCGTGCTGGTGCTGGCCAATTTCGGCCGAGCCGGCGACCTGACCCTGCCCGATGGCCGGCGGGTGGCCCCGCCGGCGGCGGAAAGCACGCCCGAGCGCGGCTCGGTCATCATCGTCGCCGCCACCGATGCCGCGGTCGATCATCGCCAGCTGACCCGGATCCTGCGCCGCGCCGGCGTCGGCCTGGCGCGGCTGGGCGCCTTCTGGGGCCATGGCAGCGGCGACATCGCCGTCGGTTTCACCACGGCCAACCGCATCGACCACGACGAACGGCGCGATGTCGTGGCCATGGCCGCGCTGAACGAACGGCGCATCGACATGTTCTTCGAGGCGATGGCCGAGGCGACGCAGGAAGCCGTCCTCGACGCCCTCATCGCCGCCACCCCGGTCACCGGCCGCGACGGCCATGGCCGGCCCTGTCTTGTCCATCACCTGCCCGCGGAGTACGCGCGATGACCGATGACTTCACCCTGGCCGTCCATGGCGGCGCCGGCACGATCGACCAGGCCAGCCTGACGCCCGAGCGCCGCGCCGCCTATCGCGCGGGGCTGGCCCGGGCGCTGCATGCGGGCCATGCCATCCTGGCCGATGGCGGCACGGCGCTGGATGCCGTCACCGCGGCCGTCTGCGCGCTGGAGGACGAGCCCTTGTTCAATGCCGGGCGCGGCGCGGTCTATACCGCGGCCGGCACGCAGGAGATGGATGCGGCGATCATGGACGGGCGCGACCGCCGTGCCGGGGCGGTGGCCGGGCTGTTCGGCCCCAGGAATCCGATCCGTGCCGCCCGCGCCGTGATGGAGCACAGCGAGCATGTAATGCTGCTGGGCGACGGCGCGCTGGCCATCGCCCGCCAGGCGGGGCTCGAATTCGCCGACCGCGACTATTTCTTCACCGAGGCACGCTGGCAGGCCCTGCAGGACACGTTGCGCCAGCGCGCGGCGGGCGTCGACGACGGCGATCCCGCGCGCAAACACGGCACCGTCGGCGCGGTGGCCCGCGACCGGTCGGGCCATCTGGCCGCCGCGACCTCGACCGGCGGCATGACCGCCAAGGCACCGGGCCGTGTCGGCGACAGCCCGATCATCGGCGCCGGCACCTTTGCCGACGACACGACCTGCGCGGTGTCCTGCACGGGCCATGGCGAACTGTTCATCCGCTGGACCGCGGCGGCCGAGATCGCGGCCCGCATGCGCCATCGCGGCGAGACGCTGGCCGCCGCCGCCGATCACGTCGTCATGCAGGACCTGCTGGCGGTGGGCGGGTCGGGCGGGTTGGTCGCGGTCGCGGCGGACGGATCGGTCGCCCTGCCGTTCAATTCGGCGGGCATGTATCGCGGCGTGATCGGGGCCGACGGCGTCGCCCGCACCGCGATCCATACCGAGGATCTGGCCTAGGCGTATCTTTTGGCGCCGGCGACGCACAGCGCGACGCCGGCCGCCATGCCGACCAGCGTCCAGCCCACCGGTTCGTGCACGACGGCCGCGGCCAGGCCCAGCGCGAAGAACGGCTGCAGCAATTGCAACTGGCCCACCGCGGCGATGCCGCCCTGGGCCAGGCCGGCGTACCAGAACACGAAGCCGATCAGCATCGAGAACAGCGAGACATAGCCAAGCCCCGCCCAGGCCTGCGGGCCGATGCCCGCGAAATCGGCCGGCGCCAGGATCCAGGCCAGCGGCAGGGACAGCGGCAGGCACAGCACCAGCGCCCAGGAGATGACCTGCCAGCCGCCAAGGCGCCGCGACAGCCGCGCCCCTTCGGCATAGCCCAGGCCGCAGATCGCCACTGCCGCGATCATCAGCCCGTCCCCGACGGGCGAGGCGCCGGCCCCCTGGACCAGCGCGTAACCCAGGACGATCGCCGCCCCCGCCCCGGCAAACAGCCAGAAGACCGGCCGCGGCCGTTCGGCCCCGCGGATCACGGCAAAGATCGCGGTGGCGATCGGCAGCAGGCCGATGAAGATCGTCGCATGGGCCGAGGTGACGTGCTGCAGCGCCAGGGCCGTCAGCAACGGGAACCCGACGACCACACCCAGGGCGATCACCCCCAGCGTCACGATGTCGGCGGCCGACGGCAGGCGCTGACGGGTGGCCAGCAGCAGGCACAGCCCCAGCAGCCCGGCGATGCCGGCGCGCGCCACGGTCAGGAACACGGGGTCGAAATCGATCACCGCCAGCCGCGTCGCCGGCAGCGATCCGGAAAAGATCAGGACGCCGAGAAAACCGTTCAACCAGCCCAGCGTGCTGCGATCCATGGGAATACCTCCATCCACCGGTCGCACCGTGCCCCCGCGCGGCTGGCGCCGCCAGGACCGGTTGGGGTATGATTTCGCCGAACTGTACTGCTATCATGACCGGTACACATGCTGGATGCAGATCTGGGGCCCGCTGGCGGCCCGACCCTGGTCAGCCAGGTGATGGACAGCGTGCGCCGCCGCATCGCCGCGCGCGAACTGGCGCCCGGCGCGCGGCTGCCCTCGATTCGCCGTACCGCCGACGGTTTCGGCGTGTCGAAATCGACCGTCGTCGAGGCCTTCGACCGGCTGGTGGCCGAGGGAACGATCCTGTCGCGGCCGGGATCGGGGTTCTATGTCACCGGCGGCACCCGCGCCTTGACGCTGGCCGAGACCGGGCCGCGGCTGGACCGGCAGATCGACCCCCTGTGGATCATGCGACAGTCGCTGGATGTCGGGCCGGCGACCCTGACGCCGGGCTGCGGCTGGCTGCCGGAAAGCTGGCTGCCGGTCGACGGCATCCGCAAGGCGCTGCGCGGCCTGGCGCGCGACGAAGGGGCCGGCCTGGTCGGTTATGGCCACCCCCGCGGCTTTGCGCCGCTGCGCCTGCAGCTGGCCCGGCGCATGGCTGAACGCGGCATCGACGTCCCGGCCGACCAGATCCTGCTGACCGACAGCGGTAGCCAGGCGATCGACCTGATCTGCCGGTTCCTGCTGGAACCCGGCGACAAGGTGCTGGTCGACGATCCCTGCTATTTCAACTTCCAGGCGGTGCTGCGCGCCCATCGGGCCGAGGCGATCGGGGTGCCGCGCACGCCCACCGGCCCGGACCTGAACGCGTTTGCCGCCGCCGCGGCCATCCATCGCCCGCGGCTGTACCTGACCAACGCGGCCCTGCACAACCCGACCGGGGCCAGCCTGGCGCCGGCCACCGCGCACCGGCTGCTTAAACTGGCCGAGGCGCACGACATCCGGATCGTCGAGGATGACATCTTCGCCGATTTCGAGCTGGAACCGGGGCCGCGCCTGGCCGCCTTCGACGGGCTGGACCGGGTGCTGCATATCGGCAGCTTTTCCAAGACCCTGTCGGCCGCCGTGCGCTGCGGCTACATCGCGGCGCGGCCCGACTGGATCGAGGGGCTGACCGACCTGAAGCTTGCCACCACCTTCGGCAATGGCGATCTGTCGGCCCAACTGGTTCATCGCCTGCTGACCGACGGCAGCTATCGCCGCCATGTCGAAACCCTGCGCGCCCGGCTGGGCCAGGCGATGGCGGTGGTCGGCCGCCGGCTGAAGGCCATGGGGCTGGAGCCCTGGGTCGAACCGCGCGGCGGCATGTTCCTGTGGATGCGCCTGCCCGACGGCATCGATTCCGCGGTCGTGACGCAGCGCGCGCTGGAACGCGGCGTGGTGCTGGCGCCGGGCAATGTCTTCAGCGTCTCGCACAGTGCCGGTGCCTATCTGCGCTTCAACGTCGCCCAGGCCAATCTTGCCCCGGTCTACGACGTGCTGCGGCAAAGCCTTACATGATCACGGCCGCCGGCCGCTGGCGGGCCCGCAGGCGGGCCAGCGCGGCCATGCGGATCGGTGCATTGACCGCGCCGTACTGGTCGTAGCCGCCGACGCGCTGGACCAGTTCGAAGAAGAAGCGGTCCTCGAACGGCTGGGTATAGAGGTGGAAGAATTCACCCGCGCCCTGGCGATCGTAGAGAATGCCGAGCCGGGCCATGCGGGCGACCAGGTCGGCGTCCAGGGCGAACCGCGCGATCAGGTCGTCGTAGTAGTTCGCCGGGATGTCGAGCAGCGGCAGGCCGCTGTCGCGCAGGCCCTGTGCCGCCGCGAAGATGTCGGGCGTCGAGAAGGCGATGTGGTGGACCCCGGCGCCGGCGAAGGTCGAAACCGAGCGGGCCGTCGCCGTGTTGCGGCTGTCGGAGATGTTGAGCGGGATGCGCAAGGACCGGTCGGGGCTGGCGACCACCCGGCTGTGGACCATGCCGTAGGGGTCGGCCAGTTCCCAGCGCGCCTCGGGTTCCAGGCCCAGCACCGCGCGATAGAACAGCACCCAGGAATCGAGCTGGCCTGCCGGCAAGGCCTGGGCCAGATGATCGATGCGGTCGAGGCCCAGCCCGGCATGACCGTCGAGGCCGGTGTCGCCGCCGGGGAAATCCCGCTGATACAGGCCGACCTGCTCATGCGCCTCGTCGACGAAATAGAGCAGGCTGCCGTCCAGCGACCGCACCGCGGGGATCGCCTGCTCGTTCGGGCCGATGCGCCCTTCGAACCGGCCCGCCCCGAACGACGTCGCGCGGGCCAGCGCCGCGCGATCCTCGGATGTACGCAGGCCCAGCGCGCAGATCGAGGGGCCGTGCACCAGGTAATAGGCATGGGCAAACGAGTCGGGCTCGGCGTTCAGCACCAGGTTGATGCCGCCCTGGCGGAACAGGGTGACGTTCTTCGACCGGTGCCGCCCGGCGCGGATGAAACCGAGATTGTCGAGCCAGTCGGCCAGCTTGCGTTCGGCGATCCCTTCGACCGCGAATTCGACGAAGGACAGCCCCGACAATGCGGGCGCCGGCGGCGGGTCGAACAGCCCGGGATGGCGGCCACCCAGGCGAATGCGCACCTGTTCCTCCAGGAACGACAAGGACCGCATGCCGTCCTGCGCGGTGGCGCGGGTCGGCGAGGCGCGGAAGTCGTCGTTGAAGATTTCCAGCGACAGCGGCCCGCTGTAACCCGCCTCGACCACCGCCGCGGTCATGCCGGCGACGTCGAGGTCGCCCTGGCCCGGCAGGCAGCGGTAATGCCGGCTCCAGGACAGCAGGTCCAGGCTCATCCGCGGGGCATCGGCGATCTGGACGAAGAAGATGCGCTCGCCGGGAATGTCGCGGATCGCGGCGGGGTCGTCGCCGCGGGCCAGGATGTGGAAGGAATCGAGGATGATGCCCAGATGGGGATGGCCCGCCCGTTCCACCAGCCGCCAGGCATGGGTGTAGCGGTTGACCCGCGCACCCCAGGCCAGTGCCTCGTAGCCGATGCGCAGGCCGCGGCGGGCCGCGCGTTCGGCCAGCCCCGCCAGCTGCCCGGCGGCGCGGCCGTCATCGTCGATCGTGTCGAGCCCGACGTTCGAGCAGACCAGCACCAGCGGCGCGCCCAGTTCCTGCATCACGTCGAACTTGCGTTCGGCGCGCTCGAGGTTGCGGTCGAACTGGTCGTCCGGCACCCCCTCGAAATCGCGGAACGGCTGGTAGAGGGGCACGTCGAGGCCGAGGTCGGCGGCCAGCCGGCGGACGTCGCGGGGCGATCCGTCGAAGAACAGCAGGTCGTTTTCGAAGATTTCGACCGCATCGAAGCGGGCGACCGCCGCCGCTTCCAGTTTCTCCTCCAGCGTGCCGCTCAGCGAAACCGTGGCGATCGACCGGCGCATCGCATTCTCCCTTGTATGATTTTTTTAAAAATATCCGATGAAATACCGAAGGCAAGATTATTGAATGAATATCATATGTCTGTATTAAACATGATTTGCGTGTGATTGCCATTCCGGCAACTTTCCGCTTGTTGAATCCTATTTATCTAGTAGATTTATCACACGGCAATGATGCCTGACCGTGGGAGATCGCCCGTGATCCTGTCTCGCTGCTGCTGTCGGCCCTGGCGCTGACCTGACGGGCGCCTGGCGCCCGCACGCCGACCCCGATCTTTCCCTCGCAATCCCCTTGAGGTGGCGGACGATGTCCGAACGCTATCGCCTTGCCGTGGGCCGTCGATGAACCGGCCGTTGTCCCTGTCCGATACGGTCGTGGCCATGGCGGCGGAATTGCGCCGGACGGCCGCGCATCATGACGCCACCGGCGCGTTTCCCTTCGCCAATTTTGCCCGGCTGCATCAGGCGGGGCTGCTGGGGCTGACGGTGGCGCGCCAGTACGGGGGCAGGGGCGGGCGGCTCGCCGAGGCGACGATGGTGATCGGCGGCATCGCCGCGGCCGAACCCTCGACCGCGCTGGTCCTGGCCATGCAATACATCCACCATGCCACGATGGACGGCCGCGGCTGGCCGGCCGCACTGGCCGCCAGGCTGGGGCGCGAGGCGGTGGCCGACGGCGCCCTGATCAATTCGCTGCGCGTCGAACCCGAACTGGGCACGCCGGCCCGCGGCGGCCTGCCGGCGACCACGGCCCGGCGGGTCGAGGGCGGCTACCGCCTGTCGGGCCGCAAGATCTATGCGACCGGCATCCCGATCCTGTCCTGGGCCGTGGTCTGGGCCCGCACCGACGATGCCGATCCCCTGGTCGGTCCCTTCCTGGTCCGCGCCGATGCCCCTGGCGTGCAGGTCGTCGAGACCTGGAATCACCTGGGCATGCGGGCGACCGGCAGCCACGACGTGGTTTTCGACCACGTCTTCGTGCCGTCCGAACACGCCATCGACCTGCGCCGACCGGCCGCCTGGGGCGGCCCCGACCCGCTGCACCAAGCGTGGAATTCCCTGTTGGTCGCGGCCCTCTACGACGGTGTCGCCCGGGCCGGGCGCGACTGGCTGGTGGGTTTCCTGCACGCGCGGGTGCCGGCCAATCTGGGGGCACCGCTGGCGACCCTGCCGCGCATGCAGCAGGCACTGGGCGAGATCGACGGCCTGCTGGCCGCCAATGCCAGGCTGATCCGCACTGCCGCCCGCGATGCCGACGACGGCGAGGTGATCGGCACGACCGAAAGCGCCCTGCTGAAATCCACGGTGACGGGCAACGCGATCGCCGCGGTCGAGGCCGCGGTGCGGCTGGCCGGCAATCCCGGCCTGTCGCGGGACAACCCGCTGGAGCGCCACTACCGCGACGTCCTCTGCGCCCGCATCCACACCCCGCAGGACGACATGGCCTGGGCAGCTGCCGGCCGTCTCGCCCTCGGGCTCTGATCCCTGTCAGGAGGCTTCTCCATGTCCGTCGAATTCATCGGCTTCATCGGCACCCGCGATTTTTCCGAAACCCGGCCGGCGCGCGGCCCCGCGATCGACGTGGGGTATGTCGAGGCATCGGCCCGCGCCCACCAGGCAGCCGGTTTCGACCGGGCGCTGGTCGCGTTCCATTCGACCTCGCCGGAAAGCATCCTGATCGCCGGTCATGCCGCGTCGGTCGCGCCGCGGCTGGGGCTGATGATCGCCCATCGCCCCGGCTTCACCGCGCCGACCCTGGCCGCGCGCCAGTTCGCGACGCTGGACCAGCTGACCGGCGGACGGGTCGCGGTCCACATCATCACCGGCGGCGACGATGCCGAGCAGCGCCAGGACGGCGATTTCCTGACCAAGGACGAACGCTACGCCCGCACCGACGAATATCTGTCGATCCTGCGCCGGATCTGGACGTCGGCCGAACCCTTCGACCACCAGGGGCCGCATTATCGGTTCGAGCGCGGCTTTTCGGCGGTCAAGGCGGTGCAGGCGCCGCACATCCCGATCTATTTCGGCGGCGCCTCGGACGCCGCCATCGCGGTCGCGGCCAGGCATGCCGACATCTATGCCCTGTGGGGCGAGACCCATGCCCAGGTGCGCGAAATCATCGGACGCGTCCGGGCCGAGGCGGCGAAACACGGCCGTCGGCCGCGCTTCAGCCTGTCGCTGCGCCCGATCCTGGCCGATACCGAGGAAGCCGCCTGGGCCCGGGCCGACGCGATCCTGGAACGGGCGCGCGCGGTGCAGGACAAGACCGGCTACAAGCGTACGGCCGAACCGGCCAATGCCGGATCCCAGCGCCTGTTGGCCGCGGCGGCCCAGGGCGTACGGCTCGACAAGCGGCTGTGGACCGGCATCGCCGCGCTGACCGGGGCCAAGGGCAATTCCACGGCGCTGGTCGGCACGCCCGAGCAGGTCGCCGATGCGTTGCTCGACTATTACGACCTGGGCGTTACCACCTTCCTGATCCGCGGGTTCGACCCGCTGGACGATGCCGCCGACTACGGGCGCGAACTGATCCCGCTGACCCGGCGCCTGGCAGCCCAGCGGGCATCCGGCCATGCCACCGCGGCGGAATGAGGCGGATGGCCTGCCTGGCAGAATATGTCATTCGTTCGATCCTGGCCCATGATCGGAGGGAGGGGTACGTGCAGATGCGCGCGGCCCCTAATTGGCAGCTTCTACAGCTCGGCGGCGTCAGTGGTCGTACCCTAGGTTTGGCTTATTTCGGGCACGATGCGGGTGCGATCGCCCGCCGGGCACGGGCGGTCGGTCTGCGCGTAGTGACAGTATTCTTGCGCTCCGACACGATCACGGCGGGGATGGAGCCCGATCCCAAAAACCTGACATCTGGGGCTGACTATCTTGTGTTGCCGCGCGCCCGGGCAGCCCTTTTACCCGACAGGCGGCCGATCGCGTCCGCCGAGGTCGTCGTGCTCGGCCCAAGTCATTCACCCACAGCGTAGCGAGTATCGTCATGCCCAAGTCAGCCCAGGCCGTAACCTCCCTGCCGCTCGACCAGGAACGCCTGCAGCGCCAGCGGGCGCTGGTCGCGGCGATCAGGATCTTCGCCCGTCGCGGTTTCGAGCAGGGCGCCGCCGGCGGCCTGTCGGTCCGGGATCCCGAATGGCCCGATCGCATCTGGAGCGCGCGGCCCGGTGTGCACCCCGCCCTGGTCCGGGTCGCCGACCTGGTGGCCGACGATCGCGCGCTGCCACCGCTGCATCGGGCGATCTATCGCAACCGGCCCGATGTCGCGGCTGTCGTTCACGTGCCCTCGACCCATGGCCAGGCCTGGTCGACGCTGGGCCGCAGGCTGGACCCGATCACGGCCGAGGCCTGCGCCTTCTACGACGACCACATCGTCGATCCGGAATTTGCCTTCGACGAGGCTGAGGGCGCGCGAATCGCCAGTGCGCTCGGCCGCCGCAAGGCGGCGATCCTGCGCGCCCGCGGCCTGCTTACCGTCGGCAGCACGATCGAGACCGCGGCCTGGTGGTTCCTGGCCTTCGAAAGCGCAATCCAGACCCAGATGCTGGCCGAGGCGGTGGCCTGGCCGCAACCGCTGGACGATGCCACCGCGCGGGATGCCCACGACAGGGTCGGCAGCGAGGTGGCCGGGCGACAGTCGTTCCAGCCGCTCTACGACTGGATCGTGAGGCTGGAACCAGATCTGCTGGATTAGAGTGTGAAATTATAATTATCACAAACTTGGTGTGATCTGGCCTGTTGTTTCAGTCTATAAATTTGGTATTTTTATGGCTGAACCATGGTCGGCAAACCGATCACTTCACAGCGGAGGCCTGTGACATGAGCGTCAACGCCATTCTCGTGCCCTTGTCGGGCCATTCGACCGATGATGCCGTGCTGCGGGCGGCCGGCGATCTGGCGACCTCGTTCTCGGCCCATCTCGACTTCGTTCATATCGGCCGCGGTTATGAACAGGATCTGGTCGCGGTGGGCGATTCAGGCTTTGGCGCCATCGCCAACCGGCTGCTTGACGCGGCGGTCGCCGATCGGGAGGACCGCGCGGCCAGGGCCCGTTCCGCCTATGACCGGTGGCTGGCCATTGCCGGCGATGCCGGGTTGCCGGCCGGGCAGTCGCGCTGGCGCGACGGCATCGGCCAGCCGGCCACCCAGATCGCCCGCATGGGCCGGCTGGCCGACATGCTGGTGCTGGCACAAGGGCCGGTCGATGGCCCGGACGACCTGCGCCCCGACGAGGTCGCGGCCGAGAGCGGCCGCCCCGTGCTCGTGGTGCCCCCGGCCAACCCCCGCGCCGAACGCCCGCGCCGCGTCGCCATCGCCTGGGACGGGGGGCCGTCGGCCTCGCGTGCCGTGGCGGCCGCCCTGCCGTTCCTGCGCCTGGCGGCCAAGGTCGTGGTCGTTACCGTGGAAGAGGCCCGTGCGCCTGTCGACGTTCCCGACCTGCAACCCTATCTCGAACGGCATGGCATCGAAGCCTCGGTCCTGCGGCCCCTTGGCCCGCGCGACCAGGTGGCGAGCCGGCTGGTGGCGGCGTCCGACGATATCGATGCCGATCTTCTGGTTCTCGGCGCGGGGGCGCGCCGGGGTTTGCAGCGTCTGCTGCGTCGCCGCATCGCCTGCGACGTGCTTGCCGACATCGATCGGCCCGTTCTGCTCTCGGCCTGACCTCAGTTCGACACGAAGGATGCCTAAGATGGATCGACGTTCATTCCTGATCGGGACCACGGCCGCGACCGGCGTGCTGGGCCTGGGTCTCGGGGCCGCGCGCGCGGCCACCGACTTCCTCAATGTTTCCTATGACCCCACCCGCGAATTCTACCAGGCCTATAACGAGGCGTTCGCCAAGTACTGGAAGGCGCAGGGCGGGGCCGACACCACGTTCCAGCAAAGCCACGGCGGCTCGGGCAAGCAGGGCCGGTCGGTCATCGACGGCCTGGCCGCCGACGTCGTCACCCTGGCGCTGGCCTACGACATCGACGAGATCGCCGAGCGCGGCCTGATCGCCGCCGACTGGCAGAAGCGCCTGCCCGATAATTCGGCCCCCTATACCTCGACCATCGTGTTCCTGGTGCGCAAGGGCAACCCCAAGAAGGTCAAGGATTGGGACGACCTGCTGCGCAAGGATATCAAGGTCGTCACCCCGAACCCCAAGACCTCGGGCGGGGCGCGGTGGAACTACCTGGCGGCCTGGGCCTATGCGGTGAAGAAGCAGGGCGCCGACGAGGCCAAGGCCCGCACCTTCCTGACCGAACTGTTCAGGAACGTGCCGGTGCTGGATTCGGGCGCACGCGGCTCGACCATCTCGTTCGTGCAGCGCAATATCGGCGACGTGCTGCTGGCCTGGGAGAACGAGGCGTTCCTGGCGATCAACGAACTGGGCCCCGACAAGTTCGACATCATCGTCCCCAGCCTGTCGATCCTGGCCGAACCGCCGGTCGCGGTGGTCGACAAGGTCGTCGACAAGAAGGGTTCGCGCAAGCTGGCCGAGGCCTATCTGCAGTACCTCTATTCGCCCGAAGGCCAGGAACTGGCGGCCAAGAATTATTATCGCCCGCGCCTGGCCGCGGTCGGCGCGAAATACGCCGAACGTTTCCCCAAGGTCGAGCTGGTGACGATCGACAGCGACTTCGGCGGCTGGGCCGCCGCCCAGAAGAAGCATTTCGGCGACGGCGGCATCTTCGACCAGATCTACAAGCCGGCCTGACGCGCATGGGTTTCGGCAAGGTGATTGGCCTGCGCCAGAGCGTGATCCCGGGTTTCGGGATCACGTTCGGCGTCACCCTGTTCTGGCTCGGCCTGATCGTGCTGATCCCGCTGGCGGGGCTGTTCCTCAAATCGGCCACGCTGTCCTGGGCCGAACTGGTGAACACCCTGACCGGCGCCCGCGTCTGGGCGGCGTTCCGGCTGTCGTTCACGACATCGCTGATCGCGGCGCTGGTCAACGTGCCCTTCGGCCTGATCCTGGCCTGGGTGCTGGTGCGCTATCGTTTTCCGGGCCGGCGCGTCCTCGATGCGCTGGTCGACGTACCCTTCGCGCTGCCGACGGCGGTCGCCGGCATCGCGCTTACCACGCTTTATGCCGAGAACGGCTGGATCGGCAGCCTGCTGGCGCCATTGGGCATCCAGGTGTCGTTCACGCCGGCCGGCATCGTCGTGGCGCTGGTCTTCATCGGCCTGCCGTTCGTCGTGCGCACGGTGCAGCCGGTGCTGGAAGACCTGGACCCCGAAGTCGAGGAAGTCGCGGCAAGCCTGGGGGCCAGCCGCCTGCAGACGGTGTGGCGCATCGTGCTGCCCGCCCTGATGCCCGCGCTGCTTACCGGATTTGCGCTGGCTTTCGCCCGCGCGCTGGGCGAATACGGTTCGGTCATCTTCATCGCCGGCAACCTGCCGATGGTGTCCGAGATCGTGCCGCTGCTGATCGTCATCAAGCTCGAGGAATACGCCTACGCCCAGGCGACCGCGCTGGCGGCGCTGATGCTGGTCGTGTCGTTTGCGATCCTTCTGATCATCAACCTGATCCAGCGCCAGGCGCGCCGGCACGAGGAGCGCGGCTGATGGCGGCCCGGCGGCAATCCCTGGTCCTGGAAACCCGGCCCTTCCGGTTGGCGCTGATCGCGATCGGCGTGGCCTTCGTCGGGCTGGTCATCGTTGCGCCCCTGGTCGCGGTCTTTGCCGAGGCGTTCGCCCGCGGTGTCGGCCCTTATCTGAAGGCGCTGAACGAACCGGTGGCATTGGCGGCGGTGCGGCTGACCCTGCTGGTCGCCGCGATCTCGGTGCCGCTGAACCTGGTGTTCGGCATCGTTGCCGCCTGGGCCATCGCCAAGTTCGAATTCCGGGGCAAGAGCCTCCTGATCAGCCTGATCGACCTGCCGTTCTCGGTCTCGCCTGTCATCTCGGGCCTGATCTACGTGCTGCTGTTCGGGCTGCAGGGCTATTTCGGCCCCTGGCTGCAGGCACACGACATCAAGATCATCTTTGCCGTGCCGGGTATCGTGCTGGCCACCATCTTCGTCACCTTTCCCTTCGTCGCCCGCGAACTGATCCCGCTGATGCAGGAACAGGGCACGCAGGAGGAGGAGGCGGCGGCGCTGCTGGGCGCGTCGGGCTGGCAGATCATGTGGCGGGTGACCCTGCCCAACGTGCGCTGGGGCCTGCTGTACGGCGTGCTGCTGTGCA
>Ga0222420_100633_pt1 | contig 13910 bp, 11 predicted proteins | sample 3A2ome_FD_182470 | JGI IMG/M metagenome (GOLD analysis project Ga0222420, IMG submission 182470) | Enriched microbial communities from leaf-cutter ant dump, University of Wisconsin, Madison, United States - 3A200A (version 2) | ecosystem: Environmental > Terrestrial > Nest > Insects nest > Nest...
CTACTACTGGATGCATCGGGCCGACCATGAGATCCGCTGGTTCTGGGTCAACCATTCGGTCCATCATTCGCCCAACCAGATCAATTTCTCGACCGCGTTCCGCTTGGGCTGGACCGGCCAGATTTCGGGCCAGATGATTTTTTTCCTGCCCTTGATGTGGCTGGGCTTCGCGCCCCAGGCGGTGCTGGCGATGTTCGGGCTGAACCTGTTGTACCAGTTCTGGATCCATGCCGAATGGATCCCCAAGCTGGGGCCGCTGGAATGGGTCCTGAACACGCCGTCGCACCACCGCGTGCATCATGCCTCGAACGTCGAATACCTCGACGCCAATTACGGCGGCATCCTGATCGTGTTCGACCGGCTGTTCGGCAGCTTCATCGAGGAACGGGCCGACCTGCCCTGCCGCTATGGCCTGGTCAAGCCGCTGCATTCCTATAACCCGCTGGTCATCGCCTTCCATGAATGGGGCAACATGATCCGCGACGTGATCGCCGCCCCGACCTGGACCGCCCGGGTGATGCATGTCGTCGGCCGTCCGGGCTGGCGCCCGAACGGCGAGAGCGAGACGACCGCCGACATGCGCCGGCGGGCCGCCCAGGCGCTGACCACTACGGCGCCTGCCTGATCCCCAGCTTGCCGGTCGCCCCGTCCCACAACGCATCCAGATGCAGCAGGGCCGGGGCGCCCAGGTTGGAATTGGCGTAGTTGTTCTTGTAGTTGCCGGAATTGTTCCAGTAGACGATTTCGCCCTGGTTGATCCATTGCAGGTCGCCGGCCTTGAACACCTGGCCGGTGAAGAACGGCGGCATGTCGACCTGGATGCGGGTGCCCGACAGCATCTTGCCGTCGGGCTTGGTCACGGCCTGGGCCACCGATTGCAGGCTGGGGTCGACGGTCATGCGGATGTTGCCCGCGCCTGAATCGAACAGCGTGGTGATGCACTGCCTGGGCAGCGACGGCAGGTCGGGCAGCGAGAAGCAGCCCGTCACCGTCGCATTGTTCCAGGCGGGCGCGCAGCCATTGGGGCCGGGGGCGCAGGACGGCGACTGGGCGACCGCCGCCATCTGCACCTGATTGAAGGTCGACCGCGCGGCGGGGGTGATGCCGACCGTCAGGCTGAGGTTCTTCAGCGACAGGATGTAACCCGCGCCATAGGGCTGGGGCAGCTGGTACAGCGGGCTGGATACCACCTGGCCCTTCTGGATCACGCCCATCGTGCCGACGCGCCCGACCTGGGACCCCGTGGCAACGGGGCAATTGGGCTGGCCGTTCGCGCAGGACATCTTGGTGATCAGCGCGAATGGCACCGGCTGGGCCGAGGTGACGCCGCCGATGCTGAACGTGCCGTAGGCCAGTTCGGATTCATAGACCACGCCGCTGTCGTATTGCTGCGGCAGCAACGCGATGCCGGTGCGGGTGACGTTGGGACCAACCGCGCTGGCCTCGATATACAGGCCCGACGACCCCAGGTCGAAGGTCACGATCTGCGGCGCGCCGCCACCGACCGAGATCTGGGCCATGTAGCCCCAGGGCCGGGTTGGCGAGGGATTGTAGGCTTCGGCATAGATCGGGATCGACTGCGACGGGGGCAGCGCCGGGCCGGTGCGATAGCGGGCGAAACGCACCTGCGTGCCGCCATAGGCCAGCGTCATCGTGCCGTCGGCATTCGCCCCCAGCGTCACGCCCGAGGCGTTGGCGATGCAGGCGGTATTGTTGCCGGACAGGCTGCAGGTCGACAGGCTGCCCACCACCTGGCCCGACGGCTGGACGGTGCCCGAGAACAGCCACCAATAGGGGCGGTAGGGCGCAGCCGACGACCCCTGCGGCACCGGCGTGGACGCGGCACCCGCCACCACCGCGCTGACCGTGGCACCCTGTGCATCGATGAACAGGCCCAGCGGCTTGAACCCCGTCGTCCCCTGGTTCCAGGCATCGGTGCCATAGGATGCCCACCACCAGCCGGCGGCCGGCGCATTGGCGGCCGGGACCTGCGCCGGCCCGCTGCCGGCGGCGACCCGCGCGAAGGCCCGTTCGGGGCCGGTGGCGATGCGGCGCGGCGGATTGGTCAGGATGGTGCCCGACGGCCCCGCGACCTGGCCGGGATCGTCCAGCAGCAGCGAGGCGCTGACCGACGACGAATCATAGGCACCGAAACCCAGCGAGAATTGCCCGACCCGCTGCCAAGGCATCGGATCGCCCTCGGGGTCCCACAGATTGGTGCCGCGCGTCGCCGGCTGGAAATAGGGTTTCCACAGCGATGGGCTTTCATAACCCGAGACCGGGATCACGCCCGCCCGCGGCCGCGGCGTTTCGCGCCAGTTGGCGGCATCCAGCCCGCTTTCGCCGTAATACCAGACCGGCGCCCCGCTGGCGTCATAGGTGAACAGGCCGGTCTGCAGATAGCCCTGCGGGCTGCGCTGCACGCCGTACAGCCCGTCGGCCGCCTGGCCGTTGCCGAACAGGCCGGCATAGCTTGCCTGATAGGCCGGCGGCGCGCCGCCGAAGACGAAGAAATAAACCATGCCCGGGCTGAACGTATCGGTGCCGAACCCTTCCAGGGCGGTGACGCCGCGGGCGTTCAGCCGCCCGGCCTGGGCCAGGTCGGGGCCGAACACGGCGGTATGCCCGGTGGCGGCATAGGCCGCGTTGGGCCGCACGACGGCGACATGGCCGACGCCGGGGCCGCTGCCGCCGGGGCACAGCGTCGCGGCCTCGTCGGCCGACAGGACATAGGGCAGCGAATGATAGTTCGGCCGCAACTGACCGAGCATCCGGCTGTAGAAATCGGTCAGGCAGCTGCGCACGGCGAATTCGTTGCGGAAGGCGGCGACGACCAGATAGCCGAGATTGGCCAGGCCCTGCGCATCCGCCATCGCCTCGGCGCTGGTGCTGCTGCCCAGCACGGTCCAGCCGGCGCGCGGCGGCACCGACGTGCCGGCCCGGCGGTCGGGCAGGCTGGCCTGGTTGGCCGCGGCCTGGTTCCACATCCAGGTGAATTGATCGTTGGCCAGCTGGCCCGGGCGATGCCCCGGCGGGCGCAGCAGATAGGTGCCCAGCTGATAGGCCACCGTGGCGGCAAAGGACGGGCCATGGCCGTCGGTCGAGGCCGCGACCGACCCGGCCGGGCGATCCTGGCCACCCGACAAGGCGTTGACATGGACGCCGGGCGCCCAGTTGACGGACGGATTCAGCGTGTCCAGCAGGCCGCACAGTGCCAGCCCGTCCCCGGCCAGTCCGTCGCAGGTCAGCAGCGCGCGGCTGTCGCGCGCCGGCATGGGCGGCACTTGCTGGGCATGCGCGCCGAGCGCGATTACGGAACATGACAGGACGATAATCAGCAATCGATGCAGCATGGCATTTCCCCGATCAATGCATGCGGCGGCACCGACCTTTCCCGCTCTGTCAGGAAATTATGCCGCTCGAGTCCCTGTCGGCAACTCTACAACGTCGGCGAGATTTCGCCACGGGAGATTCAGGGGCCGTCGTCGAACTGGCCATTCCACGGTCGCGACGGCGCGGCATCGCAATAGCTCCACCGGCCCGTCATCCGGTCGCCGGCGACCGGCCGGTCGGGATAGGTGAAGACCAGCCGGCCCCAATGCATGGTACCGTGCCGCGCGGTGGCGCAGGGCCCGTCGCCTGCCGGCTGGAACCACTCGCCGGTGATGCCGCGGCCGTCTTCCGTCAGCGCGCCGACGATCCGGCCGCGATAATCGGGATAGAACCCCGCGACCGTCCGTCGCTCCAGGTCCAGCGCCAGGGTGACCGGGCCGAAATCGGTGATCAGGTCCAGGCGCAGCCCGCCGTCCGGCACCACCAGCCCCGGCCGGCCCGCCCCCTGGCGGGGATAGTCGCCGGCCAGGTCGACCCGGCCGCAGGCGGCCGCCGCGACCGCGGAGGGCGGGATGGTCACGCCACTGGGCGTCGCCTCGATCGTCATGGCGGGATCGATGCCGGGACCGGGGCCGGGGCCGGGTTCAACCATCACGGTCAGCCTTCCCTGTCCGTCCAGCCGTCCGATGCCGACGATGCGGCAGGCGGTGTCGTCGCCCGCGGCCTCGACCAGCGCCAGCAAGTCGTTGCCCGGACCGCGCATCACGCCGATCGTGACCGCCGGATCGGCATCGGGATCGCCGAACTGCCCGACATAGGCATCGACGGACAAGGGCACGCCGCCATCGGGCTTGCGGGCGAACACCGCCAGGCGCCGGCGATATTCCCGCGCCAGGCAACCGGCATCGGCGCCGCAGGCATCGCGCTGGCGCAACCAGGCCCGCTGGCTGTCGCGCAACGCCGCGACGGCCGGGCTGGCAGCGGTGCCGGCCGCCTCCGAGACGTCTTCCAGCAGGCGCGAAAACTCCCTGGCGACCTCGGCATCCAGGCGCACCAGCGGGCGGTCGGCGCAGATCGCCTTTTCCGACGGGCCGGCCGCCCGGGCGCAATCGATCGAGGCGGCCGGCACCGCGGCCGGCCACAGCAGCAGGACAAGGACCGCGACAGCCGGTCGCAGCGTCACCGGATGTCCCCGCTCAACGGCGCAACTGCTGCTTCATGATGTCGGCGCCGAAGTCGGTATCGGAATCCTGGTTGCCGTTGAACAGCACGATGACGGCGACATTGCGATCCAGCGCGAAACGCACATCGCCCTCGAAGCCCTGGACATGACCGCTGTGGCCGGCGATGCGGCCCTGGCGCCCGTTGGACAATTCGACGCCCAGGCCGTAGGTCGGTTCGGTCGCCGACGGCGTCACCATCGCCTCCAGCATCGCCGGCCCCAGCAGCTTGCGGTCGCGGAACAGGGCGATCAGGAACTTGTGCATATCGGCCGCGGTCGCGACCACCGACCCGTCGCCGGTCAGCCAGCACCAGGAATCGGCGCTGTTGTCGACCGTCGCCTCGGCGTCGTCGTCGTCATCCTCGACATCGTCGTCATCCTCGACATCGTCGTCATAGACATAACCACGCACCAGCCGCGCTTCGTCGCCGCGCGCGCCGACCTGGGCGTCGGTCATGCCGGCGCGCTGGAACACCCGGCGGCGCAGCGATGCGGCGTAATCGCCGCCGTCGACCGCCTCGATCACGGCACCCAGCAGGACATAACCGGTATTGGTATATTCATAACCCGCCCCCGGCCGCCACAGCGCCGGCTTGTCGTACAGATAGGGCAGCAGATCGCGCACGCCCCATTGCCTGCCCCGCACCAGGTCCGAGGTGAAGCGGTCGTCGTAATATTCCGGCAGGCCGGCGGAATGATCCAGCATCTGGCGGATGGTGGCCTCGCGCCCGTTCGGGATGCGCTCGATGCCCGCCAGGCCGGCCAGATAGGTGCCGGCGGGTTCGTCCAGCTTGACCCGGCCTTCCTCGACCAGTTGCAGGACGGCGACGGCGGTCAGCATCTTGCCGATCGAGGCCGTGTAGAACCGGCCGTCGGCGCGCATGGGCCGGTCGGGCTCGCGCGTTGCCAGGCCGCTGGCCACGGTCACCGGCGGCTGGCCGCCCCGGTCCACCAGCAGCACGCCCCCGGGAATGCCTTCGTCCAGGATGAAACGGTCCAGCGCCTTCTGCAGCGATGCCTGGGCCTGTGCCTGGACCGGGCCGACAAGACCCAGCGCCCCCAGCAGCACCCCGCATACCATGCCGGCCCATGCCCCCGGCTTGCGGCCCGTTCTGGCCATCCCGCTACCCCGATTCTGTCGTTGCAGCGCACATCCTAGCCGAAAGGCTAGGGTTTTTCAGCCATCATCCGGCCTTGGCCAGCCGCCGTTCGCCGAACAGCCCGGCCAGCAGGTCGGTCTGGGTCACCAGCCCGATCAGCCGGTCGTCGCCGTCGACGATGGGCACGTGGCGCAGGCCCGCCTCGGTCATCGCCGGGACCAGGGCGGCCAGGCGGGTATCGGGCGCGGCGCAATGCACCGGCGCGGTCATGATCTGCCCGACCGTCCGGGGCGTTGGGGCCGTTCGCGGCCACAGGCGGCGCAGGCCGCGGGGCCGCACGGCGCCCCAGCCGGTTGCCTTGATGAAGTCGCTGCGGGTGGCCAGGCCGATGACCCGGCCGGCCGCGTCGGCCACCGGCAGCGCCTTGATCCGCCCCTGGTTCAACGCCGCCCAGGCCGCCGCCAGCGGCATGTCGGCCGGCACCGCCGCCACGTCGCGCGCCATCACCGCGCCACAGGTGACCCCGCCGGCCTGGCGTTCCAGGGCGCGCAATTCGACCTTGTGCAGCAGATCGTCCAGGTCGTCGCGGCTGACATCCAGCACCTCGTCGTAACCGGCCAGCACCGCATCCAGATCGGACTGGGCAAAACCGATGCGCCGCGCCCCGCCGGCGGGCGACGCCGGGGCCAGATGGGGATAGCGCCGGCCGGTCACGTTGTTGAAGGCCAGGGCGGCGATCAGCAGCAGCAGCGAATTCAGCCCCACCGGCCACAGCGCGAACCCGAACCCCGCCGCCTTGATCGCCGGCCCGCCCAAGACGGCGGTCAACGCGACCGCCCCGCCCGGCGGGTGCAGGCAGCGCAACAGCAGCATGGCGCCGATCGCCGCCGCCACGCCGATCGCGGCGGCGGCGATCGGATCGGGGATCAGCTGGCCGCAGGCGATACCGACCAGACCCGATATCACGTTGCCGCCCAGGATCGACCAGGGCTGGGCCAGCGGGCTGGACGGCACGGCGAACAGCAGCACGGCCGACGCCCCCATCGGCGCCACCAGCAGCGGCAGGTCCGGACTGTCGCCCAGGGCCAGGCGGCTGACCAGGCCGGTCGCCAGAATACCGACCAGCGCGCCGCCACAGGCCCGCAGCCGCTCCACCGGACTGACCGGGCTCAGCGCCGGCAGCAGCCGTTTCAGGGCATCGATAAATTTCACAGCACGCCAACGTGAATGGATACAGACCACAGCTGCCTGCATCCTTAGCAGATCGCCTAGTAGATAGGCAAATCCGCCGGCACATCGACCCCTTCATGGCGCAACAGCCACTGCTTGCGCGCCATGCCGCCGCCATAACCGGTCAGCGACCCGTTGGTACCGATCACCCGATGGCAGGGCACCACCACCCCGATCGGGTTGGCGCCGTTGGCCGCCCCCACCGCCCGCACCGCGGCATCGCGGCCGATATGCCGGGCCAGGGCGGCATAGCTGAGCGTCGTGCCGGCGGGAATGCCGCGCAGCGCGGCCCACACGTCGCGCTGAAACGCGGTGCCGCCCGCGGCGACGGGAATGCGGTCCAGCGCGGCCAGGTCGCCGGCGTAATAGGCGTCCAGCGCATCGCGGATCGCGGCCGGGGCCCGGCCCGCGACCAGTTCGGTGCGCATGCCGTATTGCCGGCGCAGCAGCAGATGCATCCGCGCCTCGTAGTCGTGCCAGTCCAGCACACGCAGCGCACCGGCCGCATCCGTCACCAGCAGCATGTCGCCGATCGGCGTCGGCTGGCGATCCAGGACAAAACGCTGGGCGGGGGGCTTGGGCATCGCGGTCACTCCGGATCAGGGGCGCGGGATATTGCCCTGACCCGCCGCCGGACGCTGGCCGTTTTCGGACATGGTCAATCGAACAGCGACGGCGACAGCACCTTGTCGGCCGCCCCCATCTCGGCCACCACCCGCGCCACCGACGGGCGCGCCGCCATCCGGTCGTACCAGGCGGACAGGTCGGGCAGGTCGGCGAAACCCGGCCCCTTCAGCCGCCAGGCAAAGAACAGCACCAGGAAGACGGCGATGTCGGCGACCGAAAAATCGCCGCAGAAATAGTCCCGCCCGCCCAGCCGGTCGTTCAGCAGGCAATATTGCGCCACCAGCGGGGGGCCGGCCTTTGCCGCCGCGGCTTCCAGTTCGGCAAAACGCGGGCCCCGCGGTTCCGACCGATGCATCAAGGGCCGCACCAGCGGCATGATCACCTCGTCCGCCGTCAGTTCCAGCAGGCGGCAGCGCGCGCGGTCGCGCGGATCGGCAGGAAACAGCGGGGGATAGGGATAGGCATCCTCGAGATATTCCAGGATGACGGTCGAATCGAACAGCACCAGGTCGCCGTCGACCAGCACCGGCACCTGCCCCTTGGGGTTGGCGGCCAGCACGGCCGGGTCCTTGGGCGCGTACCCCTCGGTCTGGGTGAACGGCACCATCACCCGCTCATGACCCATCGACTTTTCCGCCAGGGCGATCTCGACCTTGCGGGAAAACAGGCTCAACGGCCCCGAATAGAGTTTCATGGGCGGAACGTTACAGGAACGCCGGCCGATTTCCAAGAGAGGTCACATCAGGACGGAAAACCTAGCCCTGAAACAGATCCGTCGCAAAACGGCAACGCGTCAGTCGCGGCGTTCCGGCCCGGCCTCGACCACCTTGACGCCGGCCGCGGCGCAGACCTCGCGCAGGCGGGGCGAGGTCAGGCGGTCGATCACCAGGACCTGGACCTGCGAGACATGGGCGATGCGCACCGGCGCGGTACGTTCCAGCTTGCTGGCATCGGCGACCAGGATCACGCGCCGCGCATTCTCGATGATCGCCTGGCTGACACGGACCTCGCGATAGTCGAAGTCGAGCAGCGAGCCGTCCTCGTCGATCGCCGACACGCCGATGATCGCGGTGTCGACCTTGAACTGGCGGATCAGGTCGACCGCGGCCGCGCCGATGACCGCCCCGTCGCTCTTGCGGATCGGGCCGCCCGCGACGATCACGTCGATCGAGGGATGCGGGTACAGCATGATCGCGACGTTCAGGTTGTTGGTGATCACCATCAGTTGCTCGTGCCCCGACAGCGCGCGGGCCACTTCCTCGGTCGTCGTGCCGATATTGATGAACAGCGAGGTTTCGTTCGAGATCAGCGCCGCCGCGGCCAGGCCGACCGAGCGTTTTTCGTCGGCCGCGATCAGGCGGCGGGCCTGATAGCCCAGGTTCTCGACGCCCGACACCAGGATGGCGCCGCCATGCACGCGGCTCAGCAGGCGCTGGTCGCACAGGTCGTTCAGATCCTTGCGGATGGTCTGGGGCGTCACTTCGAACCGGGCGGCCAGTTCGTCGACGCCGACGCGCCCCTGGGCCCGGGCCAGGGCCACGATTTCGGCCTGGCGTGCGCTCAGCATCTGCATGTCGGCGGCTTCCCCCGGGTGGTCGACGATTCGCGCGTTCAGATTAGTTTCATTCCCGGTGCGGATGCCAGCACCTTCCGGGACTGGACCGCCGCCACGACAGCTTCCTATAGTGACCGCGGTCGATTCCGGCCACACCATTCCATGGAGATTACGGTGGACAAGCGCAAGCTCGGGGCTTCCCAACTGGCGATCGCGCCGATCATGTTCGGCGGCAATGTGTTCGGCTGGACGGCCGACGAGGCGACGTCCTTCGCCCTGCTCGACGCCTTCGTCGCAGCCGGTTTCAACGCGATCGATACCGCCGACGTCTATTCGGTGTGGGTGCCCGGCCATACCGGCGGCGAATCGGAAGCCACGATCGGCCGCTGGCTGAAGGCACGCGGCGGCCGCGACAAGGTCGTCATCGCCACCAAGGTCGGCATGGAAATGGCGCCCGACCGCCAGGGCCTGAAATCCGACTACATCAGGGCGTCGGTCGAAGCCTCGCTCAAGCGGCTGCAGACCGACTACATCGACCTCTACCAGTCCCACAAGGATGACGAGACCGTGCCGCTGGCCGACACGCTGGGCACCTATGCCCGGCTGATCGAGGAGGGCAAGGTTCGGGTGATCGGCGCCTCGAACTACGAAGCCCCGCGCCTGGCCGAGGCGCTGGCGGTGGCAAAGCACCACAACCTGCCGCGCTACGAGACGCTGCAGCCGGAATACAATCTGTACGATCGCGCGAAATTCGAAGGCCCGCTGGCCGAACTGTGCCTGGCCGAGAACATCGGGGTGATCAACTATTTCTCGCTGGCCTCAGGCTTCCTGACCGGCAAGTACCGGGGGGAAGCCGACCTGTCGAAAAGCGTGCGCGGCCCCCGGCGGGTCAAGGCCTATCTCGACGACAAGGGGCACCGTATCCTGGCCGCGATGGACGCGATCGCCGCGCGCACCGGCGCCACGCCGACCCAGATCGCCATCGCCTGGTTGCTGGCCAAGCCGGCGGTGACCGCGCCGATCGCCTCGGCCACCTCGGTCACCCAGCTCGACGAACTGCTCAAGGCCGCCGACCTCAAGCTCGACGCCGAGGCAGTGGCCGCGCTGGACCAGGCCGGCGCCTGACGGGCCAGCCGCCCGCGGCATCGGCCGCGGGCGGCCGCCGCTCAGGAACGGCCGAAGCGCGGCGCGCGTTTCTCGGCAAAGGCCTGCAGCGCCTCGGTGAAATCGGGGCTGCTGGCCAGTTGGCGCTGGGCCTGGCGTTCGCGTTCCAGCTGGGTGGGCAGGTCGTTGTCCGGCGCCGCATCCAGTTCGACGCCGATGCGGTGGAAGGCCTGGGTCGGGCCTGACTTCAGCCGATCGGCCAGGGCCCCGACCGCGGCGCCCAGCTGGTCGTCGTCGACCGCCTGCCAGATCATGCCCCAGTCGACGGCGGTTTCGGCATCGATCTTGTCGCCCAGCAGCGCCATGCCGCGGGCGCGTGCCCGCCCTGCCAGCCGGGGCAGCACCCAGGTGCCGCCCAGGTCGGGCACCAGCCCAAGCTTGGGCCCGAAGACCTGGATGAAGCTGGCCGATTTCGCCGCCACCACCAGATCGCACAGCAAGGCCAGGCTGGCCCCGCCCCCGGCCGCGACGCCGTTGACCGCCGCGATCTTGGGGCAGGGCACGTCGTAAAGGGCCGCGGTCATCGGGTTGAAATGGTCCAGCATGCGCTGGGCCACCACCTCGCCCTTCGCGCCCGGCCCGTCGAAGGTCGAGGCCAGCAGGTCGGCCCCGGCACAGAAACCCCGGCCGGCGCCGGTCAGGATCATCACCCGCGGCGGGGCCTTGGCCAGCCCCTCGAACGCTGCGCGCAAGTCCTCGACCATCTGCTGGTTCAGGGCGTTCAGCCGGTCGGGTCGGTTCATCGTGACCGTGACGACACCGTCGTCGCGGGTCTCGACCAGGATGGTGTCGTAGGCCATCAGTTCACCTTGCGGGCGGCATCGGCCCAGTAGGGATCGCGCAGCTGCGCCTTGAGGATCTTGCCCGCCCCCGAGATCGGCAGGGCGTCGCGGAATTCGACGCTGCGCGGGCATTTATACCCGGCGATCAGCGTGCGGCAATGGGCGACCAGGTCGTCCTCGACCACCTCGGTGCCGGGGCGCCTGACGACGACGGCATGGACACGCTCGCCCCATTTCGGGTCGGGCACGGCGATCACGGCGCACATTGCCACGCCGGGATGCTGCATCAGCGCATTCTCGACCTCGGCCGAATAGACGTTCTCGCCGCCCGAGACGATCATGTCCTTCATGCGGTCGACGACATAGATGAAACCCTCGTCATCCATATAGGCGCCGTCGCCGGTATGCATCCAGCCGTCGCGGACCGCATTGGCGGTCAGGGCGGGCTGGTTCCAGTATTCCTTCATCACGTTGGGGCCGCGCACCGCGACCTCACCCACCGTGCCGCGCGGCACTTCGCGGCCCTCGTCGTCGACGATCCGGACCTCGCAATGCAGGGCGGCGCGGCCCGCCGCGCGCAGCCGCCCGGCCTTGGGACCGTCCAGCACATGCCAGTCCGGGGTCAGCAAGGTGGCGACGGGCGACAGTTCGGTCATGCCGTAGGCCTGCATGAAACCCGCGCCGGGGAAGGCCGCCATCGCCCGGCGCAGCACAGCCTCGCTGATCGGCGAGGCCCCGTAGACCACGGCGCGCAGATGCGACAGGTCGTATTTGGCGATGTCGGGATGGTCGACCGTCATCTGGATCATCGTCGGCACCAGCAGGACCGTCGTCACCTTTTCATCCTGCATCGCCTGCAGCACCGCCGGGGGCGTGAAGGCCGGGATGATGACATGGGTGCCGCCGCGGATGATCTGCGCAAAACCGAAGGCGGTGTCGGCCATGTGGAACATCGGCGCGGCATGCAGGTAGACGGCTTCCTGCGGCCAGTCGAGTTCGGCGGTGATCGACAGGGACGAGACGTAGATGCCGCCATGGGTCAGCGCGACACCCTTGGGAAAACCGGTGGTACCGCCGGTATAGAATACCCCCATCACGTCGTCGCCCGACCGGCGCTGGTCTGCCATCGGTTCGGCCGCGGCCAGGATCGCTTCGTAGGACAGCATGCCTTCCGGGGTCGGCCCGTCACCGACATGGATCAGCGTCTGCAGCGATTTCGACCGCTGCTTCAGGTCGCCGGCCATGGCCAGGAAAGTGTCGTCGACGATCAGGATGCGGGTGTCGCAATCATCAAGCGAATAGGCGACTTCGGCCGCGCTCCACCTGACATTGCAGGGATTGACGATGCCGCCGCCCCAGGGCACGGCCAGGTAATATTCGAGATACCGGTCGGAATTCAGTGCCAGCATGCCGACACGATCGCCGGTGGCCATGCCCACCGCGCACAGCGCGGCGGCCAGGCGCGCGACCCGGTCGGCGAACACGGCAAAGCTCTGCCGCCGGCCCTGAAACACGGTCGCGATGCCATCAGGGTCGCGCTGCAGGGCGCGATGCAGACCCTGGGTCAGGTTGATCGTCATGGTCGCCTCCCTAAGTGGCGGATTGTTCTTGGTTGAAGGCGGCCCCCGCCCTGGGCGGGGGCCGTGGGCCGTCAGATCGCGACGCCGCCGCCGCAGACGATGGTCTGGCCGCTGATGTAGTCGGATTCCGGGGTGCACAGCAGGTAGACGGACCCCGCCGCTTCCTCGGTCGTGCCGGCGCGGCCCAGCGGGATGCTGCGTTCCAGCATCTTGACCAGTTCGGGGTTGACGCCGACCTTGATGTCGCGCCCCTCGACGTTGATCGAGGCCTGCTCGGCCGCGGTCGCCTCGGTCAGGCGGGTGCGGATGAAACCGAAGGCGACGCAGTTGACGTTGACCTTCATCCGGCCCCATTCCTTGGCCAGCGTCAGGGTCATGCCGACGATGCCGGCCTTGGCCGCCGAATAGTTGGCCTGGCCGGCATTGCCGCCCAGCCCCGCGACCGACGAGATGTTGACGACCTTGCGGAACACTTCGCGCCCGGCATCCTGGTCCAGCTTGGACAGCTGGCGGATCACCGGCTGGGCTGCGCGCAGGATGCGGAACGGCGCGGTCAGATGCACGTCCATCATCGCGTACCACTGTTCGTCGGTCATCTTCTGGATGACCGAATCCCAGGTGTAGCCGGCATTGTTGACGATGATGTCGAGCGCCCGCCAATTGTCGACCGCGGTGCGCACGAAACGTTCGGGGAAATCGGTCGCGGTGACCGAACCGACGCAGGCGATGGCCTCGCCGCCCTGCGACTTGATCAGCTCGACCACTTCATGCGCCGGATCGGCGTCGAGATCGTTGACGACGACCCGCGCCCCTTCGGACGCCAGCTTCAGCGCGATCGAGCGGCCGATGCCCCGGCCCGACCCTGAGACCAGCGCGACTTTTCCTGCCAGTTTGGCCATGGATTATCTTCCTTCAGAGGGCGACGAGGGCGTCGCCGAGAATCTTGGTTTCGCCGTACTGGTTGGCCGAGCGGATCTCGACGCGGGCGAGCTTTTCGCCGTCCAGCTCGACGATCTCGGTCACTTCGCCGGTGCAGGTGATCTGGTTGCCCAGATGGGTGATACCGAGAAAACGAGCATTGAAGCGCCGCAATTTGGCCTGCGGCCGCCAGTTGGTCAGCAGCCGCGCCAGCCAGGCCATCGACAGCATGCCGTGGGCGAACACGTCGGGCATGCCGGCCTTGCGGGCGAAATCGATGTCGATGTGAATCGGATTATGGTCGCCGGAAGCGCCGGCGAAAAGCGCCAGGGTGGTGCGGTTGACCGGCGCGACGCTGAGGGCCGGCAGGCTGTCGCCCACGGCCGGGATCGGGTTGGA
>Ga0222420_100639_pt1 | contig 13825 bp, 14 predicted proteins | sample 3A2ome_FD_182470 | JGI IMG/M metagenome (GOLD analysis project Ga0222420, IMG submission 182470) | Enriched microbial communities from leaf-cutter ant dump, University of Wisconsin, Madison, United States - 3A200A (version 2) | ecosystem: Environmental > Terrestrial > Nest > Insects nest > Nest...
TGCTGCGGCCCAGGCCGCCGTAGAACAGCGCGAGGCCGGGGATGGTCATCAGGATCACGAGCAGCGTGGAGGTCAGCATCCAGGCGGTGTCGCCGGAATCGACCTTGGGCGCGGGGGCTTCCGCAGCGGCGGGTGCGGCCGCCTCGGCGGCAGCGGGGGCCGGTGCGGCAGCAGGCGCGGGCGCAGCCTCGGCCGGAGCCGATGCCGCCGCATCGGCGGCGGGTGCCTGGGCCAGCACCGCCGGCGCGCCCGAGAGCAGGCTCAGGCCCAGGAGGAAGGAAGCAAGCAGTTTTTTCATGGCGTTTCTCTTCTCTTTCGTGTGATGCGGCGGGCCCTTACAGGGCTTCCTTGCCGGTTTCGCCGGTGCGGATGCGCACCACCTGCTCCAGATGGCTCACGAAGATCTTGCCGTCGCCGATCTTGCCGGTGCGGGCGGCGCTTTCGATGGACTCGATCACGCGGTCCACGAGGTCGTCCGACACGGCGGCCTCGATCTTGACCTTGGGCAGGAAATCGACCACGTACTCGGCGCCGCGGTACAGCTCGGTGTGGCCCTTCTGGCGACCGAAGCCCTTGACCTCGGTCACCGTGATGCCTTGCACGCCGATGTCGGAGAGCGCTTCGCGCACTTCGTCGAGCTTGAAGGGCTTGATGATGGCTGTCACCATTTTCATTTGAGGATCCTCCGGATGGGGGCGCAGCCTGCGCCCGCTGCGATTGGCTTACAGGGTTTTGGTGAGCGTGATGATCAGGCGCGACTTGTTGACGTCGCCGAAGAAGGCCTTCTTGTTGGCGCCCACCACGGCGGCGCCGAGCGACAGGCCGTCGCCGAAGTCATAGGCGCCGCCCACGCTGTAGTCCATGTAGTTGGGCACGCCCGTGTCCTTGATGTCGCTGGCGAAGCGGGTGAAGCCCACCGAGGCCTTCAGCGTGATGCTGGGCGCGACCTCCTGGGCGAAGGCCAGGCCCAGGTAGCCGGTGTTGCGGCCCTTCAGGCCCGAACCCGCCTTGGCGCCGGCCCAGCCGAAGTAGTCCTTGGAGATGGTGTGCGAGTACTTGGCGGAGAAGGGGCCGAAGGCGGCGGAGCCGTACAGCTCGGTGGTGTTGCCGTTGGCGTTGCCGGGATAGATGTAGGTCAGCACGCCCAGGTCGAAGTCCATGTCCGCGGCCTTGAACTTGTAGCCGCCGTACAGGTCTGATTCGAGCGAGTTGTTGGCCAGCCAGTCCACGCTGGAGTTCCAGTTGCCCACGTACCAGCCGGATTCGCCGAAGGTGTAGTCGAAGCCGCCTTGCAGTGCGGGCTTGACAGCCTTGGACTTGCTGCCGTCCTGGTCCTGGCCGCGGAACTTGTAGTTCGACGTGAGGCTGACGTTGCCCGAAAGCTGGGCGCTGGCGAGCAGGGGAAGGGTTGCTGCGATAGCGACACCCAGGGTCTTGATGATTGCGCGGCTCATGGTTCCTCCGGTTGGGGACAAAGTAGGGATGAAGGCCTCTAAGCACGGACCGTGCCACGGCCGCCGACACCATCCGCACACGCTGTTGCGCCGCGTTACAACGTTCCCGGTACAGTGGCGGTGTGCCTGCGCACGGCCCGCGCACCCGCTTGGTGCAGGGTGCGAATGGCCCGCCGCCGAAAACCACAAAACGCACCCATCTGGGGAGAAACCGCTTCATGAGTCTTGCTTTGGTGCAAAGCCGCGCCCTTCTGGGGCTGCAGGCGCCGTCGGTCACGGTGGAAGTGCATCTGGCCAACGGCCTGCCCAGCTTCACCCTGGTGGGCCTGGCCGAGGTGGAGGTGAAGGAGGCGCGCGAGCGCGTGCGCTCGGCGCTGCAGAACGCGGGGCTGGAGTTTCCCCACAACAAGCGCATCACCGTGAACCTCGCGCCCGCCGACCTGCCCAAGGACTCCGGCCGGTTCGACCTGCCCATCGCGCTGGGCATCCTGGCCGCCAGCGGGCAAGTCGACGGCAGCCGCCTGGCCGGGTACGAGTTCGCGGGCGAACTCTCGCTGTCGGGCGAGTTGCGGCCCGTGCGCGGCGCGCTGGCCACCAGCCTCGCGCTGCGCCGCCAGCAGGCGGACAGCACGCTCGTGCTGCCGCCCGGCAGTGCGGAAGAAGCCGCCTTGGTGCCCGAGGCCCAGGTCGTGCGCGCCCGCCACCTGCTGGACGTGGTGCGAGCCTTCCTCCCGCCCGGGAGCATGGCCCCGGACGCTGCGGACGGCGATGGCTGGGCCCTGCTGCAGGCCGCACCGCTGGCGGCCGGCACCCACGGCCCCGACATGGCGGACGTCAAGGGCCAGTCCGCCGCCCGGCGCGCGCTGGAGATCGCCGCTGCGGGCGCCCACAGCGTGCTCATGGCGGGGCCTCCGGGCTCGGGCAAATCCATGCTGGCGCTGCGCTTTGCGGGGCTGCTGCCGGCGATGACGGTGCAGGAGGCGCTGGAGAGCGCGGCCATCGCCAGCCTGGCCGGGCGCTTCCGGCCGGAGACTTTCGGGCAGCGACCTACAGGGTCGCCGCACCATACGTCGAGCGCGGTGGCGCTGGTGGGCGGCGGCTCGCCCCCGAAGCCTGGCGAGATCTCCCTGGCCCACAATGGAATTTTGTTCCTCGACGAGCTACCCGAATTTCCCCGCGCCGCGCTGGAAGCCCTGCGCGAGCCGCTGGAGACCGGCCACATCACTATCGCGCGCGCCGCGCAGCGGGCGGACTTTCCGGCGCGCTTCCAGCTCGTCGCCGCGATGAACCCCTGCCCCTGCGGGTTCCTCGGGTCCAGCCAGCGCGCCTGCCGCTGCACGCCCGACCAGATCCACCGCTACCAGGGCAAGCTCAGCGGCCCGCTGCTCGACCGCATCGACCTGCACGTGGAGGTGCCCGCCCTGCCCGCCGAGCAGCTCGTGCAGGCCCCGCCGGGCGAACCCAGCGCCGCCATCCGCGAACGCGTGGCCCGGGCGCGCGAGCGGGCGCTGGCGCGCCAGGGCCAGCCCAACCACGCGCTGCAGGGCCAGGAGATCGATACGCACCTGCGCCTGAGCGACGAGGCCGCGAAGTTCCTCAACACCGCCGCCGCGCGCCTGGGCTGGTCGGCGCGCAGCACGCACCGCGCGCTGAAGGTGGCGCGCACCATCGCCGACCTGGCCGGCGCCGACGCCACCGAGGCCGGCCACGTGGCCGAGGCCGTGCAGTACCGGCGCGTGCTGCGCGCGCCGGGCTGATCCATCCGGCCTCAGAGGAACATGCCGCCCGAGGCCTCGATGCGCTGGGCGTTCACCCAGCCGGTGGCCGGCTGCAGCAGCGCGGCCACCAGCGGGCCGATGTCGTCCGGCTGGCCCACGCGGCCCAGCGCCGTCTGCGAAGCCACGAAGGCGTTGAGCTGGGCGTTGTCGCGCACGGCGCCGCCGCCGAAGTCGGTCTCGATGGCGCCCGGCGCCACCACGTTCACCGCGATGCCGCGCGGCCCCAGCTCCTTGGCCAGGTAGCGGCTGAGCACCTCGATGGCGCCCTTCATGGCCGCATAGGCGGCGTAGCCCGGCAGGGCGAAGCGCGCCAGCCCGGACGAGAGGTTCAGGATGCGCCCGCCGTCGTTCATCAGCGGCAGCAGCCGCTGCGTGAGGAAGAACACGCCCTTGAGGTGCACGTTGACCAGCGCGTCGAACTGCGCCTCGGTCGTGTCGGCGAACGCGGCGTGAATGCCCATGCCGGCGTTGTTGACCAGGAAGTCGAAGCGCTCGCGCTGCCAGCGGGTCTGCAGCACCTGCGCCAGCTGGCCCGCGAAGGCCTCGAAGCCGCGCACGTCGCCCACGTCCAGCGGCAGGGCGGCGGCGCGGCGGCCCAGGCGCTCGATCTCGGCCACCACGGCCTGCGCCTCGGCCGCCTGCTGGCGGTAGGTCAGCACCACGTCGATGCCGCTGCGCGCTGCGGCCAGCGCCGCGCTGCGGCCCAGGCCCCGGCTGCCGCCGGTGATGAGCACGATGGGGGAGGAGGAGGAAGAAGGGGATGTCGTCGTCATGGCGGTTTCCTTTGCAGGCCCGGCCGCACCGTGCGGCCGGATGAAAAGCACTTTATTGAAACCAATCCCGCGAATAAATCAGCCAGAATCAGATTCATTGTCCAAACACGAAAAACAATGAACCCGCTGGACCGCATGCAAATCTTTGCCCGCGTGGCCGAGCTGAACAGCTTCACCCAGGCCGCGCGGGTGCTGGGCATTCCCAAGGCCAGCGCCTCGCTGGCCGTGCAGCAGCTCGAAGCGCAGCTGGGCACGCGCCTGCTGCACCGCACCACCCGGCGCGTACAGCTCACGCAGGACGGGCTGGCGTACTACGAGCGTTGCAAGGACGTGCTGGACGACGTGGAGGAGCTGCAAGGCATGTTCCAGCAGCCCGAGGGCACGGCGCTGCGCGGCCGCGTGCGCATCGACATGTCCACCGGCGTGGCGCGCCACATGGTGCTGCCGCGCCTGCCCGAGCTGCTGCAGCGCCACCCACTGCTGGAGGTGGAGGTGAGCAGCACCGACCGCCGCGTGGACCTGGTGCGCGAGGGCTTCGACTGCGTGATCCGCGTGGGCCCCGTGGCCGAGCCCGGCCTGGTGGCCCGCCCGCTGGGCCACGTGCGGGTGGCCACCTGCGCCAGCCCCGCCTACCTGGCGCGCCTGGGCACGCCCCGCACGCTGGACGACCTGGCGCAGCACGAACTGGTGCACTACGTGAGCACGCTGGGCACCCGTTCGGCGGGCTTCGAGGTCACGGGACCGGACGGCGCCACGGCCTTTCTGCCCATGGCGGGCCGCGTCACCGTCAACAGCGCCGAGGCCTACCTGGGCGCCTGCCTGGCGGGGCTGGGCCTGATCCAGGTGCCGCTGCTGGGCGCGCAGGACCTGGTGGAGCAGGGCCTGCTGGTGCCGGTGCTGGCGCAGCACCCGCCGCCGCCCATGCCCGTCACGCTGCTGTATGCGCACCGGCGCCAGCTGCCCCAGCGCGTGCGCGTGGTGATGGACTGGCTGGCGCAGGTAGTGCAGGCGCGGCTTTCCTGACGGACCGAATGCTACTCACTTGATAGCTGCCGGCGCTTGACCAGCAATCGCTGGAGGCCTATTTGACTCTTCATGCACAATCACCCCATGTCCAGCGTCCGCACCCGCAAAGCCCCGCCGCCCCCCTGCCCCGAAGCCGCCCCGACCCCCGCCGTGGACGCGGTGGACACGCGCTTCCTGCGCACGCTGGTGGGCTACAACACGCGCCGCGCCTCGCTGGCCATCATCGAGGTGTTCATGGAGCGCATGGCCGTGTACGGCCTCAAGGTGGTGGAGTTCTCGGTGCTCTCGCTGGTGGCGCACAACCCCGGCATCACCTCGCGCCAGCTCTGCGCCACGCTAGGCGTGCTGCCGCCCAACCTGGTGGGCCTGATCGCGCTGCTGGAGCGGCGCGGCCTGATCGAGCGCCGCCCGCACCCCAGCGACGGCCGGGCCATGGGCGTGCACCTGACGCCCGAGGGGGTGGCGCTGACGGCGCAGGCCGAGCAGACCGCCGCGCAGCTGGAGGAGGACGCGACGTCGCGCCTCACCGCCGCCGAGCGCAAGACGCTGATCCGGCTGCTGCAGAAGATCTATTGAAGGCCGGTGCGCGGCAGCGCCAGCGTGGCGCACAGGCCGCCGCCCTCGGCGTTGCGCAGGCGCAGGCTGCCGCCGTGGCGCTCGGCGATGTCGCGGGCGATGGACAGCCCCAGGCCCACGCCCCCGTGCGCGCGGTTGCGCGAGCCCTCGGCACGATAGAACGGCTCGAACACCCGGTCCAGTTCCGCCTCGGGCAGGCCCGGGCCGTGGTCGCGCACGGCGATGCGCACGCAGGCGCCGTCGTCGTCCAGCGTGACCTCAGCCCCGCCGCCGTAGCGCACGGCGTTGCCGACCAGGTTGGCGATGCAGCGGCGCAGCGCACCGGCCTGCGCGGGCAGAGGGCCGGCATGGCCCGCCACCCGCACGGCATGGCCGCAGTCGGCCTCGTCGTCGGCCAGGCTTTGCACCAGGGCCTGCACGTCCAGCAGCGCCAGGGGCTCGCCGGCGGCCACGCCGCGCAGGTGGTCCAGCGTGGCGCCGATCATGGCGTCCATCTCGGCGATGTCGCGCGCGAAGCGCTCGCGCTCGACACCGCCCAGCAGGGCCTCGGCGCGCAGGCGCAGGCGGGTCAGCGGCGTGCGCAGGTCGTGCGAGACCGCGGCCACGAAGCGGTCGCGGTCCTGCAGCTGGCGGCGGATGCGCGCCTGCATCTGGTTGAACACGCGGCTGGCTTCGCGGCATTCGCGCGTGCCGTCCTCGGGCAGCGGCGGGCGGTCGATGTCGCGGCCCAGCTCGCGCGCGGCGGCGGCCAGGCGGTCCATGGGCCGGGCCAGCCAGCGCGCCGCCACCCAGGCCGCCAGCAGCAGCACGCCCAGGCGCACGCCGACGTCCAGCAGCAGGCCCGCGTGCGGCCCTGGCGGGCCCGGGGGCGGCGCGGCCATGGCGTGCGCCCCGGGCGGCGGGGGCGGGGGCTCGGGGCGTGCCGGGCGCAGCTCGAACATCAGCGTGAGCGCCAGCACGTGGCTCACCAGGACGGCGGCGGCCAGCAGCAGCGCCAGGCGCCCGAACAGCGTGTCCGGCAGGCGCGCGGCGCTCACGCAGGCTCCCCGGCGTAGCCCTGCACGTCCTGCGCGTTGAAGATGTAGCCCGCGCCGCGCACGGTCTTGATGAGGGCGGGCTCGCGCGGGTCGTCGCTGAGCTTGTGGCGCAGGCGCGAGACCAGCAGGTCGATGCTGCGCTCGAAGGCATCCATGGCCCGGCCGCGCGCCTGCTCCATGAGCTGGTCGCGGCTGCACACGCGCCGGGGCGTGCCCAGGAAGGTCCAGAGCAGGCGGAACTCGGCGTTCGACAGGGGCACCACCACGCCGCGCGGCGACACCAGGTGGCGCTCCAGCCGGTGCAGCGCCCAGCCGTCGAAACGCACCACCCCGGGCGGCGGCGCGGCGCGCGCGCCCAGGCGGCGCAGCACGCTCTGGATGCGCGCCACCAGCTCGCGCGGCTCGAACGGTTTGGCCATGTAGTCGTCGGCCCCCATCTCCAGGCCCAGCACGCAGTCATAGGGGTTGGCGCGCGCAGTGAGCATGATGATGGGCACCTGCGTGTGCTGGCGCAGTTCGCGCGCGAGCGTGAGGCCGTCGGCGCCCGGCAGCATGATGTCCAGCACGATGAGGTCGATGGGGTGCGCCGCGAGCTGCGCGCGCAGCGCCGGGCCGTCGCCCGCCGCGTGGGCGGTGAAGCCGAAGCGGGCGAGGTACTGGGTCAGCAGCGTGGTGATGTCTTCGTCGTCATCGACGACCAAGATGTGGGACATGCGCAAGGGAACGGGCCGCGAGGAATGCCAGTGTAGGAAGCGCGCCTGCCGGCCATGGCGCGATGTGCGCGGCTTTTGTCCGCCAGTTCGGCGCCTCGTGCGGGGTTTTGTACCCGCTTCGGTACAAACAGGACAACACCGGTTTACGCGTGCCTCCAAGAATGGTTTCCAGGCCGGGGCGCTCGTCCTGGCCCCGGAACGAAAGGAAACCACCATGACGAGCATCGGCAGCATCGGCAGCGCCTGGTCCAGTGCCAGCCTGCAGCGCAGCGCAGGACAGCAACGGCTGCTTTCCAAGCTGGACACCGACCAGAGCGGCGGCGTGGACGGCACGGAGCTGCAGTCCATGATCGACGATGTGGCGCAAAAAACCGGCATGCGCCTGGACGCCAGCGCCGAGGACATGCTGGCGCAGTACGACGCCGACGGCGATGGCAGCCTGAACGGCGAGGAGCTGGACAACGCAGCGAAAAAACTGCTGCCGCCCCCGCCCCAGCCCACGACGATGGAGTTCGCCCAAACACGCGGCATGGCCGGCGACGACCTGTTCGGCAAGGTGGACAGCGATGGCGACGGCAGCATCAGCCAGGACGAGCTGCAGGGACTGCTCGAAAAGATGTCCGGCGGCACGGCGAGCAAGACGGGCACCCGCAGCGACGAGCTGTTCGCCCAGCTCGACGCGGACGGCGACGGCCAGCTCTCACAGGCCGAGTTCGATGCGGGGCGCCCGTCGGAGCAGGGCCAGGACATGGCGGGCGGCATGCCGCCGCCCCCACCCGGCGGTCCCGGCGGTCCTGGCGGCGCGCAGCCGTCCGGTAGCAGCACGGCCACTTACGACCCGCTGGACACCAACGAGGACGGCACCGTCTCGCTGGCCGAGCGCCTGGCCGGCAGCACCAGCGCCCGGGAGGCGGCGCAGGCCCTGTTCTCCGCCATCGACACCGACGGCGACCGGCAACTGAGCAGCAGCGAGGCGCAGGCCTTCATCGACCAGTTGACCGAAGCGGCCACCCAGGCAGGCATCGGCACGCAGCCGGAGCAGGGCTCGGCGCCGAACCTGGTGCAACTGGCCGAGCAGGCCAAGCGCGCGTACGAGGCGATCGCCGCCTCGGGCAGCGCAGCCAGCGCCAGCAGCGTAAGCGCGCTGGCCTGATCTGTTTGAGGGTTACTTCAGCCCGAGCAGCCGCACGGCATTGCCCTTGAGGATGCCGGGCATCACCTCGGGCTTGAAACCCGCTTCCTGGAAATCCTTCATCCACCGCTCGGGCGTGATCAGCGGGTAGTCGCTGCCGAACAGGATGCGGTCTTTCAGCAGCGTGTTGGCGTACTGCACGAGCTGCTTCGGGAAGTACTTGGGGCTCCAGCCCGACAGGTCGATCCACACGTTGGGCTTGTGCGTGGCCACGGAGAGCGCTTCGTCCTGCCACGGAAAGCTCGGGTGCGCCATCACGATCTGCATGTCCGGGAAGTCGATCGCCACGTCGTCCAGGTGCATGGGGTTGGAGTATTCGAGCCGCAACCCGCCGCCGCAGCGCATGCCGCTGCCGATGCCGCTGTGCCCGGTGTGGAAGATGGCGGGCAGCCCGTGTGCGTTGATCACCTCGTAGATCGGCCAGGCCATCTTGTCGTAGGGGTGGTAGCCCTGCACCGTGGGGTGGAACTTGAAGCCCTTGACGCCTTCCTCCTTGATGAGCCGCTCGGCCTCGCGCGCGCCCATCCTGCCCTTGTGCGGGTCGATGCTGGCGAACGCCACCATCATGTCGCTGTTCTCGCGCGCGGCCTGGGCGATCTCCTCGTTGGGGATGCGGCGGCGGCCCAGCTTGGATTCGCTGTCCACGGTGAACATCACCAGGCCGATCTTCTGCTCGCGGTAGTAGGCCACCGTCTCCGCGATGGTGGGGCGGCGGCCGTTCTTGAAGTACTTGTCCGCCGCGCGGTCGTACTCCTCGCCGTAGTTGTCGAACGGGTTCCAGCAGCTCACCTCGGCGTGGGTGTGGATGTCGATGGCGATCAGGTTCTCGTGGTCCATGGGGGTGTCTCCGGTGGGGTGCATGACCTGCATCAAGGGTAAGCCCTAATGAAAAACAGGCTTGGCGCGCTTGAATTGGTTATGAACTATAACCACAATCCGTCCATTCAGAAAGCCACCATGACCCATCCAGACATCCAATTCGAGCGGCGCGGCGACGAGCAGGAGATCGCCGTGATCCGCCTTGCGCGCGGCGCCAAGCGCAACGCACTGAGCGACGGCCTCATCCTCGGGCTGCGCGACGTTTTCGAGAACCTGCCCGCCGGCGTGCGCGCCGCCGTGATCGATGGCGAAGGGCCGCACTTCTGCGCGGGGCTGGACCTTTCCGAACTGAAGGAGCGTGACGCGGGCCAGGGCCTGTACCACTCGCGCATGTGGCATGCCGCGCTGGAGCGCGTGCAGTTCGGCCCCGTACCCGTCATCGCCGCGCTGCACGGCGCGGTGGTAGGCGGCGGGCTGGAGCTGGCTGCCGCCTGCCACGTCCGCGTGGCCGACGAGAGCACCTTCTACGCGCTGCCCGAGGGCTCGCGCGGCATCTTCGTGGGCGGCGGCGGCGCGGTGCGCATCCCCCGGCTCATCGGCGCGGCGCGCATGACGGACATGATGCTCACCGGCCGCGTCTACAACGCGCAGGACGGCGAGCGCGCGGGCTTCGCGCAGTACCTCGTGCCCGAAGGCCAGGCCTTCGACAAGGCTTTGGCCCTGGCCGCGCGCGTGGCGCAGAACGCGCCGCTGACCAACTACGCCCTCATGCACGCGCTGCCGCGCATCGCCGAGCAGCCGGCGGACCAGGGCTTCTTCACCGAGGCCATGATGGCCGCCATCGCCCAGAGCGCGCCCGAGGCCAAGTCCCGCCTCGCGGACTTCCTCGAAGGCCGCGCCGCCAAGGTCCGCAAGGAGGACTGAGCGCCATGAACGCCACCCCCCGCTACCGCCCCATGAACTTCGGCGTCACGCGCGTCAAGCTGCGCGAAGGTGCGCCCGGCGTGCGCTACCTGGAAGCCGAGCTGCCCCTGGGCGCCTATGCGCGCCGCGTGACGGACTACCTCGTCCACTGGGCCGAGGCCGCGCCCGAGCGCAGCTTCCTCGCCCGCCGCGCGCAGCTGCCGGGCGGCACGACGGGGGACTGGCAGCACCTGAGCTATGCCCAGGCGCTGGACGCAGCGCGCCGCATCGGCCAGGCGCTGCTGGACCGGGGCCTGTCCGCCGACCGGCCCGTGGCCATCCTCAGTGAGAACTCGCTGGAGCACGCACTGCTGGCCCTGGGCTGCCTCTACGCGGGCGTGCCGTACTGCCCCATCTCGCCCGCCTACGCGACGGTGAGCCAGGACTTCGACAAGCTGCGCCACGTGATGGACACCCTCACGCCCGGCCTCGTCTTCGCGGCCGACGGCGCGCGCTACGGCAAGGCCATCGCGGCCACCGTGCCGCCTGATGTGGAAGTCGTGCTGGCCCAGGGCGCGCTCGAAGGCCACGCCGTCACCCCCTTCCAGGCCCTGCGGGAAACACCGCCCACACCCGCCGTGGACGCTGCCCTGCACGCCACCGGCCCCGGCACCATCGTGAAGTTCCTATTCACCAGCGGCTCCACCAAGATGCCCAAGCCGGTCATCAACACGCAGCGCATGTGGTGCGCCAACCTGCAGCAGATAACGTTGTCGCTGCCCGTGCTGGCCGAGGCGCCGCCCGTGCTGGTGGACTGGCTGCCCTGGAACCACACCTTCGGCAGCAACCACAACTTCGGCCTCACGCTGATGCACGGCGGCACGCTGTACATCGACGACGGCAAGCCCACGGCCGCGCTCATCGCCGAAACGCTGCGCAACCTGCGCGAGATCGCGCCCACCGTGTACTTCAACGTGCCCACGGGCTTCGAGATGATCGCCGAGGCAATGAAGACCGACGTGCAGCTGCGCGACACGCTGCTCTCGCGCGTGCGCATGTTCTTCTACTCCGGCGCGGGCCTGGCCCAGCCCGTGTGGGACAGCCTGCACGCCACGCAGGAAGCCGCCATCGGCGAGCGCATCGTCATGGCCACGGGACTGGGCATGACCGAATCCGCCCCCTCGGCCATGTTCGTCAACAGCGCCGACGTGCGCTCGGGCCACATCGGCGCGCCGGTGCCGGGCATGGTGCTCAAGCTCGTCGAGGTGGAAGGCAAGACCGAGGTTCGCTACCGCGGCCCCAACGTCACGCCGGGCTACTGGCGCTCCGACGCTGCCACGCGCGACGCCTTCGACGACGAGGGGTACCTGTGCACCGGCGACGCGGTGAAGTGGATCGACGAGCACGACATCCACCGGGGCCTCGCGTTCGACGGCCGCATTGCCGAGGACTTCAAGCTCGCCACCGGCACCTTCGTGAGCGTGGGGCCGCTGCGCGCCAGGATCATCGTGGCGGGTGCGCCCTACATCCAGGACGTGGTGCTCACCGGCCTGAACCAGAAGGAAGTGGGCGCGCTGCTGTTCCCATCGCCCGCCTGCCGCGAGGTGGCGGGCCTGGGGCCCGATGCGCCACTGGCCGACGTGGTGGCCCACCCGGCGGTGCGCCAGCGCATCGAGGCCGTGCTCGACGAACTGGCGCGCTCGGCCACCGGCAGCGCCAACCGCGTGGCGCGCGCACTGCTGGTCAGCGAACCACCGTCCATCGACAAGGGCGAGATCACCGACAAGGGCTCGGTCAACCAGCGCGCCGTGCTCAAGCACCGCGAGGCGCTGGTGGCGGCCCTGCACGACGGCACGGCGCCGGGCATCCTGCTCCCGTCTTCCTGAAAGAAAGGCCCCCGCATGAACACTCCGCAGCTCGACACCGTGCGCCGCTACCTTGCGGCCCTGCACGCCAGCGACACCGCCGCCCTGGTTGGCACCTTCGAGGCCGATGGCAGCGTGGTATCGCCCTTCCTGGGCACCATGCTGGCGCGCGACTTCTTCCCCAAGCTCGCGCAGGCGTCATCGCAGAGCGTCATCACGCCGCTGGACCTGTTCGCCAGCGTGGAGCCCGCCACGCAGGGCACGCGCGTGGCAGCGTACTTCCGCTACGACTGGACGCTCAAGGACGGCAAGGTCGTCACCTTCACCTGCGTGGACGTGTTCGACTTCGCGCCCGGCAGCGACCGCATCGCGCGCATGACCATCGTCTATGACACCCACCCGCTGCGCGAGGAAGTGGGCGACAAGTACGCCTGACCGACAAGGAGACACCTACCATGAAGATCGAAGGACAAGCCGCCCTCGTCACCGGCGGCGCATCGGGTCTCGGCGAGGCCACGGCACGCGAACTGGCGCGCCTGGGCGCGAAGGTCGCCGTGCTCGACCGCAACGCCGAACAGGCCGCGAAGGTGGCCGCAGCCATCAACGGCGTCGCCTGCGCCTGCGACATCACCGACCCCGCCAGCGTCACCGCCGCCATCGCCCAGGCCGCCGCCGCGCACGGCCCGGCGCGCATTCTCATGAACGTGGCGGGCATCGGCAGTGCCAAGCGCATCGTGCAGCGCGACGGCAGCGCCGCGCCGCTGGAAGACTTCGTGCGCGTGGTCAATGTCAACCTGATCGGCGCCTACAACGTCAGCCGCCTGTTCACGGCGGCGTGCAGCCAGCTGCCCGTGCTCGACAACGGCGAGCGCGGCGTGATGCTGTTCACCGCCTCGGTGGCCGCGTTCGACGGGCAGGTGGGCCAGCAGGCCTACAGCGCGTCCAAGGCGGGCCTGGCGGGCATGACGCTGCCCATGGCGCGCGACCTCGCACAGCACGCCATACGGGTGTGCACCATCGCGCCGGGGCTGTTCGCCACGCCGCTCTTGAAAGAACTGCCCGAGCCCGTACAGCAGTCGCTGGCCGCGAGCATCCCCTTCCCGCCGCGCCTGGGCCACCCCGAGGAATTCGCCGGGCTGGCCTGCCACATCGTGACCAACGGCCACCTCAATGGCGAAGTCATCCGCCTCGATGGCGCCCTGCGCATGGCACCGAGATAACAACGAGATTCCCCCGCCCACAACCAACCACCAGGAGACAACACCATGACCACCACCCGCCGCCAATTCGTCCAGGCCTTCGGCTCCGCCGCCGCGCTGGGCGCGCTCTACCCCCTCTCCGCTTCGGCCCAGCCGGTGGAGCAGGTGAAGATCTTCTACGGCTTCCCGGCCGGCAGCTCCGGTGACTCCGTGGCCCGCCGCGTGGGCGAAAAGCTCGCCGGCACGGCCTACACCAAGAACGCGGGCGTGGTGGAGAACAAGCCCGGCGCGGGCGGGCGCATCGCGCTCGAATCGCTCAAGGCCTCGCCCGCCGACGGCTCGGTGCTGGCATTGGCGCAGGTGTCCGCGCTGGCGAACTACCCGCACATCTACAGCAAGATGAACTACACCGACAAGGACTTCGCGCCCGTGTCGATCGGCGCCATCATGCACCACGGCCTGGCCGTGGGCCCCATGGTGCCCGCCAGCG
>Ga0222420_100640_pt1 | contig 13800 bp, 8 predicted proteins | sample 3A2ome_FD_182470 | JGI IMG/M metagenome (GOLD analysis project Ga0222420, IMG submission 182470) | Enriched microbial communities from leaf-cutter ant dump, University of Wisconsin, Madison, United States - 3A200A (version 2) | ecosystem: Environmental > Terrestrial > Nest > Insects nest > Nest...
ATGGCGGCCGGCTGCCTGGTGGTGGGATCGGCGACGCCGCCGGTACGCGAAGTGATCACCGACGGCGAAACCGGCCTGCTGGCCGATTTCCACGACCCCGCCGCGATCGCCGACCGGATCGTCGAAGGGCTGGCCGACGGCCGGCGCCTGCAGCCGCTGCGCCAGGCGGCCCGGGCGCTGGTCACCGAACGGTATGATTTCCGGTCGGTCATCCTGCCGCGCTACGAGGCGCTGCTGGCCGCATTGATCCGCGGCGAGATGCCGCCCGCGTAAAGTCTGATTGCCCGCCCTTCCGCCGGTGCCTTAAATAGGCGCGGATCCAACCGGGGCGCGTGGGGGCGGCTGGTATCATGGGGGGACGGGTGCGGTCTTGAAGTTCAGCCACATCAGGGCAATGGCCGGCATGGCAACGGCCGAGATGCGGTATGCCGCCGGCGTGGTGCGCCAGCGCCTGCTGGGCCGCAGCGGCGTCAGCCATATCGCCGAGGTGCCGCATGGCAGCCTGTCGGTCAAGGGGCAGGCGCGGGTTGCCGTGCTGCTCAATTTCGACCGGGCGTCGATGATCCACCGTTATGTCCTGCATCAGGTCGAGGCGCTGGCGGCCGCGGGTTTTGCCGTGATCTTCGTGACCAATTCCCGGCGGATCACGGCCGAAAACCTGGCCCTGCTGGCGCCGCATTGCCATGCGGTGGTGCGGCGGCGCAACCGCGGTTACGATTTCGGAGCCTGGCGCGACGCGATCATGGGCCTGACCGATACCGGCGACATGGAAACCCTGTTGCTGGCCAATGACAGCGTCTATGGCCCGTTCGGGCCGCTGGACCAGGTGACGGCCCGGATGGATGCCGACCAGGCCGATTTCTGGGCCCTGACCGACAGCTGGCAGCGGCGTTTCCACCTGCAAAGCTATTTCATGCTGGTCCACCGCCGCGCCCTGCAAAGTGACGCGTGGCAGCGGTTCTGGGCGGAATTCCGCCACAGCGCCAACAAGGAATTCGTGGTCCGCCGGTACGAGATCGGCCTGACCCAGGTTCTGTTGCGCGGCGGCCTGCGGGCCCGCGCCCTGTATGCCTATGACCGCCTGGCGCGCGAGGTGACGGCGGCGGCCCAGCGCAACCCGACCTTTGTCGACAGCCTGTTCCTGAAGCGGGTGTCGGATGCGATGGCGGCGGGCGTGCCGATCAACGTCACCCATTTCCTGTGGGATTACATGATCCGCCGCCATGGCTTTCCGTTCATCAAGCGCGACCTGCTGATGTACAACAACCAGTCGGTGCCCCAGGTGCATACCTGGCGCGAGGTGGTGCAGGAGCAGTTCGATTACGATGTGTCGATGGTCGACGATCATCTGAAGCTGGGCTTGCGCAACCGATGGCGATGAAACCGGCCCCCGCCTGGCGCCTGGCCGAACTGCGCCCGCCGGGCCTGACCTATCTGGTGCAGCCGGCGCAGGCCCTGGCCGGATCGGCCCTGGCCGTGCTGGAAGGGTTGCAGCACGGCACGGTGCTGGCCGTGGGCCTGGGGTTCAACGACGAAACGCCGTCGCCGGTGATGGCCGGCGACCGGGTGTTCTATGAACCGATGACCGGGCGCCGCATCCTGCTGGGCCAGGACGACCTGCTGATCCTGGCGCAGGACGACATCCTGCTGGTCGAAAAAAGCCGGGACGGCGGCCGGGATCGCGACCAGGGCCACGATGGCTGACGGCTGGCGGCTGTTCTGGCGTACGGTGGGGGTGTTCACCTATCGCGACCTGGCGATCCAGTACCGCACGCTGTATCGCGGCCTGGCCTGGTTCCTGGTCCAGCAGGCGTTGTACGTGGTGCTGTTCGCCGTGTTCCTGGAAGGCATCTTCGGCCGCGGCCGGCCGGTCGAGGCCGGCGCCGCGCCCTATTGGCTGTATGTCTATTCCGGCATCGTCATCTGGCAGTTCTTCGCCAAGGCGATATCCCGGGCCATGACGTCGCTGACCGACCAGCGCGCCATCCTGTCGCGCGTGCGGGTCAGCATTCCCGCCATCCCGGTGGCGGCGGTCGCCGCCTGCACGGTCGAACTGGCCGTGTCGCTGGTCATGCTGGCCATCGCCATCGCCGTGACCGGGTCGGGGCACGCCACCGCCGGCGGCCTGGCCCTGGGCGCGGCGGCCCTGGTGCTGTTCCTGATCTGCACCGCCGCGATCGGCATGCTGCTGGCCGTCGCCAATGTCTGGGTCGAGGAATTGCGCCAGGTATTCCCCGTACTGCTGCAGCTATGGTTCTTCCTGACGCCGGTGGTGTACTTCGCGGACGCGGCGCCGGAGGGGTTGCGGTGGGTGTTCGAGGTCAATCCGGTGGCCGTCATGCTCGCAATTTTTCGAAGTAACATACTAAGCCCAATGGGGACAACAATTGAAGCGCCATATATTTTCATCTGTATTTTGACCGTGATTACAGTAACTTACCTATCATACAGGCCCATAAGTACATGCAGAGATTTCTAAAAAATCAGAAATAAAAAACGACTACAGAAAATAATTAACAAAAAAAGCAGTATACGGAAACAGCTAGCACTTGCCCGCAGCGTCTGTCACCGTTGCAATGTGGATCGTGGAAGGAAGCCTATGGAAGATCGTGGCCAGACCCTCTTCTCCCAGAACGGATATGGCATTGCCGAGATCGACCGACTTTCCGCTGATGTCGTTTCTGGGTGGGCTTGCTATCGTACAGATAGACAGCGAAGAGTAATCCTCGAAGTAATAGTAGATGGAAAAATTGCGGGAACCACCATAGCGTCGAATTTTCGACCGGACCTTAAAGAGCTTGAGATAAGTGACGGATATAGCGGCTTCCAATTTCAGTTCCCGGACTCGTACTTCGATAACCAAAGCCACGCCATTATAGTTCAAGAACAAGGAACAAAACTTCTGCTAACGAGAGAACCAACGATTTTATTCTTCGAAAAAAAGAATGACTTTCATCGATTTTCGGGCGTTTTCGAACATATTGACACCACTTTATTTGTTTCCGGGTGGGCGATTGATAGAAACCAGCCCGACTCACCTGTCAGGGTCGACATTGAGTTAGATGATATCCCCATAACATCAGCGGTAACCGATTTGATCCGCCCAGACCTGATTGTTGCCGGCATATCAGGCGCCCGGAGCGGCTTCAAAATCCCAATCCCGCCAGGGGCCATAAGTAAGCTTAAACACGATGTGTCGCTTAAAGTTGGTGGAAGCGCTCTGGAGGGGGGGCCAAAATCGCTGGATTGGGTTGCAGCAGCAAGTTTGTCAATACAGCCTGGTCAGTCCGGCACGATAAAAGTCACGCTGCAAGGCTGGCCTGGTGAAAAAATCACCACTCTGCTAGCAGTTAATACGGAAATTGTAGCCGAATTAGAATTGAAAACAGATAGCCGGGAAGGATCTCTATCCGGATGCTGGCCTATACCGTCGGAAATTGAAAAAAACAACAAGAAAAATGTTTACCAGGCAAAAATTTATGTCGATGACAATATCGAAATCCTAAGTAATTTAATAATCCATCAAGCACACGAATACAAGATAAATATAGATACCATCGATGCAGACAGTATATCCGGATGGATATTAAAAAAGCATGATGAAAATCCAGTATGCATTGATGTTTATTTTAATGGGTCTAAGATTTCCTCGGCGAAAGCTGACAGGCCGCGACCTGATGTTCAAAAGGAATTTGGTCTACTAGACAGCTTGCACGGCTTCACGATAAAATTGCCAAAAGTCAGGAGTTCAATAACGGAGCTAGAGCTTCGAGATGGCAGATCCGGAGGATTAATCGGCCTTGCGCGCATTGGCTATAAATATGAAATATTTGGCGCACTAAGTCGAGCAGCTACTAGCGCTAATGGACTATATGAGAACGTCGGCATCGACAGTCTGCTGTCTCCATTATCCCTAAAATCTCAAGATGAGAAAATTTGCTCCCTGGTCACCTCTTCACAACTCCACTTACCTCGCGGGAGAGGATTAGATGTTATTATTCCGGTATATGCCGGCGCGATGGAAACCGCGGAATGTATACAAAGTGTGTTCTCCGCAAAGAATGTTACGGACTATCGTGTCTTCATAGTTAACGACGCCTCTCCAGATCCACTTATTCGGCAGTATCTACGCTCTCTAGAGAAGAAAAATATTCCAAATACAATCATTATTAAAAACCCCGAAAACAAGGGATTTTCTGAGTCTGTAAATTTTGCGATTGTAGCATCGCAGGACAGAGATGTAATACTTTTAAACTCAGACACCGTCGTTCAGGACTATTGGATTGATAGATTAGTAGCTGCCGCCGAAAATTCGGCAGATATTGGTACCGTTACTCCATTATCTAACAACGGGGAGATTTGCTCCTTTCCCTACAATTGCAAATCAACAGCCGTGCTGTCCTCCGTTATCGCTAAGACTGTAGATGAGGTCGCCGCTAGAACCAATGCTCGAAAAATAGCTGACATCCCGGTTGGTATCGGGTTTTGCATGCTGATTCGCCGGGAGTGTATTAATGATGTCGGGCTGTTCGACGCTCAAAAATGGGGCCGCGGCTACGGGGAAGAGGTGGACTTCTGCCTGAAAGCCTTCTCTCGAGGCTGGAAAAATATAATGGCAGCGGATGTGTTTGTGGTGCACCGAGGAGGCGCCTCATTTGGAGAAGAGAAGAAGTTACTTGTATTGGAGAATAGTAAAAAAGTAGCGAAGTTATATCCATTTTATGATTCTATGATCGCTCGCTTTATATCAAACGATCCGCTCCGATCCATTCGTCGTAGCCTGTCTATTAGTCTATTAGAGCAAGCGCTTGCCCCGAAAAAGATACTTCATGTCGTGCATAGCTTGGGAGGCGGCACGGAGAAATATGTAAATGATCTTTCGACTATGATAGCCCAGGAGCACTGCGCGTCGGTGATCGCCCGGTGTCGTCCCGATGGATCACTGAATGTCCTCTTCGATTCAACAAAAACGAGCCTTGAGGGTCTATTTGATTCCATCCATGAAGAAGAATATGAGCCCGGGGAGATTGACGAATTTTTACTTGATATGCAAAGGCTCAATTTCACAAAAATTCATTTGCACTCTCCGCTGTACGCACCCGAAGACTTATTGAAATGGGTTCAAAGCCATAACGCTTATGACATAACTATCCACGATTATGCCTGGAGTTGCCCGAGAGTGCATCTATATAAAGATGATGGTCGCCATTGCGGGGAAAATCTTGACACTTGTGATACCTGCGTAAGCGCTCATGGACCTCATTCAGGCGCCGAGGCTCTGCTCAGTGCATTTTCATGGAACGTTGCAAATTACAGGTCATTTTTCCGCCAAGTTTTTGCGGGAGCCCTTACTGTTTACTGCGGTGCAGATGATGTAAAGAGCCGCCTAATAAATCACGGCTTTGAAGCAAATTTCAAAATAATACCCCACCCTAAAGGCTGGGATACTATAGAGAATCTTTACGACAAACCTATAGAATCCGAGACGGTAGTAGTAGGTATATTTGGCGCCATAAGCGACATAAAAGGTTATCATGCTTTAATTGAGATTTTCAACAGTGCTAGAGCGAAGAAAGATATAACCTTTGTAATTTTTGGCTATACCATGAAGGATATCGTTCTGAAAGATATGGGAAACGTGCGCGTTCTCGGCGCATATCGGGAGGAAAATCTTGAATCGTTGATAAAAGAAAACAAACCGGAAATAGCCCTATTCTTAAATCAGGTGCCAGAGACCTTCTCATATACTTTAAGTCATTGCTTTTCCATCGGCCTTTGGCCGGTAGTTACCGACATAGGGGCTCCCGCGGAGAGGGTCAGGGCAGCTGACTTCGGAACTGTAATTCCGCTGGATACGCCCCCCGCGGATGTGGCGAAGATTATCATTGACACTGCAAAAAATAATCGGTTGAAGAAGCCGAAGAATCCGCGAATCCAATTCCCGAAGAACCTTAGGGAGTATGGCTACAAAATTGCCGGCATTGACTTGCCAATCAACGAAAATCAATAATGAACTCGCGATTTTGCTACAGTTTTTCGCTTTCTAAAAATGGCTCTATCAGGTTCAGTTAAATCACCCGATAACATCGGCAGACGCCGGTCAATTGCGGGTCTGATGCGGAAAGCCCCATTGCTCCAAGATACAAAAGCAATTTCGTTTGCTCGTGCTTAAAGCACGAAAATTTGATATCCTATTGGATGGAGCAGCAAATTGATTCTTCAGATGTGATTTTTTAGTTGGGGAAATGTGCAATGCCTGAGCAATACCAGTCTTTTCTAGGCAAGAAGGGGGCATCCGACTCCTATAGCAAGCTCGGCAGGCTTGACCTACCAAATCTGAAAGGAAAATCCTTTCTTGATGTCGGGTGCAATGAAGGTTTTTTTTGCGGAGTGGCTCATTACGCCGGGGCGGCCAGAGTCGTCGGAATAGATATCAACATTGATTTTATAGAAAGAGCAAAACAAAGATTTCCCGCCATAAATTTCGAATGCCTATCCTGGGAGGACGATTTGACCAAGTTTGGCAATTTCGACGTGATACTTTTGGCGTCTGCGATCCACTATGCAGATGATCAACCTGGATTGATTAGAAAATTATTGAGCAGATTAAGTAATCGGGGAATACTTGTTCTTGAATTGGGAATGGTTTCTGCGGATGAAGATAAGTATATTGATGTAGAAAGGAAACCAGGTGAGGTAAGAAGCTACGCGACCATTAAGGCACTTGAGAAGGTGCTTGATGGTTACGTATTTCGTATAATAGGAAGGAGCGTAGAACAAAATGGCGATCCTGTTCCACGCTGGGTCCTGCACGTGACAAGGCGGCGGCCAACTATTATTTTATTTGATGCCCCGTCGTTCTCGGGAAAATCATCATTGGTTAGATTAATATCGGAGCCATCCGGCGATAAAATCGATGAATTCCATACGATCGCAATAGACCTTATATTCAGGGATATTGACGAAAGCACTGAGAAAAAATATCCCGACCACCAAAATGTTATAAGAAAGATAAGTGATTTTAAGAAAAGCGTCTCTATTTTTGCCAACCATATAATGGACATGCTCGGACGCGAGTCCATGATCGCAGATTTTGTTAGATTTGTCCTAGACATCAATATCACCGATGCGTCATTAATTCTCTGGGATGGATATATTCCGGAGAAATATCAAAGGAAAATTAGGGACGAACTGGTATCGGAAGGTTATGTAGTTTGGTCAACGCAGCCTGTTAATCAATTAAATTATGAAAGATTGAGTATACACGAGGTCGTCGCTGAAATACCTGGTGGAGTTTGTTTTCGATCGGCGAATCTCGCAAAATGCTACTTGGACAACGCCATACTGGATGATGGCGATCTATTACTGATAGGATGGGGAATACAAATAGAGAACAAACAACCTCTTGAAGATTTCATGATTTTTTTCGGTGAAAACCGGATTGAGCCTAAAGTTCGACGGGTTAGTCGCCCTGATGCCAATCGACAGGTTGGATGCGAACCATCGGTTATGCTCGGATTCGAAATAGCAATCTCTTCGGACCAATTTAGCAAATTGCTAACCCTCGATATTTTATTTTTGGGATTGCTTGGCAAAGGCGATTTTATAAAAAGGCTTTTGGGCCTTAAATTCTATGCTATTTGCAGCGATGGTGGAGTCATTGAAGCAAGCCATAACAGTAAGATACCCATCATCATGGGATAAGAATACTTGTTTAGATTTCACGGTATAAGTCTAAAATTTTACTGGAAATGGTCGTTCGGGCGTATTTTTATATTACTTATAAAGAAGATCTATATTTATTCTGGCGCACCGTACATCACAAGCAATATTTAGGTTATCTTAGACGATTTCGAGTTTACGACACCGCCTAATCTTACCCTCAGCGAATCAGATTAGATTAGTGGTCATCAGTACCGCCTGCCGTATATGCTTCACGCGCTGACGTCCTAGAATGGTTGGAGCAATGTCATCACCACGCCGCATTAATCCAATCGCTGCCGAAGTCCAGTTCATCCCCCTGCAGGCCGGTTTCTACCTCGCCACGTTGCGCGGCACCGCGCGGACACCGCAGCAGATCGGGTATTTCACCGTCCCCAGCGCCCAGATTTGCGGCCTGCAATCGCCCGACGGCAAAGGCGGGCGGATCGAGATGATGGGGCCGCGCGAAGTGGCCGAAGGCTGGCTGCAGCAGCGGGGCGACCAGGTGGTCTTCCGTGTGCCCGATGGCGGCGGCCAGATCCTGATCACCACCTATCGCGCCCAGGGCACCAAGGACAGCGACCTGGACATCGTCATCCTGCCGCTGACCAAACTGATGGGCCAGTCGGCCGTGGCCACCGCGCCCCAGGGCCAGGCGCCGGGCGGCGGGTCGGCGATGCCGGGGCCTGCCGCGATGCGGCCGCCGGCCCGCCCGGCCGCCGCCCCCCTGCCGCCGCAAGCGGCCGCGCCGCCGGTGGCGGCACCGCCGCCGCCGCAGGTGCTGCCCGGGCTGATCGACGTGCTGGTCCATAACGCGATGCAGGGCGACGGCCGCGCCGCGTCGGGCGCCTGGGCCGGCGACGTGCAACAGCGCCGCAACCAGCTGGAAGGGTTCGCCATCACCGCCACCGACGGGCGGTTCCCGGCCGACGGCATCACCTATCGCGCCGGGTTCACCGACCGGCGCGAAACGCGGTGGATGCAATTGGGCGCCTATTGCGGCACGCGCGGCCAGGGCCTGGGCGTCGTCGGCATCGCGCTTAAACTGAGCCCGGCCCTGCAACAGCGCGGGCTGGACATCGAATACGGCGTGGTCGGCCGCCATACCGGCGTGGTCACCGCGCGCAACGGCGCCACCTGCCGCGTGCCCGACGGCGACGTCATCGTCGGCATCCGGGTGCGGCTGGTCCGCCGCGGCGCCGGCGCGCAGGCGCAGGCGCAGCCCCAGGCACAGGCCCGTCCGCAGCAGGCGCCCGGGCGCGGCCCGCAACCGTCGGCCGCCGCCCCGCGCCCCGGCGATCTCGGCGCCTGGCTGTGACCGCGACCGATATCATCGACTGGCATGACGGCGTCCGGGTCGCCGCGACCTGTTCGGTCTGCGGCACGGCGGCCGACGATGTCGAGCTGGTATTGTCGGTGCATGATGCCGCGCCGCCCCATGTGCTGCGCCATCTGCATCGCTGCGGCGACTGCCACAGCCTGTTCATGCTGCCGCGCGACCGCGTCGCCTACGAGAATGCCGAGGAAGCCGGGTTCTCGATCAAGTTCTATGCGGAAAAGGGCGCCGGCATCGACGTGATGCTGGGGCCGCTGGCCCGCGTGCCGTTCACCGCCGCCACGCGCTACCTGGAAATCGGCTGCAGCTTCGGGTTTTCGCTGGATTTCCTGGGCTGGCGCCACGGCCTGGCCGGCACCGGCATCGACCCCTCGCCCCTGGCCGCCGCCGGGCGCCAGCATCTGGGCCTGAACATCCTGTCGGGGTATTTCGACGCGGGCATGGCCGAACGGCTGGGGCCCCAGGACGTCATCTATTGCTCGGAACTGATCGAGCATGTCGACGATCCCGCCGCCTTCCTGCGGGTCGCGGCCGCCGGGCTGGCGCCCGACGGCATGCTGATCCTGACCACGCCGTCGGTCCATGCGGTCGGCCGCGACGTCGACCCGACCACGGTGCTGGCGGCACTGAGCCCCGGCGCGCATCTCGCCATCTTTTCGCGCGACGGGCTGCAACGGCTGCTGGCCCAGGCCGGGCTGCACCACCAGGTGATCGAGGAAGGGCCGGAAACCACCCTGGTCTGGGCCCGGGCCGCCGCGCCGCCCGCGCTGGTCGATGCGCCGGCCGACATGGGGCCGGTGCTGGGCGATTATTTCGAGGACCGGCTGGGCCGCCATGCCGGCCGGCCGGCGCTGGCGGCAGGGTTTCTGTACCGCGCCTTCAAACAGCGGATGATCACGGCCGATCCCGACCGCGCCGCCGCCCTGCTGCCGGCGTTGCGCGATTTTTTCCGCGCGACCTATGCCGTCGATCTCGACGCGCCGGAAACCTGGCCGGCGCCCGACGGCCGCGACGTGCGCGCCTTCATCGACCATGCGCCGCTGAACCTGCCGGTCGTCGCCAACCACCTGGGCGTCTGGCTGCTGAACCACGGGCATGACCCCGCCGCCGCCGCCCGGACCCTGGTGGCAGCCGGCCGGCTGGCCCGCGACTATCGCGACATCCTGGCCCGCGAACATATCGCCGACGGCGAACTGAACGCCACCATCACCGATGCCGCGCGCGCCGCCCTGCTGGCGCTGTGCCAGATTCCGCCCGGCGACGATGGCTGGGTCGGGCCGGCGATCGCGGCGGTCGCCGCCGCGCTGGACCAGGATGCGACGCCGGCGGTCCGCCTGAACCTGGCGCGGCTGGCCCGCATCCACCAGGGCGACGACGGGCCGCTGCTGGCCCTGGCCCAGGCGTCGATCGCCGCCGCCGCGGCGGGCGACGCGGCCGCCGCCGCCACCGCCATCGACGCGATGGCCACCCTGCCCCATGACGGCGCCGCCGGCCTGGCCGACGGGTTCGCCGCCGGCGGCATCGCCCCCGAAACCGTCGACGCCAGCGGCCGGCTGGCCGCGCTGGTCCGGTTCCTGACCGGGCTGGGGCTGCACCGCTGCAACGGCCCCGATGCCGCCGCCACCCGCGCCACCACGATGCAGGCCCTGGCCTGGTACGCCCTGATGGCCGGCCATGCGCCCCCGGCCGCGCCGCTGCCGCCGCCGGCCGGGGCCGATCATGCCGATCTGCAGGCCGGGCTGGTCGACCTGCTGGTCGGGCTGGCCCGCCAGAACCTGGCGCTGGGGGGCGATATCGAGGGGGCCGGGGCCATCCTGCTGGCCTGCCGCGACCGGCGGCCGGCCGATTGCGACGGCCTGCTGGCGCTGCAGGGCCAATTGCTGGCCGATCGCTGGATCGCCCGGCTGGCCGCCGCCCCCGACGCCACCGCCGCCGCCGAAACCACCGCCGCCCTGGCGGCCGACGCGGCCCGGCCCGAGGTCGGGCCGGCGGTCGACCCGGTCTTCCGCCATGCGGTGTTCACCGGCCAGTACCAGGCCGCCGAGAAGCTGGCGCCCCGCGTCGCGGCCGCCGTCGACGATCCGGCGATCACGCCCGAACGGCTGCCGCTGCTGGTCGCCTGGGCCTTCTACCTGCTGAACGGCCGGCGCGATTATGCCGCCGCCCGCGCCCTGCTGGGGCGGATCGAGGCGGCGGGGGCATCGGGTGCCCCGGCCCTCGGCGACTGGGCCGGGCCGGTCGCGTCCGCCCTGGCCATCGCCCAGGCGGCCTGACCGTGGCGGACTCGACCGTCGTCTCGGGCGCGTTCCGGTCCTGCCGCGGGGCATTCTGGGCCGCCGGGCTGTTCAGCGCCGGGATCAACCTGCTGCAGCTGGCGCCCGTGATCTACATGATCCAGGTCGGCGACCGCGTGCTGTCCAGCGGCAGCATGGTGACGCTGGCGGTGCTGACGCTGCTGCTGGCGGTCGCCCTGCTGACCACGGCGATATTGGAGGAGATCCGGTCGATCGTGCTGGCCAAGATCGGCGAACATGTCGATCGCCTGCTGGCCGGCCGGGTGCTGGATGCCGCCATCGCCGCCACGGCGGAAAAACCCGAATACCGCAACGGCGGCCCGCTGCACGACCTGGACGCGATCCGCGGCTTCGCCAGCAATACCGGCGCCCGTGCGTTCTTCGACGCGCCGTGGATCATCATCTATATCGGCGCGGCCTTTGCCATCCATGTCTATGTCGGCGCGCTGGCGGTGGCCGGGGCGCTGGTGGTCACCGTCATCTCGCTGGCCCGCCAGATGTTGCAGAACCGGCAGATCGCCGGCGCCAACCTGTCCAGCTTCCGGTCGATGGTCGCGGCCATGGGGCTGTTGCGCAACGCCGAGGTGATCCACGCCACCGGCATGCAGGCGGCGGTCATCGCCCGCTGGCGCGCGCGGCGCGACATGGCCCTGGAACAGCAGGGATCGGTGCGGGTGTCGGAAATCACCCTGCATACGTTCAACCAGTTCATGCGGTCGTTCCTGTCGTCGATCGGGCTGGCGGTCGGCGCCTTCCTGGTGATCGACGGCGACCTCAGCTATGGCGCGATGTTCGCCACCATGATCCTGTTCCGCCTGCTGCTGTCGCCGACCGACCGGCTGATCGGCGCCTGGCAGGGTTTCGTCATGGCGCGCACCGCCGTCGACCGGCTGGAACAGCTGATGACCGGGGAAGGCGAGCGCGACCGCAACAGCATCGTGACCACGGCGGCGCCGCTGGGCCGGCTGACCGTCGAACATGTCTCCTATACCCGCGATGCCCGCGCCCGCCCGATCCTGCGCGACATCACCTTTGCCGTGCAGCCCGGCGAACTGCTGGTCGTGGTCGGCCCCAGCGCGTCGGGCAAGACGTCGCTGGCCCGGCTGCTGCTGGGGGTGATCAAGCCCAGCCTGGGGGCCGTGCGGCTGGACGGGCTGGACGTCTATCGCTGGAACCGCAACGATTTCGGCCACCATGTCGGCTACCTGCCGCAGTCGGTATCGCTGCTGCCGGGCACGGTGCGCGACAACATCGCCCGCTTCCGCGAGGCCAGCAACGAGGACGTGATCGCCGCCGCCGAAATGGTCGGCATCCACGAAACCATCGCCCGCCTGCCCAAGGCCTACGACACCGAGCTGGACGAGACCGCGTCGCAACTGTCGGGCGGCCAGCGCCAATTGATCGGCCTGGCCCGCGCGGTGTTCGGCGATCCCCGGCTGGTGGTGCTGGACGAACCGAACTCGAACCTGGATTCGTTCGGCGAGGCCGCGCTGGTCAACGCCGTCCAGGGGCTGAAGGCCGCCGGCTGCACCGTGGTGCTGATCACCCATAAACGGGCGCTGATGGACATCGCCGACCGTGTGCTGGCGCTGCGCGACGGCGCCGTGCAATTCTTCGGCACCATGGAACAGGCCCGCAACGCATCGTCGGGCCGGCCCGCCGGGCCCGGCACGCTGGCGCCGGCCGCCGCCAAGACGGCGGCGCCATGAACCAGCAGCTGATCCCGCGTGGCGAGGCACCGCCGCCCTCGATCCTGGGCAATCGCGGCACGCGGCGCGCCATCATGGCCGGCACCGCGATCATCGTGCTGTTCTTCGGCGTGCTGCTGGGCTGGGCCGCGCTGGCCCCCCTGAACAGCGCCGTGGTCAGCGTCGGCGTGATCAAGGTCGAGGGCAACCGCCAGGCGGTGCAGCACCTGGACGGCGGCATCATCGCCGCCCTGCTGGTCAAGGAAGGGCAGAAGGTCACGGCCGGCCAGGTCCTGATCCGCCTGGACGACGTGGCGGCCAAGGCCAATGTCGATTCGCTGCAGGCCCAGCACGATTCGCTGCAGGCGCTGGAAGCCCGGCTGCAGGCCGAACAGCAGGACCAGGCCGAGATCGTCTTTCCCGCCACGCTGCAGGCCCGCGCGGCGGCCGAGCCGATCGTGGCCCAGTACATGCAGGCCCAGCGCGACCAGTTCCTGGCCCGCCGCCGCGCCATCAACGGCCAGCGCGACATCCAGCGCCAGCGCATCGAACAGTTGAAGGAACAGATCGTCGGCGCCCGCGGCCAGATCGCCGCGACCGACCGCCAGCTGGCCCTGGCCGGCGAACAGGCTCGCGACGTCAAGTCGCTGTACGACGAGGGTTACGCGACGCGCAGCCGCCTCTTGGACCTGCAACGGTCGGTCGCGGCCCTGCAGGGCCAGGCCGCCGACCTGCGCGCCACCGTCGCCCGGCTGAACCAGCAGATCGGCGAGACCGAGAT
>Ga0222420_100645_pt1 | contig 13708 bp, 13 predicted proteins | sample 3A2ome_FD_182470 | JGI IMG/M metagenome (GOLD analysis project Ga0222420, IMG submission 182470) | Enriched microbial communities from leaf-cutter ant dump, University of Wisconsin, Madison, United States - 3A200A (version 2) | ecosystem: Environmental > Terrestrial > Nest > Insects nest > Nest...
GCGACGATTTCCTGACCAAGCCGATCGATCCCGACCGGCTGGTCGCCGCGGTGCAAAGCCGGGCGCGGCGGTTCCGCCGGCTGCGCGCCTTGATCACGCGCGATACGCTGACCGGCCTGCTGAACCATTCGACCCTGTTCGACACGCTGGGGCGCGAAGTCGCCCGCGCCCTGCAGAACGATCATGACCTGACCTATGCGCTGGTCGACATCGACCATTTCAAGGCGATCAATGACGCCCACGGCCACGCGATCGGCGATCTGGTCCTGCGGGTGCTGGCCCGCCTGTTCAAGCGGCGCTTCCGCCGCACCGATGTGGTCGGCCGGGTCGGCGGCGAGGAATTCGCCGTGATCCTGCCGGGCATGGATGCGGAAACCGCCGCCCGCCAGATCGACGCGCTGCGCGCCGACCTGGCCGAACTGGTGCTGGGCGAAGGCGAGGGGCGCTTTTCGATCACCGTGTCGGCCGGCGTCGCCGCGCTGGGCCGTTTCCCAGCCGCCACGCAGCTGAATGCCGCGGCCGACCGCGCGCTTTATGCGGCCAAGCATGCCGGCCGCAACCGGGTGATGATTGCCCAGGATTGAGGCATCATCCGCATCCGCGCATGGCTCCCCTGCCGGCGCGGCATTTCAAACCGTCACCGCGCCGGGTTATGGTGGTCGGATTGTGCCACTTTCCGCCCCGAGACAATGACGTTTCCGCATCTGCTGCTGGTGCTCCTGGTCGATGCGGTCTGGGGCTTCAACTATGTCGCCGCCAAGGTCGGCGTCGACGTCATCCCGCCGATCTGGTTCACCGGCATCCGTTTCCTGATCGTCGCCGTGCTGCTGGCGCCGGCGCTGCGCTGGCGCCGCGGGCAGATGCGCACGATGCTGGGCGTGTCGATCTTCTCGGGCGTGCTGCATTTCGCGCTGACCTTCACCGGCCTGAAGCTGGCCGGCGATGTGTCGACGGTGGCGATCGCCAGCCAGTTGGGCACGCCGATCGCGACGATCATGGCGATGGTCCTGCTGCACGAACGGGTGCGCTGGAAACGGGGGCTTGGCATCATCCTGACCATCGGCGGCGTCGCCTTCCTGTCGTTCGACCCGCGGGTCTTTGCCTATATCGATGCCGTCATCCTGATCACGCTGGCCTCGTGCAGCATGGCCTATGGCCAGATCCTGATGCGCCGGCTGCGCAATATCGGGGTGTTCACCGCCCAGGCCTGGATCGCGCTGATCTCGTCGCCGGGGCTGTTCCTGGTGTCGCTGATCTTCGAGACCGGCCAGTTCGACTCGATGGCAGCCGCGTCGACCACCGTATGGGCGGCGGCGGCCTATACGGCGATCGGTGCGTCTGTGATCGGCCATGGCGGCATGTACTACCTGCTGCAACGCTATCCGATCACGCTGGTGGCGCCGATGCTGACCCTGTCGCCGGTGATGGGCGTGTTCGCGGGCATCATGATCATGGGTGACGTGCTGACGCCCAAGATGATCATCGGCGGGCTGATTGCACTGGCCGGCGCCATCCTGACGTCGCTGCCGGAAGGATCGCGCCGGCGGGACACCGCATGATCGCGATGATCGAGCGCCCGTCGCCCAATCACGACGACAGGGGGGGCGGCGCCGCGATCGACATGGTCGTGCTGCATTACACGGGCATGAAGACCGCCGCCGCCGCGCTGGACCGGCTGTGCGACCCGGCGTCGCGCGTGTCGGCGCACTATGTCGTCGACGAGGACGGTACGGTCTATCGCCTGGTCGATGACGGGCGCCGCGCCTGGCACGCCGGCGTCGCCTGCTGGGCCGGCGCGACCGACATCAACGCCCGGTCACTGGGGATCGAAATCGTCAATCCCGGCCACGAATTCGGCTATCGCCCGTTTCCCGCCGTGCAGACCGAGGCGGTGGCGCGGCTGACCGGCGATCTGGTCCGCCGCCACGGCATCGATCCGCGCCGCGTGGTCGGCCATGCCGACGTGGCGCCGTCGCGCAAGGAAGACCCGGGCGAATTCTTCGACTGGGCGCGGCTGGCCCGCGACGGGCTGGGCCTGTGGCCTGCGGCCGATTTCGCGGTCAGCCCGCATGCCCCCGAATTGAGCCCCGGCATGACCGGCCCGGCGGTGCTGAACCTGCAGATCGCACTGGACGCGATCGGGTACCGGGTCGAGGGCACGGGGCTGTACGACGAAACGCTGGAACTGGTCGTCGTCGCTTTCCAGCGGCATTTCCGGCAAAGGCTGTTCGACGGTGTCGCCGATGCCGAGACGGTGTCGTTGATCCACCATCTGGCCGAACGGAGCGGCTGAATAAGGCGGCACGGACCCATCGGGTCCGCGCCGTTGTCGGATCAGTTGGCCTTGCCGACCGCGAAGAAGCAGAGTTCGGCGTGGCGGCCGTCGGTGCGCCCGACGGACATGAAGCAAAGCTCGGCCTGCCGCCCGTCGGTACGGCCGACCGACATGAAGCAGAGTTCCGCCTGCCGGCCGTCGGCCCTTCCGACATCCGCCCGCGTGGCTGCCGCGTCGGCCTCGAGTTCGATGCCGTGGGCTGCGAACGCCCGGCGCGTGTTCGTCCACGCGGTCGCGTATTCCTCGGTGCCCCAGGCTTCCGGGTCGTGATGGGCAACCGCATCTGCGCCGAAAGTATCGCAGATGTACTGGGCCAGTTCCGGCATGTCGAGCAGGCTGTGCAGGACAGTATCGGCCAGGCCGGTGACCGCGAATTTCTGGTCGGGCCGGGCCTCCATGGCCTTCAGGATAATGTCGAGATCGGCGCGGCCCTGGGCCAGTTCGGCCGGCGACAGGCCGGTATTGGTCGGGGTCGGCAGGTCATTGCTGGTCATCATCGCTTGGCTCCTCCTTGGTCATCATGCTGCGAGTCAGGGGGATACGCGTGATCGAGGCTATCTTTTGAACCAGTGCCACGATCTGGGCCTGATTGTCGACCGTCAGGTGGTGCCGGCGCAAGGCATGTCTGATGCCTGCGACATGCTGGAACGGCGAAACGACGTTGCCGTCGTTTTCCTTGCGATGACGCGCGGCGATCTCGCGCAGGCTGAGGCCGTTGGCGATATGCGCGATCACCTCGGCGTCGTCCTCGCCGATGCCGAAGGCGTCGGACAGCCCGGCCAGGTGGCCGGCGCCGAACGTGCCGCGCAGCGAAGTCGCCAGGACCAGGATCGACTCCTTCTGCACGCCCGGCATGACGGTCACCGCCAGCAGCGGCGCCTCGTCGCCGGCCGGCATCATCAGCGTCGAATGGCCGTAACCCGACCTGGCCATGGCGATCGCCGACTGCCACACCTGGTAATCCTCGGGGTGGACGGGGTCGACGCGGCCGCGGTGGGTCAAGGCCAGGCCGAGGTCCTGGGCCAGCAGATGCCGGAAGGCGGCATTGACATGGACCGGTCCGCCATCGGCGTCCAGGATCGCGACGCCGACGTCGAGATTGTCCAGTGCGTGGCGCAGCGCCGCCGCCTCGCGCCGCGCCGCCACGGCATCCAGCAGCAGGCGTTCGGGGCTGTCGGCGTCGGCCCCGCTGGTGGCAAAGCGGATCTGCAGCGACGATCCGTCGTCGAAGCGGCGATGGGTCAGCGCCATGTCGCCCCAGGCGTAGCGATTGATGCTTTGTGCCAATCGTTTGCTCGATCGCTCCAGACGCGAGAATTCAAGCCACATATGCGGCTTGCTGACCGCAACGGGATTGCCGACCATGCCGCGGTCCAGCGCGCTCCAGAACAGCGAGGAATAGGTCTGGCCGACATAGTCGGTACAGGGCATCAGGGCCCGCTGGCGTTCATTCACCCAGACAATGTTGTCGGCGGCATCGAACAGGATAACTGCGCCCTCGACCCGCTCGGCGCTGTCGATCAGCGAGGCCGCCGTGTCGCTGATGTCGGATGGCAGGGGCAGGCGCCCGAGGCTGGTCTGGCTTCCCATCGTCACACGTTCCCGTCAGCGGCCGGCATCGGCCAGCCGGCGCCCGCCGGCGCCGAACGAAACCACATAGGCCGAGGCGCCCAGCACCAGGGCCGCGCCGATCCAGTCATGTATACCCAGCCGGTCGCCGAACAGCACGAACCCGATCAGGGCGCTGAACGGTACCGCAAGAAAGTCGAACGGCGCCAGAAAGCCTGCCGGCGCGCGACGGAATGCCGCGACCTGGGCGTATTGAGCGATGGCCGCCGTGGCGCCCAGGGCCAGCATCGCGGGCAGGGCGCTGACCGGGGGCGTCACCCATTGGGTGGCGCTGATCGGCACCAGCACCGCGACGGCGGCGACCGAATAGATCGCCACGATCAGCGATTCCGGATTGTCCTGGGCCAGGCGGCGCACCGCGGTCTGGGACACGGCGGACGCCACCGCGGCGGTCAGCGCGGCCAGTGCCCCGAGGATTTCGCCCTGGACGATCAGGGCGGGCCACAGGGCCACGACGATGCCGGCGAACCCGACGCCCGCCGCCGCCAGGATGCGCGGATCCTGGGTTTCGCCCAGCAACAGCCGGGCCGTCGGCGGCAGCATCAGGACGCGGGTGACGAAGATCAGCGATGCCAGCGCGATCGGCAGGACGGTGACCGCGTACATGAAGCTGACCAGTGCCAGCACGCCGGCGGCGCACCGCACGACGAACCAGCCCGCATGGCGGGCCCGGCGCCAGGCGATGGCCTCGCGGAACACGGCGACAACCAGCAGCAGCGCCACCCCGGCGCGCAGCAGGGCAAGCTCGGACGCCGGCAGGCGGACGCCAAGGAATTTCGCGCTGGCCGAGGATGCCGAAAAGGCAACGGCGGACGCAATCGCCCATGCCGAACCCGCCAGCAAGGCTGACCCTGTTACGCCCCCAAACACGCCGTCCCCCAATTGGCTAACCGGGAACCAGCGTAGCCTAATACGATGGCAGGCGCACAACCCCCTTTTCGGGGGATGGTCCAATTAGTTGCGGGTATTGCGGGCGAGGTCTTCACCTCAGTCCTGTTTTTGCTACTCAGGGTCGAACAGATGCCGACCCGTATAGATTGGCGGGATTATGCGGCAATGGAATACCCTGATGTTGTTCCGGCGTAAGCTTTGACGACAACTCTGTGATTGTTTCGGAAACATGTCGTTATCGATGTACTACTAAAGTTCAATAATCATGGTGATGGATCGTTGCCACCGGGGTTGACCGGGGCGTCGGCGGGGCGTAGTTCTGGCGCCGTCAGACGGCCGGATGGCCGCATTCACGCCCGCAAGGGCAGGTGGGTGAGGAAAGTCCGGGCTCCACGGAGACACGGTGCCGGATAACGTCCGGCGGGGGCGACCCTAGGGAAAGTGCCACAGAGAACGGACCGCCGGCCCGCCGCAAGGCAATGCCGGTAAGGGTGAAAAGGTGCGGTAAGAGCGCACCGCGAGCCCGGCAACGGGATCGGCACGGCAAACCCCACCGGGAGCAAGACCAAGTAGGGGCGGCAGTCCGTCGGCAACGGCGGGCGGGGCTGTGTCCGGCTCGCCGCCCGGGTCGGTCGCGCGAGGCGTCCGGTAACGGACGCCCCAGAGGAATGGCCATCGAACCGCTTCGGCGGGGAACAGAACCCGGCTTACAGGCCGTCTGACGTTTTCATCGCTTCTTCGACAGCCCGACCAGGCCGGCCAGCGCATCGCGCAATGCCGGGCTGTAGCCGATCGCCGCACCCGCCGCCAGCGCCGCGATGGTCAGCGGCACCGAGTTCGACTGCAGTTTTTCGCCGGCCTTGGCCTGCATGGCCAGCGCCACCGCCGTCAATTCGGCCGAGGTGATGCCTGGTGGGTGTTGCGGCACCTTATGAAACAACCGACGGCTGCGCCCGATCGAGATTTCGGCCAGGATCAGCAGCACCCCCAGTATCAGCAGGGAGCCCGCGATCGTCGCCGCGGCCTTGGGTTCGCCCATCTCGAGCGCCAGCGCGCGATAGGCGGCCAGGGCGGCAAAGCCGATACCGATGATGGCGACGCCGATCGCGCAGAGGATAAGCGCACCGCGCCAGGCTAGGCGGCGCGCCTCGGCCCGTGCCGCCGCCACTGCCGGCGCAGCGGCGGCCAGCAGCAGCGGATTCAGCAGCGAGTTCAACGGTCGACCAGCTTGCCGATCAGGATGCCGACACCGAACGCGACCAGCATGCTGGTCAGCGGGCGTTCATGAATCCTGGCCTCGACGGTGTCGATGCCGGCGCGGCCCATGATCGCGGCTTCCTCGACGGCGCCGTCGACCTTGGCGCCGACGCGCTGGCCCAGGGCCTGGGTGATGCGGCCGATGTCATCCTTGACCCGGGCAAAATCGGCGCGCAGCGCGGCCAGGTCCTTTTCGAGGTCGGGGGCGACGGCGTCGATGGTCTCGGCGGCGGTCTTGCTGGTCATCTTTCGGACTCCTGGGGGCGGGAACGGGAACGCTTGAGGACGGCCTGTGGAACGCCATGGGACGAGCATGGGTTCCCATGGTTCTAAACCCCCCAAATCGCCGCGAAATCGATGCGTTCCTGGACGACCGTACCGGGCAGGAAAACGCCTGAGAACCGCTATTTTCCTAGGCTTTACGGTTAACGTGTCGTTGACGACCCATCCTGTACCATGCTATCCCATGTCATCCCATAAATTCCCTGTCGGCGATGCCGTTGACAGGGGGCCGCTGCGGGGCGGCAGGGGTCTTGAAGCGGGGAGAGTTCGGCCGGATGTTCGTCGGCACCTACAGCAACAAGCTGGATCGGAAGGGGCGGGTATCCGTGCCCGCCGAATTCCGTGCGTTGCTGAAAGCCGACGGCTGGGAAGGTGCCGTCCTGTTTCCGAATCTGTTCCACCAGGCCGTCGAGGGCGGCACCGGCAGCTATCTCGATGCGATGCTGGCCGAATGGGACGGCCTGCCGGAGGTCGAGCGCGAAGACCGCACCATGGCGCTGGTTCCGAACGTCCGCCGGCTGGAATGGGACGAGGGCGGGCGCATCGTGCTGCCCGAGGAGATGATCGCCCATGCCGGGCTGACCGAGACGGTCGTGTTCACCGGCATGCGCAAGAGCTTCATGCTGTGGTCGCCGGAAGGCTGGGCCGAACGCCAGGCCCAGGCGGCGGCGCGCGCCCGGGAAGCGCGCGTGGGGCGGCCGCAATGACGGCACCCATTCATATCCCCGTCCTGCGCGACGAGGTGGTCGCGGCGCTGAACCCGCAGGCCGGCGCGGTGATCGTCGACGGCACGTTCGGTGCGGGCGGGTATACCCGCGCATTGCTTGCTTCGGCTGCCGGCCGGGTGATCGCGATCGACCGCGATCCCCGCGCCATCGCCATCGGCCGCAAGCTCGAGGGCGAGGCGGCCGGGCGGCTGACTGTGATCGAGGGGCGCTTCGGCGAGATGGCCGCGCTGCTGGCGGCGGCGGGGATCCAGTCGGTCGACGGCATCGCGCTGGATATCGGGGTGTCGTCGATGCAGCTGGACGAAGCCGATCGCGGCTTCAGCTTCATGAACGACGGGCCGCTGGACATGCGCATGGCATCCAGCGGCGACAGCGCCGCCGACCTGGTGAATACCCTGCCGGAAGCCGCGCTGGCCGACCTGATCTATCTGTATGGCGAGGAGCGCCGCTCGCGCCATGTCGCCCGCGCCATCTGCCAGGCGCGGACGCTGAATCCCATCACCCGCACGGCCGAGCTGGCGGCGATCGTCGCCCGCGTCGTGCGGTCCGAACCCGGCCATCACGGCGCGACGCGCACCTTCCAGGCGCTGCGCATCGCCGTCAACGACGAGCTGGGCGAACTGCGCCGCGGTCTGGCCGCGGCCGAACATCTGCTGCGTCCCGAAGGCCGCCTGGCCGTCGTCACCTTTCATTCCCTCGAGGATCGCGTCGTGAAGCATTTCCTCGACCGCCGCAGCGGCAAGGGCGGGGGCGGTTCCCGCCACCTGCCGCCGCAGGCGCAGACCGTGCGTGCCCCGTCTTTCCGGCTGGTCCACAAGGGCGTCGTCGCCCCGACCGAGGCCGAGACCGCGGCCAATCCGCGCGCCCGTTCGGCCAAGCTGCGGGCCGCCGAACGCACCCCGGCCCCCGCCTGGCCGGGCGACGACCTGGACGTGGCCGCATGAGCCGCGCCGTCACCATCGTCGCCCTGGCGCTGACCGGCGGGGTTTCCTATGGCCTGTATCAGCTGTCCTACGAGGTGCAGCGCCTGGACGACCGCCTGGCCGGCATGAACCGCCAGCTGGCGCAGGAGCGCGAGAACATCGAGGTCCTGAACGCCGAGTGGTCCTACATGACCAGGCCGGACGTGCTGCAGGAACGGGTCGAGCGCTATCTGCCTGATTTCGCGACCGTCAAGGCGCGCCAGATCATTCCCCTGGCCGACCTGCCGCTGAAGGGCGAGGCCGCCGCGGCGCTGGCCGCCGCCCGCGCGCCCAAGGGGCCGGTGCGGTCGCCCGCCGCCAAGCCGCAGGCCAAGCCGGCGGTCGTCGGCCCGGCCATCAAACCCGTCGTCAAACCCGCAGCGGTGCAGCCATGATCGGTCGTTTCCGCAAGCCCAAGCCCAAGCCGACCTGCACGCCCGCCGATATCTCGGCGCGGCCGACCCTGGTCAAGCTGGACGGCCGCATGAAGGAAGCGGTCGAAACCGGCCGCGGCCGGCTGGTGTTCGGCGGCATGCTGTTTGCCGGCGTGTTCGTGGTGCTGATCGCCCGCCTGGCCTGGCTGACCGTGCCGGCCAGCCTGGTGTCGGAGCCGTCGATGGCCCGTGGCGACGGCGGCTCGGCCCGCGGTTTCGCCCCCGCGATGGAGCGGCGCGCGATCACCGACCGCAACGGCACGATGATCGCGACCAACCTGCGCATGGCCTCGCTCTATGCCGATACGCGCGCCATCGGCAACCCGGAGGCGACGGCCGACCGGCTGCGTTCGGTGCTGCCCGAACTGGTGCGCGAGGACCTGGTCACCCGGCTTGCCTCGGGCAAGAGCTTCGTCTGGCTCAAGCGCAACCTGACGCCGCGCCAGCAGTACGAGATCAACCGCCTGGGCCTGCCCGGGCTGATGTTCCAGGACGAAGAGCGCCGGCTGTACCCGCTGGGGCCGCTGGCCGTCCATGTCGTCGGTTACACCGACATCGACCGCCGCGGTATTTCCGGCGTCGAACAGACGATGGACGAGGAACTGCGCGACACCGCCAAGGCCGGCGAACCGCTGGAACTGGCCCTCGACCTGCGGGTCCAGCACGCGTTGCGCGACGAGGTCGCGCGGTCGGTCGATTATTTCGGCGCGATCGGCGGCGGCGGGCTGGTGCTCGATATCCATACCGGCGAAGTGCTGGGGCTGGTCTCGCTGCCCGACTTCGACCCGATCCGGCCCGGCCAGGCTTCGGACGATGCCCGCTTCAATCGCGTGACCCTCGGGGTCTACGAGATGGGCTCGACGATGAAGACCATCAACACGGCGATGGCGCTGGAGAACGGCAACGCCAAGATCAATTCGTCCTACGACGCGACGCGGCCCATCGTCGTCGGCCGCTTCACGATCAAGGACGACCATGCCAAGAACCGCTGGCTGACGGTTCCCGAGATCTACAAGTATTCTTCCAACATCGGCTCGGCCAAGATGGCGGTCGAGGCGGGGCCTGCCGTGCAGCGCGCGTTCCTGGACCGGCTGGGCCTGCTGAAGAAGGCCCAGATCGAACTGCCGGAAGTCGGCGCGCCGCTGATCCCGCGCAACTGGAAGACGGTCGAGACGATGACGATCGCCTTCGGCCACGGCCTGTCGATTTCGCCGCTGCAGCTGGGCGTCGCCACCGCAGCCATCGCCAACGGCGGCATCCTGCGCAATGCGACGCTGCTGAAGCGGCCGGAAGGTGTGGCCATCCCCGGCACCCGCGTCGTGCGCCAGGACGTGTCGGACCTGATGCGCAAGATGATGTACCTGGTGGTCGACGAAGGCACCGGCAAGCAGGCGGCGGTCGACGGTTATCTGGTCGGCGGCAAGACCGGCACGTCGGAAAAGGTCGGCGCCCACGGCGGCTACATGCGCAAGAAGCTGATGACCTCGTTCGTCGGCGTCTTCCCGCTGAACCGGCCGCGCTATCTGGTCATCGGCGTGCTGGACGAACCCAAGGGCCGCAAGGAAACCTATGGCTTTGCCACCGCCGGCTGGAATTCGGCCCCGACGGTCGGCCGCGTCATCTCGCGCATTGCCCCGATCCTGGGGGTCGAGCCGGTCGACGACAACAGCCCGCAGGTCCAGCAGGTGATGTCGCTCGGCGTACACGCCCCGCAGGCGGAGAAGAAGCTTGCGTCTAACTGAGCTCGTCTCCGGCATCGATGGACAGGCCAGCGGCGATCCCGAGATCGCCGGGCTGACCGCCGACAGCCGCGAGGTTCGCCCCGGTTTCCTGTTCGCGGCCCTGGCCGGCGCCAAGGACGACGGCGCGCGGTATATCGAGGATGCGCTGGCCCGTGGTGCCGCAGCCATCCTGGCCGGGCCCGGCGTCGCCGTCGACGCGTCGCGCGCCGCGGTCATCCAGGTGGCCGAGCCGCGCGCGGCCTTTGCCCTGCTGGCCGCCCGCGTCCATCCCGGCCAGCCGCCGCGCATCGCGGCCGTGACCGGCACCAACGGCAAGACGTCGGTCGCAAGCTTTGCCGCCGAGATCGCGGCCCATGCCGGGCTGCGCGCCGCAAGCCTTGGCACGCTGGGCGTGCGTGCCCCCGGCCTGCACCGCGAACTGGGCCACACGACCCCCGATCCGGTGCGGCTGCATCGCGAACTTGAGGCGCTGGCCCAGCGCGACATCGATTTCCTGGCGCTGGAGGCATCCAGCCATGGCATCGACCAGCATCGCCTCGACGGCATCGCCATCCAGGCGGCGGGTTTCACCAATCTCAGCCGCGATCATCTCGACTATCACCAGGACATGGCCAGCTATCAGGCGGCCAAGCTGGGGCTGTTCACCCGGCTGGTGCAGCAGGACGGCACTGCGGTGGTCAATGCCGACGAGGCTGAGGGCGCGGCCTTTGCCGCCGCCGCGCGCGATCGCGGCCTGACCCTGTGGACCTATGGCCGGGCCGGCGACACCTTGATGCTGACCCGGCTGGAACCGATCGCCTCGGGCCTTAGCCTGGGTGCGCTGCTGTTCGGGCAGCATTACGATTTCGAGCTTCCCCTGCTGGGTGCCTTCCAGGCCCATAACGTCTTGTGCGCGCTGGGGCTGGCGGTGGCCTGCGGCGTCGATGCGGGCAAGGCGGTCGCCGCGCTGCCGCATCTGACCGGCGTGCCCGGCCGCATGCAGAAAGTGGCCGAGGTCGGCGGCGCCTCGATCATCGTCGACTACGCCCATACCCCCGATGCGCTGGTCACCGTGCTGACCGCGATCCGGCCGCATGTGACCGGCAAGCTGACCTGCGTGTTCGGCTGCGGTGGCGATCGCGATCCGGGCAAGCGCCCGCTGATGGGGGCGGCCGTCGCCGCCCATGCCGACCGCGCCATCGTCACCGACGACAATCCGCGCAGCGAGAACCCCGCCCTGATCCGCGCCGCCGCCCTGGCGGCCTGCCCCGGCGGGATCGAGATCGGCGACCGGGCCGAGGCGATCGCCGCCGGTGTCGCGGGCCTCGGCGCCGGCGACGTGCTGGTCATCGCCGGCAAGGGCCACGAACAGGGCCAGATCGTGGGCAATGTGGTGCGGCCGTTCGACGATGCCCAGGTGGCGCGTTCGGCCGCCGCGTCCGTCCAGGCGGCGAGGCGCGCATGACCGACCAGACGTTCGCCCTGTGGACCGCCGCCGAGATCGCCGCCGCCACCGGCGGCCGGGTGCTGGGCGACTTCGTCGCCTCGGGTGTCGCCATCGACAGCCGCACGGTCGGGCCCGACGACCTGTTCGTCGCGCTGGAAGGCCCCAACAACGATGCCCACCGGTTCGTCGCCGATGCGCTGAAGGCCGGTGCGGCCGGCGCGATCGTCGCCCGCGTGCCCGAAGGGCTGTCCGACACCTCGCGCCTGGTGGTGGTGGCCGATACCCAGGCCGCGCTCGAGGCGCTGGGGCGTGCGGCACGCCATCGCGTCGGTGCCAAGGTCATCGCGGTGACGGGATCGGTCGGCAAGACCTCGACCAAGGATGCGCTGGCCCTTTGCCTGGGGGCGCAGGGCGCGACCCATGCCTCGGCCGCCAGCTACAACAACCTGTGGGGCGTGCCGCTGACGCTGGCCCGCATGCCGCAGGATACCGATTTCGGCGTGTTCGAGATCGGCATGAACCATAGCGGCGAGATCATTCCGCTGGTGGCGCAGGTCGAACCCCATGTCGCGCTGATCACGACGGTCGAGGCCGCCCATCTTGGCAATTTCCGCGACGAGGGCGAGATCGCCGACGCCAAGGCTGAGATCATGACCGGCTTGCAGCCCGGCGGCACCGTCGTGCTGAACCGCGACAACAGGTGGTTCGACCATCTGGCCGCGCGCGCCGCGGCGCTGGGCGTTGGCCGGGTCGTGTCCTTCGGGATTGACGGCGCCGATGTCCGCGCTTCGGCCTATGACCTGCAGGCCGACGGATCCGACGTCGATGCCGTCGTTCATGGCCGTCCGGTCCGCTTCCGCGTCGGTGCGGCCGGGCTGCACTGGGTGCGCAACGCGCTGGGCGTGCTGGCGACGATCGAGGCGGCCGGCGGCGACGTCGAACGCGCCGCCGCGTCGCTTGCCGCCATCACGCCGCCCAAGGGCCGCGGCCAGCGGTTCACCCTGCCGGTGGCGGGCGGCGAATTCACGCTGATCGACGACAGCTACAACGCCAATCCGGTGTCGATGCGCGCAGGGCTTTCCGTGCTCGCCGCCATGCCGGCCAAGGGCCGTCGTATCGCCGTTCTGGGCGACATGCTGGAGCTGGGTGACGATGGCGAGAAATTGCACATCGAAATTGCGCCCGATGTGGTTGCGGCCGGCGTCGATCTCGTCTACACCACCGGCCCGCTCATGCAGGCACTGAATCGGGCTTTGCCGCCGGAACGTCGTGGTGAACACGCTGCGACGTCGGCGGAACTTGCTGATTCGGTGCTGCGCAACCTGGCCCCCGGCGACGTCGTTTTCGTCAAGGGGTCGCTGGGCAGCCGCATGGGCAGGATCGTCGACGCGCTGAAGGCGCTGGCCCATCCCGACCCGTCCACGCCAGCGGGCAGGAAAGACTAGGATGCTTTATCAACTCCTCGCCCCGCTCTCGGACGATTTCATCCTGTTCAACCTGTTCCGGTACCTGACCTTCCGGACCGGCGGGGCGATCCTGACGGCGATGCTGATCTCGTTCCTGTTCGGCCAGCCGATCATCAACTGGCTGCGGTCGAAGCAGGGCAAGGGCCAGCCGATCCGCGACGACGGGCCGCAGTCGCACCTGCTGACCAAGCAGGGGACGCCGACCATGGGCGGCTTCCTGATCCTGCTGGGGCTGTGCGTCGGGACGCTGCTGTGGGCCGACCTGTCGAACCGTTATGTCTGGTCGGTGCTGCTGGTCACGCTGGGTTTCGGCCTGATCGGCTTCTACGACGACTATCTCAAGGTGACCAAGCAGAACCCGCGCGGCGTGCCGGGCAAGCTGAAGCTGGGGCTGCAGGTGCTGATCGCGGCCGCCGCGGCGATCTGGATCATCTACATCACCCGCGCGCCGCTGGCGACCGGCGTCGCCGTGCCGTTCGTCAAGGACTTCCTGATCAACCTGGGCATCTTCATGACGCCGTTCGCCGTGCTGGTGATCGTCGGCGCGTCGAATGCG
>Ga0222420_100659_pt1 | contig 13213 bp, 14 predicted proteins | sample 3A2ome_FD_182470 | JGI IMG/M metagenome (GOLD analysis project Ga0222420, IMG submission 182470) | Enriched microbial communities from leaf-cutter ant dump, University of Wisconsin, Madison, United States - 3A200A (version 2) | ecosystem: Environmental > Terrestrial > Nest > Insects nest > Nest...
CTTTTCTTGACCAGTGGTCCTGTGTCGAGTTACATAGCTTTATGGCTATCTTTTCTCCCGATCTGCCCTCGGTATTCGGCGCGCTTGCCGATCCGACCAGGCTTGCCGTCATGGAACGGCTGGTGGGCGGTCCGGCTTCCGTGTCCGAACTGGCGGCGCCCTTCGACATGGCCGGGCCGTCCTTCCTGAAGCATCTCAAGGTGCTCGAGGACGCGGGGCTGGTGCACAGCGAAAAGCGGGGCAGGGTGCGGACGGTCGCGCTCAATCCCGATGCGTTGGCCTGGGTCGAGGATTGGGTGGCCCGGCATCGCCGGCAATGGCAACGGCGGCTGGACGATCTCGGCGATTTCCTGGCGAAGGATATGGACCCATGAGCACTGCCCATCGGCATGACAGCTTCACGCTGGAAAAGATCTATCCGAACTGCCCGGCCCATGTGTGGGCAGCGTGGACCGTGCGCGACAAAAGGGCGGCCTGGCTGGGCGCCCGCGATCTGGAGATCGACTTCCGCCCCGGTGGCTACGAGCGCAGTTCGTTCCGCAACGACATGGGCGAGCATGTCAACGAGACGCGTTTCTTCGAGATCAAGCAGGGCGAGCGTATCGTGCTGGCCTATTCGATGGCGGTGAACGGCAGGGTCCACACCGTGTCGCTGGCCACCGTTGTCTTCGCCGACGAGAACGGCGGCACCCGCCTGACCTATACCGAGCAGATGTGCGTGATCCCGCCAAGCGACGGGGTCGACGGCCGCAGGCAGGGCTGGGACGGGTTGCTGGAGGCGCTGGCGGTCTACCTGGCTAACGATCGACCAGGGCGCGCGCCCGCGGCGTGAACACCGTCCCCACCGGTGACAGGGCGGCAAGTGCCAGCCGGGCCCGATCCTCGGTCTCGACATTGGCCATGAAGGTCAGCCAGCGGTCGTGAAAGTGCAGGATGATGTTCATCGTGCGCCAGGTGGTGCGCAGGTCGATCGACGTGATCTCGATGAAACGATAGTCGCGGCGCCGAATCACCCGGCAATGAACGCCCGTCGGCGTGACGACGAAGCGGGGCCGCGCATTGTTGATCGCGACCGCGTACCACCAGGGCATGAAACTGACGCCGGCAAAGGTCGCGGCGACGGGGATATCGGTGCCGGATTCGATCATGCCCCGATTAGGGCATGGCATCGCGATCGGGACAAGGCGGCGCAGGATGACGCCTTGTCCCGATGCGCGGACGTCAGAACTTCCGGTTGATGGTGATGCCGAACATCTGCGTCATCGTGCTGCCTTCGCTGCTGCCGACCAGCGTACCGGTATAGGTCAGGCCGGTATTGGCGTTGACGTTGCGGAAGGTCGAATTGTAGTTCGCGGTCTTGTTCTGCGTGGCGCCCAGCGTGTAGTTGACGTCGACGAACCACGACGAATCGAGGAAGTAGGTCGCGCCGATCTGGACCGCGCCGCCCCAGACCCAGTCGGAATTCGAGAAGTTCTGCGGCGTGCCCGAAATGTCGGTGCGGTTGCCGTTGATGTCGGCAAAGCCGATCACGCCGTTGATCTTGCTTTCGATCTGGCTCAGCGTCGGGCCGGCGCCGAGATAGATGTAGCTGCGATCGAAGGTGTAGCCGACATAGGGCATCAGCGCGACCTGCTGGCGCACGTTGACCGAGAACGACTGCACGACGGCGTTGCCGGTGAAGGACGTGGCGCCGAACGAGCCGTATTGCGGGATCAGGAAGCGCGAATCGGTCGATTTGTTGTTGAGGTAGTTGTAGGTCAGCTTGCCGCCGACCAGCCAGTTCGAACCTTCGAACTGCCGGAAATAGCCGGCCTGCAGGCTGGGGGTGATGCTGGTCTTGGTGTCCAGGCTGCGATCGACCGCCGGGCCGGTCGCGGTGCCCGACGACATGAAGGCGCCGGTCGAGGTGCGATAGGTGTCGGACGTACCCGTCGCGGTGATCGCCTGGTCGCTGAAGCTGCTCGAGCTGACGCCGCCGCCGGCGCCGAGGTAGAAGCCCTGCTTGGGCACCACGCTCTGGGCGAATGCCGGCGTGGACAGGAGCAAGGCTGCTGCGGTGCAAGTCAGGATCTTCTTCATGATTCCCCCGAGATGGAACTTTGATGACCGATAGTCGTGAATCAGGGCTTTTCGCCAGGTGCAGCGGAAGCGGCGGGTGGTTCTCTGCCGGATGGCCTGGTCCCGTTACCCGCTAGCCGGGTGGTCGGGCCGATCTGGTACTGACATTTTATGCCTACGCAACGTAAAGCTGTGTAAGAAGCATACATATTGCACAAAGGTCAGGTCGTCACTCATTTGGGTGACGCCTGACAATTTCAGGTGGCTTAATGTCTGGCCGAGCCCCGTGGCAGGCGGAAGTGCCCATCGCTGCCACTCGTCATATGCCTGCCGGTTCGCCTCGATGCAGGGCCAGTTCTCCCTGATCCAGGACGTGAACCCCTCGAGTGCTGGGCAACATGCTGGCGTCCATCCCGGTCATTCGTATTCGACGCGTGGTGGTACTTCGGGAAGTAGTGCCGCGTCAGCAGGCCGTCGCGTTCCAGGTTGCGGACGGTCAGGGTCAGCATGCGCTGGGTGATGCCCTCGATGCCGGCCTTCAGTTCGGAAAAGCGCAGGCGATGGCCGCTGGCCACCCCACCGCCAGATGCGACATGACCAGGATGGTTCGCGGTGCCGATATCGACGCCCTGCGCGGCATCAACCCCGAACTGCTGACGTTCCGGTCATGGCTGGCCGGTGCCGGGCGCGAGCCGTTCAGGCAGGCGCTGGGCACCGGCGGCCAACGGGCCTACAACCCGCGCTGAGGCGCGCCTCAGCCGAGCACGGCGCCCGGCTGGGCGTGGCCCTTGAACAGGTTGCGCGACAGGCTGGCCAGGTTGATCTCGTCCGACCCGTCGTAGATCCGTTCGACGCGCAGGTCGCGATACCAGCGTTCGATCACGCTCTCCTTGGCATAACCCAGTGCGCCATGGACCTGCAGGATACGGTCGGCGACGGTGTTGGCGGTGCGCGCGACGAAGACCTTGGTGACGCAGGCCTCGTGGCGATAATCGGCGCCCGATGCCGCCTTGGCCGCGGCGTTGTGCACCAGCAGCTTGGCGGCGCGCAGGTCGATCTCGCATTCGGCGATGGCGAAGGCGATGTTCTCGCGCTCGGCCAGGCGCTTGCCGAAGGTCGAGCGTTCTTGCGCCCAGCTTATCGCCATCTCGATCATGCGGGCCATGGCGCCCAGGTTCTTGGCCGACAGGATGAAGGCGCGGTTGCGGTAGATGAACGGCATGGCGTGGTCGAAGCCCTTGTTGACCTCGCCCAGCACGGCATCGAGGGGCACGCGGACGTCGTTGAAATGGATCGAGCCGACCTTGTCGCGCGACCCCATCAGGGCGATCGGGGTCGAGGTGTAACCCGCCGCCCGGTCGACCAGGAAACAGGTGATGCCGCCCTTGGGCCCTTCCTGCGGGGTGCGGGCGAACAGGATGGCGTAATCGGCGGTATGCGCCCGGGTGATCCAGCATTTCTCGCCGTTGATCACCCAATCGTTGCCGTCACGGATCGCCGTGGTGCGCATACCCATCGCATCCGACCCGGAGCCGGGTTCGGTGATCGCGATCGACGACACGCGCTCGCCCGCGATCGTCGGCATCAGGTAGCGCGCCTTCTGTTCCTCGCTGCACGAGAACAGCGCCGGCAGGACCGAGCCGCCGAATTCGAAATCGACGATGGTGCGGCCCAATTCTTCGTGGATCACCGCCAGTGTGACGGGATCCAGGTCGGCCCCGCCGTATTCGGCCGGCAGGTCGATGCCCCAGAAACCGATGGCCCGGCCCTTTTCCTGCAGGCTGCGCCGTTCGTCGTCGGTCAGGCCGGGGCTGGCTCCGCCGCCCTCCATCTCGCGGCGGATCAGGATCTGTTCATAGGGCATCACCTCGCGCTCGACGAAGCGGCGCACGGTGTCGCGGATATGGCGCTGTTCCTCGGTCAGGGTCATCGATCGGTCCTCTCTCTGTCGGGCTCAGCAAAGCGCCGAACCCGCATCGTCGGGAACCATCGATTTTCTCACGGCCCGTTGCCGGAATGGCAACGCCCTAGCTGTGCAGGTCGTCCAGTTCGACCTGCAGGCGGGCGAAGACGCCGGCGAAATGATCGGCGACCGCCCGCACCGGCGGGGACAGCGGCGCGCCTTTGGCGGCGAACAGCCCCAGCCCGCCGCTGCCGGCAAGCATCGGGGTGATCGGCAGATGGACGATTTCGCCGCGCCGGATCTCGTCGATGAAACCGATTGGGGTGAAGAAGCCGATGCCCAGGCCGTTGCGCACCGCCTGGGCCATCACCACCATCGAGTTCGAGACGATGCGGGGGCGGAACCGGGCGCCGGTTCGGCCGAATTCGGCCTCCATGATCGGGGCGATCATCCAGCGGTCGGTAAACATGACGACGTCGTGTTCGGCGCATTCGGTCAGGGTAACGCTCTGGCGCCGGGCCAGCGGATGGTCGGCCCGCATGACGGCGCCGATCGCGGTGTCGAGCTGGGCCAGCATCTGGAATTCATGGTTGCGGCGATCGACGAAAATTATCGCCAGTTCGAAATTCTGCGCCTTCAGCCCAGCCACGGCCTGGGCCGGGTCGGCCTCGACCAGGCGCAGATCGATGCCGGGATAGAGCCGCGCCAGATCGACCATCGCCGGCGGCGCGACGCTCTCGATGGCGGATGCCAGGCCGATGATCCCGACCTCGCCGACATGTTCGCCGCCCAGGCCATTGATCTCGGCCATCACATGGGCATAGCCGCTCAGCGTTTCGCGGGCATGGCGGATCAGCAGGCGCCCGGCATCGGTCGGCCGCACCCCCCTGGCGGTGCGGTCGAACAGCGGCGTGCCGATCTCGTGCTCCAGGTTCAGGATCTGGCGGTTGACGGCCGAGGCGGCGACGTTAAGGGCGTCAGCCGCCCGGCGGATCGAGCCGAGATCGGCGACCTTGAGCAGGTAACGCAGGGCGGCGGCGTGCAACTTGGATCACCTTCGTGTCGGTCTGTCAGTCACTGCCAGCGTACACATTTCGGCAACGCCATGCACGAAACCCGGCGATATCGCCGTGGTCTCGGATCGTGTATGCCGGTATCGATCACAATTCCGGAGACAGCGCGCCGTGACCAATCCCGCCGACCTTCCGCTTGCCGGCATCCGGGTCGTCGACTTCACCCAGGTGGTGATGGGCCCGATCGCCACCCAGGTTCTGGCCGATTACGGCGCCGACGTGATCAAGATCGAGCGTCCGCCGACCGGCGACCTGTCGCGCACGTCGTTTCCCGATGACCCCGCCGGCCTGGTCGGGCCGGTCTATTGTTCGCTGAACCGCAACAAGCGGTCGATCATGCTGGACCTGCGCCAGCCCGAGGCGAAGGAGGCGGTGTTCAAGCTGCTGGACAGTGCCGACGTCGTCGTCTCGAACTTCCGTGCGGGCGTGATGGACCGCATGGGTTTCGGGTGGGAGGCGCTGCGCCGGCGCAACCCGCGGCTGATCTATGCCGTGGGATCGGGCTTCGGCCTGACCGGCCCCTATGCCCACAAGGGCGGCCAGGACGTGCTGGCCCAGGCGGTGACGGGAGTGATGCACCGCCGGTCGGACGATGACCACCCGCTGGTGGTGGGCGCCACGACCTTTGCCGACTACACCACCGGCATGCATCTGGCACAGGGGGTGCTGCTGGCGCTGCTGCAGCGCCACAAGACCGGCCGGGGCCAGCGCCTGTCGGTCTCGCTGTTCGATTCGATGCTGGCCGCCCAGACCCAGGAAGCCGCCGCGGCGATGATGCGCGGGCGCGAGGTCAATTGGGGGGCCATGCCGCTGACCGGCGTGTTCGAGACGCTGGACGGCGCCCTGGTGCTGGTCGGCGCGTTCAAGTCCGATCCGCTGGGCGATATCGGCCGGGCACTGGACCTACCCCATCTGGCCGGCGATCCGCGGTTTGCCAGCCACGCGCTGCAGGTCGAACACAAGCGCGCGCTGCATGTGATCTTCCGCGAACGTTTCCGCACCGGCACGACCGCCCATTGGCTGGACCGGTTGGAGGCGCAGGATCTGCTGTGCGCGCCGGTGCGCACACTGGCCGAGGCGCTGGCCGACGAACAGACCCGCGTCAATGGCATGATCCTGGAGGCCGACAATGCCTTCGAGACGATGCGTATCGTCGGTTCGCCGGTGCATCTCGACGATGCGCCGGTGACCGTGCGCATCGTGCCCGCCGAACCGGGCCGGCACACCGCCGAGGTGATGGCCGAGCTGTCAGCCCTCGGCAACGATCGGGTTGCGTAAGGTTCCGACGCGGGAAATCTCGACCTCGACCTGATCGCCCGGCTTCATCCACAGCGGCGGGGTGCGGGTCAGCCCGACCCCTTCCGGCGTGCCGGTGGCGATGACGTCGCCGGGGTTGAGAGGGGTGAAGGCCGAGACATAGGCGATCAGCCGGGGGATGGGGAAGATCAGCATGTCGGTGCCGGCCTGCTGCACCACCTGGCCGTTCAGCCGGGTGGTCAGGGTCAGGGCGGCCGGGTCCGGGATCTCGTCGGCCGTCACCAGCCACGGCCCGAAACCGCCGGTCGACGGAAAGTTCTTGCCGGCCGAGACCGAATGTTTCTGCCAGTCGCGGATCGAACCGTCGTTGAAGCAGGCATACCCCGCGACATGGTCCAACGCGTCGGCCTCGGCGATATGCCGGCCGGCCTTGCCGATCACCAGGGCCAGTTCGCCCTCGAAATCGAAATTGTCCGACACGGCGGGCCGCACCAGCGCCGCGCCGTCGGCCACCAGCGTGTCGGTGAACCGCACGAACAGGCTGGGCTGGTCGGGCAGGGCGCGGCCGGCCTCGGCCACATGGGCGCGATAGTTCAGGCCGATGCAGATGATCTTGCCGGGGTCGGACACCGGCGGCAGCAGGACGACGTCGGCCAGGGCATGGTTTTCCGTGGTTGCCGCCGCGCGTGTGGCCAGGCTGACCCCGACGCCGGGGGGAATGATGCGCTCGCCGTCGATCACGCCCCATTCGGGCGCCGATGTCGCGGGGTTGCGGAAACTGACCAGTTTCATCGATGTCCTCCCTCAGGCCATCATGTCGCGGTCGACCGGGCGCCAGCGCAGGGCGCGCGCCTCGACCATCTGCAGGATCTTGTCCAGGCCCAGCACCAGTACGGTGACCACCACGACGCCGGTGAACACGCCGACGGTGTCGGCCTGCTGGCGGGCATTCTCGATATAGAAACCCAGGCCCCGGTCGGCGACCAGGAATTCGCCGACGATCGTCGCCGACAACGCGCGGGGCAGGGCGATCTTCAGCCCGGTGAACAGATAGGGCTGCATGGCATGGCCATGGATCTCGCGCATGATTGCCCAGTCGCGCGCACCGACGATGCGGGCCATGGCGACCAGCCGGCGGTCGACCGCGCGGATGCCGGCGAAGCTGGCGACGAAGATGATGTAGAACACCATCGCGGCCGTGATCACCACCTTGGGCGTCAGGTTGATGCCGAACCACAGGATCAGCAGCGGCGCCAGGGCAAAGATCGGAATGCCCATGGATGCCATGACGAAGGGTTCGATCGCCCGCGTCGCCCGGCCCGACAGGCGCAGCAGCAGCGGCAGGGCGATGCCAGCCGCCGTGCCGATCAGGAAACCGAGGCCCGTGGCCTGCGCCGTTGCCAGCGTCTGGACGAAGATTTCGCCGCTGGCGGTGATCTGCCACAGCCGCCCGACCACCGCGATCGGACCGGCGACGAAACCCAAACCCAACCGCATGGCCGCGATTTCCCACGCGGCCAGCAGCGCCAGCCCCAGCACCAGGCGTCCCAGGATGATGCGGGTTTTCGCCGTCATTGCACCTGGGCCCGGATCGCCTCGTGCAGCCCGGGGAAACCTGCCAGGCCGAAGACGTTGTGGGCGTCGCGCGGGCGGGGAATGGGGATCGGGTGTTCGCCGGCGATCGTCGTCGGTGCCTTGGACAGCACCAGCGTGCGGTCGCCCAGGACGATCGCCTCGGCGATATCGTGGGTGACGAACAGGATGGTCTTGCGGCCCATCGTCCACAGGTTCAGCAGGTCGGCCTGCAATTGCGCGCGGGTCTGGGCGTCCAGCGCGCCGAACGGTTCATCCATCAGGATGATCGGCGGGTCGTAGACCAGCGTGCGGATCAGGGCGCAGCGCTTGCGCATGCCGCCGGACAGTTCGTGCGGGTAATGCCGCTCGAACCCCTTCAGCCCCACGGCCTCGATCAGCGCATCGGCCCGGCGGCGGGCGGCATCGTCCAGCGCGCCCTGGACTTCCAGCGGGAACAGCACGTTGTCGCGCATGCTGCGCCAGGGCAGCAGGTTGTCTTCCTGGGTGACGTAACCGATGCGGCGGCCGACGCCGGGATCCAGCGTCGTCGCGCCGGCATGCGAGACCACTTCGCCGCGCAGGCGTACCTCGCCCGCCGTCGGCAGATCGGTCTGGGCAATCAGGTTCAGCAGGGTGGATTTGCCCGCGCCCGACGGCCCGATCATGGTGACGAACTCGCCTTCCTCGATCGTGCAGGACAAATCGCGGATGATCCAGCGTGGCTGCCCGGGCCGATCGCGATCGGCAAAGCTCTTGCCCAAACCCCGCAACTCCAGCAACGCCATGCTCAAATCTCTCCCAGGGGGCCTGACGCGGGGCGCCAGCGCAGGAAATAACGTTCGGCCGCGCCGACCAGCCAGTTGGCGCCCAGCACGATGGCGGTGGTGGCGGCAAGGGCTGCGAACACCGTCTTGGTGTCGAAATTGGCCGCGCCCAACTGGACCAGATACCCGAGGCCCCGGTTGGACGAGATCAGCTCGGCGATGACGGCGCCGCCGATGGCATAAGGTGTCGATATCCGCACGCCGGCCAGCACATAGGGCGCGGCGGCCGGCCAGACGATCTTGCGCGCCACTTGCGCCTCGGACGCGCCGGCGACCTGGGCCATGCGCACCAGCCGCACGTCCAGCGCCCGCACTCCGGCGGCCGTGTTGTAGTAGACCAGGAAAAAAGTCACGATCGCGACGACCGCGATCTTGGATTCGATGCCGATGCCGAACCACAGGATGAACAACGGCGCCAGGGCCAGCTTCGGGATGCCATAGCCCGCCATCATGTAGGGATCGATGATCGCCGTCAGGATCGGTGACCGGCGCAGCAGGAACGGCAGCACCAGCCCCGGCAGGAACCCGATGACGAAGCCGGTGATCGCCGACCGCAGGGTATAGGCGGCATGCATGCCCAGTTGGCCGTCCGCCGCCAGGGCCAGAACCCGCCCCAGCGTCGACCACGGCGATGCGATCCAGTATTCGCCCGTCGTCATGCTGGCAACCTGCCAGCCCGCGATCAGCAATACGCCGACGGCCAACCGGTCCAGCACCGTGCGGGTGGTTCCCGATGTCACGGTCGCTTCACTCCCCAAGCTTCTTGAATGCATGCATAACATATCGATAGACGGCAAAGCATCGGAAATTTGATAGTGAATCGGCTTGCCGTTCACCAACAATGCATTCATTCTTCGGGTCGGTTACGGGAGGAGTTCAATGACCGAAGACCAGGAAGCCGCCATCGAGCGCGCCTGCGCCAAACTCGCCATCGCCTTTACCAACCATGTCGACAACCGCCGGCCCGACGAGGCCGCGGCCGTGTTCGCCCGCGACGGCGAATTCGAGCGGCGCGGCGAGACGCTGGCCGGGCGCGAGGTCATCCGCGACACGCTGAAGGCGCGGCCGGCCACGATGCTGACCCGGCATATGTGCGCCAACCTGGCGATCGACGTGATCGACGAAAACAATGCCCGCGGCGTGGTCTCGTTCACCGTCTACATGCATCAGTTCGCCGAGGGCGAGGAGGGCGGTGTCGCCCCCCTGCGCGACCCCGAGGCGATCGGCGAGTACCACGACGTCTATGTCCGGACCGACGAAGGCTGGCGCATCAAGCGCCGCAACACGACGGTCGCGTTCCGGCGCCAGCCGAAGCAGTCCGCTTAAGAAAAACAAACCAGGGGAAACGACCATGAAGCATAAATTCCGCACGCTGGCAGCGGCTGCGCTGCTGGCGACGGGCCTGTGCGGCCAGGCGGCGGCGCAGGACACGACCACGGTGGCGATCCCGGCCAATGCGCTGTTGTTCGCGCCGCTGTATATCGCGGCCGACAGCGGCATGTGGGCCAAGGCGGGGCTGGATGCCAAGCTGACGCTGGTCGCCGGGCCGGGCGCCACCAACGCGGTCATCGCCGGTTCGGCCGACTTCGCCTCGACCGGCGGCGGCTCGGTCCTGCGGGCCGCGGCGCGCGGCCAGAACCTGCTGGCCATCGCCAACACCATCGACAAGCTGCTGCTGGAGATGGTCGTCACCAAGGAGACGCTGGCCAAGTACAAGGTCGCGCCCGACGCCGACTTCGCCACCCGCGTCAAGGCGCTGAAGGGCATGACCATCGCGGTCGATACCGTGAACGGCCTGCCCCACGGCTATCTGCGCTACATCACCAAGAAGGTCGGCATGAACCCGGAGACCGACGTCACGGTCACCGCGATGCAGCCGCCCAACATGATGGCCGCACTGAAATCCGGCACCGTCGACGGCTTCATCTTCGCCGATCCGTTCACCACGCTGGCGGTCAAGGACGGCGGCGTCGTGCTCATCAAAAACCCGGCCGACGATGCGCCCGAGCTGAACCCCTTCGGCTACAACCTGATCGTCACCCGGCCGACCTTCTGCAACGAAAAACCGTCGGTCTGCACCAAGCTGGTCGCCGGCCTGAAACAGGCCACCGAGCAGATGATCAAGCAGCCCGACGTGGCGCTGGCAACCCTGAAGCCGCGTTTTGCCCAGATCCCGCCGGATGTGCTGGACACCGCCTTCAAGCTGATCGTCGCGTCCAGCAGCCCGACCCTGGCGGTGACGGCCGAGGCGACGAAGAACACCCAGGACTATGCGGTCACTGCCGGCATGCTGGCACCGAACGAGCGGATCGAACCGCTGACCAAGCTTTATACCGACCAGTTCACGCGCTGAGTGCCAGCGGAGGACATGATGGCATCCGACCCCGCCGCCCTGACCCAGGACCTGCCGCCGCCGCGCATCAGCGAGATCGTGCTGCGCACGTCGAACTATGACGCCATGAAGGATTGGTACCAGTCCGCCCTTGGTATCAAGCCCTTCATGGAATACGTGCCGCCGGACTGGGCCGAGCGCGGCGGGCGGATCCAGGAAAAGCTCGATACCGACGTGCGGCTGTGTTTCATGCGCGTCCACAACGACTTTCCCTATACCCAGGTCCTGGCCCTGTTCGACGTCGCCCAGCTGGCGCCGTCGGACCGGGCCTCGGGGCTGCATCACATGCAGTTCCGCAATGCCTCGTTCGAGGTGCTGATGACCCGCTACGAACGGCTGCGGTCGATCGGCGTCAAGCCGTACAAGAGTTTCAATCACGGCCCCGCGACCAGCTTCTATTACGAGGATTACGACGGCAACCTGGTCGAGATGTCGGCCTCGAACTACCCGACCGAGGCCGAGTTCCTCGCCTATTTCCAGACCCCGGCCTTCCGTGCCAATCCGGCCGGCATCGCCATCGATCCCGATGATTTCGTCGGGCGGTTCCGCGACGGGCTGCCCCAGGCCGAGCTTGTGCGGATTCCGGTGTGATGCGGGTACCCGTCGTCATCGTCGGCGCGGGGCCCGTGGGCCTGGCGCTGGCCAACGAACTGAACTGGCGCGGCGTCGATTTCCTGCTGGTCGACCGCATGACGGCCATGCTGGATTTCCCGACGTCCGAGGCGGTCAACACCCGGACGATGGAACATTTCCGCCGCTGGGGCCTGAGCGACCGGGTGCGGTTCTCAGGGTTCCCGCCCGACCTGAAGCGCAACGTCTATTTCATGACCCGTATCCTGGGTCATGAACTGGCGCGGATGGACCGGCCGTCGAACCGCGAACAGCAGGCGATCAGCCATGATTTCAGCCCGGAGGGCGCCATCTGGTGCCCCAAGCGGCTGTTCGACCCGGTGTTGCGCGACAACCTGCCGGTCGAAAAATTCCTGACCAGCTGCGAGATGACGGCCTTCCGCCAGACTGCCGACGGCGTCACGCTGGACCTGGTGCACCAGGGGCGGCCGTTGCAGGTCGACTGCGACTACCTCGCCGCCTGCGACGGCGCCTCCAGCGGCATTCGCAAGACGCTCGGCCTGGCCATGCAGGGCAATTTTGCCGAGGGGCACAATCTCGGCATCTATTTCCGGTCGACCGCCTTGCGCGACGTGCTGGCGACGCGGCCGGGGGTGATGGCCGACATCATCAACCCCGAATACAACGCGAACCTGTCGGCGGTCGATGGCGACGCGCTGTGGCGGCTGATCCTGTTCGTGCGCGAAGGCGATGCCCGGGCGCTGGACCCGATGGCGTGCGTCCGGGCGGCGCTGGGGGGCGATCTGCCCGTCGAGATCATCGATGCGCGGCCCTGGGCCGGGCATACCGTGGTGGCCGACGCCTTCCGCCGCGACCGCGTATTCCTGGTCGGCGATGCCGCGCATCTGCTGTGGCCGCGCGGCGGGTTCGGCATGAACACCGGCGTCGGCGATGCCGTCGACCTCGGCTGGAAGCTGGATGCCGTCCTGGCCGGCTGGGGCGGGCCCGGCCTGCTGGACGCCTACGAGATCGAGCGCAAGCCGATCGCCCGGCGCAACGTGACCGAGGCGGCGTCGAACTACCGCTCGGAATCGAGCCTGCCGGTGCCCGCCGAACTGGAGGAGGACAGCGCGGCGGGCCAGGCGGCGCGGATGATGCTGGGCCAGTTGATCATCGCCAGGCGGACCAAGGAATGGAACTCGCTGGGCATCCAGCTCGGCTACAGCTATGCCGGGTCGCCGATCGTCTGCGGCGACGGTACGCCCGAACCCGACTTCGACCCCAGCCGCTATGACCAGACCACGCGGCCCGGCGCCCGGGCGCCGCATGTCTGGCTGGCTGACGGCACATCGCTGCTGGACCGGTTCGGCCGCGGCTTCTGCCTGGTGCACCGGCGCAGTGCCGAACCCGGCGCGATCGTCGGCGCGGCGCGCGCCATCGGCCTGCCGCTGGCGGCGGTGGCGCTGGAAACGGATGCGGCGGAAACGGTATACGAACGCGCGCTGGTCCTGGTGCGGCCCGACGGACATGTCGCCTGGCGGGGCGATGCGCCGCCGGCTGA
>Ga0222420_100660_pt1 | contig 13190 bp, 18 predicted proteins | sample 3A2ome_FD_182470 | JGI IMG/M metagenome (GOLD analysis project Ga0222420, IMG submission 182470) | Enriched microbial communities from leaf-cutter ant dump, University of Wisconsin, Madison, United States - 3A200A (version 2) | ecosystem: Environmental > Terrestrial > Nest > Insects nest > Nest...
TCTATGAGCATATCTATCGCTGCATTCAGTTTTTCGGTTTTTATATTTTTAGTCATTTTATTCTCCTTAAATTATAATTTTTTTATTATAACTTATGAGAATTTACACAATCAATTGGACAGAGCCATTGCATTTGCTGCAATCGTGCTTATGATATAGAAAAACACTTACCTTTCATTGCTAAAAATAAGGACTGATCTGAAGATAACCCGACTTTTTAAAAGCTGGCGCTATACTTAACGCTATCAGGCTTGTGTAATGGTTGTTATTATAGTTTTGAAGATGTGGAATTGTGGTAAATGTTTAATGAAATGTAAACTACCACAAAGCAATTGGTGAAGGCGCTACTGGAGCTGACGCTTTGTGGTACGATAAGTACCAACAGCAAATAAGTTGATATTTTCTAGATAACAAGGGTAAGTATAGCTTTACTGTTATACTTTTGCGTTTAAGGATTCAATTTTAGCGGCTCTGTTGCAAAAGAAACATGGCGTGAGAATAAACGGTTATCTATCCTAAATTATCACTATCTTAAATATTTAAGTACAAAGATAAATAAGAAATTCCAATTAATGATATTATCTTTATAAGATCTAAGACAATATATATAAAATGATAATATGAAGATCTTAGGGATTCGCCTTGTTGAATTAAAATAACTCGTGCATCAAGGGTTGGTAAAACCCAGAAAGTTTGTGTGGCTAAAGCAATGAATATAATAAAAACAAAAACATAGCCTAGTTTAGATAAGGGATTAAACCATAAAATTATAAAGTATGTACAAACCAAAAACCACTCTAATTTAATTAATACATGGAAAGTAACTTTTCCTATATCTAAAGCTATAGGTAATGTCAGTGACGGTGCTAAAAATTTTATTGGAGTTGTAAGGAATGAAACCCCTAATAAAATACCAGCATACAAAGTAGGTAGTATTATAGAAAGGCTCATAACCAATTTATTAACCATATTCCTTTCTTAACTTTGTTTGTTAGTTAATATATTAGTGAAATTATGATTTATATCTCTATGACCTGCTTCATCATTGCGGACTGCTAGTACTACATCACGCAAAGTAGCATTATTAGGTAAATTCCAATATTCTATAGCTATTTTGGGTGCTGGAACATTAGGGGTATGCCCATTATCAATATTCTCTAAGTATATAGTATAGCTTACTATAGCTTCTTCTTTAAAATAACCCACTAAGCAATGAGCCGTTTTTGCAGAGATTAAATAAAGTAAAAAGAAAGCATTAAAGAATATAATCTGAGTTATTAAAATTAATAAGCATTCAAACCAATTTGGTTTGGCAATTGCAATAAAAGTCATTAGATGCATACGCTCATTCTTTGCCTCATCAAGTAACGTCTAATCCATCCATTATCATGGCATTGATTACGCAAGCATTTAAGATGAATTAACATTCCTCCAACCATACCTGGTACTGCTGCTACCGTTTCAAGTATCACTGCTCTGTGACCATAACGTTTTTGAAAAAAAGAGTCAGCTATCCAGCGAAGAACCTTACATAAAATCATAGCAAATCGGTCAGATAAACTATTTGGTATATGATGAATCACTACATTTGGTTTATCAATTCTCATAATATATTTTTTCTATAAATCTAAGTTCCCACGATAAAAAGCTATTCCATGCATAAGACTATCTGCAATTTTCTTTGCCTTATTTACGAAAAACTCGGCGATTTCTTTGGAACAAAGATTATATACATTTTCTTCAAATAATGATAACCAGCGTATAAAATGCTCTTTCCTTAATTCTAGGAGATTAACATGCTTAAGCATTGGCTGTCCCTTATAGCGTCCTGTAGATAAGGCAATTCCTGACCAAAAATCACACATTTGTGCTAAGTGATGACTCCAATCATTTCCTAGTTGATTTTTAAAAATTGGGCCTATCAAAGGATCGTTCTCAACTTTAGCATAAAAACTGTGCACTATATTTTTAATCATAAATTCTGTAATACCTAAAGACTGACCAGAATGGGTTTTGGGGTCAGAATTTATTCTAAAATTAATGTCCATTGTTATTATATTTACAATTTTATAAATCGTATTTAAAATACTACTTATGAAAGTATAAAAAACTCGTTAAAAAAGCAATAGCTACTTGTAATTTATTTTATCAGGCAATTAATGCGGTTAACCATTCATACTGATTATGTTTTTAGGACCTTAATATTTTTAACTATTAATAACGAACGTTTATGTACTGTAGACGAAATAGCAAAAGTTTATAAAATTTCAAAAAACCACCTATTTAAAGTAGTAAATACTTTGGTAAAGGCAGAGTTTGTTGAAACTATTAGAGGTAAAGGTGGAGGATTGCGATTAGCTAAAAATTTAGAAGGATTAAGTCTTGGAGCGATTATTAGAATAACTGAACCTGATTTTGCATTAGTAGAATGTTTCTTATCGAAGAATTCTTGTGTAATTACACCGATATGTCAATTAAAGCATATACTTAATCAGGCTGTGGATAATTTCCTTAAAGAGCTTGATAATTATAATTTGAATGAATTAATTTCAAATAAAGAAAAAATATCATTACTAATTTAATGAATTAAGGTAAGTATATAAGTTGGTTATCTATGAAAATAGAAGAATTATTAACTCAAATAGCTTGTGATTCTAATTTACCTTCAGGTACACGCAGCTGTGCTGCAAGTCAAGTAGTACAGCTATATTACTTATTATTGGGCAAGACCCTAGGATTAAGGTTCATAAAACTGGTATACCCTGGAATGATCCTTCTGGTAATAGACTAAGATCTTGGTTAGTATTATCTAAAGATGAATTTTATAATAAAAGTAAAATAGCTACTATGTCTATGAGTTTTTGTTACCTTGGTACTAATAAATATGGAAGTGATAATCCACCAATTATGGAACATGCAAAGCTATGGCATAAACCTTTACGCGCATTAATACCCAATGTAAAGCTTACTTTATTGGTTGGATATTATGCTCAGAATTATTATTTGGCAAGAAAAGTAAAAGTTTCTATGACCGAGACTGTCGCTTCATGGAAAGAATATTTACCAGAATTTATAGTTTTACCTCATCCTAGCTGGTACAATAATCTTTGGATTAAGAATCATAATTGGATTAAGAATCATAAATGGTTTGAAATATAATTCATTCCTGAACTAAGAAGGAGTGTAAAAGAATTATTAAATTAATTTATTGGTATGCTTTAATATTTGATAACTAAACTTAATTAATTGAATAATGAACAAAATGAAAATCAAAAGAATATATGAGAAACCAGAAAAGAATGATGATACAAGAATACTTATAGATCGTTTATGGCCGAGAGGTATAAACAAAAAAGAAGCGCATATCGATTTATGGCTAAAAGATTTGGTGCCTAGTAATGAATTAAGAAAGTTCTTTTCACATGATAAACAAAAATGGAACGAATTTAAGTATAGTTATATTAATGAATTAAAAAATAAAAAAGAGCTGTTAGATGATATAAAGCATGAGCTAATTAAAAATAATATTACCTTACTTTATGAAGCTAAAGATAAAGAATACAACAATGCAGTTGTATAAAAAGAATTTTTGAATAAGACAGCTAAGGTGAATAACACCTGAATGTAGAAAGAACTCTACTCAGACCTTCCTTAAGGATAAAACAAGCCTCCCTAAGTACTGACCATCTGCTGACTTCTTCTGTTGTATAGAGTGATATCACTACAACCCTAGTTCAAGTTTGAACATAACAGAAGATCTCCTGGAGTAAGACATAGTGCCTTCATAAGGCTAGTCTGAGTTTACCTATATGCACTCCTATCTGAAGGCGGATTATTATGTCTATTGCCATGTTACCCAGCCATATAGGCCTTATACTCAGTTTCTGTTCGTACCAAACTTTGCCATCAGCTTCCTCCGTGATAACATCTTGCGATGTTACCCTTGCCTAGACTAGTGAACCGCTTCAGATCAACTCACAGTGGATTCTTACCACTAAACTCTATGCCATACCCAGCACACAACTTTAAGTTGTTGTTCATTCCTAAATACTTTAATATTATACTTGTTGTCTAATAAAAATATAATTTTATAAATTGAGAATATTATTTATGACAATAGAATTATTTAAAGCAGCAGCTAATGGTCAAGTTGAAGCAGTACGGTCTTTACTATCAGATCCCGCTACTAACATTGATATAAATTTTAAAGCACCTAATGGTATGACATCTCTGTATGCTGCTGCTCAATGTATACATACAGGAGTAGTTAGAGTACTGCTGGAATACGGTGCAAGTAAAGACATCACGTATAATGATGGTTATACTGTCATGTCTTTTGCTAAGGGTTTTTTAGGTCAAGAAATTTTTGATCTTCTGCACCCAGAATTAGCTTTGGCTAGATCAGAGATGGAGCAAATGATACAAGCAAAGATCGATCAATATACCACAAGTCATGGATTTGCTATTGATAGAGAAACTCTTAAAGCACTAGGTATAGGATACTTAACTACAGAAACAGTACCAGATACTATAAATAGAGGAAATGTTATGCAGTATATTACCAGCATAATAGAGTATATGACATTAGATTTATTGGAAGCAGAGAAAATTACGGATATAGATAGTGATGCACACTGGAATATTGATAAACGAGCAGCCGATTGGCTATACTCTATTGCAGCTTGTGCATTTTTTATCAAAAGTACTCATAGTGATATAACAGGAAAACTACCATATATAGCTTGGGAATCCTTAGCTTTATATACAAGACACGACAATAGTCAGTACAATCCTAATTTTCTTAGTGCTATAGATCGTCCAACAATAATGAAATTAGTAATAAAAACTCTGCACTCTATGTTAGATAGTGGGGAGTTGGAAGCAATGAGGAATACTGTAGAAAATTTAACCTCAAATATTAGTGAGTTACCTAAAATACACGCTTTATTAGGCTTTTTGAATGATGAATATCATGCACAATATATTCAATCGGCGGTAGAAAATTATAAAAAACATGGTAGTTTAGATTCTCAATATGGTAGAGCAAGATTATTAATGAGTTTTATTGAGATAGGTGAAGCACTTGAAAATGCATCTCCTAAGTTGCAAACGTTATTTCTCCGAGAAAAAGTAGAACATTTGTCAATAATACGTAATGTCCTTGCACACCCGGAGAGAGTTGGTAACATCGATATGATTAATAATTTTCTCGATGGTGTTTCTGACCTATTTAATGTGAGAGGTGTAGGAATTAATATAAGGGATCTGGCAAAGTATTGTATTGATCACTGTCCTAATATTATTAGTAAATTTTTACAAATATATGACGTACTTAGAGACCCAAGCACACTAGATGCAGTATGGCAAGATACTATGGCACATGCAAATAATTATATTAATTCATGTAAATTACCACATTCAGACCATGTGACTATTCTAAGCAGAGTATCCCAAGAATATAAGGAAAAAATTGTAAAGTTGAAAGAGGATTTTATTGCTAAGAAAAATGAAATGGATCAAAACATTACTGCATGGTTTAATCAACATAGATTTAAAGATAAGGTAGATGATAAGTTAAAGAACCCTAACAAAGCTTTTGCTGACCTAAATGATGCATTAGAACAAAACAAAGAAGCATATCAAACAAGCAAAACAAAACCTGAAAATGCTAGAGATAAAAAAGATAAAAAGCTAATTGATGATTATGAAAATTGTATACTTAAGCTAGAACAATGGAAAGATTATTGTGGCTGTTTAGACACAATCTTGCAAGATATTGGTTATCAAATACAAATAGCAGAGCAGCATAAACTTGATGGCATTAACCAGTTTGCTATTGAATTAATTGATAATTTTCAAAATTATGCACAAGATGTACAAAAGCTTTTTAGTCAACTAAATGACTTTCAATATGTAGAGAATACTTCAGCTGGTGATATTTCTAGAGGATTTTCTGGTCATCAGGATCATCCTGTACTAGCATTTTATCAAGTAATGTTAGGATCATTATCCAGAACTTTGCTTGATATAGATAGTGTAGAAACCATTATACCTCCCAAATTGAGTGGTATTCTAAAAGATACTATACAGATAGCAAGAGGATACCTTGCTCATATTGGTGTCCGAGAAGCTGGAGAATTACTTGTTGAATCAATGGACAGAGCAACCGTATTTTATACTAATTCCAAAGCTATTATAGAAGCATCTCAATTAATGAAAGTACTTAAGTATGTACTTGAACACAATATAGGTAGTTTTGAGGATGCACAAGCTGCTCTACTAACTACAACATCGTTACCAAGCCCCGTGCAAAAGACAGAAGCAAATGATGAGTTTAAAAGAGAAGGAGAGGTAGAAGAAATGGATATGGTGCAACCTGTACAAGAACAAGATCAAAGAGAGCTTGCAGGAACAGTAGAATAGCTTAGCCTGCTTAAATTGATTGATTTTAACCAGCGCATGGCAGAAACCTTGGAAGTTTACTCTTGAGATTTCCGCTATACCTCCCTCCTGTAAATAAGTCATGCTATAAACCTGTACACTTTAAAAACAGAATGGATTTATAGCTACTCAAAAGATTTCAATACTTGAGAAAGATTAACCAGACAGAACTAAGAATAAAGGAACTCGTTAAAGAGCGGAATAAGGAATTACTTGATATTATTACTTGTTTTAATGCTATCTCAATTGATAATAATCTGCTTGCAGGCTTCATTATGTTTGCTTTAAATCCCCGATAATAAAGACCACCTTATTCTGAAAGAATTTAAGGAACTAAGTAAAAGACCAAAATTGCCCAGTAAATCCAAATAGCAAAATCTTAAAGAAATTAAAAAGATTAACTAGAAAAAGGTTCTATTTTAATATGCAATTTAAAATTCAGTCACAACAGGCGCGAAAAGCAGATGCCCGTAAAAAGATTATGTTAGGCAGGCTATTTGTTAAGGCCGAACTTGATCATTTTCACCCGCATGACCCTGCTATCTTATACGGTATGTTAGTAGAAGCAGAATGCAGAACGACCCTACTCTGACTAGCAAATGACATACTTTAGGTAGAGATTTGATGAAACAGGATACCCTCAATTAATGATTTACTACAGAGTGTTTTTGTGCCTCTTCAGCAGCACGAAGCTCATAAGATACTTGTAGGTTCATCCAGAACTTAGGAGTAGTACCAAAAAACTTGGCCAGTCTTAAAGCTGTATCTGCTGTTATTCCTCTGCACTCCAATACAATATCGTTAATTCTGGGTGCCGGTACTCCAAGTTCTTGTGCAAGCTTCCTGGGGCTTAAACCATGTGGTTTGATGAACTCTTCTCTTAATATCTCACCAGGGTGTATATTCCATACCATTACTGCCTCCTTTATTTAATGATAATCAACTATTTCTACATCTTTGACCTGTCTGTTTTCCCATATAAAACAGATGCGCTATTGATTATTGATTCTGATGCTATGTTGCCCCAATCTATCGTTTTTTAGTGGTTCAAGCCTGTTATTTGGTGGTGCCTGCAAATCTTTTAACAGTTCAGCATATCAAGCTGCCATAACTTGCGTAGTGCTGTTTTCTGTATTTCCGGCGGAAACGTTTTTATTTCACCATTTAACCATAATTCTTTGGTATGCTTGCATTTAAAGCTAACTATCATAATTATGCTTTTTAACTCCGCCGTATTTGAAATTATTGTAACATATATCGTTACGAATTGCAACAATCTGATTATCTATTTTTGTTTTTACTTCCTTGTCTTTCCAATCATCACAGACAAAATCTAATATTTTAATTTCTAGTTCTTTCATTTTTGCATTGTTCATAATTTAACCCTCCCAAACCTTACTACTGATATTTACTAGTATAGCTGCGGTTTTTTCAGCAATATCAATTCCCTCAAGACAGATCAATTCAACAGTAGTATTCTGCTTAATAGCTGCAACAAGTGCAATAATCCCTTCTTCACCAATCTTATTGTGGGAAAAGTCAATCAACCTTACTGTGGTATTATGCTTTAAGCTGTCTGCAAGAGCTATAGCTCCCTTATCTCCTAATTGCTAAAAGTAATGGTGTATCAACTAAAGAAGTTCTTACCAATCAGGAAACTATAGAGTATTGTAAAAAGGGAATACCTAATGTTGTTGGTAATTTAGGATTAGGTTATTTTAAATGTTGGACTAACACCTTAAAAGGTCGAGCAAGTAAAAAAGAATATGTAATATTTACTGTATTAGAATTTTTAATATTTACTCCTCTATTAATTATAGAAAGAAAATATGGCAGAACGAATTTATTAAATATAGCTATTGCATTTGCTGCAATGATACACCTTTTTATATATACTTCTGTAAATGTTAGGCGTTTACATGATTGTGGTTTAAGTGATTGGTGGTATATACTTAACTTTATATCCTCTACATTTATTTTTTTAATATTGTGCTTAATTAAAGGCAATAAAAACAAAAATAAATATGGATCTCCTCCTGAAGAATAAAGGCACTTACAGAGTTAATGATTACGGCAAACCACCTGAGTATTGATATGCTGGAATCTTCAATTAAGAAACAATCAATATCTTAAGGGGTTTTAGTTTTGAAATTATCAATAGAAGGATTAGAGAGACCTACGCAAGTAAAGAAGGAAAGTAATCTGCCTTTGATCTTGATTATATGTTTTGCATCACTACTGTCTTTAGCAGGTTATTTACATAACAAAGGTAAGTTATATAAATTATACCTAAGTACTAAGGAAACACTTATTAGCCTTAATGTGGAAGAAAAGAAAGATTACCTCGGAATTTTATATAGGCAGGGATATCGTATAGATGCTGCTAGGATTCTAGAGCAGATTATATCTTTTTCTCAAGAAGATACTGAACAGAATAAAGCTTTTTTAGCATTCTTATATTTTAACCAAGAGGATTATGAAAAGGCTTTGTTGATATCAAAAAGCTTATAAAAGAATCTGATTCTCCAGAACAGTATATTTTTTATTACGCTTCATGTTTATTCCATCAAGGTGAAATAGATGAGGCGCTAAAACAGCACTATCAGTTATTTTCTATAGATGACCGTTACGTAGATAATGTTGAGGGTATTTTAAAGATTCTGTTAAAACAGAAAAAGAAGCATGAAGGATTAAGTTTTTTAGAAGGTTATTTAAGCAAGTATCCTTCTGCTCTATCTTATTTAGGGGTGTATGACCATAGATCCAACCAGATTGTAGAAGCTGTAGAAGAAGCTGAATCTGCTACAATAAGAATTCTCGAAGTTAATAGAGCTTTTCATGCTAAAGTTAAAATAGGAACTAACAAGTATCCATACACTTATATTATTGATACGGGAGCAATTATAACAAACTATTAGCCCCAAAATATACAGGGCTAACGAAGGTGTAATAAGGAAAACTGGTAAAAGCTACAAATTTCAAAATGCTGACGGAAGTATACATGAAGCAGAAGAGGTTTTTATTGATTGGATTAAAATCGGAGGTATCGAATTATAAAATGTCAGAGCTGTTTTAAAACAAAAAGGAGATAATCTTTTAGGACAAAATGTATTAGGAAAATTAAAAATAAGCATTCAAAAAGAAAATAATATTAATATTATAACCTTAAGTAAGTGATCTGCACTGGCTAACTTTCATTTTGAGTTGGATATTTTTTTCATTGACAAAAGTCAACGCATCTTGCGTATAACACTTTTACTGCACATCGATTTTCAAGTGATGAAATTGATTATTTCGGTTTGGTCGGCTTCGGGGAATTGTTCATTTAGCGTTTTGTTAAATACGCACTTCAGCAATGAAATAAATTCCAGTGCTGTGCTCACTTATTACAGATTTAGGAAAGAATATCTGGTTAGTTTAATGCCTTACTTTGAGCGATACTGGACTGACATTTCAAGACAAAATTTTCACTAATTTTGCTTCCTATAAATATCCTAAGCGCAGAATATTTACTGAGCGCCTCTTTCAATATATCGGTTACCAGTGTTGCATCCATAATATTAGACTGTTTGTAACTCAATATAGCTAAAACATTTTTTATTACCGCTTCTACTTTCGGCGCAATGAGCATATACGGTCATACTACCAAAAAGGATTTAACTGCTGCAGGCTCATTTGCTTATATGGGATTAATTGGTCTGGTTATTGCTTCTCTGACCAATTTGTTCTTACGCTCTCCCGCTTTAGATTTTGCCATTTCATTTATCGGGGTTGGAATATTTACCGTGCTTACCGCTTGGGATACGCAAAAACTTAAATCCATCTACTATGCCATGAACGGTAATACCGCAAGAGTAGGCAATATTGCAGTATACGGCGCACTTACCTTATATCTGGATTTTATCAATCTCTTTATTATGCTACTGCATTTCTTTGGCATCAGAAGAAGTGATAATTAAATCTGATTATGGCAACAGATTACATGGTTAATGATTTTACTTAAATTCAAAAAACTACAACGTTATTACCATTGTTACCAACAAAATAACCTATTTGGAGGTATTACCCTAGTTTGTGCATGGGGCGCTTTTGATAGTAAGCGGGGTGGGCATAAATCCATTTTCTGTAAAAGCGACTTGGATTTTAACATTAATCTCGGTAAAATCACAAAAATTCGTTTTGCTAGGGGTTATAAGCTGTATGTTTAGCTGCTCAATTATCTAGAATTCCTTAGCGTGTATTAGCTACTTATGATAGAATATTCTAACAGAAGATGAGAATCGAAATGGAAAAAATCAGTATAAGCGATCAAAAACTTATAAAAAATGGATTTGTCTCGAATATGTTAGGAATGGCTGTTGTGATTTTATTCCGAATATTCCAAGTTATAGCATTGTTAGTTTGTATAGGATTTGGTTGTTTATTAATTATACTGGACATCGCAATATATCTAATATTAAGTACACTGGAAATCTTAGTGATTTTAATTTGCCTGGGCTTAATCCATAGCGCAATTTAATTATTCAAGAATCTGCAACACGTACTTGATTAAACCCCTTCTTCTTTATAAATATATAGTTTCACTAATCAAACAGGACTGCTTTACCATGAATAATAAGGATTTCACAATACCTAAAAACTTACTTTTAAATTGGCTTTATTCCTCTGAGAAGAACATCTCATTGGATAAACTGGGAAAATGGCTCCAGCAGAATACTGGCGGTAAATATAAGCTAGTGGACACTGATACTCAGACTTAAAGTATCTAAATCAGGTTAGCAAAATACAAGGTGATCTCATTAATTTATTATATTTAAACAATAAACAGTTGAAAAGTATCCTAAATAACTGTTTTAATTGGAGAATATTGATTAAATAACAAAAAACCTCACAATGAAAGTAGCAGAACAGCGAAGCCTTACACGAGAACAGAAAGAATCTATTGGTTTACTTCAAATTGGTACTTTTTTAGAATATTTCGACCTCATGTTATATGTTCACATGGCGGTCTTGCTTAATGAGTTGTTTTTTCCTGAAACTGACCCTCTTACAACTCGTCTTATTGCTGCTCTTAGTTTTTCTTCAGTTTTTATACTTAGGCCATTTGGTGCAATTATATTTGGATATATCGGTGATAACTTTGGACGCAAACTAACAGTAATCATTACTACAACCTTAATGGCGGTATCATGTATAATTATGTATATATTACCAACTTATAATGACATTGGAATTACTGCTTCTTATATAATGATTCTATGTCGTGCTATGCAGGGTATGTCTTCTATGGGTGAAGTAATAGGAGCAGAAATATATCTGACTGAAACTATAAAAAGACCTATTATTTTTCCAGTTGTAGGGTTTATAACAGTTTCTTTAACCTTAGGAGGGGTTGCAGCATTAGCTATTGCTTCTCTTGCTACCACTGAAGGATTTAATTGGCGTTATGCTTTTTTAATTGGCACTATAATAGCTATGGTTGGAGGACTTGCTAGAACACGTTTAAGGGAAACTCCAGATTTTGTTAATGCAAAAAAAGAGATTCAGTCTGTTTTTGAAAAAACTGGTGTAGATATAAAACTTTTAGATAAAAGCCCGATATACAATGAAAAAGCTAATAAAATAACTGCTATAGCCTATTTTTTACTAGAATGTTCGGCTCCAACGTGTTTTTTTCTTATATATGCTTATTCTGCTAATATTTTGAAAGAAGTACATTACTATACACCTGGTCAAATAATCCATCAAAATTTTATAGTAACAGTAATAGAATTTTTTACTATACTGCTTATTACATGCTTGAGTTTTAGAATATACCCTTTAAAGATTCTAAAAGTAAAATTGATTATATTTTCTTGCTTTATTATTATATTACCTTTTATTTTTCAGTATTCTACTAGTCCAGTTGGGATAATGTTAGCACAACTTGGTATAAGTTGTTTTGGAGTAAGCGTATTACCAGCTGGACCTATTTTCTATAGCCATTTTCCTGTATTTAAACGCTTTACTTATACTGGGTTTGCTTATGCTCTATCACGTGCAATAATGCACCTTACGACTTCATTCGGTTTTATTTTTTTATTCGAATATCTAGGTCATTATGGGATACTTGTTATTATGATCCCTGTTCTTATAGGTTTTGCATTTGGTTTAAATCACTTCGAAAAATTAGATAAACAAAATATATAATAAATGTACTTTTAAAAGATAAAATCTTCTGAATAGGAAGGCTCAATTTTAACACCCAGTGCTTCATAGCAATTACGTATCAGTTCATCTTTACATTTAGGTATCCCTAAATACATTGCAAGAACTATGAATGTAGAAATAGTTTCTTCTATAATTTTTCTGATTTTTTCTGGGGGTAAGGATTTAATGGTCTGAATATTATGTAGTCTATCAAATTGCTTGATAAGTAGTACGTCGTATTTTTTTTGCTCCCAAAGTAATTCTGTTAACTTGCCTGCGCTGATTTTGTAACCATATTCTTTTATTCTAGTTAAATCCATTACTTGGTTTGCTATAACTGTACAAAACCCATTTTCTATCATCTCAAAGGTAACCTCTGTATCTTCAATAATATCATGTAGTATACTGGTAACTATTACATCAGTTTTTAGCTTATAATCAGAAACCATATAAGCTACTTCTAGCGGGTGGGAATAGTATGGCTCGCCGCTTTTTCTTTTTTGCTCACCATGATACTTCCTAGCCCAACAAACAGCTTTGTTAATTAACTCGAAATCCAG
>Ga0222420_100664_pt1 | contig 13149 bp, 10 predicted proteins | sample 3A2ome_FD_182470 | JGI IMG/M metagenome (GOLD analysis project Ga0222420, IMG submission 182470) | Enriched microbial communities from leaf-cutter ant dump, University of Wisconsin, Madison, United States - 3A200A (version 2) | ecosystem: Environmental > Terrestrial > Nest > Insects nest > Nest...
CGCCGGTCGGCGTGGTGTCGTCGGGCTGCCATTTGTCCGCCTGAATGACGTTGGCGGCGTTGTCCCTGATGTCTGCGACCGCCGTCATCATCTGCGACCAGCGGCTACGCAGGTTGGGGGAAGAAGGGGAGATGAAATCGGCGGAAAGCACGCAGTCGGGCGTGAGCCGGATTTCCATGTGTCCGGCGAAGGCGGGGCCCACGCCGTCCACGACGGTTTCCTCGATCGTCCGCCACGCGACCGGGTCGTAAGGAAAGACGGCGCTTTCCGCCCATCGCCCCTGCGCCTTCACCCTGTTAACGGAGAACGCCGCGTATTCGTCCAGATGGTGGACGTATTCAGCGCGCGACTGTCCGTCGACGGGTTCGGCGGCCGTCATCGTGAAATTGACGATCATCCTTGGATCATCGACGTTGCTGTAGGTTGCCGTGTCTCCCGACTGCTGCTTCGTCTTGACCATTCCCTTGCCGAAATACGGCGTGTTGGACAGGGTCTGCTCCACCGTCAGCCGGCACGACGCGGCATAGGCGGAGGAAGCGGAAAGCATGAAAGCCGCTGAAAGGATAGCGTATAGGATTCGCATGCCCGGTCTCCGTTGGGCCAATCTGACCTCATGTTAAGTCCATCTACGGGGCGCAGTCGAGAGGGTGTGAATCCTTGACGCTATCCGGTTGCTCAAGGTGCGGTTATCATGCATCTTCCGCTGCCGCATTTGAATCCTTCGGAGAACACGATGAACTTCCCGCCACCTCCTCCCGCCCGCAGGTTTGCGCCTCCCGCGCCGCAGGCGAAGGCGGCCGCGCCCGCGCCCCGGCAAGGGGACCTGTTCGCACCAGCCGTCACATCGACCGCGAAACCCGTCGCCGCGCCGAAGGCAGCGCCGCCACGGCCGACGACGGGAGGATTGAATTTCGCGGCGGTGGCGCAGGCCAGGGACGTCGATCCGGGGATTGATCCACGGACGCCGCCGACTCCGGCGGAGCCTTCCATGCCCGAGGTCGTCGGCAAGATTTCGCACGTCATCTACGAAACCGCCGACGGATACGCCGTCTATGCCGTGAGGGGAAGCGACGGAAAGGACGTCAAGGTCTCGGTCACGAGCTCCATCAAGGCACGCAAGGGCGACAAGATCATCGCGAAGGGATCATGGGGCAGCTACAAGGGCCAGCCTACCTTCCGCGCCATCATGATCATGCACGACATTCCCAAAGGCGCCAAAGGCGTGGTCACCTGGCTCAAGACCGGCCCCGTACCCGGAGTCGGCAAGGCCACCGCGGAAAAGCTGGCCAGGTATTTCGGGGATTCCTTTCCGGAAGCCGTTTCCGATCCTGTCAGGCTGGCGGAGGCGGGCATTCCGAAATCCAAGGCGGAGGCTATCGCCGAGGCCTGGAACAGCAACGCCAGCCAGCCCGAGCTGGTCGAATTCCTTGGCCGCTTCGGACTGGGTGAGATGACGATCGCCAAGATCGTCAAGCGCTATGGCGCGGCTGCCCGGCGGGTCGTCCGCGAAAACCCGTGGGAGCTCGCCGAACGGATCGACGGCGTAGGATTCGCGACTGCCGACGACATCGCCCGGGAAGCCGGGCACGCCCACGACAGCCAGAAGCGCATCCATGCCGGACTGAGGTTCGCGCTCGATCAGAAGACGGGCCGGGAAGGGCATTGCGGCCTTCCCAGGGAGACGCTTGTGGACGAGGCTTCCCGGCTCCTGTCGCTGCAGCGCGGGCTGGTGGCCGCCGCGGTCGACGCCGTCGTCGAGGACGGATCGGTGGTCCACGACGAAGGGACCGGATTGATCTATCCCCGAGGGCTGCACCGGGCGGAGAGCGATCTTGCGTCAAGGCTCGCGCGGCTGGTCAACGAAGGCCACCGGAATCCGGAGGCCGCAGCGCGCGAAGCCGTGGAGCGGGCGGTGGCCTCGCTCGGGGTCCAGCGCGACGAAAGCCAGGTCGAGGCCGCCGTCATGGCGGTGACGAATCCCCTTTCGATCATCACGGGCGGCCCAGGCACCGGAAAATCGACCACCCAGCGCGTCATCGTGCAGGCTCTGGAGGACCTGGAGCGCGAGGTCGTGCTCGCGGCTCCCACCGGGCGCGCCGCCAAGCGCCTCGCCGAGGTCTCGGGACGGCCCGCCAGCACGTGCCATCGCCTTCTCAGCTTTTCAGCCGAGAAAGGAGGCTTCGAGTACGACGCCTCCAATCCCTTCGGCGAGGACCACATCATCATCGACGAGTTCTCGATGGTGGACGTGAGGCTGGGGCAGTCCTTCATGGACGCGGTCAAGAGGGACGGGGCGGTGACGATCGTCGGCGACGTGGACCAGTTGCCTTCGGTCGGGGCCGGGCAGGTCTTGCGCGACCTTATCGAGGCGGGAGCCATTCCCGTGGCGCGGCTGAAAACCGTCCACCGCCAGAAAGGGGACAGCGGCATCGTGGTCGCCGCGTCCCGCATCAACTCGGGCCAGGCTCCCGTTTCGGAAGGGGAGGACCTCGACGGCTTCGAAGTGCATTCCGGAGAGGCCGCCACGGGTACCTCGGAACGCCTGCGGCAGACCGTCGTCGACATCATGTCGAAACGGCTGCCGGCCATGGGCTACGACCCGATCCAGGACGTCCAGGTGCTTTCCGCCATGCGCAAGGGCGATTTGGGTATCCATCTCCTGAACGAGGAGCTCAAGGCCGCGCTCAACCCGGCGGACGACAAGAATACCGTGGAGGTCCGGAAGCGGATTTTTTCGGTCGGGGACCGGGTCATGCACCTGCGCAACGACTACGCGAAGAAGGTGTACAACGGAGAGGTCGGAACGGTCACCTGGGTAGGCTCGCGCAAGAACGACAACAACAAGGACGAACCCTGCTTCAAGGTCGATTATTCCGGCTATCAGGCCTTCTACGGGCCGGACGACGTCCAGGACGTTGAATTGTCCTGGGCCGCCACGGTCCACAAGAGCCAGGGATGCGAGTTCCCGGTCGTGATCTTCGTGTGTCCCGAAGCCCACCGCAGGATGCTGACGCGGAACCTCGTCTACACGGCCGTCACCCGCGCCAAGAAACTGTGTGTGGTGGTGGGCCACGACGGGGCCCTGCTGCACGCGGTCGGCAACGCAGACGTGGACAGGCGCTACACGGGGCTTGCATCCCGGCTCGCTCCGCAGGACAACCTTCCCGAATTCGCGATGTAGGTCCCATGCCCGTTGATCCCCGGCTGATTGAGGAATACGGCGCCGATCTGGCAACCGTGCACTACGCCATCGGCGACGTCCATGGCTGCCTCGTCCAGATGCGCCACGCGCTCGCCTGGTGCGCCAGGGATGCCGAGGACCGGAACATGCGGGGGGTGGTCCACCTGCTCGGCGACTACGTGGACCGGGGACCCGATTCCCGGGGCGTGCTGGAAACTCTCATGGCGGGGCCGGCCGAAAGCCACATGCAATGGCGGCCACTGCGAGGAAACCACGACCAGGATTTCTCAAGGTCGTGGCGCGATCCCGATGGCGGCGAAGCATCTGGATGGTGGGTCCACGGCGGGCAGCAGACGCTGGCGAGCTACGGCTGGAATCCGCTCGTGGACGAAGCGCCGGACCATCTCCGGGAATGGGTGCCGGAACGCCACATCATCTTCCTGGAAGGGCTCCCGCTCGCCGCCGCGACGCCTTATGCGATCTTCGTTCACGCGGGGATGCGGCCGGGCGTTCCCCTGTCCATGCAGTCACCGCGTGACCTCATGTGGATCAGGGGCGATTTCCTGCGTTCCGAACACGATTTCGGCAGGCGCGTGGTTCACGGACATACCTACGAAAGCGGAAACCCCGTCGTCAGGGACAACCGGGTGGCGCTGGATTCCTGCTGCTTCGGCGAAGGCACCCTGTCGGCCGCGGCCTTCGATCCCGGGTCGACTGACCCACGCATCGAACGGTTCGACCACGACGGCTTGATCGAATCCTTCAGGGATTGTCCATACGGTCGCTAATTTGTTGACAACAGAGGCGAGCAAGGGTATGTGAATCCTTCAAAATGAAGGACTGGTTCACATGGCTAGCCATCACGCCCCTCTGACAGTCGCCGTTTCGGCCCGGTCCCTGTTCGACCTTGAGAAGTCGCACAGGGTGTACAAGCGCAAGGGACTCGAGGCCTATCTCGAACATGTCCGGCGCCATGAGGACACCCCGCTCGAGCCCGGGGCGGCTTTCCCGCTGGTAAAGGCGCTGCTCCGCCTCAACGACCTGTCGCAGGACGGAACGGTCGTGGAGGTAATGGCCGTGTCAAGCATTCATCCGGAAGCGGGATTGCGGATCGTGAACTCGATGGCTGCACACGGGCTGGCGGTTCGCAGGGCTTCCTTCACCGGCGGCGCGGCCATCGTGCCCTACCTCAAGGGTTTCGACGTCGACCTTCTGCTTACCCGGTCGAAGGACGACGCCCAGCAGGCGGTTGACGCCGGAATGGCCGCCGCGATGATGTACGACCGTCCGGGGGGCGAAGCCCATGAGGACGAGGATCAGATCAGGATCGCCTTCGATGGCGACGCCGTGATCTTCACCGACGAAAGCGAACGGATCTACAAGTCGCAGGGTATCGAGGCATTCCTCGCCCATGAAACCGCAAAGGCGCAGGAACCTCTTGCCGACGGACCTTTCGCAAAGCTCCTGCGCACCATCCAACGTCTTCAACGACATGCTCCGGGAGACCGCAAGCCGTTCCGCATAGCGTTAGTGACTGCCCGTGGAGGCAACGCCAGGGAGCGGGTCCTGCGCACGCTGAGGGCATGGGACATCGACATCGACGAGGCGCATTTCCTCAGCGGACACCGCAAGGCGGGCATCCTCGAGGCGTTCAGGCCTCACATTTTCTTCGACGACCAGGACGTGCATGTGAAGCCGGCGTCCAAACTCGTGCCCTCCGCGCTGGTTCCCTGGCGAAAACCGGAAGCCGCCGAGGAAAGCGAAAAGGCTGCCATAGCGGCAGCCTTATAGTCTCTTAGCCTCATAGTCCCGTATCCTCATAGCCTCCGGGACACATGTTCCTCAGATGCGAGGCGGAGGCGGCATCCGTCCGGGCGCAGGCGGACGGCGCATAGCGGGAGCCGCCGGAGGCCGCGCTGCGGCAGCTGCCTGCGCGGGAGCCGCGGATGGCTGGGGCGCCGGGCGGGAAGGCGGAGCGGAAAGCTTCGCGGCGGCGACAGGCTCAGGCTGGCTTTCTTCGACCTGTTCCTCCTCCGCTTCCGGAGCGTTGTCGTCGAGAACGTCGCGCTCCTCCTGGGCCTCTTCCGTTTCGGCGGTCTCGTCGTTGTCATCCGGCTGGTCGCCGGCGGCTTCCGCGATCTCGGCCTCGGGTTCTGCGGAATCGGCGTCCAGTTGGTCCGAAGCGGCCGGGACGGCCGATGGAGCCGGTTTCGCGATGGACATGGGTTCGGCGACCTTGTCCATGGAGGCGAAGCGCGCCGCGGCGGCCGCTTCGGGGTCCGAAGATGCCGCGTCGGGTTCGCCGTATACGACTTCGTCCGCTTCCTCGGAGACCGCAATGTCGTCCAGGTCAAGCTCGCGATTGGAGATTACGGCCGCGAATTCCGCGATCGTCCTGTACGCCAGGCCCATGCGGCCGGAGGCACGAAGGTCTTCGGCGAGTGTCAGCTTGGCGGCTAGGTCTCGCTTCAGGCGGGCGAGTTCGAGCTGTGGACCCGTGAGTATGTCGAAGGTCGAGATACGGAAATACCTGTTGGTGACGGTCTTGCCGTCGGAAGCCCTCTTGTAGGGCTTGCCGTCCCGCCATTCGCCGGTCATCTGGACGACGATGCGGGTCGTGCCGATCTCTTCTCCGCTCGGCGTGTGTTTCACGATCTCCCGTTCGAGGGCCAGCCCGGTGTCGTCGTATGCCTTTGCGTAGCACTTGACGCCTTTGGCGGTGTGTCCGGTTATGGTCGTCCAGTCATAGGGGTTGTCCTCCTTTGAGGACTTCCCGGACTGCAGCCCGTTGATCTCAAGCGTCAGCTTCATCGAATTCCAGCCTCTGATCCCTGCTATAGTCGGAATGTCACGCTTTCCGTGGCAAGAAACCAGGAAGCGGGGCCGAATCCTTCGCAACGCTTGCAGGGAGCCCCTGTCGGTGCTTTCATTGCTTGAAGCCCTGAAACAGGACGGACAATCCGGATGATCAAATACGCACTCGCCATGGCCGCACTGGCCGCCGCCACGACCTTCGCGAACGCCGAAACGCAGAACGGAGACTGGCATTCCTACAAACAGGACGCCAAATGCTGGGCGGCCAGCGCCCCCGTCAGGACCGAAGGCTCCATCGCGGGCCGCAACGGACCGTACCTGGCAATCCAGAACGACACGTCGGAAGGTGTCCGGGGATCGGTTGCGATCGTCTCGGGATTCGACGGTTCAGCGGAAGGTGAAGCCAAGGTTTCCGTCGACGGCGAGCCTTTCGAGGTGCTTCCGTTCGCCAATGCCGCTTTCCCCCAGAGCGGTAAGCCCGAAACGGCCATGGTTGCGGCCATGCGCAAGGGCCGCGAGATGTCCGTGACCTGGACGACGGCGAGCGGAGAGACGGCGACCGACTTCTACAGCCTCGACGGCTTCACCGCTTCCCTCTCGCAGGCCAACGAGGACTGCCGCTAGACGCCCGGGGCCGGCCCTGCGGATGGCGGCATGTCCGCCTCGGCTGGGCGACCCAGGTCAAGTCGCATCAAGGGCAGGCCGTCCCTTTTGATGGCCTGGCCGATGCTTCGCGCGTTGCGGGCGACGATCCAATCGCTCGCCCAGTCGTTCCTGACGAGCAGTCGCCCTCCTTCCGGCGCACGGACGAAAACGTCCAGCCAGCCGTAGTGCCTTCTGGCGATCTCCAGCAGCTTCCAGGCCTCGCCCGAGCCGGGGGATAGGGATACGAATACGTCGAGGTCGTTCGGGCGCTCTCCCCGCGCAGCGGAGCCGAACACGACCGCATCGGGGGCCACGCGCAGGACCTCGGCGGCGATGCGCGCCAGCCTCTCGATATGGGTATCGGGTTCGGTCATGGATGCATCCCCTTCCTTCCGAAGGCTGCCACGCCGCCACGAAAAGCAAAACCTCCGCCGGCCGAAGCGCGACGGAGGTTTCCGGAGTTCTGTTGCCAGGTTCCTCACCCCGCCCGGCGCCTGCGAGAGCCCGGGACTTGGTTGGAAAGTTCGCGCCGCTTACGCAGCGAGACGCAGTCCCGCATAGTTGTCGTTGGCAACTATAAAACAGCCCGATAACGGCGGTACAATGCCGGGTAGCAAGATAACCTCTTCACACCGCGTCGATCCTGTTTCGCCCCCATCATCAGCACACCTGACATTGCTGCCGGGTTGCGATCCATCCCGGGTCCGTCGCTTGAAGGCGGCTTAATCCCGGGGGTGTGCTGGTGGTGGAGGCGGCGGGCACCGCCCCCGCGTCCGCATGCGTTATCTACGTCAGCCGTCTACTACCATAGTCCCCGAAGGGACGGTAGGATTGATACAGGATTCAGCCACATCCGTCAAGCGGAGCGTAAAGGATTCATGGCGAGCGCGCAGACCGAATACGACTGGGAAAGAAACTACGTCGAGCCGAAGGCTCAGGGATTCCTTTCGCGCGAAGAATGCCTTGCATACGTTTCGAGGTCGGCGAAAATGGCGAGGATAGAGACGCCTAAAGTCAGGTTCGCAAAGGCGGCGTCCATGCCGTGCCGGGCGGTCCCGGCAAAGTGGGAGATCGTCATCGCGGACTGGGGCCGGACTCCTGTCACCGTGCTGCACGAGATGGCGCACCTCGCGGCGGTCCGCAGCATGGCTCCGGGCGAGGACGGCCACGGGCCAACCTTCCTTGCATGGGCCTGTGCGTTCTACTCCGTCTTCCTCGGCCTCGACCACGACTACCTGGTTCGAACGGCGGCGGCGCTCGGGATGCCGGTGGCAAGGATCCCGTTCTCTTCGACAGGCCCGGTTCCGGCGAAAGGCTTCTCGGACGTCGAGTTCTGAAACCCAAACGTTAAATGACGGCAATGTTGGCTATCCTTCGTTGCCCGACGAATCCTCGTGAACCATACTTGTCGGTTGATGCAGGATTCACGCGGGAACATCGTTTCAATGACAAGCAGGAAATTGATCGTCGTCGCGGCGGGGGCCGCCATCCTTGCGGCCGGGGCAACCCTGGCGATCCGCTCGGTCGGGCCGCATGTGGAGCAGGCCGTAGGGAAGAAGGCCGCTCCGAGATTTGACCTGGCGGTCAAGGTCGAGCCGGTGTCGCGGGCCTCCGTGTCTCAAAGGGTGAAGGCGACCGGCCGTGTGCGGCCCGTCGTATCCGTCCCGGCCACCTCCTCCGTATCGGGCAAGGCCATCGACCGTGTCTACTCGAAACAAGGTGACCTCCTGGCGGCGGGAGCGCCCATCGCCTCGGTAGACTCCCGCGCGCTGGACGCGGCGGTCGAGCAGGCGGAGGCTTCCCTGCAGTCGGCCGAGGTCGCCTCGAAACAGGCGGACGCGGCGCTTGTCCGCACCGCCAGGCTGGCGGACGCCGGAACGGCGACGCGGCAGGCCTTGGAAGACGCCCAGGCCTCGGCGGCCACCGCCGCGTCTTCCGTCAGGCAGGCCAAAGCGGCTCTCGAAATCGCGAAGATCGACCAGAAGGCGGCGCTGATAGTCGCTCCCGTCGCAGGCGTCGTCCTCGGAGACCCTCTGCCGGAAGGGACGATCCTTTCCTCGGGAACTCCGGTCGTCGAGATCGCGAAGGACGGCCGCATGGAACTCGCCGCGGCGCTGCCCGAGCAGCAGCTCAGGCTCGTGTCCACAGGCCAGGAGGCCGTCGTGGAAGGCCTGGACGGGAGGAAGGTCAGGGGAGAGGTTCGCCTGGTTGACGTTTCCGTCGGAGACGCGAGCCGTCTCGGGACCGTACGCATCGACCTTCCGCCGGACACCGGGATGACTCCCGGAATGTTCGCGTCCGCGGTGATCGAATGCGGACAAAGGACCGTCCTTACGGTTCCGGCCTCGGCCGTGTCGTACCGCAACGGCAGGCCTGTCGTGTTCGTGGTCCGCGACGGGGTGGCCTTCCTTCGGCCGATCGGAGTCGGATCAAGGGACGGCGGAAGGGCCGAAGTAACCGAAGGCCTGTCCGAGGGCGAGGAAGTCGTGGCGCAGGGCGGAGGGCTGCTGAACGACGGCAACGCCGTCAAGGTGGTCTCCCCGGCGGAGGCCGGCCGATGAGGGGGATTTCGTCCTGGGCCATCAGGCATCCCGTCCCTGTACTGGTCCTGTTCACGATCCTGGCGTTCGCCGGGATCCGCGGATACGGAACGCTGCGGATCAACAACCTTCCCGACATGGAGTTTCCGACGATAACGGTCTCCGTGTCCCAGCCGGGCGCGTCGCCGACCGAGCTCGAGACCCAGGTGACGGACATCGTCGAGAACGCGGTGATGACCCTCGCGGGAATCGAAAGCGTCACCTCGAGCGTGAACGAAGGGTCGTCCTCCACCTCGATCGAGTTCGGCCTCGACGTGGACGTGGACCGGGCCTACGAGGACGTCGTGAGGGCCGTCGCCGGCGTGCAGGACAACCTGCCACAGGGCATACCCCAGCCGATCGTATCCCGCGTCGAGGTAGGCGCGAATCCGATCCTCGCCTATGCGGTGAAGGCTGACGGCCTCGATCCGGATCAGCTAAGCTGGCTGGTCGACAACAACATCGGCAAGGATCTCCTCGCCGTCGAAGGGGTTTCGAAAGTCACCCGGCTTGGCGGCGTGAGCCGCGCCATCGTCGCCGACCTCGGCATGGACAGGCTGGCCGCGCACGGGCTGACGGTGCAGGACGTCAACGCAGCCCTGGCTCAATGGAACCTGAACCAGACCGGCGGCCGGGCCGTCGTGGACGGCCGGGAACAATCCATCCGAACCGTCGGAAGGGTATCCTCCGTCGAGGACCTGAAGTCGATCAGGATAGGCGGTGGCGTAAGCCTGTCGGACGTCGCGACCATCCAGGACACATGGGAAGAACCGAGGGCGAAGGCGGCGGTGAACGGCCGGGACGCGGTCGCGTTCGAGGTCTACCCGTCCAAGACGGCCTCCCAGGTGCATGTTGCGGAACTGGTGCGCGAGGCGGTCGCGGGCATGGAGGGGAAATACCCCGGGGTGCAGCTGACGGAGGTGAACGCGGCGTCCGATTTCGTGGTCCAGAGCTACGAGGCCGCCGTCGAGGCCTTGTGGGTCGGGGCTCTGCTCGCGGTTCTGGTGGTGTGGGCCTTTCTCCGCGATTTCCGCGCAACCATGGTCGCCGCGCTGGCCATGCCGCTCTCCCTCGTGCCGACCTTCGCGGTCATGTCATGGCTAGGGCTTTCCCTCAACAACATCACGCTTCTGGCGCTGTCCCTCGTCGTCGGGATACTTGTCGACGACGCGATCGTCGAGATCGAAAACATCGTCCGCCACATGCGCAAGGACGGGAAGTCCGCCTATTCCGCGGCCATCGAGGCGGCGGACGAGATAGGGCTGGCGGTCGTGGCGACGACGATGACCATCGTGGCCGTCTTCGTCCCCGTTTCGTTCATGCCGGGTATACCGGGCAAGTTCTTCATGAGCTTCGCGGTGGTCACCTGCGTCTCGGTCCTTTTCTCATTGCTTGTGGCGCGGACCCTGACGCCGTTGCTGGGAGCCTTCTTCTTTCGCTCATCTTCCTCCCACGCGGAGGAAGGACACGGCAGGGTGACGGACTGGTACATCGCGTTTCTCGGAATCGCCATGCGATTCCGGTGGACGACGATGCTCGCCGGAGCCGCCTTCCTCGCAGGTTCAGTCTTCCTGGCGATGCAGCTGAAGACGGAGTTCATGCCGGCTACGGACAGGGGGCAGACGGTCATGTCCGTTTCGCTGGAGTCCGGATCGACCCTGGATGCCACCGACAGGGTGGTTTCTGAAATCCAGCGCAGGCTTGAAGGCGACCCTTCCATCGAACGGATATTCTCCACCATCGGAAGCGGCATCGACGCGGGCGGCGGGCCGCGCCGCAACAACAGGGCGGACGTATCCTCCGCAAGGGTGACCGTCACGTTGAAGCCACGCTCGCAGAGAAGCGAGACGCAGCAGGAATTCGAGCGGCGGATATCCGACACGGTCCGCTCGATACCGGGAGCAAGGATTCAATACAGCGGGCTTGGCTACTCGGGGGCCAGCATTTCGGTCACCCTTGCCGGAGAGGATTCCGACCTGCTCGCCGTGACCGCTGAAAAGCTGGCCGAAGAGATGGGAGCCGTACCGGGCCTGTCGAATGCAGCCTCGACCGCGCAGGCCTCCAAGCCCGAGATCGTGGTGACGCCACGCAACGACGTTTCGGCAGATGTCGGGATCACCGTTTCCCAGATCGCCTCCGCTCTCAACATGGCTACCCTCGGGCCGTCGGACAGCTCGCTCGCCAAGTTCAACCTCGGCGACAGGCAGATACCCATCCTGCCCAGGATCGACCCCGCGGACATATCCACGCCGGAAGACATCGCCGCGCTTCCGGTCAAGGCGTCGAACGCAACCGTGCCCCTCGGCATGCTGGCGGAGGTCGGGTTCGGATCGGGGCCTTCTTCGATCCGGCATGTCGACGGCAGGCGCAGCGTCACGGTGAGGGCGGACCTGAACGGCCTGACCCTCGGCGAAGCCCAGGCGAAGGTGGCGGGACTTGCTGTCATGAAAAACCTTCCGGACGGCATACGGCAACTCGAACAGGGCGACAGCAAAAGGCTGAGGGAACTGTTCAGCGGCTTCGCCTTCGCGTTCGCCACCGGCGTTCTGTTGATGTACCTGACGCTGGTCCTGCTCTTCAACAGCTTCCTTCAGCCCCTGACGATCCTGATCGCGCTGCCCCTGTCGATCGGCGGAGCCATGTCTTTCCTGTGGGTGACCGGAGCGTCGCTCGCCATGTCCGTGCTGATCGGCGTGCTGCTCCTGCTCGGCATCGCCGCGAAGAACTCGATCCTGATGGTGGACTACGCCATCATGGCGCGCGCGGAAGGCGTTCCCAGGCTGGAGGCGCTGCTGGACGCGGCAAGGAAACGGGTCAGGCCGATCATCATGACGTCGATCGCCATGTGCGCCGGCATGATGCCGATCGCGCTTGGCATCGGGGCCGACTCAGAATCGCGCGCTCCGATGGCCCTGGCCGTGATCGGCGGCCTCGTGTCGTCAACGACGTTGAGCCTCGTCTACGTTCCGGTGTTCTATACGCTCGTAGACGACCTGGAGAGCCTGCTCCGGAGGCTGTTCGGAAGGTTCGTGAACGCACCCGAGTGAAGACAGGGTTCCGAGTGCGGACGGCGCTCTTCTGGCCGGGCCGCCGGTTCCTAGATGGCGTCGTAGTAGCGGTTGTCGGCCTTGAACCTTTCCATGGCCTCGACGGTCGAAGGCTTTTCGTCGACCCTGACGCACAAGGGCGGACGGTCGCGCCGCCAGTTAATGCCTTCGGCGCAGACCGGGCAGTAGAGGCCGTAAGTCCCCATGTTCCAGAAAACGGCTCCAAGCCGTTCGCATCTGGTCACGTTGCATTCGCCTCCGTGGATCTGACCCTTGTCGCCTTCGTGGACCGGATACCGGCCGGGATGCTTGACGGTCACGTTCTGGGGCATTGCGGAAGCTTCCTTTCGGCCATCTGGTCAGGCGGTCCCACTCAGGCGGCCGTTGAGGTCAGTCGAGAACTTTCCTGGCGATGGCGTCGTCAACCGCCTTGCCGAGCGCCTCGGGGGTCTGGAAGCCGACCAGCTTCACTCCGCCGACGAAGAAGGTGGGGGTCGCGTCGACGCCGTTGTTGACCGCGTCGGTTCCCGGCTGCATCACCGCCTTCGGAAAGCCATCCTTGGAAATGCAGGCCATGACGTCGTCCATCTTGACCGAGTCTCCCAACGTCCTGGCGACGACGGGAGCCAGGTCCTGCTTCGGGGCCCATTCGGAAACCGAGGAGAAGAAGGCTGCGAGAAGGTCGGCGCGGCCTGCCTGCGGAACGCAGGATACGGTGAGGGCCGCGGCAAGCGCCGACTGGTCCAGCGGAAGATGCCGGAACACCAGTTTGGCCTTGCCTGTGTCGATCCAGCCCTTCTTGAAGGCGGGAAAGGATTCGTTGTGGAACCGTCCGCAATGAGGACAGGTTAGGGAGGCGTACTCAACGACAGTGACCGGAGCC
>Ga0222420_100667_pt1 | contig 13093 bp, 15 predicted proteins | sample 3A2ome_FD_182470 | JGI IMG/M metagenome (GOLD analysis project Ga0222420, IMG submission 182470) | Enriched microbial communities from leaf-cutter ant dump, University of Wisconsin, Madison, United States - 3A200A (version 2) | ecosystem: Environmental > Terrestrial > Nest > Insects nest > Nest...
CCGCCGCCACCGGCCTGTCGCTGGCCGACCTGGCGGCGCCGGCCGACATCGTTTCGGTCGCGCTGTCCAAGGGGCTGGGCTGCCCGGTCGGCAGTGTCATCGCCGGCAGCCGCGCCGACATGACCAGGGGCGTGCGGGTCCGCCGGATGTTCGGCGGCGCCCTGCGCCAGTCCGGCATCCTGGCCGCCGCCGGTCTGCATGCCCTGGACCACAACCTGGACCGGCTGGCCGACGACCATGCCAACGCCCGCGCGATCGCCGAGGCGCTGGCGGGCGTGCCGGGCATCGTCCTGGACCTGGCCACCGTGCAGACCAACATCGTCGTCTTCCACCTGGGCGACGGTGCGCCCGATGCCGCCGCCGTGGTGGCCCGCGCCCGCGAACAGGGCGTGCTGCTGGCGGCCTTTGCCCCGCGCACCATCCGCGTCGCCACCCATCTGGATGTCGACCGTGACCAGTGCGTGCGGGCGGCCGGCGTCATCGCCCAGGCGGTCACAGCGGCCTGATTCCGGCGCCCACCAGTTTCAGGTCGCCGGCCTCGGCCAGCACCATCACCGCATCGACCGCGGTGCCGCCGCGGGTCAGCGGCACGCCCAGCCGGCGCCATTCATAGGCGTGGCCGGTGGCCATGTTCTGCTGGGTGACATGGGTCAGCACCGGCCGCCGGGTGGTGATGATGCTGCCCAGGAACAGGGTGAAATGCGACCGCACCGCGGCGTTCGATTCGCTGGCCAGCTTGCCGGTGACGTCGGCACCCAGCCTGGCGACATGATGGGTGCCGAACACGCGGTAGCGAAAGTCGCGGCCGCCGTCGATCACGTCCAGCACGTTCAGCCAGCCCAGCCAGGGCTTGAGATCCAGGACATCGATGTCGCGGCGGTCGGGAATGTCGCGCCCGCCCCGCCGGTCTTCCCAATACCGCGCGAAACCGGCCAGATAGGGCGACAGATGCGCATAGTCGTCCGCGGCCAGCGGCAACGGGCCGATGCTGGCCGCGGCAAGGGGGGATGGCACTGGAATGGCGGTCTCCTGGCGCAATTGCCTCGCCCGTCACGGTTGCATGGATCGTGCCGGCGGGGAAGCGCTGCGACTTGGACAAAAATCCAATCCATATCCCTTCGGCGTGGTTATTGCATTTTTCCCCGCGGCCGTCGCACTCTGTCGGCATAAACGGGGGCTTCACAATGACGGGTTCGATTCTGCGGTCGGCACTCGACCGCCTGTACCTGCTGTCCGGCTGGCTGGCCGGGGCATTCCTGGTGGCGATCTTCCTGCTGATGATGGTGATGTCGCTGGGGCGCGAGGTGGGCCTCAACGTGCCGGCGGGCGACGATTTCGTCGCCTGGTGCATGGCGGCGTCGGCCTTCCTGGGGCTGGCCCATACCTTCAAGTCGGGCGAGATGATCCGCGTCGGCCTGCTGATCGACCGCTTCCGCGGCCCGACGCGCCGGGCCTTCGAGATCGTGTCGCTGATCATCGGCCTCGGTTTCGCCGGATTCTTCGCTTGGCATGCGGTGCAGATGACCTGGATGTCCTGGCGCTTCAACGACATGGCCCAGGGCGTGCTGGCGGTGCCGCTGTGGATCCCGCAACTGGGCTATTGCGGCGGGCTGGTGATTCTGTTCATCGCCTTCGTCGACGAATTCGTGCATGTCATCGCCGGCGGCGCCCCGCGCTACGAGAAGCCAGCCCCGCAGACGGCCGAGGAAGTGGTCGAGCGCGCCGTCCAGAGCGGGGTCTGACCCCATGGACATGGTCGAGATTTCCGCCCTGCTGCTCGGTTTCCTGATCCTGCTGCTGGCCGGCGGGGTATGGATCGCCATTGCGCTGATGGCCTGTGGCTGGGTCGGCATGCAGTTCGTCGGCGGCGGCATTCCTGCCGGCTCGGTGCTGGCAACCACCGTATGGGGCAATTCCGCCTCATGGACGTTGGCCGCCCTGCCGCTGTTCATCTGGATGGGCGAAATCCTGTTCCGCACCCGCCTGTCCGAGGAAATGTTCAGGGGGCTGGCGCCCTGGCTGAACTGGCTGCCCGGGCGGCTGATGCATGTCAACGTCCTGGCCTGCGGCCTGTTCGGATCGGTGTCGGGATCGTCGGCCGCGACCTGTGCCACCGTCGCCAAGATCGCGCTGCCGGAACTGGACAAGCGGGGCTACGACCAGACCGTCTCGCTGGGGTCGCTGGCCGGGGCGGGAACGCTCGGCATCCTGATCCCGCCGTCGATCACCATGGTGGTCTATGCGGTGGCGGCCAACGTGTCGATCATCCAGGTCTTCCTGGCCGGCTTCCTGCCGGGCCTGCTGGTGATGGGGCTTTATTCCGGCTACATCATCGTCTGGTCGCTGCTGAACCCGAAGAAGACGCCGCCGGCCGAACCGTCGCGCGGCCTGGCCGACAAGCTGCGGGAATCGCTGAACCTGATCCCGTGCCTGGCCCTGATCACCCTGGTCTTCGTCTCGCTGCTGTTCGGGTGGGCCACCGCGACCGAATGCGCCGCCTGGGGCGTCGCCGGCTCGCTGGCGATCGCCTGGTGGCAGAAGGCGCTGAACTGGCAGGCGTTCTGGGCCAGCGTGATGGGGGCGACCCGCACCACCTGCATGATCATGCTGATCCTGGCAGGGGCGTCGTTCATGTCGACCTCGATGGGTTACACCGGCATTCCCGCCGCGCTGGCCAGCTGGGTCGATTCCCTGCATCTCGGGCCCTATGGCCTGATCGCGGCGCTGACGGTGATGTACATCGTGCTCGGCACCGCGCTGGACGGCATCTCGATGATCGTGCTGACGACGACCGTCGTGATCCCGATGGTCAAGCAGGCCGGCTTCGACCTGGTGTGGTTCGGCATCTTCCTGGTGCTGGTCGTCGAGATGGCCGAGGTGTCGCCGCCGGTCGGTTTCAACCTGTTCGTGCTGCAGACCATGTCGGGCAAGGATTCGAACACGGTGGCCAAGGCCGCCCTGCCGTTCTTCTTCCTGCTGGTCGCGGCGGTCGCGATCATCACGGTGTTTCCGCAGATCGTCATGATCCTGCCGCAGATGGCTTTCAACTGACAACAAAAGGGGAGAGGTTTCGATGATGTCCAAGCAGTATCTGGCGGCGGCGTTCGCCGGGCTGGCCGTGGGCCTGTTGGCGGCGGCGGGGCCGGCCGCCGCGCAGGCCAAGTGGAACCTGCCGGCCGCCTATCCGGCGGACAATTTCCACACCGAGAACCTGGTCCAGTTCGCCAAGGACGTCGAGGCGGCGACGGGCGGCAAGCTGTCGGTGACGGTCCATGCCAACGCGTCGCTGTTCAAGGCGCCCGAGATCAAGCGCGCGGTCATGACCGGCCAGGCCCAGATGGGCGAAGTGCTGATGTCGATCCACGAGAACGAGGATCCGCTGTTCGGCATCGACGTGGTGCCGTTCCTGGCGACCAGCTTCCCGGCCTCGGGCAAACTGTGGCAGGCCGCCAGGCCCGAGATCGCCAAGAAGCTCGAGGCGCAGGGCCTGTTGGTGCTGTTCTCGGTCCCCTGGCCGCCGCAGGGCATCTATTCCAAGAAGGAACTGAAGTCGACCGCCGACATGAAGGGCCTGAAGTGGCGTGCCTATAATGTCGGCACCGCGCGCATCGGCGAGGCGGTCGGTGCCCAGGCCGTGACCGTGCAGGCCGCCGAACTGGCCCAGGCGCTGGCCACCGGCGTCGTCGATTCCTTCGCCTCGTCGGGCGCCACCGGCTATGACATCAAGGTCTGGGAATCGCTCAAGTTCTTCTACGACACCCAGGCCTGGCTGCCGCGCAACATCACCTTCGTCAACAAGGCGGCGTTCGAGGCGCTGGACAAGGCGACCCAGGACGGCGTGATGAAGGCCGCCGCCGATGCCGAGGCCCGCGGCCTGAAGGTGGCCGAGGAAAAATCGGCGTGGTACCTGACCCAGTTCAAGGAAAAGGGCATGGTCGTCGGCCCGCCCTCGCCGGAGCTGGATGCCGGGTTCAAGAAGATCGGCGAGGGCCTGACCGCCGACTGGATCAAGAAGGCCGGCCCGTCCGGCCAGGCCGTGATCGACGCCTACAAGAAGATGTGACGATCCAACGGCCGGCGCGGCATCCGCTACATCCAGTCGACGGACGGGTTGTCGAGGATCAGCAGCGTCGCCTCGCTTTCGGCGGCCTGGGCGCGATAGGCGTCCAGGTCGCTTTCCAGTTCGACGCGGTAGGCCAGGACGATCAGCTTGTCGACCGTGACCCCGTCACGGGCCAGCGGCGCCACCACCCGTTCCCATGCCATCGCCGTCGGCCGGCCGGTGAAGCGCACGATGATGCTGGACAGTAGCGGCCGGCGGGCGTCGACCGTGGCGCGATACGAATTGATCAGCACGTCCTGGCGCCCGCCGGGATAGGACGTGGCGCTCTTGCCCGTCATGTCGAACCCGACGGTCTGGGCCAGCACCGATCCGTACAGGCGGAAGACGAAGTCGCGCCCGCCGTCGACGACATCCAGGATCGACAGGCTGCCCAGCCAGCGTTTCATCGCCACCGGATCCAGGTCGGCGCGCGCCGGCATCAGCCCGTCGGCCGGGCAATTGGCCCGCCAATAGGCGGTGAAGGCGACGATGTCGGCCCAGCGGCTGGGTGTGGCGGTCGGTGGCAGCATTTGTCATGAAGCTAGCACGCGGCGGATGAATTGGCCCCACGCGTATCAGGCGTGTTAGGTTGGTCCTTCGCATCGCTCGCAACTGCTCGAAAAGGTCTTGATCGTGACGTTTTCCACTACTGCCAGAACGCTCGCCTCGTCGCTGATCCTGGCCCTCCTGGTCGCCGCGGCGCCCGCCCGGGCCGATGACCGGGCCGATGCCGTGGCCTTGCTGGGCAAGGCCGACACCGCGCTGAAAAGCTTCCTGAACGAACCGCGCTGGAGCGCCCTGCGCAACATGCTGGGCGGCGCGCGCGCGGTGGCGATCTTTCCCGAACTGAAGCGCGGCGGGTTCATCGTCGCCGGCGAAGGCGGGGCGGGCGTGTTCCTGATCCGCCACGGCGCCGGATGGAGCGACCCGCTGGTCATCGACCTGTCCACCACGTCGGTCGGCTTCCAGGCCGGGGCCGAGGTTTCGTCGGGCGTCCTGGCGATCATGGCCGATACCGGACCCAAGCGCCTGCTGGACGGGGCGATGAATGTCGGTGGCACGGCGTCGGTCGCGCTGGCCGATCTGGGCGTCGGCGCCGCGGCCCAGGGCGCCGGGTCGACCGGGATCGACGCGCTGATGGTGACCCATGGCTCGGGCCTGTTTGCCGGCGGCGCGCTGGGCGCCACCTCGACCACCGTCAACCAGAAGCGGAACTTCGCGCTGTACGGCGAAGGCACCGACCTGAAGGCGGTGGCCGAACGCCCGCAAGGCCGCCTGCCCGAGGCGGCCGCGCTGCGCGAAACCCTGGCCGGGGCGACGGCTAAGGCCTGGCGCGGCGACTGACCGTTGGCCGGGGGCTGGGCAGGGCGGCGGTTCCGCCCTATCTTTGATCGTCGGTGATCACCGTCGAGGAGGCCTGCCATGACCAGCGAGGCTGATACCCTGTCCCCGCCGCCCCCGCCCGGGGCGCCCGAACCCCGCGATGCCGTCGATACCGCCATGGAATTGGCGGCCGTCCAGGGTTGGGCCGGGCTGACCCTGGCCGACATCGCCCAGGCCGCCGGCCTGCCGCTGTCGGACATGCTGCGGCGGTATCCGACCAAGCTGGCCCTGCTGGACGAATTCCAGCGGCGCATGGACCAGCAGATGCTGCCCGGCCCGGACGAGGATGCCGCCGGCGACAGTCCCCGCGACCGGCTGTTTGCCGTCATCATGCGCCGTTTCGACGCGATGGCGCCGCACCGTACCGCCCTGACCGCGATCTGGCGCGACACCCGCCGCGACCCGCTGGCCCTGTGCGCGGGGCTGAAAGGGCTGGAACGCAGCCTGATGTGGATGCTGGAAGCCGCGGGCCTCGATTCCGGCGGGCTGGCCGGCATTGCCCGCCGCAAGGGCCTGGGGCTGATCTATCTCGACGTGCTCAAGGCCTGGCGCGACGATGACAGTGTCGACATGGCCCGGACCATGGCCGCGCTGGACAAGCGGCTGAAACGGGCCGAAGCCTTCGCCAGCCGCTGGCAGGGGCGGCGGGCGGCCGCCTGATGCCGCCCATGGCCCGGATTGCGGGTCGTTCAATTGTCAGGTTCTTGTTGCAGTGCACAACCGGGGTTGACGAGTCGCGTCACCGTGCGTAGAACAGCACCACGTGTGATGCTGCAGCGCAGCATGACAACATGTTGCGTTTTGCCCTCACCCAGATCCTGCGCCACCAGTCCGGCTCATGGTCTGTACGGCACGCGCTGCTGCGGCAGCGCCTGCACCGAATAGGAGCGGATCCGCCAGGCGGATCACGGCTCAGGAACCCGATGGAGCGCCCGATGGCCAAGACCGAGATGCCGTTCGCCAACTTCACCAACGAGTTCACCAAGATGTTCGCCGACTTCAAGCTGCCGACCTTCGACAAGCTGCCGGTGTTCGACGCCGACAGCGTCATGGCCGTCCAGAAGCGCAACTTCGAAGTGCTGACCCAGGCGAACCGCCTCACCGCGGAAAGCTTCCAGACCGTGGCCAAGCGCCAGGCCGAGATCTTCCGCGAGGCCATCGAAGAATTCCAGGCGACCTACAAGGACGTCTTCACCGCCGGCGGCGCCGAGGCCAGCGCCGCCAAGCAGGCCGAATACGCCAAGGGCGCGTTCGAGAAGGCCGTGTCCAACATGAAGGAACTGGGCGAGATCACCACCAAGGCCCAGGCCGAGGTGCTGGAACTGTTCAACAAGCGCGCCGTCGAACTGATGGAAGAGGTCAAGCAGACCGCGGCCAAGACGGCCAAGAAGTAAGCGCCACCGGCGCCCGGGCTTGCGTCCGCGGGGCGGGACCCATAAGGTCCCGCCCCGGTTCATTTTGGGGGACAGCGACATGAGCGCCGAGACCGGCCGGGCACCGCAGATCACGTTCGACGATTTCCTCAAGGTCGATATCCGCGTCGGCACCATCGTCGCCGTCGACCCGTTCCCCGAGGCACGCAAGCCCGCCTACAAGCTGACCATCGATTTCGGGCCCGAGATCGGCACCAAGCGGTCGTCGGCCCAGATCACCACCCATTACACGCCCGAGACGCTGGTCGGCCGCCAGGTCGCAGGCGTCGTGAACTTCCCGCCGCGCCAGATCGGCAAGTTCATGTCCGAAGTGCTGACGCTGGGCTTTCCCGATGCCGAGGGCGGCGTCGTGCTGATCGGGCCCACTCAGGCCGTGCCCGACGGCGGCCGGCTGTTCTGAGCCGGGCGGCGCGGTGGCCCTGCGCCTGCCGCCTTTGCCGGCCCTGCGCCTGTTCGAGGCGGCGGGGCGGCTGGGCTCGTTCAAGCTGGCGGCCGAAGAACTGCACCTGACCCCGTCGGCGGTCAGCCACGGCATCCTGGCCCTGGAACGCTGGCTGGGCGCCGACCTGTTCGAACGGCGCCCCAACGGCGTCGTGCTGAACGCCGCGGGCCAGGAATATCTGCCTTTCGTGTCCGAGGCGCTGGCGATGATCGCCGTCGGCACCCGCCGACTGCCGGGCCCCAGCCGCCTGCGCCAGGTATCGGTCAGCCTGGCGCCGACCTTCGCCGCGCGTTTCCTGTTGCCGCGGCTGGGGGAATTCCGCCGCCTGCGGCCCGACATCGCCCTGACCATCGACACATCCCACCGCCAGGTCGGCTTTCCGGTCGACGACGTCGACCTGGCGGTACGCATGGCGCGCGCGCCCTGGCCGGGGCTGGCCTCGGTCAAGCTGTTCGACGAGGTGCTGGTGCCGGTCTGCGCGCCCGGCCTGGCCGGCAGCGGCCTTGCCCAGGCGACCTTGCTGCACGTCGCCTCGGCGACCGAGGACTGGGAAGCCTGGGCTGCGGCCACCGGCACCGACCTGCCGGCCGGGCCGGGGATCACCTTCGATACCGTGCACATGGCAGTCGACGCCGCGGCGGCGGGCCTGGGGGTCGCGATCGGGCGGCGCCCGGTGATCGACGGCGATATCGCCGCGGGGCGGCTGGTCACGTCGGGGCCGGCGATGCAGGCGACGACCGGCTACTGGCTGGTGACCGGCCCGGCCGCCGCCGGCCGGCCCGAGGTCGCGGCCTTTGCCGACTGGCTGGAATCCCTGGGTGAAAGCGCTTCAACCCCGCTCGAACCTTAGTCGTTTGCCGGCGGCGGGCCCCGCCGCCGATCATCGGCCGTCACCAATCCAGACGGACCGCGACCATGACCGATAACCCGATCCTGCGCGCCGATGCCGAGGGCATCGCGCTGCTGACCATCAACCGGCCCGGCCGGCTGAACGCGATGAACCATGCTGTCATCGACGCCCTGATGGCGGCCTTCGACGACATCGCCGTCGATCCCGCGATCGGTGCCGTCATCCTGACCGGCCAGGGCGACCATGCCTTCAGCGCCGGGGCCGATATCCACGGCCTGGCCGACAGCCTGGCGCAGGGCATTCCCACGGTCATGCGCGATTTCGTCCAGCGCGGCCAGCGGTTCACCGCGCGGATCGAAGCCTTTCCCAAGCCCGTCATCGCCGCGGTCAATGGCCTGGCCTATGGCGGCGGCTGCGAGGTGGTCGAGGCGGCGGCGCTGGCCATCGCCTCCGACCGCGCGCGGTTCGCCAAGCCCGAGATCGACTTAGGCTTTCCGCCGCCCTTCGGCGGCTCGCAGCGCCTGCCCCGGCTGATCGCGCGCAAGCGGGCGCTGGCGATGATCCTGACCGGCGATTCGATCTCGGCCGCCGCGGCGCGCGACATCGGCCTGATCAACGACGTCGTGCCCCATGACCGCCTGCTGGACGCGGCGCGTGCCCTGGCCCGGCGCATCATCGCCAAGGGGGCGCGGCCGGTCGCCGCGTCGCTTGCCGCCGTCACCCGCGGCCTGAACGTCGCGATCGGCGAGGGGCTGGCGATCGAGGCCGGCCAGTTCGAGGCACTGGCCGCGACACCCGACATCGCCGCCGGGGTGGGGCGGTTCCAGGAACGGCGGGCAAAACCGGCCGGTTGGTGAGGGGGCGGTTTCCTAGCCGACCTGGACCTTCAGCGCGTCGGGCAGGCCGGTGGCGGTGCGCAGGATGGCATCGTCCAGCCGCGCGCCGTCCAGCCGCGCGCCGGTCAGGTCGGCTTCGCTGAGGTTCGCGCCGGTCAGGTCGGCGTCGCGCAGGTCGGCATTGACCAGCCGGGCGCCGATCAGGCGGACGCCGCGCAGCACCGTGCCGCGCAGGCGGGCATTGCCCAGATTCGCGCGGTCCAGGTTCGAGGCGATGCTTTGACCCCGCCCGCCGATGTTCTGCACCGGGCTGAGATCGGCGCCCGACAGGTTGGCGTCGGCCAACTGGGCACCGGCCAGCGTGATGCCGCGCAGGTCGGCATTGGCCAGGTTGGCGCCGGTCAGGTCGCCGGCGGTCAGGTCGGCCATCGCCAGGATGCCGCGGCTGATATCGGTGCCGCGCAGCTGGCAATCCTGCATCAGGGCCGCCGCCAGGTTGGCGCCGCGCAGGGCATGGCCGGACAGATCGATGCGGCGCAGGTCGGCGCGGGCCCCGTCGCGGCTGCCCGACTGGACCCAGACGTCATGGCGGGCCAGGGTTTCGGCCAGTTCCTGTTCGCGTTCGCGTTCTTCGGCGCGGCCCAGCGCGGCCTTGACGTCGGCACGTTCGGCCGCCGCGGGATCGACCTGGGCGCCGGTCAGGTCGGCGCCGCGGAACCGCGTGCCGGTCAGCTTGGCATCCAGCAGCACCGCGTCGACCATGCGGGTGCCCTGGCAGTTGGCGCCGGACAGGTCGGCCGAATCGAGCCGCGCGCGGCTCAGATCGGAATTGCGCAGATCGGTGCGGCGCAGGTCGGCGTGGCTGAGGATGGCGTCCGACAGGTCGGAATCCACCACGGCCATGTTGGCCAGCCGGGCGCCTGACAGGTTGGTGCCGCGGGCCGAAAGCTGGCTCAGATCCGTCGTCACCTTCTCGAAGGTCAGGCGCTTGGCCGCGTCGCTGCCGTAACGGGCCAGGCTGGCCTCGCGGAAGTCGGCCTCGGTGAAGTTGGCGGCATCGAGGGTGGCGCCGTGCAGGCAGGCGCCGCGCAGGTCGGCCCGCGTCAGGTCGGCGCCGGTCAGGTCGGCCAGCGTCAGGTCCGCGCCCAGGAAGCTTGCCCCCTGGCAGCTGGCATTGGACAGATTGGCACCGGCCAGGCGTGAGGACGAAAAATCGGCCTGGGCCAGCTCGCGATCACTGAAATTCAGGCCCGACAGATCGTGGAACGACAGCATCGCCCGTTTGCCGCCCTGTTTCCTGGCGACATACAGGTGATGGGCATAAAGCATGTCGTTCAGGCGATCCTGGTCAATGCGCGTCAGCGCAATGCCACCGTCCTGGGGTGACGCCACCTGGTTCATCGGTCCTGCCGAGTTCTATTCCTGCCCGCCCGCAACGGCGCGACCTGCGAAATTGTACTGGGAGATATTGAGGCTTGGCCGGTGAAAAGCAACGAGCATCTGGTGGACGAACATCCAATTACTACGCGGGTAAGTAGACGAGTGCCCGTAATCCACCCGCAGGTGCGCGGCCCAGCGTCAGGTCGCCGCCATGGCTGCGCGCAACGTCGCGTGCGATGGTCAGGCCCAGGCCGATGCCGCCGGTCGCCTGATTGCGCGACGGATCCAGGCGCACGAACGGGCGGAATACGTCCTCGCGCCGTTCCGGCGGGATGCCCGGCCCATCGTCGTCGACCGCGATCTTGATGCCGCCGTCCTGGGGCCAGGCGCTGATCGTGACGTTGCGTCCATACCGCAGGCCGTTGTCGATCAGGTTGGCCAGACAGCGTTTCAGGGCCTGGGGCCGGGCCAGCAGCGTCAGCCCGGTGGCCAGGTCGGCGGTGATCTGGCGGCCCTGGCGGCGCGCGTCGCCGGCCAGTTCGGCAAACAGCAGGTCGAGATCGACGCTGGCGCCGGCTTCGTCGGGGCCGCCCTGGATGAAGGCGAGATAGCCGTCGATCATCCTGGTCATCTCGGCGACGTCGCGCTGCAGCTCGGCCACCTCGGCCTCCGGGGCCAGCGCGTCCAGCGTGCCGGCCATGCGGGCCAGCGGCGCGCGCAGGTCGGCCGACACGCCGGCAAGCAGGGCGTTGCGCTGGCTGATCTGGCGTTCGATGCGCTGGCGCATGGCCAGAAAGGCGGTGCCGGCCTGGCGGATCTCGGTCGCGCCCGACGGGCGGTAATCGCCGATGCCCTGGCCCTTGCCGAAGGCCTGGGCGGCGCTGGCCAGCCGGATGATCGGCCGTACCAGGTTGCGCAGGAACAGCATGGCGATGCCCAGCAGGATCAGGCTGAGCCCGATGGTCCAGGCGGTGAACAGCCAGGTGGTGGTCGAAAAGATCCGCTTGTCGGTCGTGACCGCGGTCAGTACGCCGTCGGGCAGCTGGACGTGGATGGCGATGAAACCGTCGCCGGTCTCGTCCAACACGAAGGGCAGCAGGATGCGTTCGGCCAGCGCGCGTTCGATGACCGACCGATAGGGCAGCAGGGCCCCGCCGCCGGCGGGCAGCTGGGCGCCGGCCTCGAAGCGGGTCTCGACCTCCAGCTGGGTGCGCAGCTGGTGGGCGATCAGCCGCTGGTCTTCGCGCGGCAGATGGAAGCGGGCCTCGATCAGCACGGCGATCTCGCCGCCCAGCCCCAGGGCCAGCCGGCGTGATATGGTCTGCCAGTGGCGGTCGTAGAAGATGAAGCTGGTGACCAGCTGGACCACCACCAGCGGCACCGTCAGCATCAGCAGGGCGCGTCCGAACAGCGTCCGGGGCAGGCCGCGTTTGACCGCGCCCATGGCGTGCCGGCCCCTAGTCGGCCCAGAGGACGTAACCCTCGCCCCACACCGTCTGCAGGTAGCGGGGGTTCTTGGGCTCGTCCTCGATCTTGCGGCGCAGGCGGGTGATCTGCACGTCGATGGCGCGGCCCTCGCCGCCGCCGGTCTTCTGCGCCAGGTCGGCGCGGCTGATCGTGGCGCCGGGGTTGGCCGCGAACAGGCGCAGCAGCATGGCCTCTCCCGAGGTCAGCGCGACCGCCTGGCCGTCGCGGGTCAGTTCGCCGCGCTTGGGGTCGAATTCGAACGGGCCGAAGCGCAGCGAGCGCGCCTCGGTCGGCACCGACTGGGCCCGGCGCAGCACGGCGCCGACGCGCAACAGCAGTTCGCGCGGTTCGAACGGCTTGGCCAGGTAATCGTCGGCCCCGGCTTCCAGCCCGGCGATGCGGTCCGACGGTTCGCCCATCGCGGTCAGCATCAGGACGGGCACGCGGCTGGTGCGCCGCAGGTCGGCCACCAGGCTCAGGCCGGTTTCGCCCGGCATCATCACGTCGACGATCAAGAGGTCGAAATGAAAGGCGGCCAGCTGGCCGCGCGCGGCGGCGGCGTCGCCCGCCACGGTGACGCGAAAGCCGTTTTCGCCCAGATAGCGCTTCAGCAGCTGTCCCAGCCGTTCGTCGTCGTCGACGACCAGCAGATGGGCCTCGCCCTCGGTCATCGCCGGCTGCTCCCGTCGCGCAGGATGGTCTTGAGGATACGGTCGCGGTCTTCCTCGTCGATCAGCCCGGCCAGCACCTGGCGATAGCCGGCGACGGCCTCGGCCCCGGCTTCGCGATAGGCGCGGGCGACGCGGGCCTGCTGGACCTGGCGCAGTTCCTCCTCCAGCGCCTGGCCCTTCTCGGTCAGGAACAGCTGGCGCTGGCGGCGGTCGCGGAGGCCCTGGCGCTGCTCGACATAGGCGTCGGTCAGCAGGACGCCCAGCACCCGCGACAGGCTTTGCTTGGTGATGCGCAGGATCGCCAGCAGCTGGGCGATGGTGATGCCGGGGTTGCGGCCGACGAAATGCAGGACCCGGTGATGGGCCCGCCCGAACCCGTAGCGTTCCAGGATGGCGTCGGGGTCGGCGGTGAAGTCGCGATAGGCATAGAACAGAAGCTGGATGCCCTGGCGCAGCTCCTCCTCGCGCAGGAACAGCGGATTGGGCGATGATTTCAGGTCAGCCATGTTGACACATTATGCCGATTCGT
>Ga0222420_100669_pt1 | contig 13041 bp, 9 predicted proteins | sample 3A2ome_FD_182470 | JGI IMG/M metagenome (GOLD analysis project Ga0222420, IMG submission 182470) | Enriched microbial communities from leaf-cutter ant dump, University of Wisconsin, Madison, United States - 3A200A (version 2) | ecosystem: Environmental > Terrestrial > Nest > Insects nest > Nest...
CGCCCCAGGATGCTCAGCGCCTCCTCGGCGTTTTCGGCCTCGACCACGCGATAGCCCAGCGCGGCCAGCTGGGCCACAGCCACCTCGCGCACCTCGCTGTTGTCCTCGACCACCAGGATGCGCTCGCCGCGCCGGGCTGCCGGCGCCGTGGCCGGGCGCGGCTCGGCCGCGGTGCTCGAGACATCGGCCGCGCGCGGCAGATAAAGGCGGACGGTCGTGCCATGGCCGGCTTCGGAATAGATCTTGACGTGGCCGCGCGACTGGCGGGCGAAACCATACACCATCGACAGTCCCAGCCCGGTGCCTTCGCCCGGCGGCTTGGTGGTGAAGAACGGTTCGAAGGCGCGGGCGGCGACCTCGGGCGGCATGCCGCTGCCGCTGTCGGTCACCGCGATCATCACATAGTCGCCGGGCGTGACCTCGGCGTTCTGGCGGGCATAGTCGTCGTCCAGGTGGAAGTTCTCGGCCTCGATGCTGAGGCGGCCGCCATTGGGCATGGCGTCGCGGGCATTGATCGCCAGGTTCACCAGGGCGGCTTCGAATTGCACCGGATCGGCCAGCGCCGGCCACAGCTGCGGCGACAGGTCGGCGCGGATCTCGATGCGCTCGCCCAGGGTGCGGCGCAGCAGCGCCATGGTCGCCGAAATCCGCTCGTCCATCGCCAGGACCTTGGCGTTCAGCGGCTGCTGGCGCGAAAACGCCAGCAGCTGACGGGTCAGATCGGCGCCGCGCAACGCCGCCTTCAGCGCCGATTCGGCCAGTTCCACCGCTTCGCCGTCGCGGGCGACGCGCATCTGCAGCAGATCCAGCGAACCGATCACCACGGCCAGCAGGTTGTTGAAATCATGGGCGATGCCGCCCGTCAGCTGGCCCACCGCCTCCAGCCGCTGCGACCGGCGGGCGCGGTCTTCGGCCGCCAGTCGTTCGGTCATGTCGCGGCCGATGAAGATGTGCTGCTCCTCCTCGGCCAGCCAGACGCCGGTCCAGGCCAGCGGCACCGGATAACCGTCGGCATGGACGTAGCGGCAGTCGAATTGCCGCATGGTGCGACCGCGGCGGGCCTGGCGCATTTCCTGGCGGGTCGAATCGAGGTCGGGCGGGTGCAGGAATTCGGCGGCGCTGCGCCCCTGCATGTCCTGCGCGTTGCGGCCCAGGATCGCCTGGGCACTGGGCGACACGCGCAGCAGGCGACCGTCGCGCGACACGACCAGAATCAGGTCCAGCGAGGTCTCGAACAGGCGCTGGTTGATCGCGTTGTTGACGTCGACGTCACGCCGGGCGGCCGGCGCCGCCGTTCCCGTCATCCGGTCGATGAAGTCGCGCCACAGGCCCATTATTCCCTTAGCTTAAGTTTGCCGGCTGCCGCCGGTCAATTGCGTGGCGATGATGTCGGCCGCCTGTTCGATGCCGGTGGGGGGCAGGGCAGGGGCGGCCGGGCGGGTCAGCAGGGCCGTGATCGCCGCCGCGGCGGCATCGCCGGGCCCATCCAGGCTGCCGGCCGGCAGTTTGGCGGCACAGCAATGGTCGGCAGCGAAGACGTCCAGCCCCGGCGCTTCGGGCCAGTCGTCGCGGGCGGCGTAAAGCAGCCGGGTGCGGTTGACCGCCGCCTCGACGAACATGCCGTAGCCCGGCTTGGTGATCAGCAGGTCGGCCGAAGCCAGCGCATCGATAAAGGGAATGTCCAGCCGGTCGAGGGCCACGGCGTCGCGCCTGGCATCGGCATCCTCGGCCCGGGCGAAGACGTAGGTGACGCCTGTCAGTTCCGGCCAGGCGGCGGCCGGCGTGCCGCCGCGGATGCCGCCGGCCGAGACGACGACCAGATGTCGCGCGCCGGACGCCAGTTCGGCCCGACGGTCGCGGCCCTGGCGGCCGATCGGGCCGATGTCGACGGCGCGCGGTATGCCCGGCATCTTCATCCCCGGCGCACAGCGCAGGAAGGGTCGCGCCCCGGCATAGGCCATGCGCTGTTCCAGCAGCATGTGGACGACGTCAGGCTCGCCGCCGCGGTAATGGTCGATGATGTCGGCCCAGTTCAGCGACGACAGGCCGATGGCCGGCAGGCGCAGTTCAGCCGCCGCCGCCAGGGTGACGTAACCGGCATTGCTCAGCACCAGGTCGGGCGCCAGGGCCTGCAGCGCGGCCATCTCGTCCTCGACCGTGCCGTGCCAGTCGCGATGCAGGGCGGCATAACGGTCCAGGCTGGCCGGCCAGTCGATGTCGACCGGCGAGGTCATGGCCAGGCCGAAATCCGGCGGGGCGGGGGCGTGGTCGACCGGCCCGTCGACGAATTCGGCCAGGACCTTGGCGGGAAAATCGCCGCGCAGCGTGATTTTCAGGGATGGCAGGCGGCGGCGGACCGCGTTCAGCACCGGTCCGGTCTGGGCCAGATGGCCATAGCCGTGGGCGGTGACCGCAACGACCAGATGCGGTGCGGCGCTCACTCGGCCTTCGGTTGCTCGCCAGGCCCCGGCACCAGGCGGCGGCGCGGCGTCTCGATCGCCGGCGGCGGGGCGGGGGCGGCGGGATCCTGCGCGGTCGGTGCCGTGGCGGGCGGGGTGGTGGCGGCCGGTGCCGGCGGCGCGGGGGCCGGCTGGATGCGCTGGGGTTCGGGGGCGGGCGCGACGCTGCGGGTGGGCGCCTCGGGCACGCGGCCGACGGCCGGCGGCGGGGCGGTGACCTGGCGTGGCTGGTTGCCGGGCAGCAGGCCGATCACGGCCAGCACGGCGATGCCGCCGATGGCGGCACCGACGATCAGGCCCAGCACCAGGCCCCAGGACCGGCGGCGCGGGCCGGTCAACCCGGCCAGGCTTTCCAGCCGGCTGGTCAGTTCGGTCTGGTTCTGGCCGATCCGGTCGATTTCGCGCGACAGCAGTTGGTGCAGGTCGTCCAGTTCGGCGCGGATGACAGGGGCGGTGCGTTCGGCCACGTTCACCTGGCTCAGCATTTCCAGGTCGCGGCGCATGGCGGTCAGGGTATCGACGATGGCGCCGGTCGAGGCGCCGGTGGCGGGGTTGATGACCACGGCCTTGTCGCCGCGGTTCGATTCGGCGACCATTTCTCGCAGCTGCGCCACCTCGGCCGCCAGGGCGACCAGGGCGCGTTCGGACGGCGCGTCGCCGCGCGGGGACTGGGCCGGCTGGACCGGGGGCGGCGGCGGGGGCGGCAGCAGCGGCGCCTCGGCCAGCTTGGTGATTGCCCCCGACAGGCCGGTCAGCCGGTCGGACAGCGATGATTCGAGGGCGAGCAGGTCGCGGCGCAGCGTGGCGAAGGCACCGGCGGTGCCGCCATCCTCGCCGGGAACCGGGACCACGGCGGGGCGGTTGCTCAGCGCCTTGATCGCATCGCCGAGATGGCCGACCTGGCGTTCGGTCCGTTCGGTGCGTTCCAGCAGCGGGCGCAGCTGGATGGCGCTGCCCTTCAGCGTGGCGGCCAGCGCCTCGGCGAGCTTTTCGGGCACGCCTTCGCGAATCGCCTCGATTTCCTGCTTGATCGTGGTGAACGAACGCAGTTCGCGGCCCAATTCCTCGACCAGGTCGGGCAATTCGCCCAGCGGGACCTGGCCCTTTTCGACCGCGGCAATGCGCTCGGCAAGAAAATCCAGCCGCTGCTCGATGCTGGTCGGCTTCAGCGTCCGCAGCGGATCCTTGGCGAAATCGAAGCTCATTTCATCGTCCGGGTCTCAACGGCGCGCAGCCCAGGGCTAGACTTGCATACTGTTTGCAAGGGCTGCAAGCGGTAGTCCGGCCCGAAGGTTTCCGTCATCAGAACGCGGCAAGCTGGTCGGTGTATCCCAGCGCGGCGGTCGGCGGCGGGGCGACGACCTGGGTGGGGGCATCGACCGGCACGTCGCCCAGGCGGGCGCCCGACATCGACACATTGTGGAACGACACGCCCTCCAGCCGGCAGCCGCGCAGGTCGGCGCCCTGCAGGATCACGTCGCTCATCCGCGCGCCGGTGAAGTCGGCCATGATCAGGCAGGCCTGGCGCAGCGACATGTTGGTCAGCCGGGCGTTGCGGAAGCTGGCCAGCGGCAGGATCGCGTCCTCCATCGGGAAACCCGACAGGTCCATGTCGTCGAACACCATGCGCACGCCGTCGCGGCCGTTCGACATCACCCAGGTTTCATGCGCGGCCATGGCGCGGCCGATATCGGGCGGCAGGCGGCGGGTCGGGCCGGTGGTCATGCCGGCCGGGGCACCGATCGCGCCCAGCGCGTCGACATCGGCCAGCAGGGCGCCGTTCAGCACCGCGCCCGACAGGTCGGCATGGCGCAGCACGGCACGGCGCAGGTCGGCCCCGGTCATCTCGGCCCCGGCCAGGCTGGCGCCGGTCATGTCGGCGCCGGTCAGCTTGGCCCGGGTCAGCTTGGCGCCGACCATCGCGGCGTTGCAGAATTTGGTGGTGCGATAATCGCCCGGTGTCCAGTCGCCGGTCTTCAGCGGGCCGACGGCGATGCCGCTGGACATCACCGCCTCGGACATGTCGGCGGTATCGAGCGAGGCGCCCGAAAACACGGCCGAGCGCAGGTCGGCGCGGGTGAAATTGGTCCCGACCAGATTGGCGTCGGTGAAGTCGCAGCCCAGCAGGCTCGAGAACGACAGGTCGGCATGGTGCAGGTTGGCGCCGACGAAGGAACAGCCCATCAGCACCGCATCGCGCAATGGCGCCTTGGCCAGGTTCAGCCCCGACAGGTCCATGTTGCGCAGCATCAGCCGCTTGCCGCCGCCCTTGCGCGAGACGAAGCGGATATGGTCCTTGATGGCCTGGCGCAGCATGCCGCGCTGAAGGTCGTTCATCGCCATGGTCGGCACTCCCTCCGGCCGGGACGGCCGGAACTCAATGCTTGGTGGTCCGGCGGCTGTCCTCGATCACGAAGGCCAGCTCCGTCTTGACGTAGGCCGTCTCGATATCGTTGGGCATCGCCGTCACGGCGGAAATCACGTCCATCTGCACCCGCCGGGGCATGCGGCCGATGTTGTTGACCAGCAGCACCTTGACCATCGGACGGATCTTCATCGACGAAATCAGGGTCATGACCATCGACTTGTAGACGTCGACCTTGATCCGGCTGCGCTCGGACAGGGTGAAGAACTGCTCGATGAATTCGGCCGGGGCCAGGTCGCGGTCCAGGAGGTCGCGCAGGATGTTGCGCAGCTGGACGAAACATTCGGTCCGGATGTCCGAGATCTTCGACTTGATCGTCGCCTCCAGCTCGGCCTGCGCGCCCGGCGCGAACGAGTGGCGGGCGGCATAGTCGATGCAGAGGCGCACGTCGTCGTGCATCGCGCTCTTGGACACTTCGGTCAGGATCGAGGGCACCAGGCTGGACCGGCGCGCCCGCGGCGTCAGTCGCGCGGTGGCGGCCAGCGACATGACATTGGCCGGATCACGCGCGGCGACCACGGCCAGCACCATGGGGTCCTCGAAGACACCGATGTCGACGTCGTGGTTCAGGAACAGTTCAGGGCCGATCAGCCAGTCGTTGTCGCCGGGAATGCACAGCGATTCGCCTTCGCGATACTTTTCGCGCAGCGATTGGGCCAGCCGCTTGCCCGGTGCCGTCACCGCGCCTTCGCGCGCCTGCCCGCCGCCCTGCGTCTGATACAGGTGGTTGCGAACCGTCTCGGTCCATTCCCGGTCGATGCCGATCCTGACCTGAACCATCCGAAACCCTGCCCCCTCGTACTCGATCCCCGGGCCTCCGCCGCCGCGGTTCCCCATTTCTCCGGTATCGTTTTTGCCTGAGCAGAGTTTAGGAAGGGTAAATGGGCGAAAGGTTGTCGGGCGGCCGTGACATTCAGACCGGCGCCAGGCGCACCAGCCGCGCGGCCAGGGCCGCGGTCTCGTCCTTCCACCGGAACAGCCGTGCCAGGTCGTGCAGGGCGATCAGGTCCTTGACCGCCAGCAGGGCGGGGGTGCCCGGCGTCGCGGCCTCGCGCTCGGCATGGGCCGACAGGTCGTGCAGGATGTCGCGGATCCGCCATTCATGTTCATGGGCCAGCTCGGCCGGGGGCCGGCCGGTGATGCGTTCGGCGAAGGCCAGCAGGCGCACGACCCGACCGACCCGGTCGGCGGTGCGCTGGCCGTCCAGCATCGGGTCGTGTCGGCCGGGCAGGCCTTCCTCCAGCGCGATCCTGACCATGGTGATCAGCCCGGCCAGGAAACGCTGCAACACCTCGGCCCCCATGTCGCGCAGGAACGGATTGCCGGCCTCGCGCGCCGCCGCCTCGCGGTCGCCTTCCAGGATCTGGGCGACCAGGGTGGTCAGGTCCTCGATCTCGGCCAGGATCGACAGGGCGCCATAGCGGCTGATCATGTCGCGCCGGAACAGATAGCGCTCGATCGCCTCGGTGGCGCGGGTCAGGGCGCGGCGGGCGAAGCTGCGCCACATGAAGCCGATGTCGCGCGACATCCGCTCATGCCGCAGGGTATCCAGCGCGAACCGGATGATCTCCATCATCATCAGGTCGCGGACCATCGCCGGCACGTCGGGGTGGTCGGCTTCGTCCAGCGCCTCGGTGATGTGGTGGCGATAACGGTCGACGCGGGCGAACAGCTCGGCCCCCAGTTCCTCGCGCAGCAGCGGCAGGATGCGCTGGCCGCGCACCAGGCGAAAGGCATCGGCCACGACCAGGTACAGCTGGATCAGTTCGATCAGGTCGCTGCGGCCGTCGGCATCGGCCTGGCTGGGGCGTCCCGGCGTCGGGGCCAGCCGCAGGATCAGGTTGCGCACCGGCTCGACCACCTCGCGGTCGAGGAAGGCGTCGTAGGTCAGCTTGGCCGGTTCGGCCCGGCCGATCGCGAAATTGCGCGGCCAGTGGTCGCGGATCAGGTCGCGCTGGGCGTGGGTGGCGGCGACCAGGCGGAAGGCCAGGGCGACGGCATCGATGCGCGCCGTCGTCACCCGTTCGCGCAGGCAGGGTTCCAGCGCGGCGATGAGGTCCAGGCGCGCGCCCTCGGCAACGCTGCGCTCACCCCGGCCGCTTGCCGGGGCCTGGCTCTCCTTGCGCTCGTTCACCCCATGGCTCGGTTCCCTTCGTCCGTTCCTCGCGCGCTTCCTGGGCGTGCAGGTCGGTTTCCAGTTCGGCGATCAACTCGGCGATACGGCCCAGATGCGGCGCCTCCGACTTCAGTACAGTGCGGAAAGCGCGACGTTTCAAGGCGGTAATCTCGTCCGCCCCGCCGGTAAATCCCGGTCCTGCGGCATCGATCACGACATCGATCATTCTTTCGACCGCGTGCAGCCGCCCCCACAGATAGTCGTTCTCCCGATAGGCGCGGCTGAAGAAGGCGCCGAAATGGCTCAGCCGCACGCCCTTCAGCACGCTGGCCGCCTCGCCGGGACGCAGGGTCCGGGAATCGGCTGGGCTGATGCGATCGATCTTGATCTCGTCGAACTCGCCCAGGTCGCGCCACTTGGTGATCGAGAAGGTCATCACGTCCCAGAACGGGAAACCGATATAGTTCAGCAGCAGTTCGTGCCGCGCCTGCGGCGCCCAGTCGTTGGGATCGATCGCGGCGATCAGCCGGTCCAGTTCGGCCGTCGTCCCCTCCAGGTTCATCTCGCCGGCCATCAGCCACAGCAGGTGATCCAGCCGCCGGCCACGCTGGGCGACGAACTCCTCGGGGTCGCGCCCCATCGCCTCGGCGGTGAACAGGGTGCGCGCCAGCGACTTGACCTCGGCCGAATAGAAGGCCGGGGTATCGCGCCGCCGCAGATGGGCCAGCTGGTCGTAGAAGCGCCGTTTCATCCAGTCGACCAGCTCGACCGACATGCCGGCGTATTCGGCCTCGCCCAGCCGTTCGTAGAGCTGGTTCTGGCCCTGGATCAGGAACCGCAGCCGGCGCTGGCGGAAGGCGATGTCGTAGGATTGCAGCGCCCCGATCCAGGGCTTGCTGCCGTCCTCGGCGGTCGACAGCAGCCCGCCGCCCTCCAGCGGCACGATGCCCTTGACACTGGCCCAGACCCGGCCGACCCGCGTGAACCAGACCCGCTCCTGCTCGCGCTGGCCGCGCCCGGCCAGTTGGCCGATCACATTCGAGATGGCCAGGACGGCGCTTTGCAGTTTCAGGCGGGCATAGGCGTCATAGGCGTAGCCCGCCTCGGACGCGGCCAGAGACGAGGCGCTTTCGCGCCACAGCGCGACCTGTTCCGGCGTCAGCGGCCCGCCGGTGTCGATGCGGGCGGCCTGGCCGACCAGCCGGGCGATGTAGGGCCGCGCCGACTCGATGATCACCCGCTGGCGGCGGACATGTTCGTTGTGTTCGTTGACCCGCAGCAGTTCGTTGCCGATCGGTTCGGAACGCGGGATGTCGGACAGCGCCGCCTTGAGCGTCGAAAAGAATCCCGGCCGGCGGCCCGAGGGCGGCGGGGGCGGGCGGATGGGGTCGGGATCGATATACAACAGCCGGCGGTCGACCTGGCGGAACGCCGGCCGCCCGTCGATCGAGCGCAGCGCCTTGGCGAAGGGTTTGTTGTTCAGGACCGACCCGTCGATGAACGAGGTTGCCGCCGGGTCCATGCCGGCCTCGCGGTAGACCGTGAAATTGCGTTCGACGAAACGGGCGCGCCCTTCCCAGGACAGGCCCTTGCGCGCCAGCATGCGATCGATCTCGGACAGCTGCGCGGGCGGGAAGGCGCCGGGAAAGGACGACGTGGCCCGCGCGGCGAAGGCCAGGGCGGGCACCGCGTCGTCGGTGAAGTCCGACGTCACCGTGCCGTCGTGATCGCGCAGATAGGCGAAGCGCAATTGGTGGCGATGGTCGCGTTCGCCGACCTGCGGCGGATCGTGGAGGGCGATGTCCTGGTGCCAGCCGTAGAAATCGGTGATGGGAACATAGAGCTCGAGCGGCTGGTCCGACGGGATCAGCGATGAACCGTCGAGGTCGGCGCGGCCCATCTGGCGCAAGGCGTCATGCAGCATCGCCGACATGCGCTCGCCGCCGAAGGGCGGGCTGAACCAGCGCGAGCGCACGAACAGCGACAGCTTGTCCTGCATCTCGGCATCGCCGGCCAGCCGGATCAGCCCGGCGGCGGAGGCCGCCCACAAGACCGGCCGCATGAACCATTTGGAGAAGCGCGTGGCCCGGCTGTCGGCGGCCAGCAGTTCGGTCACGTCCGCCTGTTTGAGCCACAGGTCGCGCAACGGCTCGAGGCTCAGGTCATGGGCCAGGGCGCGCGCCAGCAGCACGCCGTTGATGCCGCCGGCCGAGGCGCCGGCGATGGTGTCGACGATGACACGCAGCTCGACATGGGCGCCGATGTCGCGCAGCAGGTCGAAATAGATCGCCTCGGTCGATGGTTCGCCCGCCGCCGAATCGGGGTGGACCGCGCCGGCGCGGTCGGCCCGATTCGTGATTTCATGCAGCAGTTTCGAGGCCCGGACGAGCTTCAGGATCTCCTTGGAGATGCCGTGCATGTAGACGGCAAGCGAGACGCCGCCGAAGCAGACGAGAGCGAGGCGAAGCTCCTTTTGCCGCAATTTCCTTCGCCTTTCAGAGGCTTGTTGTGTTTGGTGCCTGTATTCTAGCGCGTTCCCGCCCGAGCGCGAGCGGCGAGACGAGCGGGAAGAGCACAGGATCGCGATTGATTTTCCCTGGGCTTGTGGTTATCTCGCTGGCGTCATTGCTCTGAGGGAGGCCTTTATGGCTGCAAAGAAGCAGGTACCGTCGGTTACTCCGCGCAAGCAGCTTGCCGCAATTGTCGCAGAGAAGACCGGTTCCTCGAACGCCGCGGCGTACGAGGCTGTGGGTGAAGTGCTTGAGCACATCGTCAAGATCACCAAGAAGGAAGGCCGCTTCTCGCTGCCCGGCTTCGGCACCTTCTCGGTCGTCAAGCGCGCCGCCCGCAACGGCGTGAACCCCAAGACCGGCGCGGCGCTCAAGATCAAGGCGTCGAAGAGCCTCCGCTTCAAGGCCGCTGCCGGCCTGCGCAAGCTCTGAGCTTCCAGTAACAGAATATCCCGGCGCGGTGGGCGGCCGTATGGCCGCCCGGGGGACCGCTTCGGACGAAAGGGCCGGTCGGCAGGTTGAAACCTGTGTGCCGGCCCTGGTCGTTTTCAGGGCTGGTTTTGTCGGCCGGCCTTTGCCCAACGCCGATATCGGCGCAGCAAAAAGGGCGCGGGAATTGCTTCCCGCGCCCTCATGCGTATCGGCCTGTCGCGCGTTACTTCGCGGCGACGACCGTGATTTCGACCAGATAGCCCGGCGCGGCCAGGCGGGCCTCGACGGTGGTGCGGGCCGGGGTGTTGCCCTGGGCGACCCAGCCGTCCCACACCGAATTCATGTCGGCGAAGCTGCCGATGTTGGACAGATAGATGGTGGCCGACAGGATCTTGGTCTTGTCCGAACCGACGCTCGACAGCGCCGCCTCGATCTTGGCCAGCACTTCGGCGGTCTGGCCCTTGACGTCCTTGGCGGTCGAATCGGCGACCTGGCCGGCGAGGTAGATGGTGTCGCCGTGGACGACGGCATTGGACATGCGCGGACCCACGCCGGTGCGCTGAATGGACATGTTCTGATACTCCCGAGGCTGAAGCCGGCCGGCGGCCGGCGTTGGAAAGGGGGGAACGATAGTATAGCTTGGGCGCCCGTCTCAATCGCGAAACCGCCGTGGCCTCAGTCCGCCTCAACATCGCCGCCAACCTGACCGGACGTATCGCTGCGGCGCTGATCAATTTCGCCGCGGTGCCGGTATTCCTGCGGCTGCTGGGCGTCGAAAGCTTCGGGCTGATCGCGCTGTATACCACGTTCCAGACGCTGGCGCTGGTCCTGGACCTCGGCCTGTCGTTGACCATCAACCGCGAACTGGCCCTGGCCGGCGACGATCCCGACCGCCTGTCGCGCGCCCGGTCGCTGTTGAAAGCGAGCGAGGCGGCCTATTGGGGCATCTCGATCCTGGCCGGCGTGATCCTGGCCCTGGCCGCCCCCTGGCTGGCCACCGACTGGATCCGGCCCGACGGCCTGCAGCCCGAGGCCGCGCGCCACGCCTTCGTCGCGATGGGGCTGGCGCTTGCCGTGCAATTGCCCGCGGCGCTCTATGTCGGCGGGCTGACCGGGCTGCAGCAGCAATTCGGGCTGAACCTGACCCAGGTCGGATTTGCCCTGCTGCGGGCCGGTGGCGCGATCCTGGTGCTGCAGCATGTCTCGGCCACCGCCACCGCCTTTCTGGTATGGCAGGCCCTGTCGGCCCTGGCGCAGTCGCTGATCCTGGGGCTGCTGCTGCGCCGGTCGCTGCCGCCGGCCGCCGCGGGCGCCGGGCTGGCCGACGGCGTGGCGTTGCTGCGCGGCCGCTGGCGCTTTGTCGTCGGCGCCAATCTGCTGGCACTCCTGGGCGCGCTGATCCTGCAGGCCGACAAGCTGGTGCTGAGCCGCACCCTGCCGCTGGAAACCTTCGGCATCTATTCCTTGGCGGCGCTGGCCGCGTCGCTGATGTCGCAATTGTCGGGGCCGATCTTCACCGCCTACCAGCCGCGGCTGACGCAGCTGGTGGGGGCGGGGGACGATGACGGCCTGGTCCAGGCGTATAGGGTCTATGCCCAGGCCATGGCCGTGGTGGTGGTGCCGACGGCGCTGGTCGGCGCCTTGTTCGCCCCCGAACTGATCAGCCTGTGGACCCTGCGCAATGCCGCAGCGGCGGGGGCGGCGCAGCCCTTTGCGATTCTGGTGTTGGGCTGGGCCCTGAATGCGCTGGCGACCGTGCCCGGCACCTTGCAGCTGGCCCATGGCCGGCCGGGGTTCGGCGTGCGGCTGCACGCCGTTGCCGTGGTGCTGCTGGTACCGGCCCTGGCCATGCTGTCCGAACGTTGGGGCGCGACGGCGGCGGCGGGGGCGTGGGTCGCGCTGAACGCGGGCTACCTGCTGATGCACGGTTTCGTCGGCAGCCCGCAATACCTGCCGCGCGGGGCGACCCTGCGCTGGTTTGCGGCCGATGTCGTGCTGCTGACGGCGGTTGCCGCCGCCATCGCGGTCGGGGGCCGCCTGATCGTGCCCCACGGCCTGTCGCCGATCGCCGACATCCTGGCGATCGGCCTGTGCTGGACGCTTGCCACCGCAGCCACCGCGCTGATGGGTGAACGGACGCGGGCGCTGGTCCTGCAACGGCTGCGGCGCGCCCGCGCCTGATGCCGGTCAGCCGCCGGGGCGGCCGCCGGCGCCCGCGGTCAGGCGGATACCGACATTCTTGGTCTGGACATAGTTGAGCAGGGCTTCCTGGCCCTTTTCGCGCCCGTAACCCGACCGCTTGGTGCCGCCGAACGGGGTTTCGACGCCGCCGGCGAACCATTCGTTGACGAAGACCTGGCCCGCGACCAGCCGGTCGGCCGCCCAATGGGCGGTCTGCAGGTTCTGGGTATAGACGCCGGCGCACAGGCCGTATTCGGTACCGTTGGCCAGCGCGATGGCTTCCTCGGGTTCGTCATACATCTGCACGGCCAGGACGGGGCCGAACACTTCCTCGCGCGCGATGGTCATGTCGGGGCGCACGCCGGTGAACACGGTCGGCTGGATGAAATAACCCGGCAGGTGGTCGGCACGGCGGCCGCCGGCCACCGCGTCGGCACCTTCCTGGGCGGCGGCCAGGCACATGGCTTCGACCTTGTCGCGCTGCGGCCCCGAGATCACCGGACCCAGGTCGCAGCCCTCGATCCCCGGCCCGATCGACAGGGCGCGGGCACGCGCCGCGATCCGGTCGACCACCGCGTCATGTCGCGACCGGTGGACGATCAGGCGCGAGGCGGCCGAGCAGACCTGGCCGGCATTGCTGAAGATGCCGGCGACGGTCGAGGCGACGACCTGGTCGAGGTCGGCGTCGGGGAAGACGATGCCAGCCGACTTGCCGCCCAGTTCCATCACGCAGGGGATCACGCGTTCGGCGGCGGCGCGCAGGATGAACTGGCCGGTCTTGAGCGAGCCGGTGAAGACGATATGGTCGATGTCGCCATGGGTCACCAGCGCCGCGCCGGTGTCATGGCCATAGCCGCACAGGATGTTGACCGCGCCGGCCGGCACGCCCGCCCGGTGGCAGGCCTCGGCGATGAAGGT
>Ga0222420_100674_pt1 | contig 12987 bp, 13 predicted proteins | sample 3A2ome_FD_182470 | JGI IMG/M metagenome (GOLD analysis project Ga0222420, IMG submission 182470) | Enriched microbial communities from leaf-cutter ant dump, University of Wisconsin, Madison, United States - 3A200A (version 2) | ecosystem: Environmental > Terrestrial > Nest > Insects nest > Nest...
AGATAGATGCGATCGAAATCGTCGTTCTGGGCGCCCTGCATCAGCTTGATCTGCTGGATCTGTTCCGGCTCCAGCGCGGCCGACGGCTCGGTGATGCCGCGGGCCTTCAGCAACACCGCCAGCTCGTCCTTGGCCTTGCTGCGATCGGCGATGATCTGCTCGGCCATGCTGCGCACTTCCGGCGTGTTGGTGCGTTCCAGCGCCAGGCGGCTGGTCTGCAGCTCGAAGGCATGGGCGCGAACCGCCTGCTGCAGGAAGCTGTCCTGGATGTCCGGCGCGTTGACGGCGACGGGCGGCGTCGACTGGGCCATGACCGGCGCGGCGCCGAAACCCATGGTCAGACCCAGTACAATGGCGCTGGCGAAAAGATGCTTCTTAGGCATGATATCCTCTCATCAACCGTAGTGGGGATGGCGTGTCGGGGGATAAAACGCCAACCCCCGTGAGCGGTTCCGCCAGCCAATTTCCGTCACAGCGGGGCGCTTTCCGTCACAGCGGTTGCGCGGCACATCGCTTCCGGGCCATAAGATAATTTGATTTGCAATTCAAATTATTTTGCGCAAGACCTCCCCCGACATGCGCGGGGCCGTCCGGCCCTCCCGCGCCGCGTCTGTGCGCGGTCGAGCCACGGCATCGTGCGCTTGCCGTTCGCCGACCGCCGGTAGGGGGCCACCACATGCACCCAGCCGGCCGGGACACCGGCGATCGAGGCCGTTGCGACCTGCCGGCGGAACAACCCGTTGGTTCGTCGCGACGAGGCCGGGGGCAAACCCACGTATGATTTCCGCCGGCGCGCAAGCCGGCATGATGGGCGGCACGGTGAACAGCACGCCGGACGATAGGAAGGAATGCCGCCATGATCGCATCCTCTAGCCCGTTGAAGGGTTATGCCGTTCCGTTGACGCCCGAGGGCAGATCCTCGATCGATCCGCCGCCGCCCTGGCATTATTCCAGCGACTGCCTGGCCATCGAATACTGGGCGGACCCGCCCGAGGTCGCGGCGCTGATGCCGCCCGGCATGGCGGCCGACGGCGCGGGGCGCTGCTTCTTCTGGTTTCTGGATTGGCAGTTCACCGGCGAGAACGACGAGCTGACCGATCCCGCCCGTTATCAGTACCGCGAGGCTTTCGTCCTGCTCGACGCGGTCTACGAGGGCATGAAGGTCACCTATTGTCCCTATATCTTCGTCGACAACGACGCCGCCATCGCGCGCGGCTGGATCCAGGGTTTCCCCAAGCGCCTGGGCAGCATCTTCCAGACCCGCAGCTTCGCGGCGCCCAGCCCGGCCGCGGCCCCGCTGGCCGCGGGCAGCCGCTTCGGCGCCAGCGTCTCGGCCCATGGCGAACGCATCGCCACCGCCCGCATCCAGCTGGAAGAACCCGTCGCCGATCCGACCACGGTGTTCAACCGGCCGACCACGATCCGGCGGTATTTCCCGCAATTGACCGCGGGCCGGCAGCAGGTGCCCGCGGTGGACGAACTGACCCTGTCGCTGACCGACAGTCCGGCCATCGTCGACATGTGGGCGGGCCGCGCCGAACTCGTCCTGCCCGACGTGCCGGGCGAGGAAATCCATCGCATCGCGCCGCTCAGGGTCGGGCGGGGCTATCGCTTCTCGATGTCCTATTCGGTCACCGACCTGCGCATCCTCAGGGATTATCGCGCCTGAACACGAAGGGGGCCAAGCCCATGTCGACCACGGTTGCCCAGCAATTCGTCGAAACCCTTGCCGCCGCCGGCGTGAAGCGCATCTACGGCGTCGTCGGCGACAGCCTCAACGGCCTGACCGATGCCCTGCGCCGGCACGGCGGCATCGAATGGATTCATGTCCGCCACGAGGAAGCGGCGGCGTTCGCCGCGGCGGCCGACGCCCATCTGACCGGCCAGCTTGCGGTCTGCGCCGGCAGTTGCGGGCCGGGCAACCTGCATCTGATCAACGGCCTGTTCGATTGCCAGCGGTCGCGGGTGCCGGTGCTGGCCATCGCCGCCCATATCCCGTCGGCCGAGATCGGCTCGGGCTACTTCCAGGAAACCCACCCCCAGACCCTGTTCCAGGAATGCAGCCATTACTGCGAACTGGTGTCCGACCCCGCCCAGATGCCGCGCAGCCTGGAAATCGCCATCCGTACCGCTGTCGGCGAACGCGGCGTGTCGGTCATCGTCATTCCCGGCGATGTCGCGCTGAAGCCGGCGTTGCCGGCGCCGCCCCCCCGCCCCGCCGCGCTGGCGCCCAGGGCGCCGGTCGTGGTGCCGCCGGCCGAGGATCTGGGCGCGCTCGCGGCCTTGCTGAACCAGGACCGCCGGGTCACCATCCTGTGCGGATCGGGCTGCGCCGGCGCCCATGACGCTGTCGTGGCGCTGGCGGCCAGGCTGAAGGCGCCGGTCGTGCATTCGCTGAAAGGCAAGGAATTCGTCGAATACGACAATCCCTACGACGTCGGCCCGACCGGGCTGATCGGGTTCGCGTCGGGTTATTACGCGATGATCGACACCGACATGCTGCTGATGCTGGGCACCGACTTTCCCTACCGCCAGTTCTATCCGCAGGGGAACGGGGTGCGTATCGCCCAGATCGACATCCGTCCGGGCCAGCTTGGCCGCCGCGCCGCCATCGACCTGGGGCTGGTGGGCGATGTCGGCGCCACGATCGCGGCGCTGTTGCCGCTGGTGGCCGAAAGGCGGGATATCGCCCATCTCGACCGGGCGGTCGGCCACTACCGGGCGACCCGCCGCGAACTTGACGCGGCGGCGGTGGGCAAACCCGGATCGGCGCGCATCCATCCCCAGCAGGTCGCCAAGGCGTTGAGCGACCTGGCCGCCGACGATGCGGTCTTCACCTTCGACATCGGCCTGCCGGTGGCGTGGGCGGCACGTTACCTGGCGATGAACGGCCGGCGCCGTCTGGTCGGTTCGCTGTGGCACGGGTCGATGGCCAACGCCATGCCGATGGCCCTGGGGGCGCAGGCGGCCTTTCCCGGGCGTCAGGTGATTTCCCTGTCCGGCGACGGCGGCTTCACCATGCTGATGGGCGACCTGCTGACCTTCCGCCAGCAGGGCCTGCCCGCCAAGATCGTCGTCTTCAACAACGGGTCGCTGGGGTTCGTCGAGACCGAACAGCGGTCGACCGGCTTCCTGCCCTTCGGCACCGATCTCGACAACCCGGACTTTGCCGCGATGGCCGAGGCCGTCGGCATCAAGGGCATCCGCATCACCGATCCGGCCGATGTCGAGCCCGGCATCCGCGCCGCCCTGGCCCATGACGGGCCGGTGCTGGTCGATGCCGTGGTCGCCCGCACGGAATTGCCGATCCCGCCTGCAATCAACCTGGAGATGGCCAAGGGTTTCACGCTGTACATGGTCCGCGCCGTCATGAACGGTCGCGGCAACGAACTGCTGGACCTGGCCCGGACCAATCTGTGGCACTGAGCCGGCGAGACAATTTGATTTGCAATTCAAATCGTTTTGCCGTAACTCTGTCTCCATGTTGGATCATGCTCAGTCACCCCGCGCCCGTTTCGGCCTCGAATTCTCGCTGCTGGCACGCCGCTGGCGCCAGACCCTCGACGCCGGGCTGGCCGGGGTCGGCCTGACCGACGCGACCTGGGCGCCGCTGGTGCGGCTGCAGGTATCGGGCGACGGCATCAGCCAGAAGGCGCTGGCCGGCCTGCTGGGCCTGGATGCGTCCAGCCTGGTGCGGCTGATCGACATCCTGGTGGCGCGCGGCTTGGTCGAACGGCGGACCGATGCGGCCGACCGCCGCAACCGACTGATCTACCTGACCGACGCGGGCCGGGCGGCGCTGGCCGATATCCGCCGCGCGCTGGCCGAACGCGAGGCCGAGATGCTGGTCGATGTCGGTGACGACGAACTGGCCATGATGCTGGATGTCTTCGCGCGCATCGGCCGCCGGCTGCACAGCCTGGGCGGCCCCGAGGACCAGCCGTGAACGCGGCCCTGACGCGCGCGGGTTTCGATCCGGCGCGCCTGCGTTTTGCCCTGCAGACCGCGCTGGCCGCTGCCGTCGCGCTGATGGTGGCCTGGGCGCTGGGCCTGGATCATCCGCAATGGTCGGCGATGACCGTCTGGGCCGCGGCCCAGCCGGTGCGCGGCATGCTGCTGGAAAAGGGCCTGTTCCGCGCCCTGGGCACGGCGATCGGCGTTGCCGTCGGCGTGCTGCTGGTGCTGACGACGCATGGCCAGCCGGCCCTGCTGGTCGCCGGCCTGGCCGCCTGGATCGGGATCTGCGCCGGGCTGGGCAATGTCCTGCGCGGTTTTTCATCCTATGGCTGCATCCTGGCGGGGTTTTCGGCGGCGATGGTCGCGTTGCTCGATACGCCGCATCCCGATCATATCCTGGCACTGGGCCTGGATCGTTTCCTGACCGTGATCACCGGCGTCGCCGTGGCGATGCTGGCCGGGCAGCTGCTGACCCCCGCCGCGGCCGAGGATGCGGTGGCCGGTCGCGCCCGCGACCTGACGGTGCGCAGCCTGCGCGGCCTGGCCGCCCGGCTGCGCGGCGAACCGGGTGACGACCGCGGGGCATTGCTGTCCGAACTCGGCCTGCTGGACGAACAGCTCGACGTGCACGGCGCGGGGTCGCTGCGCCGGCGGCGGGCCGGCCGCGCCCTGCGCCGGCTGACGGTGGCGCTGGTCGGGCTGGTGCTGTCGCCGGGCACGCGCCTCGACCCCGCGGCGGCCGATCGGGTCGATGCCGCGGCCGATGCGCTGGCGGCCGGCCTGCCGCTGGACCGGGCTGCCGCCATGCTGCCGCCGCGGGACCAGGCCGCCATGGTGGCCGGCGCCCTGCGGGCGGCGTCCGACGCCCGGCTGGGCGATCGCCACGGCCTGCCGGCAATGGTGCTGCATCGCGACTGGATCGGGGCGCGCCAGGCGGCGATCCGCGCGGTCGTGACGATGCTGGCGGTGGGGGCGCTGTGGCTGGGGACCGGCTGGCCGGGCGGGGCCTACATGCTGCTCGGCACCTCGGTCATGATCACGCTGTTTTCGACCTTCGACAATCCGGCCGGCACGATGCGTTTCGTGGCGCTGGGGCAGGCGGCCGGCGTGGCCGCCGCCCTGGCCTGTCGCTGGCTGGTCTGGCCCCAGGCGCAGGGCGCGTTCGATCTTGTGCTGCTGATGCTGCCCTTCATCCTGCTGGCCTCGCTGGCGGTGGTCCATCGCCGCACCATGGCCGGCGGGTTCGATCTCAGCATGGCGATGCTGCTGCTGTTGCAGCCGTCCTGGCCGCTGGCCGGCACGGTCGAGGCGTCGGTCATGGCCGGGGCGGCGGTCATCACCGGGCCGCTGGTGGCCTGGGCGGCCTATCGCCTGGTGTGGCCGGCCGATGCGCGGCGGCGGCGCGACATGCTGATCACCATGATGGTGCATGAATTGCAGGCGATGGCCGCGGCACCCGATGCCCGGCGCCGCGGCCCGGCCTGGCGGGCGCGGCTGCAACATCGCCTGCTGCGGCTGGCGCGCTGGACCGAAAAGGCCGGGCCGGACGGCGGCCCGCCCGCGATCGAGGGCGGCCTGGCCGTGCTGCAGCTGGGCCAGGCCATCCTGGAGATGCAGGCGCGGCAAGGGTCGCCGCGCACCCTGGCGGTGCTGCGCCGGCTGCGCCGGCTGGCGCGCGATCCCGAACGGGCCGGCCGCGCCCTGGACCTGCTGGCCCGGCGCCAGAACATGCCGGCGGCGGGCCTGGCGGCCAGTGCCCTGGCCGCCAACCAGAATTTTTTCCGCCGCGCCGCCTAAGCCCGCCGGCGCAGCAGGATCAGCCCGGCCAGCACGATGCAGCCGGCGCCGGCCATCGTCATGCCGTCGGGGATTTCGTGGAAGGCGACATAACCGATGACGGTGGCGCCCAGCAGTTCCAGATAGACCAGCGGCGACAGGGTCGAGGCCTCGGCCAGGCGGAAGGCCGCGATCGACATCATGTGGCTGACCGCCGAGACCAGCCCCATCGCCCCGATCAGCACCAGGTCGGCCGGTTGCGGCGTGGTCCAGGTGGCGACGGCCTGCGGCGTCAGCAGGATGGTGCCGACCAGGTACTGGAAGGCCAGGGCCTGCAACGGTTCGCCATGCCCCGCGGCCTTGCGCGAGGCGATCAGGTAGAACCCGAACATCACGCCCGATGCCAGCGCCAGCAGCATGCCCGGGCTGATCTCGCCGCCCGGCCGCAGGATGACCAGCGATCCGGCGAAACCCAGGGCCAGGCTGATCCCCTTGCGCCAGGTCAGCCGTTCCCCCAGCAGCACCGCCGACAGGCCGACGGCAAGGATCGGCCCGACGAAATAGGTCGACACCGCGGTCGCCAGCGGAATGCGGGCGATGGCCAGGAAATAGAACGACATCGCCGTGACCAGGAAGGCCGTGCGCAGGCCATGCCACAGCCGCCCGCCCGCCGGCAGCAGGGCACGGCGGTGGCGCAGGGCGGCGACCGGCAGCACGATCACGGCCGAGGCGGCATAGGATGCCCAGCCCAGGAACAGCGGCTGGTACCCCGCTGTCAGGTGCTTGGCGATGCCGTCGGCAATGGGGATGCACAGCATCGCCGCCGTCATCAGGGCGATGCCGCGGGCGGGATGGGACATCAGCCGGCCTCCGGCACCGCGCCAAAGATATCGAGGGCCGGCAGGACGGCACGCAAGACGGGGAAACGCATGGGCGGCTTTCATGATGACCCTGGGGGGCGCGACTTATAGCACGGCGATCGCCGTCGGGCTCAGGGCAACAACACGGTCGCCCCGGTGGTTTCCCGCCCCTCCAGCCGGCGATGGGCCAGCGCCGCGTCGGCCAGGGCCAGCCGGGCATGGACGGGGATGGTGACCGCGCCGGCCGCGACCACCCCGAACAGGTCGTCGGCCATCGCCACGACATCCTCGCGCCGGGCCAGATGGTCGAACAGCAATTGCCAGGTGGCGTGCAGCGAGCCTTTCTGCATCAGCAGCGTGATGTCGAAGGGCGGGATCGGCCCCGAGGCGGCGCCATAGGCGACGAAGCGCCCGAACGGCCGCAACGCGTCCAGCGACCCGTGAAAGGTCGCCTGGCCGATCCCGTCATAGACCACGTCGACGCCGCGGCCGCCGGTGAGGGCGCGGGCGCGGGCGGCAAAACCCTCGGCCGTATAATCGATGACATGGTGGCAGCCATGGTCGCGGGCGACTGCCGCCTTGGCGCACGATCCCACCGTCCCGATCACGGTGGCGCCGAGATGCCGGGCCCATTGCACCAGGATCAGCCCGACCCCGCCGGCGGCGGCATGGACCAGGATGGTGTCGCCTGGGCCGACCCGCACCGTGCGGCGCAGCAGGTATTGTGCCGTCAGCCCCTTCAGCAGCATCGCCGCCGCGGTCTCGTCGTCGATGGTGTCGGGCAGGCGGACGGCCAACCGGGCCGGCACGATCCGTTCCTCGGCATAGCCGCCCAGGGTATCGACATGGGCGACGCGGTCGCCGGGCGCGAAATCGGTGACACCCTGGCCGACCGCCACGACCAGGCCGGCGCCTTCGTTGCCGGGAACGAAGGGCAGGGCAGGCGGGACATAGGCCCCGCTGCGGAAATAGGCATCGACGAAGTTCAGCCCGATCGCGCGGTTGCGCACCCGGATCTCGCCGGGGCCGGGCTGGCCGATGTCGATATCCTCCAGTGTCAGCACCTCGGGGCCGCCATGGCGGTGAACGCGGATCGCTTTCATGTCCGGTGTTCCTGTCGGTTGAACTGACAGGCAGATAGCGTGGCGGCGCCTATGTTCGTAGACTGATATCGGTGACATCAGACTTCAGGAAATCATGATACCGGAACAGATCGGGCTGGACCTGCTGCGCCTTTACGTCGCGGTCTGCCGCCAGGGCAGCCTCAGCCGTGCGGCGGCCCAGGCCAACCGCGCCCAGTCGGCGGTCAGCATGCAGATGCGGCGGCTGGAGGACCTGCTGGGGCGCCGGCTGTTCCAGCGCACCGGCCGCGGCGTGGTGCCGACGGCCGAGGGCGAGGTCTTTCTGGGTTACGCCACGCGCATGCTGGCCCTGGGCGACGAGGCCGCCGCCCGCCTGCGCCAGGGCGACGTCGCCGGCGACCTGCGGATCGGCCTGGCCGAGGAGGTGGCGACCGCGACCCTGCCGGCCGCGATCGGCCGCCTGCACCGCGCCCATCCCGATATCCGCCTGGATGTGGCGGTCGAACACGGCGTCGCGCTGGGGCGGCTGTGGGCCGAGGGCGGGCTGGATCTGATGATCGCGCCGACGTCGGTCGTGGCTGATGACGCGCTGGTCAGCTGGAATGTCGGGCTGCATTGGGTGGCCGCGGCCGATGCCGTGATCGACCCGGACCGCCCGCTGGACGTCGTCGCCTTTGCCATGCCCTGCCTGTGGCGCCGGCGCATGGTCGAGGCGCTGGCCGCGGCCGGCCGCGACCATCGCATCGTCATGACCAGCCACAGCATCACCGCCCTGCAGGCGGGGATCGAGAACGGCTTAGGGATCGGCCTGCTGCCGCCCGAGGCGCAGCGGCCCGGCACGATGCGGGTTCTGCCGGCGGGCCTGCCGGGATCGTTGCCCGGGCCGCTGACCGTGCAATACGGCCTGTACGCCCCCGACCGGCGCGGGCCGGTGGCCGAGGCGGCGATCGCGGTGCTGATCCGGGATCTGCCGCGCGGGGGTTGACGAACGCCGTTTCATGAAACATATGAAGTTACATGAAGCGGGACAGCAGATTGTCAGGCATCCTCCACGTGCTGCTGCACATGGCGGAACAGCCGGGGCCGGTCACGTCCGAGGTGCTGGCCCGGGCGATGGATACCAACCCGGTCGTCATCAGGCGGATCATGGCGGGGTTGCGCGACCAGGGTTACGTGCGGTCCGAAAAGGGCCATGGCGGCGGCTGGACCATCGCCGGCGACCTGAACCGCATCACCCTGCGCGACATCTATGACGCGATCGGCCGGCCGGCGCTGCTCAGCCTGGGCAACCGCACCGAGATGCCGGGCTGCCTGGTCGAACAGGCGGTCAATGCCGCGCTGGAACGCGCCTTCGACGAGGCCGAGACACTGCTGCTGACCCGTTTCGGCGAAGTCACCCTGGCCGCCCTGTCGGCCGATTTCCATCGGCGCCTGGTCGCCAGCGGCCGGACCCTTGCGCAAGATCTGGAGAACACCCATGCGTCATGACGCCATCATCATCGGCGGCAGCTTTGCCGGGCTGTCGGCCGCGATGTACCTCGCCCGCGCCCGCCGCACCGTGCGCATCGTCGATGCCGGCCGGCCGCGCAACCGCTTCGCCGACCGGTCGCACGGCTTCTTCGCCCAGGACGGATCGGTGCCCGCCGCGATGCTGGATGCCGGCCGCGCCCAGGTCGCGGCCTATCCGACCGTCAGTTTCAGCCAGGGCGTGGTGGCCGACGCCACTGTTGCCGATGACGGTTTTGCGGTGACGCTGGCCGGCGGCGAGACCCTGGCGGCATCGCGCCTGGTGCTGGCCTTCGGCCTGTCCGACGACCTGCCCGACATTCCCGGCCTGCGCGACCGCTGGGGCAAATCGGTGATCCACTGCCCCTATTGCCATGGGTATGAATTCAGCGGCCGGAACTTAGGGGTGCTCAGCACCATGCCGATGTCGGTGCATCAGGCGATGCTGATCGCCGAATGGGGGCCGGCGACGTTCTACCTGAACGGCGGGGCGTTGCCCGACGATGCCACCCTGGCCGAACTGGAACGCCGTGGCGTCGCCATCGAAACCACACCGGTGCGCGCCTTGCACGGCGACGGCCACGGCCTGTCGGCGATCGAACTGGCCGATGGCCGGCACTGCGCGATCGACGCACTGTATGTCGGCCCGCGCAGCCGCCTGAACAGCGACATCGCCGCCCGCCTGGGCTGTGCGATCGACGAGGGGGTGATGAGCCCGGTCATCCGCACCGACGACTGGAAGGGGACGACCGTGCCCGGCGTGTTCGCCGCCGGCGACATCGCCCGCGGTGCCCACAGCGTCACCTGGGCCAGCGCCGACGGCGTCACGGCCGGGGTGGCGGCGCACCGGTCGCTGGTGTTCTGACCTGGCCCGCGGCGAAGACCGCCGCCTGCGCGTCATAGGCGCGGCGAAAGGCGGGGCGGGCTTCGCCGCGGGCGACATAGGCGACGAGGTTCGGGTAACCCTGCAGCAGGTCGGGGCCGTCCAGCCGGCGCAGCACGGTCACCATCATCAGGTCGCCGGCGCTAAAACCGCCGTCCAGCCAGTCGTTTTTGCCCAGCCGGCGGGACAGATCGTCCAGCCGGTGGCGGACGCGGCCGTCCAGCAGGCCCAGCCGTTCCGCATACCAGTCTTTGCCGCGCTCGTCATACCAGGCCTGTTCGCGGTCGACGATCGGCGGTTCGACCGTGCCGACCGCTGCAAACATCCAGGTGATGGCACGCGCCCGCGCCTGCGGGTCGACGGGCAGCAGGCCGGCATGGCGTTCGGCGATATGCAGCACGATCGCGCCGGATTCGAACAGGGCCAGGCCGCCGTCCTGGTAGGTCGGGATCTGGCCGAAGGGGTGCAGCGCGCGATGGGCCGGCTGCTTCAGTGCCTCGAACGACACCAGGCGCACGTCATAGGGCTGGCCCACTTCCTCGAACGCCCAGCGCAGGCGCATGTCGCGCGCCTGGCCCTTGCCGCCGTCGGGCGAATTGGCGAAGGCGGTGATCACGGGGATGGCGGTGCTTTCTGGCATGGTTTCCTCCGGGTTCGCATCCCCCAGGACGAACGATCGGCCGCAAGTCCGACAGGCCGGGTTTATTTTCCGGTTCGCCCACCAAGCGCGCGCGCCAGCGCGACGAAGGCCTTCAGCGCCGCCGACGGGTTGCGCCGGCCGGCATAATACAGGCACAACCCCCCGAACGGCGGCGTCCAGTCGGCCAGCACGCGGACCAGGCGGCCGGCCTCGATATCGGCCCGCACATCGGGTTCCATGAAGAAACCCAGGCCGATGCCATCAAGCACGGCGGTGCGGGCCAGGCTTGCTTCGTCCAGGGTCAGCGGGCCGGTCACGTCGATCTGCGCCGTCTCGCCATCCTTCTGGAACTGCCAGCGATACAGCATGCCGTTGGGCAGGCGGGTGCGGATGCAGGGATGGACCAGCAGGTCGGCGGGAACCAGCGGCCTGCCATGTGCGGCCAGATAGGCGGGCGACGCCACCACGGCATGACGCTGCGGCCGGCCCAGGGGCACGGCGATCATGTCGGTCGGCACCAGATCGGCCCCGCGCACGCCCAGATCGAACCCATCGGCCACGATGTCGACCAGCCGGCCTTCGGTGACCAGGTCGACATGCACCCGGGGATGGCGGCGCAGGAATTCCAGCACCAGAGGCGCCATGATCTCGCGCGCCGCCATGGCAAAGGCATTGATCCGCAGCGTGCCCGACGGGGTCGCCTGGTGCGACCGCGCGGCCTCCATCGCGCCGTGGATGTCACGCAGCGCCGGCCCCATCTGTTCGACGAAGATCCGGCCGGCGTCGCTCAGCGCCACGCTGCGGGTGGTGCGGTTGAACAGCCGCACGCCGAGATCGGCTTCCAGCTTGGCGACGGCATTGCTCAGGCCCGTCGTCGACAGGCCGAGATCGAGGGCCGCGGCGCGGAACGATCCGCGGCGCGCCACCGCCACGACGGCATCGAGATCCTGCAGCCCGATCTTGCTCATTATCCCGATTTTCGCAATTCCTCGTCCGATTTTATCCCGCTTATCGCCATCGATGTCCAGGTCTACATCGGGATGGCCAATCAGGATGAAAGGACCACGGCGATGAAACTGCCTCCACCGATCCAGGCCTACTTCACCGCGGACACGAACGAAGACGTGCCCGCCCTGACCGAAACCTTCGCCCCCGACGCGGTGGTCCGTGACGAGGGCGGGTCGCATGCCGGCCGGGCCGCCATCGCGGCCTGGTGGCGCGCGGCCAAGGACAAGTACCGGTACGTCGCCGCACCGCTGGATGCCGATGCGCAGGGCGACACGACCAGGGTGCGGGCCCGGGTCACCGGCGACTTCCCCGGCAGCCCCGCCATCCTCACCTTCGCCTTCCGCCTGACGGATCGGGCAATCGCCGAGCTGGAGATCGGGGCATGACCGGCTTCCTGACGCTTGCGGGCAAACGCGCCCTCGTCACCTCGGGCACCAGGGGCGCGGGCGCGGCAACCGTCGACCTGTTCCGCGCGCTGGGGGCCCAGGTGCTGACCACCGCCCGGACGCGGCCGCAGGCCATGCCGGCCGACGGTTTCGTCGCGGCCGACCTGACCACGACCCAGGGCTGCGCGACGGTCGCCGACGCGGTGCGTCAGCGCCTGGGCGGCCTCGACATCATCGTCCACATGCTCGGCGGTTCCTCGGCTCCGCCCGGCGGTTTCGCCGCATTGGATGATGGCGAATGGCAAAGGGAGTTGGATCTGAACCTGTTCCCCGCCGTCCGCCTCGACCGCCTGCTGGTGCCCGATCTGATCGCTCAGGGCAGCGGCGTGGTCATCCATGTCTCCTCGATCCAGCGGCTGATGCCGCTGCCCCAGGCCACCACCGCCTACGCCGCCGCCAAGGCCGCCCTGTCGACCTACAGCAAAAGCCTGTCGAAGGAGGTGTCGCCCCAAGGCGTGCGGGTGGTCGGCGTTGCCCCCGGCTGGATCGAAACCGAAGCCTCGATCGTCTTCGCCCGGCGCCTGGCCGCCGAGGCCGGCACCGATATCGATGGCGGCAGGAAGATAATCATGGATGCACTGGGCGGCATTCCCCTCGGCCGGCCGGCGAAACCGGCCGAGGTCGCCAACCTGATCGCCTTCCTCGCCTCCGACCTGGCGGGGTCGATCACGGGAACCGAGTATGTGATCGACGGGGGGACGGTGCCGACGGTGTAAGCCTGCGAAACGCATCTCCGGCGGTCAATTTGTCGCAAGAAACTGTTTTCGGTTGTCTTGTCGACGATGCGGCCTAGCCTTGTGACCAGGGCGGCGCCGTCTTGCATCCGGAG
>Ga0222420_100675_pt1 | contig 12961 bp, 15 predicted proteins | sample 3A2ome_FD_182470 | JGI IMG/M metagenome (GOLD analysis project Ga0222420, IMG submission 182470) | Enriched microbial communities from leaf-cutter ant dump, University of Wisconsin, Madison, United States - 3A200A (version 2) | ecosystem: Environmental > Terrestrial > Nest > Insects nest > Nest...
GGAGGGCATGGTCACGAAACAGCGGCTGATGACCATTCTTTCGAAACACCCGGAGCTCGTGAAGACGGAAGTGCCCGCGCTCGGGCTGGCGCACATGGTGGACGACGAGGTCGCCATGGCCATGGTCTCCCATCGCTGCGGCGAAGGCCTCCAGCACGTTCCCGAAGAGCTGCTGACGAAGGACTTCATGGTCCGCGCGCTCGAGAGGTTCCCCAAGGCGGTCAAGCACGCACCGCCCGACATCCTCACCTACGAGATCTGCCTTGCCGTCGTCTCCCTGGACGGCACCATGGTCATGGAGATCCCTCGGCAGTACCGCGACCGTGAGATGTTCCTCCGGGCGGCAACCCAGAACGGCGGCGTTCTTCACTTCGTGCCTGAGGCGATGAGGGACGTGGAAATCTGCCGCGCGGCACTGGCGAAGAATCCCGACCAGTTCCCGCATGCCGTCGGCTGCGACCTTCGCTACGAGAACTACCTGGCTGGCGTTGCGATGTCGGGTTCCCTGCTTGCGCGCGTTCCGCTCCAGTTCCGCGACGAAGCCATGTGCCTGGCCGCCGTGGGCAAGCAGTACGACGCAATCTACCATATCCCTCCGCTGCTCGGGGAAAGGCTGAAGGCGGCCCATCCGGAGAAGTTCGAGCACTACCGCGGGCAGCTGTCGTCCCGCTACAAGTCGCCGGACGACCCGATCAGGACGTTCCTGCCCGAAGGGGAGATGCCAGAGACGCTGCCGCCGGTGCCCGCTCTGGCGGCATGAGGCTGCCCAACAGGCTTGCGGGATGCCAAGCCAGATTCCACGATCTCTGGGAAGCAAGCAACCGGAGGCAAGTCCATGGCCGTGAAGTGGGTCCATCCAGACAACAAGAACCGCATCTGCGAGATCAACACTCAAACCGGCGACACGCTCTACGTCCACGAGCCGTACGAGTGGGAGAACGACGAAGGCCCCGAGGGCTGGTATGCGCTTTCCGACATCGAAGGCATCTTCGTCTACGCTGAGACGGAAGACGAGATCGAGGAACTGCGCGACCGCTTCAACGCAACGGCGACCGACCTCGCGGCGGAATCAGGCAACACGCCCTGAAACAGGCTGTGATCCTCATAGCCCATGAGACTATGAGGATAAGGGCATGACCCCGTCGCTATGGGTGCATGCCTTCCCCGGCCGCCGCCGCTGCGGCGTCGCTCAAGGCGTCGATTCCTTCAATGTAGCCGAGCAACCGTTCGCGGTCCGCGCCCAACGCCTCGCCGGCCGCGAGGATGCGGGAGACGGCCTCCTCCGGGTCGGCGTCGACGTCGATGTCGTCCGGATCGGGACTCCAGATCGTCCGGTTGGCGGCGCGCAGCTCTTCCTGCCTAGCTTTCGGCAGCGAACGGAACCTGTCGCCCCACATGACGGCGTCGACGAGGGCGAATTCAGGCGGCGCGACGCGGTAGCCGCCCGCCCCCGGCTTCGACCGAGGGAACACCGCCGAAAACCAGCGAAGGCTCCGCGGCACGGCGGAAACGGTGTCGACAACCGGAAAGCTCTGGTTCTCCCGGTTCACGGCGACGGCAATTTCGGTCCGCCTGGACATCTGCGTGGTCCAGCCATGCTCATGAAGGGCGGAGGCGCCGATCACGACGACGGGGTTCCTGATGGCCTTCTCCACGGCCTCCCGCTCGTGGGCATCCGCGTTCCGGTCGCGGACGAGGTTGAAGAACACCCCCGTCTTCGGCCCGGCCGAACGAATGAACTCCTGCGAACTCCAGCGCCAGCAATATTGGGTGGCGGTCTTCCGGGAGAGGCCGAGGAAGATTTCCATGTCGCGAAGGTCGAAAACGGCCGGAAGGCTTTCCAGCATCCTGAACACGTTGCGGCGCTGGGCTGTCATGGCCTGGCCCCCGCTTCAGGAGACAGCCTTGCCACCGTCCATTCGACCTCTGCCTTCGCCTTGCGGAGGGCGGCATCGAACATGTGCCGGTCGTCGTGCATCTTCCAGACGCTCTCGTCGAACCAGCGGCGCATGTCTTCCCTGAACTCGTCCAGTCTGTCGAAGACGCCGGAAGACAAGGTTTCCTCGAGACCCGCGCGGATGTCCTCCAGCGACTTGCCGTAGATGTCGCCTGTAGTCTCGAGGGCCGCGATGCGGTCTTCGTCCGGAATTTCGCTTTCCCGCCTCATGCAGTCGGCAATGAACGAGAGGTCGTACGCGTCACGCCACTTGAAGCCGACCCTGGTGGCGATGGCCTTCACCTTGTCGGCCCAGGCGGACACCAGTTCCGGCACGGGCAACGGGGTCGAGATGCCGACGGGTCCGTTTACGGTCGGGACGATGTGGAGTGCCTTGTACGCATTCAGGACGTTAGCCTTGGTCACGTAGAACTCGACCTTGACCTTGACCTTTCCCCGCCGGGCCGGATGGGACCACCTGAAATCCCAGGCGCACACCTCCTGTCCCTTGGGACCGAACATTTCGATGGAACATCCGGGGCTGTAGGCTCCCATCTTGAGTTCCATGCGCTTGCGCGTCCGTTGCATGGCAGACTCGATCTCGCGCGCCGATTCCTCGTCGACGAGAAAATCGAGGTCCTCGGAAAACCGGGCGGAGTTGCGGGCTAGAGAAAGCGCCGTTCCGCCATGGAAGACAGCCTGCGGAGCCTGCCAGTTCGTCGTGACGAAAAGGCTCTCCAAAGCCGTCGCATGCATCATCGACGCGATGTCGACGATTTCCTTGCGGGTCAGGCTGGCGGGGGTTGAGAGGTCCATATCCATTCCATTGCCTACTTATAAGTAGATTATATCATGCAACGCAGCAAAAACAAGCGAGCATAGTTTGAACTACCTACTTGTAGATCAAATTATGCAATGATTACGGTCTTACAGTGCCGGGCCAAGGCTGTCCAAGTCTTTGTCATCCAGGACATCCGCGACCTCACGCACAGAGAGGACCGTTGCCTGGGCGGGGTCCAGGATGATGAACGAAAGGCTGCCGGGGTCTTCGTGGACGTTGCGGTAGGCGATCGAGTCGTAACCCTTTTCCATCAGCAGTCGGCAGAGCGTGGCGGTGGCGGCCTCCCCGTTGCTTCCGGCCGGCGCAGAGGCGTCGAGGATTGCTATCCGGTCCTCCGCCGACAGGATTTTCGGACGTCCGTAGTGCAGGGCGTCGGCCAGCTTCAACCATGAATGCACGGTTTGCCGCAGGTCCAGCATCGGGAGAGGCCGCCGGATGGCAAGCGAGACCTCGTAGAGCAGCGCGCGGTCGGCCCCTTCGAACACCCCGGCCCGCGCGCGGTGCAGGGCGGCTTCCTTCGTGCCGAAATGCGAGAGGGGCGCGAACACGGCGATCCGGCCGTCGAAACGCGACGCATGGAACAGTCGGTCGGGAATGGTGGTTCGCAAGGACATGGCCAAGGATACGCCAAGCCGACGCAATCCGTAAGGAAGCCCGGCCGTCCGTTACGAAACCACGTTACGTAATTGAAATCGCTGAATTATTTTAACGTGGCGTCTGGACGCTACACAGGGCTTGCGTTAAATGTCCGTCCGCTGACCAGGAGTTCCACATGCAAACTGATTTCGGCTATGAAGTCCCGAAGGAATACATCGAAAAGTTCGAGGCCCATACGTGGGTATCTCCTCCGCGCGACGTGTACGACCGGACAAGGTTTTCAGTTAAAGGTCCCCGACTTGACAGCCTGACAAAAGCCCAAGGGTATGCATTCGACGCCTTCACGGACTATGGACCTATGGGGCTCCGCGATCTTTCGAAACTGCTTACCGTAAATCCTTCGGAGGCGTGCCGTATCCTTACCGGGCTTGCCGCGGCCGGATCGTTACGGGACAGGTCGTCCTCCGCCGAAGCCCGCGCAGCCAAATGGAAGGCGGATTGCGCCACCGTTGCAGGCATCGCCAGCCAGGGCGCGGTCTCGATGAACTTTTTCACGAGGGCCTCTGAAGAGGCTGGCGTAAAGCATCCAAAGATTTGCATGCTTTACCTCATCGAAGCCGGCCTGCTGATCCGGTCGGAAGCCCGTCATGGCACCGTCTATTATCTTCCGGCCGAACCCGGCGCCGATGACATGTTGCGCGCGCGGTCCCCATTGACCGTCAAAACGGGTCCGGCGGAAGCCAGGGTTCTCGAATTCCTGTCGGAACGCCCCCTTACCGTCGCTGAAATCTGCGAGCGTCTCGACAGCAGTCGGGCCCGCGCATGGGAAATGAAGAACCGCATGCGCGAGAAGAGGCTGATGGAAAAGCTCGATTTCATGGGAGAACGGTTCCTGAGGCGTGCGGACATGGACGAAAACGAAGGTCGGTTCAGGCTCATCCAGTCAGGCAGGGTGCCCGATCCGTCCCGGCTGCGCGCCACAATTTCGAAGGCACTCGAATCCGGTCTGCCGTTGTCCCTCACCGCCGCTGCAGAGGCAACCGGATGCTCCATTCCCGCAGTGAGATACGTCATGGACCAGATGGCGGAAAGCGGAGAGGCCCGATGGGAGGCCGAGGGAGTTCTGGCGGGCCCGGAGACGACCGTCAGTCCAGATCTCGCCAGGCGGATGCCTGTCAGAAGGTTTCAGAACATGCTCGTGGCCGCACTCAAGCTGGGAAGCTTCACGTCGATCGAGATGAACCGATTCCTCAACGCGACGGTTGAGCCGACGCCCGACCGCCCCAACCGATGCTGCGACATGGAAAACCGCCACGGGTTCCTGACAGGGTTCAACGACGATGAGGTGGACGATGGCACCTGGAAGGCCAGAACCTACACGCTGACGGAAAAAGGCCGCGAGATGGCAGAAGCCGTGTGCGGGCTGCCCCATATGCAGGAGACAGTGGAAGCCATGGACCTCGAAACCGGAGCGACGGCGGGTCCGAAATGTCCCTGAGCGGCTTTTGCCGGAATATCAGGCGGGCTTGAACGTCGGCGGCGGCCGCAGGGTCAGCCCGGTGGCCTTCTCGAGCTCTTCCTTGCGGGCAGGATTCAGCTTGACGATCGCCGACACATGGCAGTCCTTGAATTCGGCGTTCATGGGGGACAGCGAACACAGGTCGCCTCCCATCTTGAGCAGCGTCACCAGGAACGATCCCAGGCGCTTCTCGTTCAGGTACAGGGACGCCTCCCTGCCGTCGCCGTAGCCGTCGATCATGTAGTAATCGCCGCTGTAGGAGGGGACCGGCAGCTGGACGACCTTGAATTCCTCGTTCATACGCCCGAGGGCGGTGCGGATGGACTTCGTGATCCGGTCGCGCCGTTCGTAAAGCCGCTCGGCCTCTTCGTATCCCATACGGTCGATGGCCTCATCGTCGAAGGCTTCGGGGTCGACGGCCTTGCCCAGTTCCTCAAGAAAATCCATGTCTTTCCTCCCTTAGAACCCGCCGCCGGTCGAAAACCCGCCGCCGCCGAAACCGCCCCCGGACGAGAAGCTACCGCCTCCGAACCCGCCGCCATAGTCGCTGGACGAGGAATGGCTGGAGCCGTATCCGCTGCCATAGCTTGAATGGGACGACTCGTGCCGATGAGACGACTGCATCATGCTCCATAGGGCCGCCGAGGTAATGACGCCCTGGGAAAGGTCGTCCGCCGCACTCGACGGCACGCTGCCGAAACGGTGGCTGCTGCCGGTCCAGCCGCGGGAGCGAAGCTTGTTCTCGACCTCCTTGATGGCCGCGATGCGCTTCTCGAACTCCATCAGGCCAGGCTTCAGGCCGGCGATTTGCGAGGCGAGCGAGGACTTCTCCCGGCCCAGGGCCTCGAGCTTCTCCACGATGGCGTCGTCTTCCTTCGTGGCTGTCCTGGCCGCCGCGGCTGCGATATCCCGGATTCCCTTGCGCGACAGCATCTCCGCGAAGGACGAAGTGATCCGCTTCATGTCCTCGTCGGTGGCCAGCGCCGCCTCGGAAAGGAGCCGTGAGGCGTCGTGGATGGACTCGCGTTCCGCCGCGATGTCGGCCTCGATCTTGGAGAGCGCCTCGGCGGAGGCTTCGGCCGCCTTCCGGAAGGGCTTGAGAGCCAGCGTCTCGCGGTCGACGATCGTCTTCAGCTCCGCAGCCTTGCGGCTCCGGTCGGCCTCCGCCTTGTCGGAGCGATCCTGGATCCATGCCGGGATGTCCTGCAGGCGCTGATAGTCGGCCGACTTCTTCCGGTAGGAGATGAGATTGGCCAGCCAGCTGTCCAGATGGGCGGCGACGCCCCATCCCGCATATTTCGGGGTGCCGAAGCCGCGCCGCGAAAGGTAGCGGAAGAACTCGTCGCTTTCGTAGGCTCCGCCTTTCTCGTCACGTTCAAGGACGGCTCGCTTGCCCTTTTCCAGCAGGCTGCCCACGATCTCGTCCAGCCGCGCGAGATCGACCCGAAGCTCCCTGACGACGGGGTCGGCGTCCAGCTTGGCCTTGACCGCGTCCTGTTGTTCCCCGAGGGCCTTGGCGTCCTTGTCAGCCTGCGCGGCGGCCGTTTCGCGACGCTCCGACAGGGATGCGATCCTGTCCTGCGAAGCCTTGATGCCTGACTTGGCCGCCTCGATTTTTCCGGATCGCTTGTCGAGCATGGACTCGACCTGTCCGGGGAGGCTCACGGCCTCGCCGATCTGGATGGCCGCGAAGGCCGACCACAGGCGTCCCTCCTCGGCCATGACCTGCCCGACGTCGCGCTCGAGGCCGTGAATCCTGTCGGCTACATCACGAAGCGAGGATTCGACCTCTTCCCTTTTTCTCGCGAGGCTGCGCGCGATTTCCGATCCTGTCGTCATGTGCGTACCCTCACCAATCCGTAATCATCTGGCCGTCCATCGCCGGGATGGACCATTTGAAGCCGAGGCTGCCGGCGGGCTTCTCACCCGCTTCGCGGTCGTCGACCAAACCGTCGCTCTGCTTGTCCCGCGCCACACGGTCGTATTCCGACTGGGGCACATGGATGGCGAAGCTTTTGACTGTCGCCGTTCGCCCGTTCTCGACGCTCTTGATGTCCATCGGAACCGTGCGGCCCGCCGGATCGACGGCCTCGACCACGAGGTAATAGATTTTGGTGCGGCCGCCGTCGTTCGTGCGCCAGACGCCGGAGCGCGAACCTGGCCGGTCCACGATGCGAAGCTCCAGCGGAGTCATGATGCGCTTGACCAGGTCGTCGAGGCCGGCCTTGGCCCGCAGGTAGGCGGTTTCGTTCCCGGCCTTCGCCGCGGCTTCCATGCGCTCGCCGAACGGAACCAGCGCGGCGGCGGCCTGCGCGTCCATCGGATGGGCCTTCGCTTCCTGCATGTCGGACGGCAGCCGCTCGAGCAGCTGCACGGCGGCAAGGCGCTTGAGCGCGTCCTTCGTGATGCCGTCAAGGGTGGCGATCGCCTTGTTCGCTCCAGCCTCGTCGCGGGCGGCCACCGCCTTGTCGCCAGAGGCCCTGGCGACGTCCGCCGCCGTTGCCGCGTCCCTGTCGTCGATCTTCTCGGCCGAGGCATGGGCCTTCAGGTACGCCTCTTCGAGGGCCGAGGGCAGCGTGGCGGAGAACAGCAGTTCACGCGCGGCCGCGGCACGCTCTCGCGGAAGCTCCACGAAGTGATAGCGTGCCATCGGATAGGTGCCCACGGCCGCGGCAACGACTGCTGCCGCCACTCCGGCGCGCAGGCCGTAGCTCACGCGGCGCACGTAGACGGTGGCGAGAAGCCGGGCGAGGCCGGGCTTCAACGGTTCGTGGACGAACCGGTTCTTGTCCATGTCGCTGACGGCCGTCTCCAGGATTTCGTCGGAGACTGAGATGCCCTGCCCGGCATAGTATTCGCGCAGGCGCGCCTTGAGCGCCTCCCGGCGGTCGCCTGAAGCGAGTTCGCTCTCCAGCACCGAGGCTTCGTGCCTGAGCGTGTCGACGGCGTCCATCGCCAGCATCAGGTCGTCGAACCTTGGCTTGTCGCCCCCGCCCTGCACCTCGTCTACGGCATCTACGGCAATCGTCATTGAATTCCGCCTTCCTCGAATTCCTCAAGCGCTGGACGGACGTCCGTCTCGACGCACTCGACCTTCACGTCTTCACGCGAGACCGTCTTTCCGTCGAGCGTCCAGACCTTGTCGGCGTTACGCTCGAATCCTTCATCGAATTCCTTCACCTTCTCGGCGGCGCGGACATGGCATTCGTCCATGTCGTAAGGCAGCGGACCGACCGACACCGCAACCTTGCCCATAATGTAGACCACCAGCCAGAGCTTCATGCCGAAACCCCGCCACGGCCGGCCCAGGCGGCTTCCGCCGCTTCCTCGGCCATCATCGCAGCCTCGTGCTCGTCGTCCATCCGGTCGAGCGAACGCAGACAGTCCGAAAGGCATTCCGCCGCGAGGGCGGGAGTGATCTCCATATTGGCGCTGAGGCCTCGGCCGGCATGCTTGTACCAGCTGATCCGCAAATCCTTCCACGCGAAGTTGTAGGGCTGTTCCTCTTCGCCCCACGAATAGGCGATCGCCTCGAAGGTCTCGTTCTTGTAGGTCTCTCCGGTATTGGAGAACGGGCTCGGGTATTCGGCCTGGTTGATGTTCCACATGACGTTGCGCAGCCGGTCACGGATGAAGGCGAGGACCGCCTCCATGATCTCCGGAACGGCGTATTCCTGGCTCGGCTGGCCGAACAGGAACTGTCCGATTTCCGGCTCGTAGGGCTTGGCTTTCGCCTGTTCGGTGTCCTGCATGGCCTGGCTCCTCATGCCGCCGGGGTCATCGCGGTCAGGCGGGCGATGCGCTTCTTGCCCTCCTCGACATGGTCGCGGATTTCCTTGGCGTTCTTCGTGGAAAGCTCTCGCATCTCGGCGATCGTCTTGATGCTGTTCTCCTGGAAGGTGACGACCGAATCCACCAGCTTGCGGACCGCGTCGGCGCGGATGCCCGGACCGTATCCCTTGCGGATGGCGGCCTCGGTGGCGACGGACCCGATGTCGGCGATGGATTCGAGGCTCTTGGAAATGCCCTCCTGCATGGCGTCGAGCGTGCGGGTCGCCTCGTTGAGGCCGAGAACGCCGGTGTAGGTCGCCTTGAGCGCCGACAGGACGGAGCTGTTCGTGGCGAAGAAGGTGACGGCCTGCTTCCAGATGCGGTCCTTGGCCATATGGGACTGCGCCAGCTTCGCCATCGTCACTTCGGTGACGCTGTAGGAGACCGTCAGGTTCTCGGCGAGGTCCTTGGCGATCTGGTAGCGGTCGTCGACGTCCTTGACGGCGCGCGCCGCCTCGTCGCGGGCAAGCTCGAGCCGGGCCTTGTCCGCCTGCGAGACCCCGTCGCCGGCTGCCTCGACGGCGGCCGTGGCGGCGGTGAGCTTTTCCTTGGCGTCGTCGAGGTCCTTCGAGATCGCGTCCTTGATCTCGTGGGCAAGGATTTCGGCCTCCTTGATGGAGGAGCGATAGTCGGCATAGGCCTCAAGGATGGCGCGCTCGCGCTCGACCTGGACCTGCACGTCGTCGACGACGGCGTTGTAGGTCTTCTTGATGGCGTCGAAGCGGTCGGAAATATCACCGCGGGTGACCTTCATGACGATGTTGGAAACGCGGTCGCCGATACCGATGGCGGGCTTCTCCGCCTGGGTGACGAGGCGCTTGGCATCGTCGCGGATGGAATCGAAGCCGGCCGTGATCTCCTCGAAGCGGGTGCCGACGTTCATCTGCGAAATCTGGTCTGCGACGATCCCGTCGAACACCTCCTGCTGAGAAAGCGTCCGTGCGATGACGATCGCCCGGTTCTCGTCGACGTCGGCGATGCGCGCGATCAGCGAGGTGATCGGCTTGGCGCTCGGTTCCTGCCCGCCGAGGCCGAGGGCCTTGAGGGAATCGATAGCCTTCTGGAGGTAGCGGGGCGCCGTAGCGACGATCTGGTTCATCCGTTGTCCTTTCCGTTCGTTTGGTTGAAGCCCGGAGGCAACAACGATCCCATGCAGTGGAATGTCCGCAGGCCGCCCGACGGCCAGTCCGTCCGGAACGCGGCCTTCGAAATTTCCACGGTCTGCGAACCTGCGGCCTCGCATTCGGCGAGGGTCGCGTAGCGCTGCCTGTCGAGGGCCAGATGCTGGCCCGGTTCCCCGGTGAAAAGGAAGAAGCTCAGGAACAGCCCGTTCATTCCTGCCCCTCCGTGATGGACAGGGCGATCATGTAGCCTTCCAGCACCAGCTGATCGAGTTCCGCGTCAGAAGCCTCGTCGGCGATGACGGTGAGCCAGTCCATGTAAATCCAGTAAGCGCACCAGTCGCGCGGAAGCCCCGACACCGCATGCATGAATTCCAGCTGCTTTGCGACGTCGAACTTAGACCGACCGGCATCGTAGCGCTCGTAGAGGTGATAGTGGGCGGTCCGGTCGCGCAAGACCTGTCCATGCGGGATGACGCCGTGCGTGACGCAGTTCATGGCGAGGTAGCGCTGAAGCGCGTTGTCGAGCGCGGGAACGGCCTGCTCGGGCGGCGCGACCAGCCCATCCATCGGGATGTGGTCCAATCGCTTCCTGAGAATCCGTCCGTTCATAGAGCTAGCCTCTCAATCCTTGGAGGGGTTCTAACGAATCCTTGTGATGCTTGTCAACATTATTTGCGAATCCTTTCCTCTTTATACGGATTCGCCAGTTCGCTCGCTCTGAAGCCTTAGATGGGGATGCCGGAACAGGATTTCCAGATTATGGGCATTGACGGGCGTCTAGGATCCATTTGCTTCAGGACATGGCCGTCGGGCGCCAGCACTCCCCAGCTTCAGCGAGCGGTGAAGCCCGACCCTTCCAGACGGAAGGAAACTTTCGTGCCTGCCTTTCTTTGACGGCGGATCACGGACAACGGGGAACTCCGAACGGGAAACCGGATTCGCCTCAACAGAGGAAGGATAGACACGGATGTGGAACGAGATCACCGCCGAAATCGACTCCGGCGGCGCCAACGGCCTCGGGTGGTACACCGAGCTTGCGGCATCCAAGGCAGATGCGTCGCCGAAGCCCTGATCCAAGGGTACAGCATGCCGGAACGGAGACGAACCGTTCCGGCAGGGACCGCTGTAACCCCTACATCTTGACGATGGGGGAATCCGACCGGCCTTCTTGGGCGGCGAGGGTCTCGTCGTTCCTCTTCTCCTGCTTCACATCCCGTGTGAAAACGTCGCCCCATTCAGCGGTGAACGCCTCACGATCCTCTTCGTTCTCGATCCAGACGCCGATGTCGACGCTGTGCCCATGGTTCACGCTCTCCTCGCGCCAATGCCAGCGCCCTGTGGAATGCTCGGAGAGCCAAGCGTGGATACGGTCGTTGGCCTCGTTCGAGTAGATGGCATTGTCCGCGTTGGTCCTGCTGAACGACGGCCTTATCCACGCGGAAGGCCATTCGATGTTGCAATTGAGGTCCGACAGCTCGATCTCACCCCGGCCGTGGACGGGTTCCGCATGCCGCGGAAACGCGTCCCAAGCCAGATAGGCGACCTCGCGAGCCTTAGGGTCTTCGTTCTGATAATCGTAGATGCGCGGCATGACGGCCTCCCCTGTCCCTAGAGCGATAAGCCATAGGCATGGGATCGACAAGACAAGGTCGGCCGGCCGGAACCCGGCGCCAGCGCCTCACTCCCGCCAGGCGCTGGCCATCGGATACTGCCAGTCCCTTCCGGTGAGCGACCTGACGTGGATTTTCGGGCCGGGGCACGACTGGAACCGCTTGTACTCCATGATCCGCAGGCGCTTGCGGACCTGCTCGACCAGCTCAAGCGGCTCGCGGGTCAGCTTGGCGACCTCCTCGTTGGTAAGGCCGTCGTCGTTCTCGATCATCGCGTGAAGGATCTTGTCCAGCACCGGGTAGTCCGGAAGGCTGTCGCTGTCGAGCTGCCCCTCGGCGAGTTCCGCGGACGGCGGGCGGTCGATGATGGCGCGCAGGGCCGCCGGGCCGTCATGCTCCCTGACCTTCCGCAGCCTTGCAGGCTTGCGGCCCGTCGAGCGCTCGAAGAAGCCACCGAAGTCGTCCCTGTTCCCGAGCGCGTAGGCCAGCCGCATTTCCAGAAGTTCGAAGACCTCCGTCTTGTACAGGTCCTTGAGCGGGTTGTAGCCTCCGCGCATGTCTCCGTAGAGCGTCGCATAGCCCATGGCGGCCTCGCTCTTGTTCCCGGTCGACAGGATCATCGCCCCGAACTTGTTCGAGTGCCAGGAGAGCAGGTCTCCCCTGATCTGCGCCTGGAGGTTTTCCTCGGCCACGTTCGGAACCGTGTCGCCGTAGGCGGCCGCGAGAGCGGTCCTGTAGGCGTCGAACAGCGGCTGGACGGCGACGAAGCGCGAATCCGCCCCCAGCCCCGTGGCGAGGTCCATGGCGAGCTCGTTGGACGCCCCGCTGGTGTAGTTGGTCGGCATCATGATGGAATGGACGTTCTCCGCGCCGAGCACGTCCGCTGCCATCAGCGCGACGAGAGCGGAGTCCGCGCCGCCGGAAAGCCCGAGGACCGCCTTGCCGAAGCCGGTCTTGGCCATGTAGTCGCGCAGGCCGACGCAGACGGCGACGTAGCGTTCGATATCCGAGGCTACCTTTTCGGCTTCCGGCTGCCTGGGCAGAACCCATTCGCCGCGGCGCTTTTCGTACGTGACGACCTCGACCGACTCCGCCCAGGCGACGGACTCGTGAACGGTCCCGTCCCAGTCCATCGCGATCGAGCGGCCGTTCCAGACCGCCTCGTCGTTGCCGCCGACCCGGTTCGCGAACACCACGGGAACCTTCTGGTGGCCCGCGGAGACGACGATGCGCATCAGGGTGCGGTCACGGTCCCTCCAGCCGTCGCAGGCGTAGGGAGCCGCGTCGGCTACGATCATGATATCAGGATCAATGTCCTGGAGCGCCGGAATGGTCCCGTGCTGGAATACGTCGTCCATGAAGAACAGTCCGACGTTCACCTCGTCGCCGTCGCCGACAGGCAGCCGAAGCCCTTCGCTCGGCCATTCGCCGGCTTCGAACCAGCGGGACTGGTCTCCGCCGTCCTTGGAACGGGTGGCGACCTTCTCCGAACAGTAGGTAGAT
>Ga0222420_100678_pt1 | contig 12950 bp, 13 predicted proteins | sample 3A2ome_FD_182470 | JGI IMG/M metagenome (GOLD analysis project Ga0222420, IMG submission 182470) | Enriched microbial communities from leaf-cutter ant dump, University of Wisconsin, Madison, United States - 3A200A (version 2) | ecosystem: Environmental > Terrestrial > Nest > Insects nest > Nest...
GCGGTCAGGCAATAGAAGCAGTGGTTGATCGACGAGACCACGACCGCGATCAGCTCGCGTTCCAGCTTGCTCAGCCCCGACTTGCCCAGCATCAGCTCGTTGTACATGGTCATGAAGCCGCGCAGCTTCTCCTGGTCGAAGGAGTAGGCGAGCAGCACGTTGGGCACCATGCCGAGCTTTTCGTCACACTTGGCGAAGTACTTCTGGATGTCGGCGTCGAGTGCCGCGCGATCGGGCAGAGGCAGATCCAGGGCATGGATATGCTTGGGCTGGCTCATCGTTCGTTTTCCTTCCCCTGATGACGGCGTCAGCCGCCCACCTGACCGCGATGGCGCATCAGGTGGTCGGCCAGCACGCAGGCCATCATCGCCTCGCCCACCGGCACCGCGCGGATGCCGACGCAGGGGTCGTGACGGCCCTTGGTGATGATTTCGGTTTCGTGCCCCGCCGTGTCGACGGTCTGCCGCGGCTGCAGGATCGACGAGGTCGGCTTGACCGCAAAACGCACGACGATGTCCTGGCCGGACGAGATGCCGCCCAAGATACCGCCGGCATGGTTCGACATGAAGCGCGGGCCATCGCCGTTGCCCGACCGCATCTCGTCGGCGTTTTCCTCGCCGGTCAGGGCGGCGGCGGCAAAACCCTCGCCGATCTCGACGCCCTTGACCGCGTTGATCGACATCATCGCCGCGGCGAGATCGGTATCGAGCTTGCCGTAGATCGGCGCGCCCAGGCCCGCGGGAATGCCCGAGGCCACCACCTCGACGACAGCGCCGACCGAGGATCCGGCCTTGCGGATGCCATCCAGATAGGTTTCCCATTCGGCCGCCGCGACCGGGTCGGGGCACCAGAAGGGGTTGTTCTCGATCTCGTTCCAGTCGAAGCGCGACCGGTCGATCTTGTGCGGCCCGACCTGGACCAGCGCGCCCCGGATCTGGACCTGCGGCCCCAGGGCCTGGGCCAGCACGACGCGGGCTATCGCGCCTGCAGCCACCCGGCAGGCGGTTTCCCGTGCCGACGACCGGCCGCCGCCGCGATAGTCGCGGATGCCGTATTTCGCCCAGTAGGTATAGTCGGCGTGACCGGGTCGGAACTTGACGGCGATGTCGCCGTAGTCCTTGGACCGCTGGTCGACATTGTCGATATGCAGCGCCACCGGCGTGCCGGTGGTCTGGCCCTCGAAGATGCCGGAGAGGATCCTGACCTGGTCAGGCTCGCGGCGCTGGGTGGTGAAGCGCGACTGGCCCGGCCGCCGGCGGTCCAGCCAATGCTGGATGCCGGCTTCGTCCAGGGGCAGGCGGGGGGGCACGCCATCGACGACGCAGCCGATGGCGGGACCATGGCTTTCGCCCCAGGTGGTGACGCGGAACAGCGTACCGAAGCTGTTCGCGCTCATGCCTTGGGCTTCAGCCCCTGCAGGAGTTCGGCGACCTGCTGCGAGGCGTCGACCGCCAGCATGCCGACCGCGTGATAACCCGAATCCACATGGTGGATTTCGCCGGTGACGCCGGCGCCCAGGTCGGACAACAGATACAGGCCGGCGCCGCCGACATTCTCGATCGTCACGTTGCGGCGCAGGGGCGAGTTCAGCTCGTTCCACTTCAGGATATAGCGGAAATCGCCGATGCCGGACGCCGCCAGCGTCTTGATCGGACCGGCCGAGATCGCGTTGACGCGGATGTTCTTGGGCCCCAGGTCGACCGCCATGTAGCGGACCGACGCTTCCAGCGCCGCCTTGGCCACGCCCATCACGTTGTAGTGGGGCATCACGCGCTCGGCGCCGAGATAGGTCAGCGTGACCATCGAACCGCCGTCGGTCATCAGCTTCTCGGCGCGCTGGGCGACAGCGGTGAACGAGAAGCACGAGATGTTCATCGACAGGGCGAAGTTGTCGTAGGTCGTGTCGACGTAACGGCCCTTGAGCTGGTCCTTGTCGGAATAGGCGATGGCATGCACGACGAAGTCGAGCTTGCCCCATTCCTTGCCCAGCGTCTCGAACACGCGGTCGATCGAGGCGGCGTCGGTCACGTCGCAGTCGAGCGTCAGCTTGGCGCCGATTTCATTGGCCAGCGGGATCACCCGCTTGGCCAGCGCGTCGCCCTGGTAGGTGAATGCCAGCTCGGCCCCCTGCGCGGCGCAGGCCTTGGCGATACCCCAGGCCAGCGACCGATCATTGGCGACACCCATGATCAGACCACGCTTGCCGGCCATCAACGATTGGGGATTGGACATGAAAACCTCGGGAGGAATACAGGCGAAAACGTCCGGGGCATCCTACACGAAAGCCCAAATGGGGCAAACTTCCGGGCCAGAACGTTTATTCTGCCGCTCGCACGGACCTTCCGCCTGCAAAAAATCCAGGTTTGCTGCGGGTAATCCCCTCGCGACTCGCGGGCCGGAATCAGGCCGGCTGCCGGGCGGCCGGTAGCGAATCGCGCTCGATCAGGGCGGCGGCGGCGCGGGCGGCGACGGCGGCATAGCTGGCGTCGCGATGGATCAGGATCTCGGTGATCGCGCCGTCCAGCAGAATCATCACCTGGCGCGCCACCTCGGCCGGGCGGTTGACCGTGCCGGCCAGCAGTTCGGCGATCCAGGCCTCGAACGCCTGCTTGTGGCGAGACGCCGCGGCCAGGGCGGGGTGGCCGGGCGATCCCGCCAGCTCGGCGGCGACCCGGGCGAAACTGCAGCCCTTCCATTTCGGGTCGGCCGCCACCCGGCCGAGATTTGCAAAGATCCGGCCGATCTGGTCGGGTGCCCCGGCCACGTTGGCGACCAGCGTCTGGTATCGGCCCAGCGCCGGGCGCTCCTTGCCCTCGACATAGGCGGTGACCAGGTCGTCCTTGGACGGGAAATGCTGATACAGCGTGCGTTTGGTGACCCCGGCCTGGGCGGCGATCCGGTCGACGCCGGTGGCCCTGATGCCTTCGCCGTAGAACAAATCCTCGGCGGCGGTCAGGATACGAAGGCGGGTGGCCGTGGCATCGCGGGGCATGGCTTAAGTATACCGACTAGTATGTATACTTCAAGCCGGGGCCGGTGCATCGTGCCGCCCGAAGGTTTCTTGGAGGAAACGATGTCCCAGTCCGCGTCCAGGCCCGCCCCGTTGGGCCGTAACGCCCTGATTCTGCTGATTTCCGCTGGAATCATCCTGTCGATCTGCATGGGCCTGCGGCAAAGCCTGGGGCTGTTCCTGAAGCCGATGAACGTCGATATCGGCGTTTCCGCCTCGGCCTTCGGGTTTGCCATGGCGCTGCAGAACATCGTCTGGGGCATCAGCCAGCCTTTCGTCGGCGTGCTGGCCGACCGGTACGGCGCCAAGCCGGTGGTCTTCGTCAGTGCCGGCATCTATGTGGTCGGTCTGGTCGTCATGGCGGTCGGCGGCACGCTGGGCCTGAACGTGGGCGGCGGCGTGCTGATCGGGCTGGGGGTCGCGGGCAGCGGTTTCGGCGTGCTGCTGGGCGCGGTCGCCCAGGCGGTGCCGCCGGCCCGGCGCAGCCAGACCATCGGGATGGTGTCCGGTGTCGGGTCGCTGGCGACGCTGGTGCTGGCCCCGCTGGGCCAGGCGCTGATCGATCTGTACGGCTGGCAGAACGCGCTGCTGGTCTTTGCCGGAATCGCCGCGCTGATGGCGCTGTTTGCCGCCGGCATGGGCCGGCATTCGCCCAAGGCCGCGGCGGCGGCCGGCGCCGATGCCGTGCGCCCGGTGGCCGAGGTGCTGGCCGCCGCCGGCCGCCATCGCGGTTTCGTCGCCATGGCGATCGCTTTCTTCGCCTGCGGTTTCCAGCTGATCTTCATCGTCGTCCACCTGCCGACCTATCTGGCGCTGTGCGGCATCCCGCCGGCGGCCAGCGCCACGGCGCTGGGCCTGATCGGGCTGGGCAATGCCGCCGGGTCCTACGTGATCGGCCTGCTGGGCGCGCGGTTCAGCCAGAAGAAGCTGCTGGCGCTGATCTATCTGCTGCGCACCGTCACCATCGGCATCTACCTGGCGCTGCCGGTGTCGATCCCGTCGACGCTGATATTCGCCGCGACCATGGGGTTCCTGTGGCTCAGCGTCACGCCGCTGGTGTCGGGGCTGATCGGCCGGCTGTTCGGCCTGGGCAATTTCAACCTGCTCTACGGCGTGATGTTCTTCAGCCACCAGGTCGGTTCGTTCCTGGGCGCCTGGGCCGGGGGCCTGGTCTACGACCTGACCGGCGTCTACGACATCGCCTGGGCGTCGATGATCGTCATCGGCCTGTCGGCCTTCGCCCTGCAATGGTTCATGGACGACCGCAGCGAAGCCGAGAAGACCGCCCTCGATCTCAGCCCGGTGCCCGCGCGGTAAGCCCCGCCTCAAACTCCATGTTTACAGCGTACGCGGTTGTGCGTACGCTGTAAACATGACGCGCGATAAGATCTTCCAGGCGGCAAGCGACATCCTGGCCCGCGACGGTCTGCAGGGCCTGTCCATGCGCAGGATCGCGGCGCAGGCGGGGCTGTCGCCGATGGCGCTGTACCGCCATTTCGCCGACAAGGACGCCTTGATCAATGCGCTGATGGACCATGGCTTCGCGGCCTGGGATACCCGCGTCCGCACTATCGCGGCGGCCGATCCCCTGGCATGGCTGGACCGGCTGCTGGATGCCTTCCTGGCCTTCGCCCTGGAAGAACCCCATCTGTTCGACGCGGCCTTCTTCCTGCCGGCCAGCCGGGCGCGCCAGTTTCCCGACGACTTCGCCGCCCAGCGTTCGCCGTCCATCACCCTGATCGTGGCGCGGATCGCCCAGGCCAAGGCCGATGGCCTGATGGGCGGCGGGACGGCCCAGGACATCGCGCTGACCCTGTGGGCCCTGGGCCAGGGCCTGGTGTCGCTTTACCGGGCGCAGCGTTTCGCCGACGAGGCGCAATTCAGGATCCTGTACCACCGCACCCTGCGCCAGTACCTGGCGACGCTCGTCACCCCTGCAAACAGCGCACAATCATGAACAAGCTTGCGGGCCTGCTGGCCCTCGCCGCGATTCTCGCAGGCCCGGCCGCAGCGGCCAGCGCCCCGGACGTCGCCATCGTCGGGGCGCGCATCTATCCCGCACCCGATGCCCAGCCTATCGAGGATGGCACGGTCGTGATCCGGGACGGCCGGATCGCCGGCGTCGGCCCGCGGGCGGAAATCAGCCCGCCCGACGGCGCCCGTATCATCGAGGCCCGCGGCCAGGTCCTGACCGCCGGTTTCTGGAACAGCCATGTCCATCTGCTGTCGCCGGCACAGCTCGGCGCCGCGACGGCGCCGGCCGAGGTGCTGCAGGCCGAGCTGACCGCGATGTTCACGCGCTGGGGCTTCACCGCCGTCTTCGACATCGCCTCGTCCACGGCCGCGACGCTGGCGCTGCGCCGGCGCGTCGAGGCGGGCGAGGTCGAGGGCCCGGCCATCCTGACGGTGGGCGACCCGTTCTATCCCCAGGACGGCACGCCGATCTACGTGCGGGCCTTCTACCAGGCGAACGGCCTGGCCAGCGCCGAGGTGGCGACGCCCGACGAGGCGGCGGCACGCGCGGCCCGGCAACTCGACCAGGGCACCGACGGCGTGAAACTGTTCACCGGGGCGGTCGTGGGCGGCAAGACGGGGGTCCTGCCCATGCGGGTCGATATCGCCAAGGCCATCGTCGACGAGGCGCATCGGCGGGGCAAGGTCGCCTTCACCCATCCGGCCAACCTGGCCGGGCTGAACGTCGCCATCGACGCCGGCGTCGACGTACTGGCGCACACGACGGCGATGGATGGCGGCGGGGTGCCCGGCGGGTGGACGCCCGAACTGATCGCCCGGATGCGGGCCAACAACATGGCCCTGATCCCGACCATGAGCCTGCTGGAGGTGGAATCCCGGAGGTCGAAGGGCACCCCCGAGGCGCTGGCCCGGGGGATGGCCATGATCACCGACGAGGTCCGGCTGTATGCGGCGGCCGGCGGCCAGATCCTGTTCGGCACCGATGTCGGCTATACCGACCTGTTCGACACGACCCGGGAATACGAATTGATGGCCAGGGCGCTGGACTGGCGCCAGATACTGGCGTCGTTGACCACCGCGCCCGCTGCCAGGTTCGGTTTCGCCCGGCACAAGGGGCGCATCGCCAAGGGCATGGATGCCGATCTGGTCCTGCTGTCGGCCGATCCGGCGCAGGACCCGGCCGCCTTTGCCAAGGTCCGCGCCACGATCCGGGGCGGCCGGGTGATCTGGGACGCAGCCGCCGTCAGCCCAGCGCCTGCTCGATAGCCCGGGTCACCTTGTCGGAATCGGGGTCGGTGACGGTCGAGAACCAGTCGATCAGCCGGCCGTCGCGGGCGATCAGCAGCTTGTGGAAATTCCAGCGCGGCACGCCCAGCGGCCCGGTCTGGGCCGCGGCCCATTTATACAGCGGCATGGCATTGTCGCCCGACACCACCTGCTTGGAGGTCATCGGGAAATCGATGCCGAAGGTGGCGTCGCAGAATTCCTTGATCTTCTCGTCCGAGCCCGGCTCCTGCCCGCCGAAATCGTTCGACGGCACGCCCAACACCACCAGACCACGGTCGCGATAGGTCTGCCACAGCTTTTCCAGCCCGGCATATTGCTTGGTGAACCCGCAGAACGAGGCGGTATTGACCACCAGCACGACCTTGCCGTTCAGGATGGCGGGGTCGAGGGGGCCGCCCTCGATCGCCTCGAGCTTCTCGTCCGCCCAGTTCACTTTCTTCTGCTCCTGCCCTTGGGCCGGGCCCAGGCCCACCAGGGTCAGGGCCGCGGTCGCCAGGATCCAGAACCGTCGCGTCAGCATGTCCAAGCCTCCATACTGCTCCGTACCGATCTTACGCCTGACGCACCGCGCCAAGGAAGCGTTCGATATCGCCGCGCAGGCGCAAGGCAAGGTTTTCCAGCGCGCCGGCGGCATTCTGCACTGCCGCGGCGCCCTCGCCGGTCTCGGTCGCGGCCTGCGACACCGCGGTGATCTGGGCCGATACCGCCCGGGTGCCGTCGGCAGCGCGCGAGACATTGCGGGCGATTTCCCCGGTTGCCGCGCCCTGCTGGTCGACCGCCGCGGCGATCGAGGTGGTGATCGTGTTGATTTCCGCGATCACCCCGCCGATCTGGCGCACCGCATCGGCCGACTGGGCGGTGGCTGCCTGCATCTCGCCGATCTGCCCCGAGATTTCCTGGGTCGCCTTGGCGGTCTGGTCGGCCAGGTTCTTGACCTCGGAGGCAACCACGGCAAAACCCTTGCCGGCCTCGCCGGCGCGCGCGGCCTCGATCGTCGCGTTCAGCGCAAGCAGGTTGGTCTGGCCGGCGATGGCGGTGATCAGCCCGACCACGTCGCCGATGCGCTGCGACGCGGTCAGCAGGGTGCGGATCATGCCGTCGGTCCGCTCGGCATCGGCCTGGGCCGTTGCCGCGACCTGCGACGACTGGCCGACCTGCCGGCCGATCTCGTTGATCGAGGCCGACAACTCCTCGGCCGCCGCGGCCACGGTCTGCACGTTGCCGGTGGCCTCGGCCGCGGTGGCCGCGACCGTGCCGGCGCGCTGGCCGGTGGCGGTCGCGGTGGCGACCATGCTGCCGGCGGTGCGGCGCAGCGCCTCGACCGAGGCGGTGACCTCGGACAGGGCGGCGGCGACCTCGCGGTCGAAACCCGCGATCAACGCGCCGATGCGTTCGGCGCGGGCCTCGCGTTCGGCTGCCTCGCGGCGTTCGCGCTCGATGGTTTCGGCGGCGATGCGGCGATCGCGTTCGGCTTCGGCCGCGGCGGCGGCTTCCTCGGCCCGACGGCGCTGTTCGGCGGCGTCGCGGGCCTGTGCGTCGGCCTCCAGCTGGCGCTGGCGCTCCTGTTCGTCGCGGGCTGCCGCCTGCTGGCGCGCCGTCTCGGCTTCCTCGGCCAGGCGGGTGCGTTCCAGCGCGTTCTCGCGGAACACCGCCAGCGACCGGGCCATGGCGCCGACCTCGTCGCGCCTGGTGGTGGCGGGAATCCGGATGTCGGTCTGGCCCGCCGACAACTGGTCCATCGCGGCGCTCAACCCCACCAGCGGCCGGGTGATCGAGCGGCTGACCGCCAGCGCCAGCCCCAGGGTCAGCGCCAGCACGGCGATGCCGACCCCGATGCCGATATTGCGGGCGCGGGCCAGCTGGGCCACGAACGGCGTCCGGTCCAGGGCCAGGACGAAGACCCCGAATACCTGGCCCTGATAGTCGCGGGCCGGCGCGGCCATGAAGGCGAAGGGGCGGTCGCCCAATTCGCCGTCCGCCGTGACGGTGTCGGCGAAGCCGCGGTCGAGCAGCCCGGCGGGCAGGGGGGCGTCGTTGGGCAGGGTCGAGGCGAAGCGGACCGGGGCCTTGCCGGTCTCGCGCACGAACAGCGCCGCGTCGACCCCGGTCGATTTCTTGAAGCCGTCGAAGAACGACTGGTCCAGGGCCAGGCCGAATTCCAGCGAACCGACCGCCTTGCCGTCAAGCCGGACCGGCACGACGCCGCGAATGCCCAATCCCTCGACGCCGCTTTCCAGGCCATGGATCGGTTTGCCCGTCCTGTTGACCTCGACCACCGTGGCGCGGAAACCAGACAGGTCGTCGCCGAAGCGGTCGGGGCGGTGGACGCGCAGGAACGAGGTGGCCGGGGCGGTGTGGAACTGGAACTGGCGCACCCCCTGGTCGCGCAGCGCGGCGAAACCCGGCACCAGCATGCGGCTGAGCGCGTCGCGGTCGCCGGCGGCAAAGGCGCGGGCGATGTCGCGGTTCTCGGCGGTGGCCGCGGCCAGGCTCAGTGCCCGGCGCGCCTCGCCGGCCAGGGCGGTTTCAAGCCCGGTCCTGACGGTGGTCAGTTCGTGTTCGACCGCCTGGTCGACCAGGGCGCGCGACAGGATCACGCTGGTCGACACGGTGGCAATGACGGCGAGCGTGATGCCCGCCGCGCTGATCAGCAGAATCTTGGCGGTGATACCCAGACGCGCAAGCAACCCCATCGACACTCTCCCCTTTTGTTGCAGAGGAGAAGACAGCGAACTACAGCCGCGGTCGTGTCATATTTTGTAACGAAGGTTGGAAACCCAACGAAGTCGCGGTGATAGCGTGCCGGCCATCACTGCGACCATCGCTTCGGTGGTATTTCAGTAGGGCTTCGCCAGCCGCTATTCGACCTGCATGTTGGCGCGGACGTCCTCGTCCCCGCCGCTCCAGCCCTCGACGAACTTTTCCAGGGCGGCGTCGGGCGGGGTCGGCAGCATGACCTTCAGCCGGACATACTGGTCGCCGCGCTCGACCGCCTCGCCGCGCTTGGTCACGCCGCGGCCCTTCAGCCGCAGGGTGGTGCCACTGTTGGCGCGCTTGGGGACCGTCAGGGCCACGGTGCCGTCGATGGTCGGCACGTTGATCTTGGCGCCCAGCACCGCTTCGCGCAGATTGACCGGCACCTCGACATGGATGTCGTCGCCCTTGCGGGTGAAGAACGCATGCGGCTCGATCGAAATCTCGATCAGCGCATCGCCGCGCGGGCCGCCGCCGATCCCGGGGTCGCCCTGGTTCTTCAGCCGGATCGACTGGCCTTCGACGATGCCGGCGGGAATCGAGATGTCCAGCGTGCGGCCGTCGCCCAGCGTCACCCGGCGCTTGGCGCCGCGGGCGGCGTCGAGGAAGCTGACTGCCAGGTTGTATTTGCGGTCGTTGCCGCGGGCATTGCCGCGCCCCCGGCCGCCGGCCTGGCGGAAGAAATCGCCGAAGATGTCGTCGTCGAAGCCGTCCTGGTCTTCGAAATGAAAGCGCCGGCCGCCGCCGGCCGCGCCCGCACCGCCACCGGGGCGGCTGCGGCCGGGGCCGCCGGCACCGAAGCCGAACGGCGCGCGTTCGTTGCCCTGGTTGTCGATCTCGCCGCGGTCGAAGCGGCCACGCTGCTTCTCGTCGCCGACGATGCCGTAGGCGGCCGAGACTTCCTTGAACCGCTCGGCGATCTTGGCATCGCCCTGGTTGCGGTCGGGGTGCAACTCCTTGGCGAGCTTGCGGTAGGCCTTCTTGATCTCGTCGTGGGTCGCGGTGCGTTTGACGCCAAGAATGTCGTAGGGATCACGCATGGTAGGCGGGGGTGCCAATCTGTGGTGGACAAGTTACTCCCAATATAGGGAGGCGCCGGCCGAATTGCTTGTCTTATCCTGTCGACGGGCGGAAGGATGCCGCCCGCTGTTCGGCCTCGGCCCGCTCGGCTGTGGTCAGCGGCGGGTTGAATTCGGCATCCAGCGCGCCGCGCGCCTGGGCGTCGCCGCGCTGGGCGGCGACCGTCCACCAGGTGGCGGCGGTGATGCGGTCGGCGGCGACGCCGTCGCCGCGGGCATAAAGCTTGCCGACCAGGTATTGCGCGCGGGTATCGCCGGCCCGCGCCGGAGGCAGCCATAGTTCCAGCGCACGGGCCATCTCGCCCCGGTCATAGGCGGTGCGCCCGGCGGCCACCGCGGGGCTGTCGCCCGCCGCGGCAGGCTCGGTCGCGGCGGCGACCTGCGCGGGGGCAGGCGCGGCAGCCGGCGGGGCGGCGGGGGCCGACGACGGCCCGGTCAGCGACCGCCAGATACTGGTGAAGATGTCGCCGCCCGATTCCTGGCGCGGCGGTGCCGGCGCGGTTTCGGCGACGGCGGCAGGCGGCGGGGTTTCGGGCTGCGGTGTCGCCACCGGGGCCGGGGCGGGCGGCGCAGGGGGCGGGGGCGCGGTCTGCAACTGGATCGGCGGTTGCGGGGCTGCCGGTACGGGGGCTGCCGGCACAGGGGTTGCCGGCACCGGCGCGGGCACTGCCGCCGCCTGGCGGCTCAACTGGGCCAGGCGGTCGGTGGCGGCGGTGTTGCCCTTGGCGGCCGAGACCTGGTACCAGCGCTGGGCGGCGGCCGGATCCAGTGGCACGCCGCGTCCGATCTCGTAGAGCATACCCAGGTTGAAGGCGGCGACATCGTTGCCGGCATCGGCGGCGCGGGCCAGCCAGATCGCGGCTTCGCGATCCGACTGGCTGACGCCCTGGCCGGCCAGGTAGAGCGCGGCCAGGTTGACCATCGCCCGGTCGAAGCCGCGCTCGGCGGCGCGGCGGTACCAGCGGGCGGCCTTTTCCGGGTCCGGCACCGTACCGCGGCCCATGCGGTAGAGATGGCCGACATTACGCATGGCGGCGACATCGCCGGCCTCGGCCAGCGGCAGCCATTCGCGCATGGCGACGACATAGTTGCCGGCGTCGTAGGCGGCCGCCCCCGCGGCGAAATCGGCCGCCGCCGGCCCGGGCGAGCCCAGCAGGACAAGCCCCACGGCCCCGGCGGCGACACTGACCCGGCTGATCACGCCTCGTCGGCCCCTCAGTTCATGACCTGCCAGGAACCGTCCGGCTGGCGGCAGGCGGTGCCGTGGGCCTGTTCGGTCTTGCCGCCGACCGTGATGGTCTGCTGGTATTCGCGGCAGTTCTGGCCGTTCGACTGATAGGTCTTGGTCGGGGTGATCGTGCCGGAATTGCCCGAATCCGGATTCCGCCAGGCGGTTGCCTGGCCGGTATGGCCCGATTCGAGGGCGCGCTGGTTGGCCTGCTCCATCGCCGCCTTGTCGGCGCGGTCCAGCGACTTGCCGACCTCCGACCCCAGGAAGGCGCCCAGAAGCGTACCGGCGGCGACGCCGACGATCTGGCCGGTGCCCTTGCCGAACTGCGACCCGATCACCGCGCCGCCGATGCCGCCCAACACGGCGCCGCCCGTCTGCTTGTTCAGTTCCATTCCGCCGCCGTCGCCCGAACAGGCGGCGAGACCCAGCACGGACGCCACGGCGAGCGCGGCGGTGGTGCGGCGGAGCAGGGTGGTGGCAGTCATGGGCAATCTCCCGTCTACGGCGAACATGCGGCGGATTATGGGGCAATTCATCGCGGAGGCAAGGCACGCCAAAGGTCGACAATGCAGCACCCGCACCCCTATTAATAGCGCGACGCCGCCTTGTTCCGTTCCATCACGCCAGAGTAGCGCGCCATGACCGACACTGCCGCCGCCGACCCGATCGCCCAGTTCAAGGAGTGGCTGGCCGAGGCCGGCCGGACCGAGCCCAACGATCCCAACGCGATGTCGCTGGCCACCGCCGATGCCGGCGGCATGCCCAATGTGCGCATGGTGCTGCTGAAGGGCGTCGACGATCGCGGTTTCGTCTTCTATTCGAACATGGAAAGCCGCAAGGGCCAGGAACTGGCCGAGAACCCGCAGGCCGCCCTGGGTTTCCACTGGAAATCGCTGCGCCGCGCGGTGCGCATCCAGGGTCGGGTCGAGGCGGTGACGGCCCAGGAATCGGACGAGTATTTCCATTCCCGCCCGCGCGACAGCCAGATCGGCGCCTGGGCGTCCCAGCAGTCGCGCCCGCTGGAAAGCCGCTTCGCCCTGGAAAAGGCAGTGGCCCTGTTCGCCGCCAAACATGCGATCGGCACCGTGCCGCGCCCGGCCTACTGGGCGGGGCGACGGGTGATCCCCCAGCGCATCGAATTCTGGGCCGACCGCCCGTTCCGCCTGCACGACCGCACCGTCTTCATCCGCGAGGGCGAGGGATGGAGCACCGTCAAACTGTATCCGTGAGCCCACGGGCCATCGTCATCCCGGCGCAGGCCGGGATCCAGGGCAAGGGCGTTGCAAACCGCACGGTGCTTTCCCCGGGCCCCCGCCTTCACCGGGGCGACGATCGGCGTTTCAAGTCCCGATCGCGATACGTGGTCGTGCCATGACCGACCGCGCCCGCATCGAAACGTTGATGCGCCGGGCGACCTATGCCTCGGTCGCGGTGGCCTGCACGCTGATCCTGGCCAAGGCGGCGGTGTGGTTCCAGTCACAGTCGATGGCGATCCTGGCGTCGCTGGTCGATTCGACGTTGGACGGCGCGGCGTCGCTGATCAATCTGCTGGCGCTGCGCCTGGCCCTGACCCCGGCCGATCGCGAGCATCGCTTCGGCCATGGCAAGGCCGAGG
>Ga0222420_100679_pt1 | contig 12906 bp, 14 predicted proteins | sample 3A2ome_FD_182470 | JGI IMG/M metagenome (GOLD analysis project Ga0222420, IMG submission 182470) | Enriched microbial communities from leaf-cutter ant dump, University of Wisconsin, Madison, United States - 3A200A (version 2) | ecosystem: Environmental > Terrestrial > Nest > Insects nest > Nest...
CGATGGGCATGCGTCCCGACCTGACCGCCCGCGTCCTGGCCAAGCTCCTGTCGCGCGCCCGCTCGGCCGTCATGGCTCCGGGAGCCGGCATTTCCATCGAGCGCATGCCTGTCAGCTCCGATCCCAACCTCGCCTGGGCCATGGCCGCCTTCCAGCCCGAGGCCGAACGGCTTTCCATCGCCCTCAACGTCATCGACGTGCAGGCCGTGGCGCGCGCCCAGTGGCAGCAGTCCTCCCTTCGCGACCTGACGCTCCCGGCCGACATCGAGGGAAGCCGCCGGACGATGAACGATCTTACCAGGCTGCTTCGCTCCGGCTTCCATCCGGAATGCAACCGTATGGTCGAGCAGCACACGGGCAACCGGGAAATCTCGGTCAACTTCGTGCTCCCTTACTCGCCGTTCACCGGAGCGCTCGGCTTCGCGCGCAACGTCGCCATGATGGACGTCGGAACATTTCCGGACGTCTCCCTCACCGTTTCCGAGGCCCGCCGCCTCTCGTCGGCCCGCCATGTCGCCCTCGCGCTCGCCCACAACAGGCTCGGCGCGGGCGCGGGCATCCAGGCGGACGTCGAAGGCTCGCCGCGCGCCGCGCACATGGCGGCCTGCTTCGCCGACGCTGCCGCGGCGCTGGCGTTTATCGCCGACGGAGGCCGTCCCGAAGCGGTGGCCGAATACGCCGACCTCAAGGAGGCTTCCCTCTATTACGGCTACGACATGGCCGCTGACAGGCTGCGCGAGGGCGTGCTCACGGAAGCGACCCACCGGGCCATTCGCGCCGCCGCGGCGAGGACGTCGTTCGAAGGCGCTTCAGCCAAGGAGATCGTCACGGAGGCCGTGCGCATCGCACGCCGCACCGCGCTTCCCGCGGCCCGCTTCTCGATGGAGGAGCGACCCCTGTCGTCCGAAGCCGCATCGGCCCAGGCCGCGGCGGAACGCGTGGGCCGCGACCTGCGCGACGCCAGCCACCAGGACGTGCAGGAGATGTCCGAGGCGTACAGGCGCGACCTTGCGTTCCTGGTGGACGAGCACAGGCCCAACGAGGCCGCCTCGGCCCGCCTCGTGGCGTTCGGGGCCGTCCATGTCCCGCTGCGGATGGACAGGGTGTTCGACGAGGAAACCCGCTCGCTGCCGTCCCACAGGGAAAAGGCCGTCGCGGACATTTCAGCACTCGTCGCGAACAGGGACCGCCTGGCGAACAGGATCAAGGCCAAGGCAGGCCGCCATTCCGAAGACGAGGAAATCGAGTTCGGCGAACCCGCGATGGCATTCTAGGCCCGTCAGGCGGGAGTTGGCCCCCGCTCCGCGTCCAGATCGCGTGACTCGAGGCCAGGCACACCCTTCAGCGTGCGGCTTCCGAACCGGGTCGCCGTCAGCTCGAGCGGAATCGGCTTCGAATACATGGCCGGATTCCTTGCCAGCATTTCCCGCTTGAGGCGACGGTGCTCCGCGTAGCGGAAAGAGGCCCTTTCGACCTTCATCCACGCCGCCTTCAGCGCGCCGTTCCGGCCCAGGGCCTCGTCAGCGAGATCGAGGACGACGAGGTTCGGCACGGCGACGGGGCGGACGGCCAGAAGCTCGAGCACGGCTTCCATTTCCCGTCCGGGCCCCATCCTGTCGGCGATAAGGGCGAGCGCCATGGCCGAGGACCGCGCGACGCCCGCCTTGCAGTGCACGAGGATTGATCCGCCTTCATGGGCGCGGGCCAGCCTCAGCGCGGCGTCGACATGCAGCCGGTGCGCCATCGCGATGTCGCAAGACCAGTCGTCGACGTCTTCGAACCGCAGGACCAGATGGTCTGGATGCGGCAGCCTGTGGAAGCGCAGTCCGTTGCGCAGGCCCGGATCCTCGATCGTGACGACGGCGTCGAACTTCCTTTTCGTCCCGCGTGCGGTCGACAGCGAAGCGACCTTGATACCCCACTGCATCGGCCGAATCCTTGAGGGTTTGATGGTTTCCTGCGTTCGGGCGAATCTCGAAACGGAGGAACCGTCATGTTCGAGAGCGCCGAGGACTATATCCTACACAGGAAACTGGCGAATGAAACAGCCTTGTCGCGCCAGGCTCAGGCCACCCTGGGCGAACTGCTGACCGACGTCGGGGACAGGGTCGAGGTGTTTTTCGCGAACAACCGCCGCTTGAAGGGAAGCGCACTCCGGGAGCTTTTCGAAGACATCGACGAGACGGTGCGCGCGAGGATGACCGTCGTCCGCTCGCGGCATGACGAAAGGCCCCCGACGAAGGCCCGCCCCAAGAGCGAGGCGTTCGAGGCGATGTATGCCGTGGTGAGCAACCAGGAGGCTGACAGCGAGCAGAGGGAGAGGATTTTCCGGCTGCATTCGCTGAGGTTCTTCGGCACCCGCAAGCAGGTCGTCGTCCAGGTGGATTCGCTGCCCGTCGCGTTCAGGAAGCACGCCGCCTCCAGAAGGCACCAGCGCGGGGAAAACGTGGACCACGCCGTGCAGGAAATCGGGGAATCCTTGGCTCAATGGTTTCCGCTGATTCTCTGTTCGGAGAACCCCGTCCTGGACACGGGAGCGAACTCTTTCTCGATCCCTGCTGAGGAAGGCATGTTGCTGGGGTATTACGATTCCTCGGCGGCCGTGCCGATGGGCCATCGCTATCGGTTCAACGGAATAGGCGTGCATCAGGACGACGTTCCCGCATCCCCGCTGGCTCCGGCCCTCTATTGCGCCAACACCTTCATCGGCACTGCGGAAATGCAGCAGAACCAGATCGATCTCATGCAATGCTTCTCAACCTGGAGGAAAGCAGGCGCCGATCGGTACGAAACCATGCTGGAGGACAGCCTTTGGCCTGACAGGGAAATCTCTCCCGCCGCTGGTGCGGGAATTCCTGACCATATCGTCGATGCCCTCGGCCCCCTGTTCAGGGACGCACGCGCTCTCCGGGCGATGGGGCACCGCGTGTCAGCGCGCCGGCAATGCGCCGACGCCGATATGGATGACCCCGAAATCGCCGAGGAAGAGGAAGCCTTCCTCCCCTCGCCGTGATTCTCATTCGATTTCGAAGAATTCCCAGAACCTTATCCAGTCCTGGTAGGTGACCTTGCCCGCGAAAGCCGCGCGGTGCATGCGGGCGTCAAGGTCGGACCCGCCGTTGAGGCCCGTGATCCAGTGGACGTACCAGCCCGGCATAGGGCCGCGGGCGCGGGTCTCGCATACCTCGACGAGCCGCGCCGCCTTGGTCATCGTCCCCTGCCCGTCGTCGATCTCGCCGAGCAGCTCCCATCCGAGCCCTCCCAGAAGGTCCACGACTTCGTCCGTGACGTAGCCTTCGTTCCCGTTCAGGAAGAAGTCGCCGAGAATCTCGCCCTTGCCCCGCATCTGCGAGACGACTTCGGCGGCCCGGCTCCACGTTCCGATGTATTCGCGCCCGGTGGACTTCGAGCCCCATGCCAGGGAGCAGAGGCTGCCATATAGGTCCACGGCCAGGGCTTTGTTCTCCTGCACGGCCTCGCGCGCGGGGGCGGAGGCCAGGAGGCTTGCCGGAAGGGAGCCGGCCGCCCAGGTTCCGGGAGCGGGCTGCAGGTCGCTGTCTACGAAGACTATGTCGTCGGACTGAAGTTCTACCGTTCCGTGCACAAGCGAACCGTCCGTTTCCGGCCGTCGCCAGCATGCCGTTTCGGGAACTCCGGGGTTCAGCTCAGCCACCCGGCCGGAAGCCGTCCTCGCGCCATAGATGCCAGCCAGTGTGCCTGCCACCCACAGCGCCCTTGCGGGGCCGTGTACCGTTTCCCAGCAGATTTCGCCTTCCCAGACAGGGTGGCCCTTTCGCTCGGTCATTCGACCCGGCGCCGCTCCGCCGAAAGGGATGATCGGCTTGGAGCGATTCTTGTACGGATGCATTGTCGCCTCCTTGTCACCTGATTTTCGAGGCGCTGTCTCTATAGGTCCTTAGGGACTCGTCCGCAACCGCAAATGGTCCGCGGATTGGCTTTTTAGGCGAGCCTCAATCCCGAACGGCCGTCGACGCGGTCGTAAAGGCTTTGCTGGATGCCGCTTTCGCAGAACATGCAGGCAGCCAGATGCTCGGCCATGAAATCGACTCCTTCCCGCTTCGCCGCGGCGACGATTTCCTTCCATTCCATTCCGGTATGGCGGCATGCGACTTCGCGGAATTCCGCCCATGCCGGGCTTTGAAACCTTCCGACGCCATCCTGAGAAAGGACCGCCTCGAGGATGGAGAGATGCGAAATGTGGGTGAGCGAGGCGCAAAGCCAAAGGATTGCCTTGGAGGGAGACTCGAGATCCTCCGCGGAGACGAACATCGGGTTCACGACGATTGCGGGTCCTTCCGGCGCCGCCCACGCCTTGAAGGCGATCGCTTCCTCGTCATCGGAAACCAGAAGTGAAAGAAACCGCCAGCCATGAAGGTAGGAGGGTAGCTCCGCGGCCTGCTGGCCCATTGATTGACCCGGAATGCGGATCGCTGCGCCCTGTTCGGTTTCCTTCACGTTGAAATGCATGACAAGCCCCTTCCAGCCACTTGCGGCATTCCCGCCGACGGGGTGCCTTAGACCACATATCCCGATATGAAGTCAACTACGGAATCAAGGATTCGAGAGGGCTCCGCAGCGTCAAAACCGGGATTCACGGACTTCAATCCTTGTGCCAAAGGATTCAACTCACCTGGACAGTTTCCGGTTTATCTTCGATTCTCAAGGACTTGGTGATTGGGCCAGAAAGAGACGCCCATGCGACAGCCTGACTTGGCAAGAGACTGTCAGGAGATGCGATTTTGTCTGATAAATTGAATCCGGCCCTGCTGCGGGCCCGGATTCCGTGGCGTCGAGGCCCTCGTCAGCCTACCAGGCACAGCTGGGAGCCGCTGGATTTCGCCGTCTCGGAAGCCTCGACGAAGGCCTTGAAAAGGGGATGTGGAGCGAAAGGCCTGGATTTCAATTCCGGATGGAACTGGACCGCAACGAACCACGGATGGCCTTCGTGCTCGACGATCTCTGGCAGGAGGCCGTCGGGAGACGTCCCCGTGATCCGCAGTCCCGCTTCCTCGAAGGCACCTCGGTAAGACATGTCCACCTCGTAGCGGTGACGATGGCGCTCCGAAACCTCAAGGCTTCCGTAGGCTTCCGCAGCCTTCGATCCTTCCCTCAGAACGGCGGGGAAGGCCCCGAGGCGCATCGTTCCGCCGAGGTCGCCGCCCAGTTCGCGCATCTCCCGCCCTTCGCGGCCTGTCCATTCGGACATCATCGACACGACCGGATGCGCGGTCGGTCCGAACTCGGTCGAAGAGGCTCCGGGCAGCCCGCCGGCGCGCGCGGCCTCGATGCACGCCGTCTGCATGCCCAGGCAAATGCCGAAATAAGGGACGCGGCTCTCGCGGGCGAACCGGGCCGCCGCGATCTTGCCTTCGACGCCGCGCGCGCCGAAGCCGCCCGGAACGAGCACTCCGTCGTAACCGGCCAGCATGCGGGCCGCGCCTTCGCGCTCTACGTCCTCGGCATCGATCCATGTCACCGCCACCTCGGTGCGGCGCGCCGCACCGGCATGGCCAAGCGCTTCGGCAAGGGACTTGTAGGCGTCCTTGAGGGCGTATTTCGCGACGACGGCGATCCTGACCTCGTTGCGCGGGTTGCGGATGCGGTCGGACAGGTCGTGCCAGTCGGCCATCGAAAGGCGTGGCGCGGGATCGATGCCGAGCGCGGCCAGCACTTCCGCGTCGAGGCCTTCCTTGTGGTAGGCGGCGGGCACGTCGTAGATGTGGGCCACGTCGAGGGCCTGGATGACGGCGCTCTCGCGCACGTTGCAGAAGCGCGAAAGCTTGCGGCGCTCTTCGACCGGAACCGGGCGGTCCGTCCTGACCAGGAGAACGTCCGGGGTTATGCCGAGCGCCTGCAGTTCCTTGACGGACCTCTGGGTCGGCTTCGTCTTCAGCTCGCCCGCGGAGGGGATGTAGGGCAGCAGGGTCAGGTGGACGAACGCCGCGCCGTTGCGCGGAAGCTCGTTGCGCACCTGCCGGATCGCCTCCATGAACGGCATGGCCTCGATGTCGCCGACGGTGCCGCCGATCTCGCACAGGACGAAGTCGTAGTCTTCGTTGCCGTCGAGGATGAAGCCCTTGATCTCGTCGGTGACGTGCGGGATGACCTGCACCGTCGCGCCGAGATAGTCCCCGCGGCGCTCCTTCTCGAGGATGTTCATGTAGATGCGGCCGCTGCTGATGCTGTCCATGCGGGTGGCGGGCCGTCCGGTGAAGCGCTCGTAGTGGCCGAGGTCGAGGTCCGTCTCCGCGCCGTCGTCTGTGACGAACACCTCGCCATGCTGTGAAGGCGACATCGTGCCGGGATCGACGTTCAGGTACGGATCGAGCTTGCGAAGCCTGACGCGGTAGCCTCGGGCCTGCAGCAGCGCTCCGAGGGCGGCGGAGGCGATGCCCTTGCCCAGGGAGGAGACCACTCCGCCGGTGATGAAAACGTATTTGGCCATTGTCCCGTCTCCCTCTCGCTCCGTCCCTTCGATGGTCGGGGGGAGGGACGAAAGCGGCAAGCGCTCAGGCGGCCGGCCGTCGCCAATTCTCGAACGCCGCATCGACAACCCGCTTCACCTCGTCCTTCAGGCCTTTCGTCGCCTCGAGGATTTCCGCCGTCCTGCCGAAGTCGAGGGACCTGTATCCGCCGATGGCCGGAGTCAGCAGCGCGGTAGGCAGGCCCGGCCGCATCTTCGCCTGCATGATGGCGCGTTGCATGTGCTGGCTTGCGCCGTACATCGTCTCCATTGGCTTGGGACCGCCCTTCTGCCTTGCCGGGGTTCCGGTCGCGTCAACGGCGACGATCACGTCGGCCTTGCCTTCCAGGAGGTCGAACGGAACAGGATTGCGCAGGCCGCCGTCGATCAGCAATCTCCCGTCGCGGACCACCGGAAGGAAAACCGGAGGCATGCAGGCTGTCGCCGCGAGGGCTTTCCTGACGCTTCCTTCTCCGATGACGATCTCCTGGTCTCCGTAATAATCCGTGGCGACCACCTGCGCGGGAACCTGCAGGTCGCCGAAGTCTTCCGGGAATCCCGCCGGAAGGAAGGCGTCCAGCACACCCTCGATGTCCAGCTGTCCGACGCGGAAGCCCCGTAGGGTCTGCTTCATCCCTTTCGGGCGGGATCGCCAGAGCCGGGCGAGTATCCGCGCCTGCCCGCCCAGCGTCCGCAGCGCATGCGCCCTAAGGTCTGCGCCCTTGAAACCCGCGGCCATCGAGACGCCGAGAATGCCGCCCATCGACGTTCCTGAGATGGCAGCCGGGCGGACTCCCATCTCGTCGAATGCCTCGATCGCGTGGAGTTGCGCAAGACTTCTCGCGCCCCCGCATCCCAGCGCCAGCCCGAATGACGGACCGTCGCCGGCCGTGTCCGCCATCGACGCAAGGATTGGATTCAACGCGCTGCCCCCTTTGGGACAATGATCGCCATTCTGCATCCGACAGGCAAGGATTCGATCAATCCGGATGCGACAAATGTTCCCGCCAAAGGATTCAAGCCTTGATGCGTTAAAGGATTCGTTCAACACTCGCGGCTCGCCGCTTGGGCGATAAGGAGTCCTGATGCGTTTGTTGATCGCCGCGGCACTGGCCGTTTTCGTCGTCTCTCCCACGCTGGCCGCAAGCAAGGCCGGCGCGACCCAGTTCACCGGGAGAGCCTCGTGGTACCAGTGCTGCAAGCGAACGGCGAACGGCGAGCGTTTCCTTCCCGACGGCCTGACGGCCGCCCACCGCAGCCTTCCCTTCGGGACCACGCTGCTCGTGGAAAACCTCCACAACGGCAAGTCAGTCGTCGTGCGGATCAACGACCGGGGTCCCTTCGCCAAGGGCCGCATCCTTGACCTGTCCAGGGGAGCCGCCCGCAAGATCGGCCTGATCAAGTCGGGCGAGGCCAAGGTCCGTATCAAAGTCATCGGCCACAAGAAGTAGGTCAGGCGGCTCCTAGAGGTTCGCTCGCGACCCTTCCAGCCTGTCCGGGCACGTTCCGAAGACATGCGAGAGGCCGTAGCCCGGCGTAGGCAGCCAAGCTTCCGGGACGTCCGGAAGCGAGACCGCGTCCATGGACTGCACGGCAAGGCGCCGATCGAGTTCGACCGAAAGAACGTCATCCGAGGATTCAAGCGCGCCCCGGACGGACAGGCCGCCCGTCCGCAGGGCATCTATGGCCTCGTCTGGCGCAGCCGCTGCGAGGTAGCCCCAGTTGCCGTTCCGTTCCCGAACCGCGCAGAAGAGCCTCCTGGCCCCGTCAAGGACACCGACGAATATCATCGGCCCGTCGAACTCGTAGAGGGTTTCGATCCATTCAAACTTGTTCACCGATGCGTCTCCCGTTCCATGCGTCACCATGGTCGGGGAGACGGCATCCGACCAGCGTGGCCTCAGGCGTTCGCCGCCGCAAGGCTGTAGCGTTTCTGGTCGTCCTTCATGACCTCGCCGGCGGCCGCCATGGAGCTCAGGGCCGTATAGACGGGCTGCTTCTTGTCGGTCATTCCCAGAGCTGCGATCAGGTCGGCGCTCGTCATGGGATCGGATGCGGACTGCAGCGCCTCGGTGACGCGGTGCCGAACGGTGACGCCGTTGTCGGATGCGGAGGCCTTACTGGCTCCGTTGGCCTTCTGCTTGGCCTTCTTCTTCGCGGCGGGCTTGGCCTTCGTTTGTTCGGCGGCTTGCCGGTCCGCGGAAAGCCCTATCAGGACTTCGCGCGCGTTCCTGAGCTTGTTCAGTTCGGTTTCGTAGTGGGCGATCTTCTCGTCGATCAGCTTCAAATGGTCCATGTGGCGCTCCCAGGCTTGTTTCCTTGGGGCGGCACCATGGAACTTCAGGGCGGGATCTGCAAGTCTTTCGCGATTTGGCCGGATTCAGGCCATCTCCGCCGGGAGGCTTCCGGTCTCTCAGAAGTCGTCGTCGAAGACTGCCGGGGCGGGAGCCTGTTCCTTCTCGTCGCCGTCCCTGATCCCTCCGGAGTCTATGCCGACCATGCGGACGAACGCCTGGTCGGCCCGGTCGGCGGATATTCCGGAAGGATCGGCCGCCAGCAAAGCCTTGAACTCGTCGGCCGACAGCCCGGCCCGGCGGGCGGCCTCCGTTTCGTCGAGGCCCCTGGAGACGATATGTGCGCTGGCTTGCACTGACAGATGCCTGATCTTCTGCTCGTCGAGGTCGGCCTGCTCTTCGGCCGAATGCCGGAATGGCTCGTTGCCCTTTTTCTTGATGATGGCGACCGCTTCCTCCGGAGACACGACCTTGATCTCGACGTCGCCTGCGTCCCACAGGCTATGGAAGGCAGACAGGGCGTAGCCAGGCTCCGGATCGCCATGCAGCTGGTAGGGCCGCCCCGTCGAGGTGAGGCCCGTGCCGGTCTCCGGGTCGAAGGAGACGAGGGGAGTGGAAGTCCGGCGGATGCTGAATCCCTCGCATCCGGCGAGGATAGGCCCTGTCTCTCCTGCCATCAGCAGCGCCCAGCGCGACAGGCTTCTCGTTGATTTGGCGGCCATCAAAACATCCTCGCGTTCCATGGACGATGTTGGCGGCTTCCGCGGCGCCGCGCAATCCTTCGGGCGTTTATGGACGATCGTCAGGCTGGAATTGAAAACTTTTGTGACTTAACGGAGGGGTTCTGAAAACATATGGGACTTAAGGAACGCGGATTACGGTCTTCACGCGATCGATTGCGTCATGCGAGCAGTACGGCGACTGTCTGTGGGAGGAGATGGCTCATGAGGCTTTACCACGGCACCGCGGCATGGGACGCCATTCGCAGGGACGGCATTATGCCCGACCCTGAGACGAAGACTTTCGGAGAGGACGAACTCGGCCTCGAAAGCCTGGGTGGAGCATATCTGGCCAACTGCGTCGAAGCGCCGGGGTTCTACGCCGTGAAATCGGTGAACTCTAACGGCTGGGTCCACGGTTATGACCCCTGTTTCTTCGTTGTAGAGATGGATGAAGACGCCCTTTTGCCTGACGAAGACAAGATTGGGGCGGTCGTGAGGCGTTGCGTCGAGGACATGGTGCAGACGGAGCGTTGGAACGCGGATGCGACAATTGAGAGGCTCGCGGCCGTGAAAGAGGAATTCATTCGCCGCCTGAGGCTGGCGCTTTGGATCGCCGACGGTGGCGACGATCAGGTGTTGTGGGAAGGCGCGGAGGCCTTCATCCGTCGTTACACCGAAGACGGATGGCCTGAAGCTGGCGGCCGTGAAGCGGCGACGAGACTATGCGAGGCAGCGAAGGCCACGCTCGATGAAGCATGGTTCGACGATGCCTTCGACGGGGTGTACTGGTTCACCTGCCGGACGATGGAGAGAATCTCCCTGACCGGTTCCCGGAGGGCTGTACTCGGAGGCGCACGCCTGTCCATGGGCGAAAAAGGGATGGCCATTGTCGACATCGAGAGATTCGGAGACGTCACCGACGAGGAAATCGAAATCTTCAAGGCATCGGCAGTGAAGTATTTCAGGGAGATCGAAGGCGTCGATGTCGATGATCGAACAGAAGAAGCCCATCGGATGGAATTCGTCCGGCCTTAATTGGAAAAACGGCCCGGAATTCCGGGCCGTTTGGACGAGGTGAGCAGACTTCGTGTGCTGCTCAGAAACATCTTTTCCAGTTTTCGACGGCTTCCGTGAGCGTAACCCAGGCTTCATATTGCGATCTTGTAAGTAAGCTCATGACTCCGACCCGTTGGTATTTATCGAAGTAATAATAGTCCGTATTTCGTCTGTAACCGTTGTAGCTATCATACGCAGTCGCACCTATCCACCAAACAAAGGTAAAGGTGAGGTCTGGGCTCTTTGAAGCCCTCTAGCTATCATTCATCTGACAAAGAGTGCTGGAGGGTGCGATGCAAGGACAACCACATCTTATTGAACTGGGTAGAATCCAGTGGGGCAGCCACTATCGCCAGTTTTCGGTCAAGGCCAATAGCGATGGGTACCTGATGGTCGGTAGCCAAGCTCACGGCCCAATGAGCCGAAACCAGAATCAAATGAACAAGCAATTCCCGGACTTGAAAGCGGTCGAAGCCTATTGCTTTGAGCAAGTCCACGCGGACATTCCGTCATTTATTCTCGAAATAGTCGATGAACGCGGAGAGCGGGAAACAGTGCAGTTCGGTATTGTATGGGAGGGCTAAACACCGTCAGCCGACGGTGCTGACGCATACCCCGGAGCTATCGGCGCTGGCCAATCCAGTCCGCCGATAGCGGACCTCCGGACTTGGCGGCCGACGGCCCGCTTCAGCAGGTCCTTTAGCTGGTCTACGAAGTTCCTGTAAACAAGCTCCATCGTTTTCGGTCCGTCGCGCTCGTACTGCTTGAAAATGACCTCGCGCTGGTTGCGCCGAAAGATGATCTCGTCGACGTAGCGTTGAAGGTGGACCTCGCTGATGTAGTGGAAAACGCCCAGCTGCGCGCGCTTCAGCAAGGCGGCGAGGCCTTCGACGGTGTTCGAATGGACATCGCCGTCGACGAACTCGTCCTTGCTGTGCGTGACGGTTTCGTGTCTTGCGAACGCTTTGGCGGCCTTGGAGATCGTGCGGTCGTTGTCGGACATGATCCTGGCGTCCTTCGAGACGAAACGATCGAGGAAGCGGGCGACGGCTCCCTTATCTCCCCTGGGAAGCACCGCGGCAGCCACGCGGCCGTCGCGGCTCGCGGCCACGGCCACTTCGGGGCGCTTGGTCCCTTTTCCGGGCGGGTGGTAGACGTGGCGGTGGAACTTCGTCTTCTTCTTCCGCGGCGGAGCGCCCATGTAGGTCGTGTCGACCTCGACGATCCGCCCGAGAAGCGGGTTCCGGCCGTCGCGGTCATCGGTCATTTCCCGGATGGCGTGCGCCATCTTCCAGGCGGTCGACTGCTTCACCCCGAGCTGTTTCCCCAGGATTACCGAGGATACGCCCTTCGAAGAGAAGAGAATCAGGTAAAACGCTCTCAGCCAGACCTTCAGCGGGAGTTTCGTGGCGTGCATCGGGGTCTTCGTCGTAACGGTGAACTGTCCCGCACAGAAGCTGCACTCGTACAGGCCCGGGCGGGTCTTCCGGCCCTTGTCGCGGAAACGCCAGACCTCGGCGGATCCGCAATGCGGGCAATGTGGGCCGTGAGGCCACACCAGCTGCTCGAACAGCGCCCTCACCGATTCCTCGGTCGGAAACTTCCAATCTACCCACTCGAGGCTGTTGATCCTCGGCCTACGCTTCTCGGTCATGCCTGCCCCCGCAGACGAAAGCCGGCATGTGGGCGAATGCGGGATTCAAATCAAGCGAAGAGGGGATTCGACCTAAATCCTTGGTTAATTTAGGCGATCAGGCAGGGCACCTTTGTTTGGTGGATAGGTGCGTACGCAGTCAATAATGTCCCAATTCCCATTGTTGCTCTCCTAAAATGTTAACATGCGTTATCTAGTTGTATGGAAGGATTGCTTGATAGACCCTCTCCACTGATTTCATCGTAACATGCCGAAAACGGAGAATCGGAGATCAGCACAAAAAAATACTCCCGGAAACGAGGCCCGGGAGTATACTCTGTTAGAGGGTGAGCAGCTTTCGTCTGGTGAACGAGCAGCCAATCTCGCTCAGCGTCCTTCGTAAACCTTTGAAATCATTGAACCGAAAAATCGTCCGCGTCACCGCTGCTCAGAGATTCCGCGCTCAAAGGCTGCTCACTTTCGTTTGCTGTCTGGGGTTGTATTCACTGGCGTCCAGGTATTGTTCGGCTTAGACGTGGGTGGGAGAGGTTTGTTGTCAGGCACAGTAGCGTAGTTTGGGATCTTTCCTCCCTTTGGTCCAGTTTCCTGAAATATGCCGCCGCCTTTGCCTGTGTTGGTGCCGGGTTTTTTGCCAGTCATTGCGAAACTCCGTTTCTAAATCATCGAGGATTCGAACGATGAACTTGCAGTTTGCAA
>Ga0222420_100681_pt1 | contig 12861 bp, 11 predicted proteins | sample 3A2ome_FD_182470 | JGI IMG/M metagenome (GOLD analysis project Ga0222420, IMG submission 182470) | Enriched microbial communities from leaf-cutter ant dump, University of Wisconsin, Madison, United States - 3A200A (version 2) | ecosystem: Environmental > Terrestrial > Nest > Insects nest > Nest...
CTTGGGTTCCATGCCGTTGCCCAGCAGCAGCACCAGGATCGGCGCCTTGGCGACGACGGGGATGGTGTTGATCATGACGGCGACGGGGAAGAAGGCTTCCTCCATCGTCTTCTTCTGGACGAAGGCCGTCGCGATCAGGATGGCCGCGACATTGCCCAGGATGAAACCCAGGATCGCCTCGATCGCCGTCGGCAGCAGGTTCGTCATCAGCAGGCCGAACTTGGCGATGATGGTCTGGACGACCGCGACCGGCGACGGCGCGATGAACGGCTTGATGTCGAAGGCCTCGACCGACGCCCACCATAGGAAGATCAGCCCCGCGATGGCGACGATCGGCAGGATGCGCTTGCGCCACAGCAGATGGCGCTGATGGGCGAGGTAGCGGGCCTGGGCGGCCTTGTCGTCGGTGAAGGCGCCGGCTAGGCCGGCCCCGGGGGCCATGGCTTGGTCGCTCATCAGCAGGTCTCCAGGACGCGGCGCAGATGGCCGGCGAGCTGCACGAACTCGACGGTCTCGCGCACCGGCAGGCGGCGCGGCTCGGGCAGGGTCACGGGTACCAGTTCGCGCACCCGGCCCGGGCGGGCGGCGAGCAGCAGGACCTGCTGGCCCAGGAACGCCGCCTCGTAGATCGAATGGGTGACGAACAGGATGGTCACGCCGGTCTTGGCCCAGACGTCGAGCAATTCCTCGTTCAGGCGGTCGCGGGTGATTTCGTCCAGCGCGCCGAACGGCTCGTCCATCATCAGAAGCTTCGGGCCCGACACCAGCGCGCGGGCGATCGCCACGCGCTGGCGCATGCCGCCCGACAGCTCGTGCGGATAGGCATCTTCCCAGCCCGCCAGCCCGACCAGCGCCAGCAATTCGCGCGGGTCGCGGTTGCCCGGCCGCTTGTCCCCGCCGCCGACTTCCAGCGGCAGGGTCACGTTCTGCAGGGCTGTGCGCCAGGGCAGCAGGGCCGCATCCTGGAAGACGAAGCCGATGTCGCGGCGCTCGCGCGCCACCGACGGCTTGTCCCCCAGGACGGTCAGCGATCCGGCTGTGGGTTCGATGAGGTCCGCGACCACGCGCAGCAAGGTCGACTTGCCGCAACCCGACGGGCCCAGCAGCGTGATGAAGCTGCCGGCCGCGACCTGAAGGTCGACGTCCTGCAGCGCGGTCACGGTGCCGCGTTCGGTCGTGAAGCGGACGGTGATGCCGCGACAGTCGATCGCCGTGCCCGCGGTCTGCGGGGCGGCGGCGGGTGTGGGCGGCATCTGCCGCACGGCGGTGGCCTGGACCGTCATCTATGACCTCAACCGATCTTGGGGCGGGCGGCCTTGGTGGCTTCCAGGATGGCGGTGGTCACCACCTGGTCCAGCTTGGGCGCCCCGGCCGAGAACTGGTCGAGTTCGGTGTACAGGTTGATCTGGTCCTGCCAGACCGCCGTGTCGAACGTGCCCCAGCCATTGGCCTTGGTCGTCGGGGTGAAGACGAACTTCATCAGGGTCGAGGTGCCCTCGATCTCGTCCTTCTTCACCAGGTTCGGGTATTCGGCGATCATCATGTCGACCGACTTCTCGACGTTCTCGCGGGCATAGGCCCAGCCCTTGGACGAGGCGCGCACGAAACGCTCGACCATGTCGGCCTTCTTGGTCAGCGTGTCCTGGGTCGCGTAATAGGGCAGGGCGTACAGCTTGACGCCGTTGTCCCACAGCCGCATGTCGATGCGGTCGGGGCCCAGCACCGACAGGGCTGTCGTGTTGGTGACCCAGCCCGACATGGCGTCGACCTGGCCGGTCAGCAGCGGCGTCATGTCGGCGCCGGTGACGATGATGTTCACATCCTTCTCGGGGATGTTGTGGCGCTTCAGCAGGGCCAGCAGCAGGATCTTGCCGGTGGCCTGCACGCCGATCTTCTTGCCGATCATGTCCTGCGGCTTGCGGATCGGGCTCTTGGGCAGCGAGAAGAAGGCGTAGGGATGTTCCTGGGCGCCGACCGCAAAGCACTTGACCGGGATCTTCTGCGACGCGGCCAGCATCAGCGACGGCGAGGACGAGACCTGGCCCAGTTCGAAGCGGCCCGAGGCGACGATGGCGACGCCGTCGATCGAGGGGCCGCCCGGCTGGATCACCAGGTTCAGGCCTTCTTCCTCGAAATACCCCATCTTCTTGGCGACGATGTCGCCGATCTGGTTGTTGCCGGCCAGCCAGCCCAACTGCATGTTGATGGTGGTCGTCTTGGCCTGGGTATAGCCGATGCGCGGCAGCCCGGCGGCGGCCGCCAGGCCGGCCAGCCCGGCCGCGCCCTTCAGCACGCTGCGGCGACCCAGATGCAGTTTGCCCTTGGTGTTCATTTGCACAAGCCCTCTCCTTGAGCCGCGGGCCTTCATTGGCCGGCGGCTGTGCCCCGTTTCCCCTGAGGTCGGCCCGCCGTCTGCGCGGCCGGGCTCGGAAGTTCTTGACGGGGAAGTATGAACGGCGCAGCGAGCGCGAAAAGAACAGATTTTCGCGCGTGGTGCTGCTAATTTGGCATCACCGATCGACGGCTTGTTCAATGGGGAGGCGATGCACGCAGCGGTTCTGCGGTATGTCGAGCAGGTGGCGCGGCTGGGCTCGATCCGCCGCGCGGCCGAGGCGCTGAACGTCGCCTCGTCGGCGGTCAATCGCCAGATCCTCAAGCTCGAGGAGGAAATCGGCACGCCCTTGTTCGAACGGCGGCGCAACGGCGTCTTGCCGACCGCGGCGGGCGAGGTGCTGTTGCGCCATGTGCGCGAGACGATGACGGATTTCGAGCGCGCGCGGTCCGAGATCGCCGGGCTGTCCGGCACGGTGACGGGATCGGTGCGCATGATCTCGCTCGAATCGCTGCTGGTGCGCTTCATGCCGCGGATGGTCGAGGAAATCTCGCAGCGCCATCCCGGCATCAGCTTCACCGTCATGACCGTCGATCCGTCCAAGATCGGCGAGGAACTTCGTTCGGGCCGCAACGATTTCGGCGTGCTGTTCGTCGACAAGCGTTATCGCGGCGTCGACACGCTGGCCGAGATCACGATGGCCGTCGGCGCGGTCATGCGCCCCGACCATCCGCTGGCCAAGCGGCGCTGGCTGACCCTGACCGAATGCGCGGCCTACCCGGTGCTGATGCTGCACGACCGCTGGCTGCTCGATGCCATCATGGTCACCGAATTCGCGCAATCGGGTGCCCGCTTCACCCCGCGCATCGTGTCCAACTCGATCGAATTCATGCGCCAGTCGATGCAGCGGGGACTAGGGATCGGTTTCTTCACGCCGGTCGGGTTCATCGACGAGATCCGGGCCGGCACGCTGGTCCATGTCCCGCTGGCCGAACCGCGCCTGTCCGACAGCCAGATCGGCATCCTGGTCCCCAGGGCCAAGCGCCTGTCGCCGCCGGCCCGCATCGTCATCAACCATATCCGCGAACGCCTGGCCTCGCTGGCCGAGGAAATGCCGGCCCTGCCGACGCGCCCGGGTCCGTCGCGCCGCGGGCGGCGCGAGGAATAGGGGATGCCGACCTCGCGCTGGCGCGGCATGCTGGCCTTGCGATGGCTGTACGGCCCGCCGCTCGGGATGGGCATGGTGATCGTCACCGCCGCCCTGGTCGCGCTGGTCGAACGGGCGACGACCCTGCCGCATCTGTCGATCATCTTCGTCGCCCCGATCCTGGTGGCGGCCGTGCTGTTCGGCCTGGTCGCCGCGCTGTGTGCCGCCCTGGTCGCGGTGTCGCTGTCGGGCTATCTGCTGTATCCGCCGCATGTCGAATTCGGCGTGGCCGAGGCCCAGGACCTGTTGGACCTGGTCATCTTCGTCGCGGTCGCGGTGACCGGCAGCTGGCTGGCCGCCGCCGCCCGGCGCGAGGCGCAGATGGGCGCCCGGCGCGAGGCGCTGATCACCGCGCTGCACCAGTTCAGCCAGCGCCTGGCCGCCATCGCCGATCCCAACGACATCTGCCTCGAAGTCCTCGACCATCTCGAAGCCGCGCTGGATCGCCGCGCCTTCCTGCTGCTGCCGGCCGATGACGGGCGTTTTGCCGTGCTGGCCACGCGGCTGGAGGATCACACGCTGCCGCCGGCCGACCTGGCCACGGCCGAGGCGCTGTGGCGCGGCGACGGGGTCGAGGCGCCGCGTTTCCACCTGCTGCGCACCGGGCGCGGGCCGATCGCCATGCTGGTCCTGGGCACCGCGACCGAGGGCGTGCCGGGCGCCGATCCGCGGCTGGTCGCGGCCCTGGTCGATCAGGCGGCGATCGGCGTCGAACGCGCGCAGCTGGCCGTCGCCATCGAGGATGCGCGGGTCAAGGACAAGGCGGAAAAACTGCGCGAGGCGCTGCTGAATTCGGTCAGCCACGATTTCCAGACGCCGTTGGCCGCCATCATCGGCGCGGCGACCACGCTGGAAAGTTTCGGCGCCGTCGCCGACGAGGCGACCCGCGCCGACCTGGTCGTCACCATCCGCGAGGAGGCCGAGCGCCTGGCGCGGTTCATCGCCAACCTGCTCGATCTCGGCCGCATCCGCGGCGGTGCGCTGCATCCGCGGCCCGAGGCGGTGGAACTGGCCGACATCGTCGACGCCGCACTGCGCCAGGCAGGTCCCCGTCTGGCCCGCCATCGCGTCGGCGTCGCCCTGCCGCTCGACCTGGCAATGATCCGGGCCGATCCGCTGCTGCTGGAACATGCGCTGGTCAACCTTTTGGAAAACGCGGCGAAATATTCCGGCGACGGTTCGGCCATCCGGCTGCAGGCGACGGGCCGGGGCGACAGCATCGAACTGGCGGTCGCCGACCAGGGGGTCGGCATCGCCGCAGCCGAACTGCCGATGGTGTTCGACCGCTATTATCGCGGCGGCGACCATGATGCCCGGCCGGCCGGGGCCGGCCTCGGCCTGACCATCGCCCGCGCCTTCGTCGAGGCCTGCGGCGGCGGGCTGACGGTCGAAAGCGCCGGCGTCGGCCACGGCGCCACCTTCCGTATCAACCTGCCGGCAGCCCAGGGGCGCGCATGAGTGAGTCAGAACAAGCCGCCACCATCCTGGTGGTCGACGACGAGCGCCAGATCCGCCGGCTGCTGAAGACCGGGCTGGGCCTGGCCGGTTTTGCGGTGGCCGAGGCCGAGAATGCGGCCGAAGGCCTGCGCCAGGCGATGGCGGTCATGCCCGACCTGGTGCTGCTCGACCTGGGGCTGCCCGACCGCGACGGGCTGGACCTGCTGCGCCAGATCCGCGACTGGTCGGAAATGCCGATCATCGTCGTGTCGGTGCGTGCCCGCGAGGCCGAGAAGGTCGCAGCCCTCGAGGCCGGCGCCGACGACTACGTCACCAAACCCTTCGGCATGGCCGAACTGGTCGCCCGCATCCGTGCCGGCCTGCGCCGCCGCCAGGGCAGCGGCACCGCGCCCGAGCCGGTGTTCACCGTCGGCGCCCTGTCGGTCGACGTCGCCCGCCGCCGCGTCGCCGTCGACGGGGCCGAGGTCAAGCTGTCGCCGAAGGAATACCGCCTGCTGCACCATCTGGTGCGCCATGCCGGCAAGGTCGTCACCCACGACCAGCTGCTGCGCGAGGTGTGGGGTGCCGCCCATGTCGAGGACGTGCATTACCTGCGCATCTTCATGCGCAAGCTGCGCAACCGCATCGAACCCGACCCGACCCGGCCGCGCTACCTGCTGACCGAGCTCGGTATCGGCTACCGGCTGCGCACGCCCGACCAGCTGGAAGTGTAGGTGCATGATCCCATGCCGTCATCCCGGTGAAGGCGTCGCAGGTGGATCTGCGCTTTCCCTGGATCCCGGCCTTCGCCGGGATGACGGGGTGGGAATATAAGCCTATTCTGTTATCCCGATCTTGACGTGGCGAACCATCGTCATCCCGGCGAAGGCCGGGATCCAGGGCATGACGGTTTCAGCCTGCGCCGCTCAGACCTTCAACCCGCAAGCCTCGAACGCCGCCTTGGTCGCGGCCTTCTCGGCCTCGGTCAGGTTGATCATCGGGCGACGCACCGGCCCGCCGACCTGGCCCAGCAGTTCCTGCCAGTATTTCTGATGCGCCTGGGGCTTGCCGCCCGGCCGGGTGCCGCGCAGGGCCTTGCGCACCGGATCGAGGCTGTCGCGCAGCTTGCGCGCCTCGTCGATCTTTCCCTCGAACGCCAGGCGCGTGTAGTCGCGCATGCGCTGGTCGTTCTTCGTCTGGATCAGGTAGGGCGGGCTCGAGCAGAGATAGAGGCGCCAGTTCAGCTCGACGATATTGTCGAACCACTCTTCCTCGGACGCGGTCGACACGATGACCTTGTCGCCGGCGATCCGGGTCAGCTCGGCATACATCTCGCGCGGGACGCTGTACTTGATGGCGATGATGTTGGGCAGTTCGGCGATGCGCGCGCAAAGCTGCGGGCTCATCAGATAGCCCGAATCCGGATGGCTCCACATCGCGATGCCGATGTTCACGCGCTCGGCGATGTATTTGTAATACTCGTAGACCGTCTCGTCCTGGTCGGTGACGAAATGCAGGATGGGCGCGTGGATGACGATGTAGTCGGAGCCGATCGCCTCGGCATGGCGGGCCAGTTCCAGCACCGTGTCCATGTTCTGGTCGGAACAGGACAGGATGGTGGCCGACCGTTCGGCCGTTTCCTCGACCGCGATCTCGAACACGCGCTTGCGCTCGTCCAGCGACATCGAGAAGAACTCGCCCTGCTTGCCGGCGATGAACAGACCGTCGATGCCGAGGTCCCGGGTCCAGTGGCGCAGGTTGTGGCGAAAGCCGTCCTCGTCGATCGACAGGTCGGGCTTGAACGGCTGCAAGGCGGCGGCCCAGATGCCCTTCATGTTCTGGCGGGCATAGTCCTTGGCGTCGAGCTTCCCGTATTTCATCGCTGTCGCATCCTTTGTACCCCGAGACCGGCATTGCACCCCAGGATGATTAATCGGGCAATCGCCGATTTTCTGATTTATTAATGGCGAAATCCGATCAATCCGGCGCGAAGCCGCGGGCGTTGTGCTGCAGGCGCTGGATGAATTCGCTGGCCGCCGGCGGCAGCGAGCGGAACGAGCGCACGATCGCCGCCACCTCGCGCGAGATGCGCGGTTCGGCCAGCGGCCGGGCGGCGATGGCGGCCGACGGTGCCCAGGCCATCGCATAGGCCGGCAGCACGCTGATGCCCAGCCCGGCCTCGACCAGGGCCAGCGCGGTCGAGATCTGCGACACCTCGAAGGCGACGGGCATGTCCAGCCCGGCGGCCTGGTACCCCTGCTCGACCAGCGTGCGGATGCCGCTGTCGGGGGTCAGGGTGATCAGGGCGGCATCGCCCAGCGCCGACCAGCCGGGCTGGGCGATCGCGGCCAGCGGATGGGTCGCCTGGCAGAACAGCATCAGATAGTCGCGGGCCAGCCGCGTACGGGTCAGGCCCTCGTCATCGGCGGCGAAGGTGCCGACACCTATATCGGCCTCGCCCGATTTGACGCGGGCGACGATCTGGTCGGTGCCGGCATCCAGCAGGGTGACGCGCACCCCGGGATAATCGCGGGCGAAACCGGCGACCACCGGGGGCAGCAGGGCCGCGGCCAGCAGCGGCGGGGCGGCGATGGTCAGCCGGCCGCGCTTGCGCTCGACCAGGTCATGGGTGTTGCGGACGGCATATTCCAGGTCGGCGATCAGCTTTTCGGCGCTGCCGCGGAATTCGCGCCCGGCATCGGTCAGTTCGACCCGCCGCGTGGTCCGGTCGAACAGCCGCACCTTCAGCTCGGCTTCCAGTTCGCGCACCAGCACCGAGATCGCCGACTGGGCGATGTGCAGGCGCTGGGCCGCGCGGGTGAAATTGCCGTCGATGGCAACGGCGATGAAGGCCTGAAGCTGGCGCAGCGTGATATTCATCCGGAATCAGTATGACTGATTCCGACTGACCGCAACGCCGTATGAATTAGCGGGTCAGGCGGCCTGGCGCCGGTCGGCCAGATGGTCGGCCGCCCAGGCCAGGGCCCAGTCGGCGGCGACTTCCTCGGGCATCGTGCCCGAACCGGCATCATGCAGCATCGGTTCGCCCAGCCGCGTGGCGCCCAGCGCGCCCAGCAGGGTGTCGAAGCGCTTGCCGCCCTCGCAATAAGTGGCGCCGTAGGTGCGGTCGCCCAGCGCGATCACGCCATAGGTCAGGCCGGTCAGGTCGGGCCGCGCGGCTTCGACCGCCTCGAAGAAGGCGCGGGCATTGTCGGGCACGTCGCCCTGGCCATAGGTCGAGGTGCAGACCAGGAAGCAGCCGCCGCGGGCGAAGATGTCGGGGCCCAGGCTGTCCATCGGCTCGATGGCCACGCCATACCCTTCGGCGCTCAGGCTCGCCTCGACTTCCTGCGCCACCATTTCGGCGGTGCCGGTCATCGTACCCACCAGGATGGTCACGTCGGTCATCGCTGTCCTCGTTTGCCGCACTGCACTAAATTGCATGCTACCTGAAAACCGCAGTTTCTCAAGCGAAATAATGCTTGCGCACCCAGCATAGTGCATTATTATGCATATCAACGCCAGCTTGGGAGGACAAGATCCGATGATCACGTTCGACACCGCGCCCGCCCGCTATCGCCACTGGCGATTGTCGGTCGACGGCCGCATCGCCACCCTGACCCTGGATGTCGACGAGGATGCGGGGATCAAGCCGGGCTACAAGCTGAAGCTGAATTCCTACGACCTGGGCGTCGACATCGAACTGCACGACGCCATCCAGCGCATCCGCTTCGAACACCCTGAGGTCGCGACGGTCGTGCTGACCTCGGGCAAGGACCGGATGTTCTGCGCCGGCGCCAATATCTACATGCTGGGCACGTCCAGCCATGCGTGGAAGGTGAACTTTTGCAAGTTCACCAACGAGACCCGGAACGGCATGGAGGATTCCAGCCGTCATGACGGGCTGAAATTCGTCGCGGCCCTGAACGGCACCACCGCCGGCGGCGGTTACGAAGTGGCGCTGGCCTGCGACGAGATCCTGCTGGTCGACGACCGGTCGACCGTGGTCAGCCTGCCGGAAGTGCCGCTGCTGGGTGTGCTGCCGGGCACCGGCGGCCTGACCCGCGTCGTCGACAAGCGCAAGGTGCGCCGCGACCTGGCCGACATCTTCTGCACCAGCCAGGACGGCGTGCGTGCCGAACGCGCCAAGGAATGGGGCCTGATCGACGGCCATGCCGCGCCGGCCAATTTCGGCGCGCTGGTAGCAAGCCGCGCCGCCGCGCTGGCCGACGGGTCGGTCCGCCCGGCGGGCGCCAAGGGGATCGCGCTGGGCGACCTGAACCGCACGATCGACGACGCCGGTTTCCACTATACCCATGTCGACATCACCTTCGACCGCCCGGGCCGCGCCGCGACCCTGACGGTCAAGGGCCCGGCCGATGGCGGCCCCGACACGGTCGAGGGCATCCATGCCGCCGGCGCCGACTGGTGGCCGCTGGCGATGGCGCGCGAGCTGGACGACGCCATCCTGATGCTGCGCACCAATGAAAACGACCTGGGCCTGCTGGTCATCAAGACCCAGGGCGACGGCCAGGCCGTGCTGAAGGTCGGCGCGACCATGGCCGCCCTGCAGGAAGACTGGCTGGTGCGCGAGACCATCGGTTTCCTGCGCCGCACCTTTGCCCGTCTCGACGTCTCGTCGCGCAGCCTGTATGCGGTGATCGACCAGGGTTCGTGCTTTGCCGGCATCCTGTTCGAACTGGCGCTGGCCGCCGATCGCAGCTACATGCTGGCCCTGCCCGACGGCGAGGAAGGCGCGCCCGAAATCGCGCTGGACGCCTTCAACTTCGGCCTGCTGCCGATGGTCAACGGCACCAGCCGCCTGGCCACGCGCTTCATCGGCACGCCCGAGAAGATCGAGATCCTGCGCACCCGCAACGGCGCCTTCTTCCTGGCCGAGGATGCGGTGCGCGAAGGCCTGGTCACCGTCGCCCCCGACGACATCGACTGGGAAGACGAGATCCGCCTGGCGCTGGAAGAACGCGCCAGCCTGTCGCCCGACGCGCTGACCGGGCTTGAGGCGTCCTTGCGCTTCCCCGGCGCGGAAACCGTCGAAACCAAGGTGTTCGGCCGCTTGTCGGCCTGGCAGAACTGGGTGTTCTACCGTCCGAATTCGACCGGCGAGCGCGGCGCGCTGAAGCTGTTCGGGTCGGGATCGAAACCGCAATTCAATTGGGAGAGGGTTTGATCATGGCGATCAATTATCAGGAACGCATTCCCAATAACGTCGATCTCGGCTCGAACCGCACGCTGCAGCGCGCGCTCGAGCATTGGCAGCCCGAATTCCTGAACTGGTGGCAGGACATGGGCCCGACCGACTTCCAGGGCCGCGACGTCTACCTGCGCACCGCCACCTCGGTCGATGCCAAGGGCTGGGCGACCTATGGCTACGTGCGCATGCCGGAATATCGCTGGGGCATCTTCCTGGCCGACCGCAACCCGGAACGCCGCGTCGGCTTCGGCGACGAATTCGGCAAGGATGTCTGGCAGCAGGTGCCGGGCGAGCATCGTTCGACCCTGCGCCGCCTGATCGTGACCCAGGGCGATACCGAGCCCGCCTCGGTCGAACAGCAGCGCCTGCTGGGCCATACCGCGCCGTCGCTGTACGACCTGCGCAACCTGTTCCAGGTCAATGTCGAGGAAGGCCGCCACCTCTGGGCGATGGTCTACCTGCTGCACGCCTATTTCGGCCGCGACGGCCGCGAGGAGGCCGAAGAACTGCTGCACCGCCATTCGGGCGATGCCGACAAGCCGCGCATCCTCGGCACGTTCAACGAGCCGATCTCGGACTGGCTGTCGTTCTTCATGTTCACCTATTTCACCGACCGCGACGGCAAGTACCAGCTGAAGTCGCTGGCCGAATCGAGCTTCGATCCCCTGGCCCGCACCTGCCAGTTCATGCTGACCGAGGAAGCCCACCACATGTTCGTGGGCGATACCGGCATCGCCCGGGTCGTGCGCCGCACGATCGAGGTGATGAAGGAAATCGGTTCGGAAGACCCTGACGCGGTGCGCCGCGCCGGGGCCGTCGACCTGCCGACGCTGCAGAAATACATCAACTTCTGGTTCTCGTCGGCCCTGGACCTGTTCGGTGCCGACCAGTCGTCGAACGCGGCGTCGTATTTCGCCAACGGGCTGAAGGGCCGCCCGGACGAGGCGACCTACGAAGACCACATCGTCCTCGACCAGACCTATGGCCTGGAAGTGCCCGACGGGGCCGGCGGCGTGCGCGTCGACCAGATCCCGATGCGTAACGCGATGAACGAGGTCAGCCGCGCGTCCTATGTCAAGGATTGCGAGATCGGCGTGGTGCGCTGGAACCGCCTGCTGCAGAAGGCCGGGTATGATTTCCGCCTGGCCCTGCCCAGCCCGCGTTTCCGCCGCACCATCGGCAGCTGGGCCAACGTGCCGACCGATACGTCGGGCAAGCCGATCAGCGCCGAGGAATTCGCCAACCGCCAGGGCGAATGGCTGCCGACCGACCAGGATCGCGGGTTCATCGCCAGCCTGATGAAGGGCGTGCATGAACAGGGCAAGATGGCCGGCTGGATCGCCCCGCCGGATCGCGGCATCAATGCCCAGGCCGTCGATTACGAATACGTCCGCGGCAACTGACGGGGGCTTAGGGCATGCGACAGGTCGCCGTCATCGGATCCGGACCATCGGGCTGCTATCTGGCCGACCAGCTGTTGCGGCTGATGCCCGATGCCCGGGTCGATGTCGTCGACCGCCTGCCGGTGCCCTTCGGCTTGGTGCGCCATGGCGTGGCGCCCGACCACCAGGGCACCAAGGCGGTCGCCCGCCTGTTGGACCGCATCCTGGCCCATGACCGCGCGGCCTTCCTCGGCAATGTCGAGGTCGGCCGCGACGTCACCCTGGACCGGCTGCGGTCGGTCTATGACGCGGTGGTGCTGGCGACCGGCGCCTCGCTCGACCGCCGGACGGGCCTGCCCGGCGAGGATCTGGCCCAGGTGATGGGCTCGGGCCGGCTGGTTTCCTGGTACAACGGCCATCCCGACCGGGGCGAGCCCGATTTCGGTGCCGGGCGCGACGCCGTGGTGATCGGCCATGGCAACGTCGCCATCGACATCGCCCGCCTGCTGGCCAAGACGCCGGCGGAACTGGTGGGATCGGACCTGGACGACGCGGTGGCCGACCGGTTGGCGGCCCTGCCGCTGACCCGCATCCATGTCGTCGGCCGTCGCGGGCCGAAAGACGCGAAATTCACCCCGCACGAACTGGGCGAACTGGGCAAGCTGGCCCGGGCCCGGCCGGTCATCGCGGGCAATCCGGATCTGGACGGCGATACGCCGGTCATGGCGACCTTCCGCGCCTTTGCCGCCCCGGCCGAGGTCAAGCCGATCGAGATCGTGTTCCATTTCGACCTGGTCCCCCAGGCCTTCGTCGGCGATGGCCGGCTGGAAGCCGTGCGGTTCGCCGGCCCCGCCGGCGAGGTGACGCTGCCGGCCGATTTTGCCGTGACCTGCATCGGGTACGAGGCGCTGGCCTGCGGCGATTGCGTGCCGGCCAACGGTGTCCTGGCCCATGACGGCGGGCTGATCGCCCCGGGTCTCTACGTCGTCGGCTGGGCCGGCCGCGGCCCGTCCGGCACCATCCCCACCAACCGGACCGAGGCGCAGGCCCTGGCCAAGCGCATGGCGGCTGAGGTGGTCGATGCGGGCCGCCCCGGCCGCGACGGCCTAGGCGCCGAACTGACGCATCATGTGGTCGACCATGCCGGGTGGAAACGCATCGATGCGGCCGAGTTGGCCGGCGCGTCCGACCGCCGCTGCCGGGTCAAGCTGACCGACGCGGCGGCCATGCTGCGCCACGCCGGCGGTCAGTGAGACGGCTCCTCGACCCGCAGCATCAGGATCAATCCGGC
>Ga0222420_100682_pt1 | contig 12855 bp, 11 predicted proteins | sample 3A2ome_FD_182470 | JGI IMG/M metagenome (GOLD analysis project Ga0222420, IMG submission 182470) | Enriched microbial communities from leaf-cutter ant dump, University of Wisconsin, Madison, United States - 3A200A (version 2) | ecosystem: Environmental > Terrestrial > Nest > Insects nest > Nest...
TTCCGATGTATTACTCACCCGTTCGCCACTCGTCAGCATCCGAAGACCTGTTACCGTTCGACTTGCATGTGTAAGGCATGCCGCCAGCGTTCAATCTGAGCCAGGATCAAACTCTACAGTTCGATCTCGATTACTCGCCTCTTTCGAGGCAAACTCATAAAACGGAATTGAAGTGAACTTCACTTCTATCTCATGAGCATTCAAAGCCTTGCGGCCTTAAGTTCCGAAGAACATGGCCACTCGCCTCAAACACCCACGCTTATCGGCTGTAACTTGTTAACGATCCCGGTAGAAGCTCTTCACTTCCACCACACTTCGCCGCGATCAGCGAAGCCTTCGATTATGACATGCTTTTGAGGAGCCCGTCAAATTTTTTGACTCTTTCGAGTCGCCGACTTTTCCGTTGCCTTGCCGCTTGTTGCGGCGCCGCGCTGAATCAGCCGAGCCTGCGATTATGACATCTTTTTCGATGCCTCGTCAACCCGAACTTTCCAGAATCGTTTGACGCTCCAACCGCCCCGGCCATCGCTTGCGTGATCAGCCGAGCCCGCCAGTATACATCGCTTCCGCGCCGTTGCTCGACGCATCCTGCCGTCCGAGGAAACAGGGCCGCACGGCACGCCCGGCAAGGCCGCTGCGGCGAGCCCGGGTGGAACGCTTCGGATAATCCGGCCCCATGGCACTCATCACACTGCTGGGCGCGCATCTGGCCTTTGGGCACGTCGCCCTGCTGGATGGCGCGGAATTCGCCCTGCTGGACCACGAACGCATCGGCCTGATCGGCCGCAACGGCGCAGGCAAGTCGTCGCTGCTGCGCATCCTCGCAGGGCTGGAGGCACCGGACGACGGCGCGATCCAGCTGCGGACGGGGCTGCGAACCGCCTACGTCGCGCAGGAGCCGGATCTCGCAGACACAGCCACGGTCTTCGAATCGGTGGCTGCCGGCATCTCGCATGCGACGGCCCTGCGGGAGCGCTATCTGGCCGCCGCCGAGGGCGACGACCTGGACGCGCTGCAGTCACAGATCGAGGCGCTCGATGCCTGGCACTGGGAGCAGCGCGTCGAAGAGACGCTGCATCGCCTCGGGCTCGATCCGCAGGCGCTGATCGGCGCGCTCTCGGGCGGCACGCGCAAGCGGGTGGCACTGGCTCAGGCGCTGGTGGCGCAGCCGGACGTGCTGCTGCTGGACGAGCCGACCAACCACCTGGACCTGGACGCGATCGAGTGGCTGGAGCAGTTGCTGATCGATTTCAAGGGCAGCGTGGTGGTGATCACGCACGACCGCGCCTTCCTCGACCGGATCGCCACGCGCATCGTCGAACTGGACCGCGGGCAGCTGCGCTCCTACCCGGGCAACTTCGCGCAGTACCAGGCGCAGAAGGAAGAGCAACTGGCGCAGGAGGCGGTGATCCAGGCCAAGGCCGACAAGCTGCTGGCGCAGGAAGAGGTCTGGATCCGCAAGGGCGTGGAGGCGCGCCGCACGCGCAGCCAGAGCCGCATCGCCCGGCTGGAGGCGCTGCGCCGCCAGCGCGCGCGCCGGCGCGAGGCGCTGGGCAGCGTGAAGATGGACGTGGCCAGCGGCCTGCCCAGTGGCAAGCTGGTGGCGGAGCTGCAGGGCGTCTCCAAGTCGTACGGCGAACGCACCGTGGTGCGCGACTTCAGCGCGACGCTGCTGCGCGGCGACAAGATCGGCCTGGTCGGCCCCAACGGCGCGGGCAAGACCACGCTGCTGCGGCTGATCCTGGGCGAGACGGCGCCCGACCGCGGCACGGTGCGTCTGGGCACCAACCTGCAGGTGGCGTACTTCGACCAGATGCGCGCGGCGCTGGACCTGGACGCGACGCTGGAGGACTTCATCAGCCCCGGCAGCGAGTGGATCGAGATCGGCACGCAGCGCAAGCACGTGAAGAGCTACCTGGGCGACTTCCTCTTCTCGCCGGCGCGCGCGCAGTCGCCGGTGCGCTCGCTCAGCGGCGGCGAGCGCAACCGGCTGCTGCTGGCGCGCCTGTTCGCCCGGCCGGCCAACGTGCTGGTGCTGGACGAGCCGACCAACGACCTGGACATCGACACGCTGGAACTGCTGGAAGCCCTGCTGCAGGACTACGAGGGCACGGTGTTCCTGGTGAGCCACGACCGCACCTTCCTCGACAACGTGGTGACCAGCACCATCGCCTTCGAGGGCGAGGGCCGCTGGCGCGAGTACGAGGGCGGCGTGCAGGACTGGCTCGTGCAGTCGCGCCGCGCGCGCGAGATCGCCGAGGCGGCGGCCGCGCGCGTGCCGGCGGCGGCCCCGGCCGCGGCACCGGCGCCCGCACCGGTGGCGGCGGCAGCGCCTTCCTCCGCGAAACGCAAGCTCAGCTACAAGGAGCAGCGCGAGCTGGATGCCCTGCCGGAGCGCATCGCCGGGCTCGAAGCCGAGCAGAAGGAGATCGGCGCACAGCTCGAGCGCGGTGGCGGCGCCCTTTACGGCGAGGACCCGGCACGCGCCGCGCAGCTGGCCACGCGCCATGCGCAGATCGAGGAAGAGCTGATGGCCGCCCTGGAGCGCTGGGAAACGCTGGGCGCCGTCGGCTGAGCCGCCCTGCGCGCCCGGACGCGGCCTGCGCCGTCGCGCCGAGCGCCCCGCCGTCCGACAGCGCCGGCGCGCGGCGCCTGCTATATCTCAGGACCCGTCCAGCGACGCCACATCCATCACGCCATGCCCCTGCGCGCCTTCCCGGGTCGCCTCGCGACCGCCTTCTTCCGCGCAGGCGCCCTCGGCGCGCTGATGATCTGCATGGCGGCCTGCGCCCAGCTGCCGCAGGACGTGCCCCGGCCCGAATCCCGCGCGCTGGCCTCGGCCGAGGGCACGCCGCTGGGTGCGCTGGTGCAGCAGCGCCGGCGCGAGGCAGGCGCGCGCAGCGGCTCGGGCTTCCTGCTGCTGGAAGGGCCGCAGAACGCCTACGGCAGCCGCCTGGCGCTGGTCGAGGCGGCCAGCCGCACGCTGGACCTGCAGTACTACGCCATCCACGCCGACGCCAGCACGGCCCGCCTGATGCGCGCCGTGCGCGAGGCCGCCGCGCGCGGCGTGCGGGTGCGCATCCTGGTGGACGACTTCCACAGCACCGGGCGCAACGCGCTGGTGCTGCGCCTGGCCTACGAACGCAACATCGAGATCCGCCTGTTCAACCCGCTGGCCGGCGCGCGCGCCTCGTCGCTCGGGCGCATCGTCAACTCGCTGGGCGACGCCGGGCGCATCCAGCAGCGCATGCACAACAAGCTGTTCATCGCCGACAACGCCCTGGGCATCACCGGCGGGCGCAACCTGGGCGACGCCTACTTCGGCCACGGCGACGCGGGCAACTTCGTCGACCTGGACGTGCTGGCCGCCGGCGAGGTGGTGAAAGAGCTGTCGCGCAGCTTCGACACCTACTGGAACAACGAGCGCGCCTACCCGGTGCAGGCGCTCGTCACGCGCGAGGAGCTGGACAAGATCCGCGACGACGCGCGCGCCGAGCGCGAGCGGCAGGGCGGCGTGGCCGACGCGCCCCGGCCGCCCGACGGCGAGCCGCGGCCCACCGGCGGCGGCAACCCGGCCCAGGCCGCCGCACGCCGCGCCGCGGTGTGGAACCAGCAGCCGCTGGACCTGAAGACGGAGCCCTTCGTCTGGGCCCCGGCCGCGATGCTGGCCGACGGGCCGGCCAAGATCCCGGCGGACGACCAGGCCGCCGCCGGCCCCGCGCCTGCCGCACCGCCGCCGGCCAAGGGCGAGGCGCCGCCGGGCGAGACGGTGGTCGACGGCCTGCTGAACCTGATCGCCCAGGCGCGCAGCGACCTGCTGATCATCTCGCCCTACTTCGTGCCAGGGCCGGACATGAAGAAGGCCTTTGCCGAGGCGGTGCGGCGCGGCGTGCGGGTGCGCGTGCTGACGAACTCGCTGGCCTCCAACGACGCGCCGATCGCGCACGTGGGCTACGCGCGCCACCGGCGCGAGCTGCTGGCGCTGGGCGTGGCGCTGTACGAGATGCGCAGCGAGCAGGCCACGGTGGGCAGCGCGCTGGGCACCTTCGGCGCCGGCGTGACGGGCGAGTCGCGCGCGATGCTGCACTCCAAGGTGCTGGTGGTCGATGGGCGTCTGCTGGTGGTCGGCTCGATGAACCTGGACCTGCGCTCGCAGAAGCAGAACACCGAGATCGCCCTGCTGATCCGCAGCCGGCCGCTGTCGGAGCAGGCGACGGCGCTGATCGAGACCAGCCTGCGCGAAGGCGCCTGGCATGTGGAGCGCACCGACAGCGGCGGCCTGGTGTGGCGCGCGCCGCAGGGCAGCGGACTGCAGGACGCGCACCGCGACCCCGATGCGAGCCTGGGCCTGCGGCTGATGCTGAAGCTGATCGGGCCGCTGGCGCCGGACGAGATGCTGTGAGTTCAGCCGCCGCGCCATCGGCGGCGGATCACTGCTTGGTCCAGCGCCGCCCGTCGACGGAGCGGTAGGTGCCGCCGGTCGCGCAGCAGCCGCCCGCGCCCAGCGCCTGGCGGCCGAGGACGGCGACCACGGCACCCGGCTCGGCGCGCAGCGACTGGCGCTCGCAGCCGGTGAAGAAGGGATAGGGCTCCGGCGCCAGCACGCGGGTTCCGTGCAGCTCGCCGCGCGCATCGCGTTCGACGCGGAAGACCTCGCAGTCGTGCACGACGAGGTGGACCGGCTGCCCTTCGAGCACGCCGCGGAACACGTGCTCCGGCGGCGCCTCCTGCAGGACCCGCGCCGCCTCGGACACCGGCGCCGGGCGATCGCAGCCGGCCAGCGCGAGGCCCAGCAGCAGCGCGATCCAGGCCCCCGGAAGATGCATCGGGCGCACCGGCACTCACAGCCCCGCGCGCACGCGCACGAAGGTCTTCCAGAACGCCGCGTCCTGCGTGGTCGCGAAGTTGATGCGCATCAGCGTGGTGGGCGGCCGGCGCGCGTGGAACAGCGAGCCGGGCGCGAGCAGATAGCCCTCGTCCAGCATGCGCTGGGTCAGCGTGTCGGTGTCGACGCCGGTCTCGACCCAGCCGAACAGGCCGGCCGGCTCGGCGGCCAGGGTGCAGCCGTGCGCCAGCGCCAGCTTCACCGCCCGGGCGCGCGCGCCGTCCAGCCGCAGGCGGATGCGCTCGACGTGCCGCCGCAGCTGGCCCTGGTCGATGCACCAGGCCAGCGCCCGCTCGAACAGCGCCGGGGTGGTGAGCGTGGCCAGCAGCTTGGTCTCCAGCAGCCGTTCCACCAGCGCCGGCGAGGCGGTGAGGAAGCCGATGCGCCAGTTGGGCGCGAGGATCTTGGCGAAGCCGCTGACGTAGATGGTGCGCTGCAGGCCGTCGAGCACCGACAGGCGCGTGGCGTGCTCCGGCGCCAGGTGGCTGTAGGTGTCGTCCTCGACGATGTGGAAGTCGTGCTGCTGCGCCAGCTGCAGCACGCGGTGCGCGCTGGCGGGCGAGAGGCTGTGGCCGGTCGGGTTGTGCAGCACGCTGACGCTGACGAAGAGCTTGGGCGCGTGCGCCTCGCAGTAGCGCTGCATCACCGCCAGGTCGGGCCCGTCGGCGCGGCGCGGCACGGGCAGCACGCGCATGCCCAGCGCCTCCAGCCGCGCGAACTCGACCGCCCAGCCGGGCTCCTCCACCATCACCGGGTCGCCGGCGCGCAGCAGGGTGCGGCTGACGATGTCCAGCGCGTGCGTGGCACCGACGGTGGTGACGATCTGGCCGGGCGACACCTCCAGCTGGAGGCCGGCGAGCTTCTTGGCCAGGCTGCCGCGCAGGCCGACGTCGCCGGCCGGGTCGCCGTACTGCAGCGAGAACTCCTGCAGCGCCTTGACGCCGGTGACGCGGCGCACGGCGGCGGGCATGAAGCTGCTCTCCAGCCAGTCGGGCGGCAGCACGCCCATGCCCGGCTGGGGCTTGTCGCTGCGGCGGTGGAACATGCCGCGGATCAGCGTGCTGGCGTCGGCCGGCGCGGCGGCCAGCACGGTGGCGGCGGGCGGAGAAGCGCGGCCTGTCGTATCGTCGAAGGCCGCACGCGCGGGGCGCACGGGCGCGGCCGCCTCGTTGCGCACGTAGAAGCCGCGCTGGCGGCGCGCCTCGACCAGCCCCTGCGCGAGCAGCTGGTCGTAGGCCGCCACCACGGTGTGCGGGCTCACGCCCTGCTGGCGCGCGCATTCGCGCACCGAGGGCAGCCGCGCGCCGGGCGCGAGCAGGCGGTTGCGGATGCGCTCGGCGAAGCGCTCGGCCAGCTGCTCGGTCAGCGTCTGGGCAGAGGTGCGTGTGAGCATGTGTGTCGGTGCAGTGACCAGTACAGCCGGCCCTGAATGTCCGAAAAACTGTACCGGTCGTGTAATGGTCATCAGTTTAGAGTGCGTCTTCATGGAATGGCAAGAATTCACCGCGTTGCTGGTGCTGGCCACGGCGATGAGCTTCTCGCCCGGGCCCAACACCACGCTGTCCACCGCCCTGGCGGCCAACGGCGGGCTGCGCGGCGCGATGCGCTTCGTGGTCGCCGTGCCCTTCGGCTGGAGCCTGCTGCTGCTGCTCACCGCCGGCGGCCTGGGCGCGCTGGTGACGGCGGCGCCGGTGCTGCGGCTGGTGGTCAAGGCGCTCGGCATCGCCTACCTGCTGTGGCTGGCCTTCAAGCTGTCGCAAAGCGGCCGGCTGGGCCAGGCCGAGGCGGCGCGCATGCAGGTCGGCTTCTGGCAGGGCGTGGGCCTGCAGTTCGTGAACATCAAGGCCTGGCTGCTGGCGCTGGCCATCGTGGCCGGCTGGGTGGCGGGCAAGGCCGACGCGGTGCACCGCACGGCGCTGGTGCTCGGCGTGATGCTGGTGTTCGCCTTCGCCAGCAACTTCGCCTATGCGGCGGCCGGCGCGCTGCTGCGCCAGTGGCTGGCGCAGGGCTCGCGCCTCCTGTGGTTCAACCGCGCGATGGCGCTGGTGCTGGTGCTCACGGCGGCATGGATGGCGAAGGCATGACGGCCCCCTCGAAGCGCGACGAGACGCTGGGCCTGTGGCTGGGCGTGCTGGGCGTGGCCTTCTTCGGCATCACGCTGCCGGCCACGCGGCTGGCCACGGGCACGGCCGAGGCGCCGCAGCTCTCGCCCTGGTTCGTGACGCTGGGGCGCGCGGCGCTGGCCGGCGTGCTGTCGGCCGTCTTCCTGCTCGCCACGCGCTCGCCGCGCCCGCGCCCGCACCAGTGGAAGCCGCTGGCGATGGCGGTGCTGGGCAATGCGGTCGGCTACCCGCTGCTGCTGGCCTACGCGCTGCGCAGTGTCACCGCGGGCCACGCGGCGGTGATCACCGCGCTGCTGCCGCTGGTGACGGCGGCGGTGGCGGCCTGGGTGCTGCACCAGCGCGCGCGGCTGGGCTTCTGGGTCTGCGCGGTGCTGGGCAGCGGCCTGGTGGTGGCCTTCTCGCTGCTGCGCACCTGGCAGCAGGGGCACGGCTTCGGCTTCGAGGCGGCCGACCTGCTGCTGGTGGGCGCCGTGGTCGCGGCCTCGGTGGGCTACATCTACGGCGCGCAGGTCACGCCGGCGCTGGGCGCCGAGCGCGTGATCTGCTGGGTCTGCGTGATGGCGCTGCCGCTGACGCTGCCCGCCACCGTCGTGCTGTGGCCCGCGCAGCCCGTCGCGCCCTCGGCCTGGGCCGGCTTCGTCTACGTCGGGGTGTTCTCGATGTGGATGGGCTTCTTCGCCTGGTACCGCGGGCTGGCGCTGGGCGGGGCGCTGCGGGTGAGCCAGACGCAGCTGCTGCAGCCCTTCTTCTCGATTCTTGCCTCGATCCCGCTGCTGGGCGAACCGCTGGACCTGGTCACGCTCGGCTTCGCGCTGGCGGTGGTGGCCACGGTGGTCGCCGGCAAGAAGTTCACCCAGCCGGCCGCGGCCTCGTCCGCCGCGCGGCTTCCCGATACGACGATGCCAAGGAGCACCCGATGACGATGACATGGACCCTCGCCGCGCGCGCGGACAAGATGAACCCCTCGGCGATCCGCGAGATCCTGAAGGTCACCGAACGCCCGGACGTCATCAGCCTGGCCGGCGGCCTGCCCTCGCCGAAGACCTTCCCGGTCACGGAATTCGCCGCCGCCTGCGCCGAGGTGCTGGCCACCGACGGCCAGGCCGCGCTGCAGTACGCCGCCAGCGAGGGCTACGCGCCGCTGCGCCAGGCGGTGGCCGACATGCTGCCGTGGGAGGTGGACCCGGCGCAGGTGCTGATCACCACCGGCTCGCAGCAGGGCCTGGACCTGATCGCCAAGGTGCTGCTGGACCCGGGCAGCAAGGTGCTGGTGGAGACGCCGACCTACCTGGGCGCGCTGCAGGCCTTCAGCCCGATGGAGCCGCAGGCCGTGAGCGTGGCGAGCGACCACGAGGGCGTGCTGGCCGACGACCTGAAGCCGAAGGCGAAGGACGCCCGCTTCATCTACCTGCTGCCCAACTTCCAGAACCCGAGCGGCCACACCATGAGCGAGGCGCGCCGCGCCGCCGTCTCGGCCGTCGCCGCCGAGGCCGGCCTGCCGATCGTCGAGGACAACCCCTACGGCGAGCTGTGGTTCGACCAGCCGCCGCCGCTGCCGCTGACGGCGCGCAACCCCGAGGGCTGCATCTACCTGGGCTCGTTCTCGAAGGTGCTGGCGCCGGGCCTGCGGCTGGGCTTCCTGGTCGCGCCCAAGGCGATCTACCCCAAGCTGCTGCAGGCCAAGCAGGCGGTGGACCTGCACACGCCCATCTTCACCCAGCGCATGGTGGCGGCGGTGATGAAGGACGGCTTCCTGGACCGCCACGTGCCGACCATCCGCGCGCTCTACAAGAAGCAGCGCGACGCGATGGTGGGCGCGCTGCGCAAGGAGATGCAGGGCCTGGACGTGGCGTTCAACGTGCCCGCCGGCGGCATGTTCCTGTGGCTGCGCCTGCCGGAAGGCATCGACACCACGGCGCTGCTGGCCCGCGCGGTGGAGCGCCACGTGGCCTTCGTGCCCGGCGCGCCCTTCTACGCCGGCGAGCCGGACGTGCGCACGCTGCGCCTGTCCTTCGTCACGGCCACCGAGGAACAAATCGCCACCGCGATCGCGGCGCTGGCCGATGCCGTGCGCGAGGCGCTGGCGGAACGCGCCGCGGCGGACGTGCAGCGCCAGCTCGCCGCGGCGGCCTGAACGATCCTTTCCGGGCCTCCAGGCCCCCCCAGCGGGCAAGACAGGAAACCTGGGCGGCCCGGCGTATTTCTCGAGAGGACATCGACGACATGCTGAACATCTGGGGCCGCATCAGCTCCATCAACGTGCGCAAGGTGGTGTGGTGCGCGCAGGAGCTGGGCCTGGACTTCCAGCGCACCGAGGCGGGCGGCAAGTACGGCGTGGTGCAGACGCCCGAGTACCTGGCGCTGAACCCGAACGCGATGGTGCCCGCCATCAGCGACGACGACGGCTTCGTGCTGTGGGAGTCGAACGTGATCGTGCGCTACCTGTGCGCCAAGCACTGGACCTGGCAGCTCTACCCCGAGCGGCTGCCGGAGCGCTTCGACGCCGAGCGCTGGATGGACTGGCAGCAGACCACGCTCAACCGCGTGAGCGGCGGCGCCTTCCTGCAGCTGGTGCGCACGCCGCCGGCCGAGCGCAGCGCCGAGGCGATCGCGCAGTCGGTGGCCGCCACCGAGCCGCTGATGGCGATGCTCGACGCGCACCTGGCCACGCGCCCGTACATGGCCGGCGAGCGCTTCACCATGGCCGACATCCCGATCGGCTGCGAAGTGCACCGCTGGTTCGGCCTGCCGCCGGCCGACTACCAGCGCCCGGCATGGCCGCACCTGGAGCGCTGGTTCGCGCTCGTGCAGTCGCGCGCCGGCGCACGCGGCGTGCTGGACCTTGCCCTGGAATGACCGCCATGAGATCCCGCCCCTTCCGACAGCTCGACGTCTTCACCGACACGCCCGGCTACGGCAACCCGCTCGCGGTGGTGCTCGATGCGCAGGGCCTTTCCGACGCGGCCATGCAGCGCTTCGCGCGCTGGACGAACCTGTCCGAGACCACCTTCGTGCTGCCGCCCACCGACCCGGCGGCGGACTACCGGGTGCGCATCTTCACGCCCGGCGGCGAACTCCCCTTCGCCGGCCACCCGACGCTGGGCACCTGCCATGCGTGGCTGCATGCCGGCGGCAAGCCCCGCCAGAAGGGCCGCGTGGTGCAGCAGTGCGCCGTGGGCCTCGTGGACCTCCGGGCGGGCGGGCGGCTGGCCTTCGCCGCGCCGCCCGTCAGGCGCAGCGCGCCCAGCCCGATGCTGCTCGCCAAGGTGGCGGCCGCGCTGGGCCTGAAGGCGCCGCAGATCGTCGCGGCGCAGTTGCTGGACAACGGCCCGGTGTGGCTGGGCCTGCTGCTGGCCGACGGCGATGCCGTGCTGTCGCTGCGCCCCGACCACCGCGCGCTGCGCGAGCTCGGGCAGAAGGTCGGCGTCGCCGGCCTGCCGTCCGCGGATGCGGCGCCCTTCCTGATCGCGCGCGCCAACCGCGAGGCGCGCGCCTTCGGCGGCCGGGCCGACGACGGCGGCACCGCGCTGGCCGAGCGCGAGGACGCCGGCGCCGTGGACCTGGAGGTGCGCGCCTTCGCCGCCCCCGTCGGCGTCGACGAAGACCCGGTCACCGGCAGCCTCAATGCCAGCCTGGCGCAGTGGCTGATCGCCGACGGCCACCTGGGGTCGCGCTACGTCGCCGGCCAGGGCCAGTGCCTGGGGCGCGACGGCCGCGTCTTCGTCGAGCGCGATGCCGGCGGCCAGGTGTGGGTGGGCGGCGACGTCGCCCCCTGCATCGAAGGCAGCGTGACGCTGTGAGCGCCCGCCCTGCCGTCCCGAAGGGAGCCCGCACCGCAGCGCGCCAGCGCGAAGCCACGCCGATGACCGCGCAGACCGACCACCTCGTCGTCGCCGCCGCCTCGCTGGCCGAGGGCGTGGCCTGGTGCGAGGCCACGCTGGGCGTGGCGCCCGCGCCCGGCGGCGCGCACCCGCTGATGGGCACGCACAACCGCCTGCTGGCGCTGGGCGGCGACACCTTCGCGCGCTGCTACCTGGAGATCATCGCCATCGACCACGGCGCGCAGCCCGGCCGCGCCCGCGGGCTGAAGCGCTGGTTCGACCTGGACGACCCGGCGCTGCAGGCCGGCCTGGAGAAAGACGGGCCGCGCCTGGTGCACTGGGTCGCCCGCGTGCCCGACCTGCACGCCGCCGTGCATGCCCTGGCCGTGGAGCCGGCGCACATCGACCGCGGCGCGATCCTGGCCGCCTCGCGGCAGACGCCGGCCGGCCGGCTGCAATGGCAGATCACGGTGCGCGACGACGGGCAGCGCCTGTTCTACGGCGCGCTGCCCACGCTGATCCAGTGGGGCGGCGCGCAGCACCCCGCGGACGGCCTGCCGCCCTCGGGCGTGGACCTGCTGGCGCTGGCCGCCACGCACCCGCGGCCCGAGGCGCTGCGGCCGGCGCTGGCCGCGCTGGGCCTGCAGTCGGCCATCCCGGTGGAGGCCGGTGCGCCCTGCCTCAGGGCCCGCCTGCGCACGCCGCGCGGCGAGGTGACGCTCGAATCGCAAGGACTGTGATGCCCGCCCTGTTCCCCGTTTCCCCATCCGCCCGCCCGTGAGGCCGCCCATGCGATTCACCGACGAAGAGATCGCCGACGCGCGGCGCACCGTGCAGGCCGCGCTGCCTCCCACGCCGCAATACGCCTGGCCGCTGCTGGCTGAGGCGCTCGGCGCCGAGGTCTGGCTCAAGCACGAGAACCACACGCCGGTGGGCGCCTTCAAGCTCCGCGGCGGGCTGACCTACTTCGACGCGCTGCGCCGCACGCAACCCGCGGTGCGGCACGTCATCAGCGCCACGCGCGGCAACCACGGGCAGTCGGTCGGCTTCGCGGCGCGGCGGCATGGCCTGGCGGCGACCATCGTGGTGCCGCACGGCAACTCCGTGGAGAAGAACGCCGCCATGCGCGCGCTGGGCGTCACGCTGGTCGAGCACGGCGAGGACTTCCAGGCCGCGGCCGAGCACGCCGCCGTGCTGGCCGAGGCCCAGGGCCTGCACCGCGTGCCCAGCTTCCACCGCGAGCTGGTGCGTGGCGTGGCGACGGCCTACGTGGAATTCTTCGAGGCGCTGCACGACGCGCCGCCCGAGGTGCTGTTCGTTCCCATCGGCCTGGGCTCCGGCTTCGCCGGCGCGGCCGCGGCGCGGGCCCACGCGGGCGTGAGCACGAAGCTGGTCGGCGTCGTCTCCGCGCACGCCACGGCCTACCTGGACTCCTTCCGCGCCGGCCGCCCCGTCGAGGTGCCGGCGAACACCGCGCTGGCCGACGGCATGGCCTGCCGCACGCCGGTGCCCGAATCGCTGGAGGTGATCCGGCGCGAGGCCGAGGACGTGGTCGCCGTCACCGACGACGAGGTGGCGGCCGCCATGCGCCTGCTCTACAGCGCCACCCACAACGTGGCCGAGGGCGCCGGCGCCGCCGCGCTGGCCGCGGCGATGCAGCAGCGCGGCCGCTGGGCCGGCCGGCGCATCGGTGCAGCGCTGACGGGCGGCAACGTGGACGCGGCCGTGTTCGCCGAGGTGCTGCGGGGCGGGACGCCGGGCTGAGGCCGCGGCAGCCCTACCAGGCGACCTTCACGCCCAGGCTGCCGTTGAGGCCGCCCCTGGTCTTCGCCGCGCCCCCGCCGGCCCACAGCTTGCCCACCTCCCCGTACACGCTCAGCGCCGGCGTCAGCTGCCAGCTCGCCCCGGCCGCCAGCTCCGTGCTCGCCCCGCCCGTGCGCGTCGCGATCTCCGTGACCGCCGCCAGCGTGCTGTAGCGCGTCACGTCCCAGCCGCTGGAGCGGTGGTACACGTTCACCCGCGCATA
>Ga0222420_100684_pt1 | contig 12827 bp, 8 predicted proteins | sample 3A2ome_FD_182470 | JGI IMG/M metagenome (GOLD analysis project Ga0222420, IMG submission 182470) | Enriched microbial communities from leaf-cutter ant dump, University of Wisconsin, Madison, United States - 3A200A (version 2) | ecosystem: Environmental > Terrestrial > Nest > Insects nest > Nest...
GCGCTTCTTCACGCGCCGCTCGCTGGCCCGCTTCCTGGGCGACGAGCGCTGGGCGGTGCAATCGCTGGACACCATCCGCCGCGAGATGCCCGAGTCGGAGTTCCGCACGCAATTCGACCAGCTCCCGCCCGCCGTGGCCCGCTACCTGCTGGCCGTACCCGACGCGCTCACGTACCAGTTCATCGGCGTGGCCCAGCCCGTACAGGCTGCCGTGGCGCACGACCAGCAGGGCACGCCCGATCCGCAGGAAGCGCATGCTCTTTTCACTGCGCAGCTTTATGCAGCGCGCAGCAATAGCTATGAAGAAGATAGCAAACGCACCGCTACCGGCATCATGGGCCAGACGCAGCAAACCCTGCGCTTCAACCTGCCCGAGAACAGCACGCCGCTGTCCGCCATCCGCCTCGACCCTGCCGACCGACCCGGCTTCCTGCACCTGCACGCCCTGCGCCTGCTGGACGCCCAGGGCGGCATCCTGTGGCATTGGACCGCTGCACAGTCCACTCGCTCGCTGCTGGCGCAGACGCCGCACCAGCAGATCGTCTGGCAGGGGCCTCTGCCTGCCAGCGGCCCTGCCCTGCTGCTGCTCACCGGAGACGACCCCTGGTTCGAACTGCCCGTGCCCGCACCGCAACTGGCGGGCGCCGCGCATCTGGAGGTGGACCTTGGCTGGCCCTTGTCCGCTGACTACCTGGCGCTGTCTGCCGCCGTGCTGCCGCTGCAGGACCAGATCCACCAGCTCGCCCACCAGGCCCATACCCAACAGGAGCAGATCAGCGGCCTGGCCCACGCCCTGCAGGAAAGCCGCTCCACCAGCGAGCAGCTGCGCGCCCAGAGCGCCAGCTTCCAGGATGAGTCTGCTCAATTCCAGCGCAACGCCACCCGCCTGCAACACGAACTCACACGCCTCCAAGCCGAGCACGGCGAATTGGTAACCCACTTCAAGACCCTGGAAAATTCCATCGTGTACCGCGCCACCCGCCCGCTCGCCGCCGCCAAACGGGGCTTGAACCAGTTCCTGGGCCGTACGTCGCAGCAGCAACAAGCGGCGGCGAAACCCGCTCCCCAGCCGCTGCCGCCCACGCCCCACCCCGTGGACGTGATCGTGCCCGTCTACAGAGGCCTCGCCGACACCCGCCTGTGCATCGACTCCGTGCTCGCCAGCCCCGTGAGCGTCGCCTACCGCCTCATCGTCATCAACGACTGCAGCCCCGAGCCCGAGGTCACCGAATGGCTGCGCGAACGCGCCGCGCAGGACGAACGCATCACCCTGCTGGAGAACGCCGAGAACCTCGGCTTCGTCGGCACCGTCAACCGGGGCATGGCGCTGTCGGACAACAACGACGTGCTGCTGCTCAACAGCGACACCGAAGTGGCCAACGACTGGCTCGACCGCATCCGCGCCGCCGCCTATGGCGATGCCAAGGTCGCCAGCGTCACCCCCTTCTCCACCAACGCCACCATCTGCAGCTACCCGCGCTTTTGCGAAGACAACCCCCTGCCCCCTGGCTACGACACCGCCCGCATGGACGCCCTGTGCGCCCGCACCAACCCCGGCGCCGTGGTGGACGTGCCCACCGGCGTGGGCTTTTGCATGTACATCCGCCGCGACAGCCTGCGGGACGTGGGCCTGTTCGACACCGAACACTTCGGCAAGGGCTATGGCGAAGAAAACGACTTCTGCCAGCGCGCCGCCCGCAAGGGCTGGCGCAACCTGCACCTGCTGGACACCTTCGTGCTGCACACCGGCGGCGTGAGCTTTGGCGACAGCAAGAGCCCCCGCGAACGCGCCGCCATGGAAACCCTGGCCCGACTGCACCCCCGCTACGCACGCGACGTACACGCCTTCGTGCAGGCCGATCCGGCCCGCACCTACCGGCTAGCCCTGGACGTAGCCCGCATCACGCAAGAGCACCTGCCCGTCGTGCTGGCCGTGCTGCACGACCGCGCAGGCGGCACCGTGCGCCACGTGCGCGAATTGGCCCAACACCTGGCGAGCCAGGCCCAGTTCCTCATACTCACCCCAGGCCCCGACGACACCGTGCGCCTGCGCATGGCCGCCGCCACCGAAGGCTTCGAACTCGCCTTCCGGCTCAAGGACCAATACGACGACCTGCTCACCGTGCTGCGCCACCTGGGCGTGAGCCACGTGCACTACCACCACCTGCTCGGCCACGGCCAGGAAGTACGCAACCTGCCCGCCCTGCTCGGCGTGCCCTATGACTTCACCGCGCACGATTACTACAGCTACTGCACCCACATCACCCTCACCGGCACCAGCGACCGCTACGAAGGCGAGCCCGTCCCCGGCCAATGCGCCTGCTGCACGCCCGGCGCCCCCGCTCCGCTCGAAGGCGACGTGGCCCGCTGGCGCGGCGCCAATGCCCGTCTGCTCAGCGGCGCGCGGCACGTCCTGGCCCCCAGCCACGACACCGCGCGCCGCATCGCAGGCTTTGCCCCCGCCGCCCGCGTGCGCGCGGCCCCGCACACCGACATCGCCGCCGGCTCTGTCCTGCCCACGCCGGCCCCTCGGCCCATCACCGACGGCCGCCCACTCAAGGTCGTGGTCATCGGCGCCCTCAGCGCCATCAAGGGTGCCGACATGCTCGAAGCCGCCGCGCTTGAAGCCACCCGCCGGCAGGCCCCCGTGGAGTTCCACCTGCTCGGCTACGGCTACCGCCACCTGCAAACCCAGCCGCGCGCCCGCCTCACCGCCTACGGCGCCTACCAAGAAGAAGACCTCCCTGGCCTGCTCGCCTGGCTGCAGCCCGACATCGCCTGGTTCCCCGCCCAATGGCCCGAAACCTACAGCTACACCCTGAGCGCCGCCCTGCAGGCCGGCCTGCCCGTGGCCGTGCCCGACATCGGCGCCTTTGCCGAACGCGTGGCTGGGCGGCCCTGGAGCTGGGTCTGCCCCTGGGGCCAGGACGGCAAACAGTGGGCGGGCTTTTTCACTGCACTGCGCAACGAGCACTTCGCGCAGGCGCTGCCGCCCGCGCTGCCCGCCACGGTGCCCCAGCAGGACACCAGTACGCCATGGGACTACCAGCGCGACTACCTCCCGGGTCTCCCCGCCGCAGAGGCCAGCCCGCAACCCCTTGCCCCCAAAACCTTCGCTCGCTACCTGCCTCGAGGCGCCACCGCCGCTCGCTCGGGCGCATTGAGCACCCTGGTGTACCTGCGCTCCCTGCCCCTGTTGCGCGACGTGGCGCGGCGCGTGCCGGCACACTGGCGGCAGCGGATTAAAAAGTGGCTCAGGGCATAGCTGGAACGCGCATGTACTTGATAGCGTCTGAATCGCGGGGCGCAAGTCACCGCGTCTTTTGGCCCGGCCCAGATACATTTGGGACGGCAATCGTTCCAGCCCATCTCAATCTTTCATGAACTCCACCTCTGATCCCAACCGGCCACTGATCGAATCCGCCCGTTTGCACATCGCCGAAGGCCGGCTGGACGAAGCCGCCGCCGCCTTGAACCAGGCGCGCGCGCAGATTCCCGGTGACCCGCGCGTCTACATCATGGCCGCCCTCATGGCCGAGAAGGCAGGCGACATCGATGCAGCATTCCAGATGATGGAGAAGGGGGTGTCTCTGGACCCAGGCTGGGCGCCGGGCATCATGGAACTGGCACACATGCAGGCGCGCCAGGGGCAATTTCCAGAGGCCAGTGACAACGCCGCCACGGCCATGGAACTGGCGCCGGACAACGCCTCCGTGCGTAACGGCGCCATCCAGGTGGCGCTATTGAGCGGCCAGCACGAATTGGCTGTACGGCACCTGGAAGCCGGGCTGAAAGCCCACTCGGCCCACGTGCAATGGCGCCGCACACTGGCGGGAACGCTCAGTCACGTGGGCCGCATCGAAGAATCGCTGGAGATGTGGAACACGCTCATCGCCGAGGCTCCGCAGGACAAGCGGGCGCTCGAAGGCCGGATGCATACCTTGCTGGCGGTAGGGCGATTGTCCGAAGCGGCCCGTGACACCGCCGCCCTGCGGGCGCTCGACCCGGAGAACGAAGCCTATGTGTACTACGACACACTGGCGCACGACCAAACGCCCAAACGGCGACCGGCCGCGCTCAACCGCGACGTGTTCGACAACGCGGCCAGCGCCTTTGACCAGCAACTCGTTCAGATGCTGCAATACAGGCTGCCGCAGCAGGTTGCCGGGCAGATCCTGGTGCGTCATCCCGCGCGTCAGCTGTCTCTGCTCGACCTGGGATGCGGCACTGGCCTGCTTGGCGCACACCTGGGTAAGCTCAAGGGCCGCCTGATCGGCGCCGACCTCTCCCCCAAAATGCTGGAACAGGCACAGCGGCGCGAGATTTACGACGAGCTGGAGGTGGCCGACCTGCACGACATGCTCGCTAGGTCCCCCGCCGCAACGTGGGATGTGATCGCCGCGCTGGACGTCTGTATTTACATCGGCACGCTCGGTGAAATGCTGCAAGGAGCATGGCGCACGCTGCTCCCCGGCGGATGCCTGATCTTTTCCTGCGAGAAGGCTGTCGAATCCGGCCCTGATCTCTACCTCAATCCGATAACCCAGCGTTATGCGCACAAGCGCAGCCACGCCGAGGCGCAGTGCCGAGACGTCGGATTCAGCGTCCAGACAGAAGAGACCGTGCTGCGCCTGGAAAGAGGCGAACCCGTGCACGGATTCGTCGTGATGGCGATCAAGCCGGCTTGACCGATATGGATCAAAAAGAGGAGCTGCCAGCGCCTGACATCATTGGTTTTTATGCTGAAACTCAAGCATATCAGGTGTCAGCAGCTATCTTTCTTGATCTAGCCAGCCACCGCCGCCCAGCCCGTATGCCAGGGCGCTCCACGGCGTGCCATGACAGCCACGCCATGGCCAGGACCAGCGCCAACGCCATTGCCATGCAGGCAGCCAGCGGCCAGCCGCGGCGCAGGCACAGCTCCGTCACCGCCTGTTGCAGGGGAAAGGCATAGATGTACACCCCGTACGAGAGATCGACCCGACCCCGCCCGATCCCGTAGCGCCCCCCCCATCGGCCCACGAACGCCAGCCAGAAGGTGCCGAAGGTCACCAACCCCCACACCGCCACCTGGCGCACGGCATCGCCGCTGCCCCCATAGGCCGCGCCCAGCACAGCCAGCACGGCCACGGCAGCCATCCATGCGCGCGCGCGTACCGCGTAGGCGGCCAAGGTACTGCCCAGAAAGAACGACACGCCAAAACCGCAGAAATCCTGCCAGCGGAACAACTCGGCCCACCAGCCGCCCCCCGCCTCCAGCGCCGCGTCCCAACGTCCCAGGCGCGCGCAGCCCCACAGCGCCGCCAGCACGGCAGCCGCCGCCGGGTACGCCCACCTGCGCCCGCGCCCAATCCAGGCCAGCACGGCCAGCACGCCATACATGGCGAGTTCATAGCGAATGGTCCAGAGCGAGCCATTCACCGTGCGCGCGAAAGGGTTCGACTCGAACACGCCCGGCAAGGTCTGCACCGTGGCCAGCCCCGCCGCGTTGTTGATCAGGTTGACCCATGTGCCTGACGCGCCCCAATAGCGCGCCGACGGCAGTGAGGTCACGGACCAGCCGATCACCGCCACCGAAAACACCACCGCCACCACCAACCCCGGAAAGATACGCGCCAGCCGCTTCACCCAGAAAACCCGCCAGACGGGCTCTCGCGCCCAGCTCTGGCACACCAGATAGCCGCTGATGAAGAAAAACACATACACGGCCAGCGATCCCAGACTGTGCCCAGGAAAAGGCACGGGCAGATGCAGGCGGTACAAAAAATCGCCATGGGCCACGAAAACGGCCAGCGCCGCCATCAACCGCAACAGATCAAACCGGTTGTCCATGCCCTCCCGCGAAAGAGCGTGGTCCGACGCGCCCCGCCCGGCCTCAGGCGACACCGGCGGCCCCCTTGCGCAACAGCAGGAACACCTCGTTGTTGCGCAGCAGCTCCGCGGGATACCTGTCCAGCAGTTCAGGCGGCGGCAGCAACTCCACACTGCGTCGCTCCTGCCGCTCCACGACAAAGCCCGTCTGCCCGGCCAGATCGACTAACTCATCCGCCGTCAAGCGGTTCAGCGCCTGGTATTCCTTGAACACGAACCGTTTGTAGCCATCGGCGCCGAAGTCCGCAAAGCCAAAATCCACCTCGGCCGCATCAATGGGCCCTTCGTGGTCCTGAATGACCTTCCACAGCGCATCCTCGGTGGCCAGCAGGTGGTGCCACGGCACATCGTCATAACGGCGAAGATGCGAACCAAATGGCGAATAGAACAACGGCTCGATCTGCAGGAAGAACACGCCTCCCGGGCGCAGGCAGCCATGCAGATCGCGCAGGATGGGCAGCAACTGGCCGCGCTGCACATGCTCGAACGTGGACCAGCTCATGATCCCATCCACCAACGGGCGCCGGCCCGCCAGCGGCGCACCAGGCTGAATGGTCTCGAAAGTCAGCGCCGCCGGAATTCGGCGCATGCCCAGCTGCTCGTGCGCAATGCGGGGCAGCTTGGCATATTCGCGGCGAATATCGACCCCATGGATGGCCGTGGCGCCATGGCGCAGCACCAGCGCAAGATCGGTAATGCCGTCGCCACAGCCAAAATTCAGCAGCTTCGCCGTGGGAACATTGAGCACGCCGCCCATCCACTGATGCACCACGTCCGCGGCATAGTCGAAATGCGCCCGAAACCACTCGTCCGAAATGCGGCCGGCATCCCAGGGTGCCGGCCCCCGCAGGCGCTCCTGCAAAACAGTCCACCAGTGCGGGCTCATCAAGGCGACACCTTTCGCAAAACATAGGCATCCTGGTGGTTCCAGAAATGCACCGGCGCCTGGTGCACCAGCCTGTCGGCCCCCACGGTTTCGGCAATGCGCGCCAGCACAAACTCCGGCGCCGTGAAGGTGGTGCCGTACTCCTGCGCGTCGATCGCGTTCGACTCGCTGGAAGCGGCAAAAAAGAACCCCTCGTCATCCAGCGTCACATTGTCGAAGCGCGCTGCCTTGATGCCATGCGTGCTGAACACCAGCAGCCCTCCTGGTGCCACCGCGCCATACAGCGCCCGGAGCCACCGCGCCCAGGTGGTACGCGGCAGATGGCTGAACAGCGACAGCACGAACACCAGGTCATACTGCCCTGGCCAGCGCACGTCCTCGGGCACGCTGGCCGAGGGGAACCCTTCCACGCCGAAAGTGGCGCGCGAAAACTCCACCGCGCTAGGCACCACGTCCGACACCACCACCCGCCCAGGCCCCAGCGCTTTCACCAGATGGCGCGTAAAGCGGCCATGGCCGCTTGCGAACTCCAAGACCCGGGGCGTGCGCAGCAGGGGCTGGTCCACGGCTTCCAGCAGCAGCAGCAGTTCCGACAGCGTTCGCCAGCCATCGGCCAGATAGTCCCGCAGGGGGTTCTGGCAGGAGTGGTGGCCCTGAAAGAATCCGAAGATATCGTCCTGCGCGGAGATGGTGCAGTCCAGCCCCATCACATTGGTGAACGAACCCACCAGATCGTTTTCTTCGATCAGCGCATGGGCGGCTAGCACCACGTCGTGCTCCTCGCGTGCCCGCGCCAGCACCTGGGCGGCCGCCGTGCGGTCGCCGCGCACCAGCAACGCGCGACCTTCCTCCAGCAGTTGCTGGCCGCGGGTAGGGAGGCCATCTGAAATTACAGTCATGTTTTGTGTGTCCCAAGGAAGCGCCGATTATCGGAGCACCACGCCATGCACGGCGCCCGCGCGCACACTAACTCCAGTGGTGCGGCAGGCGCACCAGCCCTGGCAACGGCTTGGGAAAGATGAAGCGAAAATGCAGGAACTGGAACCATTCGTCGTACACGGCCAGCCCGGTTTCGTCGAACAGGAAGGCGCTGATCACATAGTCGCCGCTGTGCAGCGGCAGATCGGGAAACCGCAATACCGAGCGCCAGGTTCCGTCGTCCAGTTGCACCGGCGCGGCCCCATCCTCGTGCGTGGCCAGCGAGGTAATTCCTACTCCCTTGGACTGCTCGATCATGAAGCCGATGTGCGGCCGCTCACTCCCCCGCCCACGCACGGTGATCGTCACCACCAGGTCCTGCCCCTGCAGCAGCGGGGGCTGGCCGCCCTGCGGCTCTGCCAGGTCCGCCACATCCACCGACAGGATGCAGGCGCCTGCGCCCTGGGTATCCGCCTTGCGCGATTGGGCGGCAGGCGCCGGCAAGCGCTCTCCGGCCACAGGCTCTTGTACAGCCGCGCTTTTGCCGCCGGTGCTAGCGGGCGTGTCCGCATGAAAAGAAGCCTGCGCCGCCGCCTCGCGCTCGCGGGTATGCACGTCGTAGGCGGCCAGCACGCCCTCGGTTTCACCAAATTGCTCCATCCGCCCCCCCTTGAGCCACAGTGCCCGGTCGCACAAATGGCGGATGTGATACGGACTGTGCGAGCAAAACAGAATGGTGCAGCCATTGTTGCGAAACGCAGTGATGCGCTCCACGCATTTCTTCTGGAAGTTCTGGTCGCCCACGGCTAGCGCCTCGTCGATGATCAGCACGTCCGGCTGCACCGCCGTGACCAGCGCAAAGGCCAGCCGTACCGCCATGCCCGACGAATAGGTCTTGACGGGCCTGTCCAAAGCCTCGCCCAGCTCGCAGAAGGCGATGATCTCGGGCTCCAGGCGCGCCATTTCGTCATGGCCGATGCCAATCAGGCTGCCGCCGAAATATAGGTTGTCGCGCCCGCTGAAATCAGGGTGGAAACCCGCCCCCAGCTCCAGAATGGCCGTTACGCGCCCCACCCGCTCGATGCTGCCTTTGGACGGATGCAGCGTGCCCGCCAGCAGCTTGAGCAGTGAACTCTTGCCTGCCCCGTTGTCGCCAATCACGCCGATGCACTCGCCGCGCTGCAACTCGAACGAAACATCCCGCAGCGCCCAATGGCTGCGGTACGTGGCGCGGCCGGTGAGCAGCGCCTTCAACCGCGCACGCGGGGACGAGTAGAGCTTGTATTCCTTGCCCACGCCCCGAACGCTGAGCACCAAGTCTGGGTCAGCCTTCGTCATAGCCAATCCACCAGTTGATCGCGGCTGCGCGCCACCAGAATGTTCAGCGCCAAGGCCAGCCCGGCGATCCATGCGATCGATACACCCCACACGCTCAGCGGCGGCCATGCGCCCTGCAGCAGCACCTGCTGGTAGCCCTGGACCAGCCCCGTCATCGGGTTAAGCCACAGCACCCATCGCCAGTTTTCAGGAAACAGCGAAAGCGGAAACAGAATGGGAGAAAGGTAAATGCCCACCGACAGCAAAAAACCCACCAGTTGCACCACGTCACGCAGTGCCGCCGCCAGGATCGCCAGCACATAGGCCAGCACCAGGCACAGTAGCAACTGCAACCCCAGCAGGGGCACCAACGCCAGCAGCGCCGGCCGCAAGCCATGTGCCGGCATATAGGCCAATGCCACCAGCAGCAGCAATGGCCCATAGATGAGAGCGCTGGCCAGAACGGCGCGTGTCGTGAACAGCACGGGTGGCAGCGGATTCTTGTGCAGCAGGCCCCCGGCATCGATCAGGCTTGTCATGCCACGCTGCACTGCGTCGCAGAACGCCATCCACGGCAAGGCACCCACGATCAGAAAAGCCCCCACCGCTCGCGTGGGGGCCTGCTCGCCCAGGCGCATGCCAAACACCACGTCGAACACGAGGTAATAGGCCGCCACCATGAGCAACGGCTGCAGGTAAGGCCACACGATGCCCGCCGCCGTGCCCGCATGGCGTGCCGCCACTTCGCGGCGGGTGAGTACCCAAACCAGAGAGCGCGCGCTCCATGCGGCGCGCAGCTCATCACCTAGCGCGCAGTTCAAGGCTTCTGTGCGGCTGCAGGTTGCTGGGTGAGCTTCTCGACCGTGGCCTTCACTGCGGCTTCGTCGAGCTTAATGGTTGCCTCAAGCTGCTCAGCCAAAAGGTTGCGGCCCTTCTGTTGCTCGTTCTGCTTGACTTTAGCTACTAAGGAGTCCTTCACCTCATCAAAAGGTTGCTGGCCGGCAGGTTTGCGCTCCTGCAGCTGCAGTACGTGATAGCCGAACTGCGTCTTGACGACTTCACTCACATCACCTGGCTTCTGAAGTGCGAAGGCTGCTTGATCGAATTCCGGCACCATGCGGCCCTGCGCAAAAAATCCTAGGTCGCCACCTTTAGCGGCGCTACCTGGATCTGCCGAATGCTCCTTGGCTAAGGCTGCGAAATCGCCGCCTCCGCGCAGTTGAGCCAGTAGCTCCTGCGCCTGTTTGGCCGCAGCTGCGTCATCTTTGTCTTTGGATGGGGCAATGAGAATGTGGCGAATGCGCACCTGCTCGGGTTGCTGGAACGACTTGGGATCCGCTTGGTACATGGTTCGGGCCATGGAAAGGGCTTTGTCATCAGGCGGTGTGTTGCCCTTATCCACCTGTACCAGCAAGGCATCAGAAAGTACCTTATCGCGCGCCAGTGCCAGCGCTGCCGCGATTTCGGGCTGCTTGTCCAGCCCCTGAGCCTGTGCACGGAGTGCCAATGCACGGCGGGTATACATATTGTTCACCAGTTGGTTCATGGTGCGCTGCTGTGTAAGCACCTGGGGCCGCACCTCGGCAGGAATGCGTTGAATGTCGGCCGCCACGTCGGCTGAACTGATCTGCACATCGCCCGCGCCGGGCACCGTGCCTTGAGCAAGCAACGGATCGGCAGCATAGGCCGTACCAGCAGTCAGCCACGCGGCGATCATCAACGCTGCAGCGCTACGCTCGACAGAAGAAGCACGGTTGCTGCCGCCATTCACGAGAAAAAGATTCATAGACATGCCCCAAAGAAGGTGTGGCACCCCATCGGCAAGCGATGGCGGTGCCATGCAAAAAAAAAGGCGGGTTGCCCCGCCTTTTTTGGGTTTCGCATTGCTGCGAAAAGTTCAACCGTTGAATTAACGGCCGTAACGGTGCGCCCAAGTGATACCGAAGGTGCTGGCGAAGCCGGCACCGGCGGAGTCATTGTTCACCTTGATGAACGCATCGCCCAGAATTGGCAGACCCAGAGCGGTGGCAGCAGCAGCGATAGGTGTACCGTCAGGTCCACGCAAGCCCACCAGATTGCCAGCAGCAACGGTCTGGGTGTTGGGCGTACCCACCAGGGTCCAGCCATTGGTGTACGGCGTTGCCATGGTCGTAGCGGTCAGGTCGCTGCTGGAACCCAGCACCTTGGTGGTCGAGAACGACAGCACGCTGGTTTCGCCGCAGAAGCTCAGCTGGCCAGCCACGGCAGGCGAGAAGATGGGTGCATTGCCAGTGGTGGTTTCTTCACGATCGAAGAAGCGCATGCTGGTAGCGTCCACGCAGATGTTGCCACGGGCGTCCACGCGGGTGTTGGACGAGTTGAACCATTCGTCAGCACCGCCAGTCACAGCCGTCGTAGGCGTAGCTTGGACGAGGCTCAGGTCAGAGTAGAGACGGTAAGTTGCATCGCTCGTCTTAGCTGCTTTGTAGTTGGCAGCCACGCTGTAACGGCGGGTGGGCATGGAGAACACCCAGTCCGTAGCAGCTTTGATGCCTGCATCCAGAGCATACTGGTTGGACACCGAGGTGCGAGCAATTGCAGCCGTCAGAGTAGCAGCCTGCAGCTTAGGCAGGTTGGCGTCGGTAGCGGCGTTAGCCATAGCCGTCACATAAGGCGTCGACATGTCAGGCAGGTCGATGAACAGAGGCGTCACCGTAGGACCGGACACACTGGCGTTGGCTTGATCGTGAACGCGCTGGCGCAGCAACGGGTCAGCCGTGAACGAGTCAGCTGCGGTAGCAGCACCTGCACCGAAGAAAGCGCTGGAGCCAGCATCAGTTTGTGGGAAGTGCACGAAGTTAGCGGCACCAGCAGCACCACCAGCAGCAACACGCGCCTCAATAGCCGTAGCGGAACCAGAGAAAGCAGTAGACTGAGCCAGGTTCAGGATGTACCAGTCAGCCGACAGACCCGTCGTAGCAGCGCCAAAACCCAATGCGGCGGCAGAACCAACAGCACCTTGGTTGACAGTGATATTGCTCATGGCGATGTCATTCAGCGCACTGCGAGCAGCAGAACCTTCCACCGAGCAAGGGGCCACGCCATTGACGTGCTTGGTCAGCGTGTACAGAACCGAGTTTTCACCGTTGTTTGCAGCGTTCCCATCCTTATGGAAGGTCTTCACGGAAGGAATGTCAGCCATATTGAAGATTTCAATATAGCCTTCACGCGTGCCATTGACGTTGTCTACAGCATTCAAACGAGCGGTAGCGAAGTCCGTGCCGGTAGCAGGGATAGCAGGCACCGTGCAGGTCTTGTCGCTGGAATACAGCGTAGCAGCGCCGCTGGCGCCTTGCACCACAGCACCAGTCCAGATATCGCCGGGCGACAGGTAGATCTGGAAATCCTTCACGTCGTCAGAGTTAGCTGCACCACGGAAGCGGATCTTCACTGCCTTGCCGTTGGCACGATCAGTGTTGCTCAGGTGCAGCACGGACATATTGCCATTCTGGGCGGTGTAGTAAGGCACGACCAGCATGTGACCCACGTTGTTGGAATTAACTTCCAGAGTGGTCGCCAAAGCCGCAGCGGCACCCACCACACCAGGCTCAGTAGCCACGTTCGTGCCGAACGCAACACCAGTAGCAGCCGCATTCGCAGCGTTGATCACAGCAGCTTGTGCGACGCCGGCGAAGCCACCAACCATGGCAGCAATGCTCAGTGCCAATACATTCTTTCTCATGCTTTAACTCCAGTTAAAAAAATAAGCGCAACTACCACGATTGATTACGCCCGCGAATCCTAGCACAGTCTTTTTCAAAGCCACCCAAGATTCCATCACCCTCTCTTGCCTGTT
>Ga0222420_100685_pt1 | contig 12825 bp, 12 predicted proteins | sample 3A2ome_FD_182470 | JGI IMG/M metagenome (GOLD analysis project Ga0222420, IMG submission 182470) | Enriched microbial communities from leaf-cutter ant dump, University of Wisconsin, Madison, United States - 3A200A (version 2) | ecosystem: Environmental > Terrestrial > Nest > Insects nest > Nest...
ACCACGCTGTGCGCCCATCTGAACAGCCTGCAGATGGGGTTCCGCACCCTGGCGATCCAGAAGCGGTCGTCCGAGGTCTGGCAGGTGCTGGGCGCGGTCAAGACCGAGTTCGGCAAATACGGCGACGTGCTGGACAAGGTGCAGAAGAAACTCGAGGAAGCCTCGCGCCAGATCGACACAGTGGCGGTGCGCCGCCGCGCCATCGACCGCCGGCTGAAGGGCATCGAAAGCCTGCCCGAGGCCGACACCGCCGCGATCCTGGCGCTGGATGCCGGCACCCCGCCCGGCGAAGACGACGACGAGGCCGCATGATGACCAGACCGATCCGCGTCCATCTCGGCGGCCAACAGGTCAAGGCCGGCTGGGATATCGTCGACGCCGTGCCGGGCCCGCATGTCGACCATGTCGGGTCCTGCGTGAGCCTGCCGTGGTATGCGGCAAACAGCGTCGAGGAAGTCTATGCCAGCCATGTCCTGGAACATCTCGGCTATCGCCAGGAACTGCCGCGCGCATTGCGCGAGGTGCACCGGATCCTGAAACCGGGCGGGCGGTTCTGCATCTCGGTCCCGGATTTCGACGTGCTCTGCCGCCTGTTCGTCCACCCCGAGGTGCCGGCCGAGGAACGCTTCTCGCTGATGCTGCACGTCTTCGGCGAACAAACCGACGACTACGATTTCCACAAGATCGGCCTGACCTTCGACTTCCTGATGAAATTCCTGGGCGAGGCCGGCTTCAGTTCCGCCCGCAAGGTCGACGCCTTCGGCCTGTTCGACGACTACTCGACCTTCACCCGCTTCGGCGTGCCGATCAGCTTGAACGTGGAAGCGTTTAAGTGAAATACTCGTATACATGCGCACGGGTGATGTGGACCAGTTCCTGGATACACAGAAAACGCTGAGCGGTGTGCCACGCTGGCAGGCGGGTAGCCGCGGCAATCAGTTTAGGATCGTCTGGCCGCTCATCATCCGGGGGATCGCACCTATCGATGGGCCACGGCTGGAAGTTGTCTACGCGGCAAACGCCCCGCATCTACGGCTCAGCGTCAGCCTGAATTTGCCACCGGTCATCATCCGGGCCGATATCGATCCGACCGGAGTGCACACCAACAAAAAACCACTCAAACCGAACATTCCCCGCGAAATACGCGGCAATAACTGCCACCTTTGGTCTGACAATCGCCCAGCAAAGGCCGGCAGCGCCGTCCCTGTAAGTCTTGGGGTGGCCCGACCGCTTCCGGCAGAGTATGCCAATTGGCCCGCGGCACTTCACTGGGTCTGTGCACAGGGCCATATCATGTTGCATGACGCTGCAGTCCCGCCGCTGCCACCGAGGAGTACCTTGCTATGACGACGCATCGGCTACAGGGGGCTATTGGCACCGTCGCGGCAGTTCAGCAGTACGGGAACGGCTGGCTCGTCGATACGACCTGTCTTTTTCCCTCGGGCAAGGTCATCCAGGTCCTGATTGAAGGAACCGATGCGGAAGCCGTGGTCAGCGATGCCGGGATGACCCTGGACGAACTGGCGGTCAGCGGCATCGTGCCTGACGATGGGACAGCCGCGCTTGCCCGCTATGCAAGGCAGATGGGGGTACAGGCGCGGAACGGCCAGATATTCGAGAGCCGCGTATCAGTGGAAGACATCCCGGCAGTCATCAGGCTGGTCGCATCGGCCGCACAGGAAGCGGCCCGCAACCTGATGCACAATCTGCGGCCGCGCCCCAGCCGCCACATCAGGGACATGCTGGAAGGCTTCATCCAGACTAAATATGACAGCCTTTTCGAAAAAGCCGTTCTTGAAGGGAAGAACAAGTCCCATCAGTTCGATTATGTCCACGTCAGCAAGGCCAATGTCATCGCCATAAATCCGGTAACCCGGGACGCCAGTTCAAGGGATTCCAGAATTGTCAGTTGCCTCGACGTGAAATCTAAGATGGGCGAGAAATTCCAGCCCGTTCTGGTCTACGACGAGAGCGAAGACTGGTCGGGCGATGAAATCGGCATGCTGCAACTGGCCGCATCCGCCGTCCCCTTCGGCAGCATCGAAATCGCGCTGCCCGATCTGCTGCATTGACCTCTGCGGATCAGGCGGGCAGCCGCACCGGCTGCCCATGCGGCGTGTGGATATAGGCATCGCGCCAGGCATCCTTCAGCCCGGCCAGTTCCGCTGATCCGGCCACACCCTTGGCCGTCACCAGCCGTTCCAGCGCGGCCAGCCAGTTGTCGTAATAGGCGCGGTCGCGGTTGGCGGCCAGTTCGGCGCCCAGCGTCTCGGCCCATTCGGGCCAGGTGAACAGGCCGCCTTCGTGCAGCTTGATGACCATGGCGAACGCGGTGGCCTGCCACGGTTCGTCGAAGGCGCCGGCTTCAGGCTGGTTCAAGATGGGATTCCCAGAGGTCGACACGCACGTCGCCGCGGAAGCCGGCATCCGGCCCCCACAATTCGGCGGCTTCGAAGCGGACATTGTAGAGATGTTCGGGGTTCTCGCCGCGCAGATGGGCATGGTCGTCGGCGAAGACATGCAGGCCGTGGTCCAGCATGACCGTGCCGACATGGCCGCGGACGTAACGCGGCAGGCGGGTGTGGCCCGCCGGGTTGATGTTGCGGGCCCGCACGCGCTGGCCGACGGTGAACCCTGCCGGGCGGCCCTCGGCGCGCTCGGTCGGGCCGCCGCGGTTCAGCAGGGCGGGCACGTCCTGCGGCTTGATCGGCGGGGTCTGGCGCGGTGCGGCCGGGTCGGGCTGCAACGTCGCCCATTCCTGGGCCGATATCAGGCCCTGTTCGACCATCAGCCGGCCCAGCCCGTCGATCCAGCGTTCGTAATAGCTGTTGCGCAGGTAGTCGGCCGGGTCCGAACGTTCGCGGGCATGGCGCGAGACATCGAGGTTCCAGCGTTTCCATCCGGCCATGGCAAGGGTCATGGCCAGGGCGCGCGCTTCCCAGTCGTGATGGAAAAGCGGTTCGTCGGCCTCGGGCAGCACGGGGCCGAAACCGTGCATGCCGCCCATGTCGTGCACGCCGTTCATGGCGTGGCCGCCTTGGCCGTGCCGATCATGGCATCGCGGCTGACCAGGGCCGCCAGTTGTTCCTCGCTCATCCCCTCGGTCCCGGCGGGGCGTTCGGGGATGACCAGGTAGCGGATCTCGGCGGTCGAATCCCACACCCGGACCTCGACATCGTCGTCCAGCGTCAGGCCGAAATCGCCCAACACGCCGCGCGGATCGATGACGGCGCGCGAACGATAGGCATCGGACTTGTACCAGACCGGCGGCAGGCCCAAGACCGGCCAGGGGTAGCAGGAGCACAGCGTGCAGACGACCAGGTTGTGCAGCTTCGGGCCGTTCTCGACCGCCACCATATGTTCGCCCTGGCGGCCCTGGATGTCGAATTCGGCGATCGCCGCCGTCGCATCGTCCAACAGGCGCTGGCGATAGGCGGGATCGGTCCAGGCGCGGGCAACCACCTTGGCACCGTTGCGCGGGCCGACGCGCGTCTCGTAGTAATCGATATAGGCGTCCAGGGCGGCGGGATCGACCAGCCCCTTGGCCGTCAGCAGGGTTTCCAGCGCCTTGACCCGCAACGCCGCGTCCGACGGCGGTTCCTGATGGTCGTGGTCGTGGTCATGATCGTGATGGTGTGTCGACATGGCCCAATGGTCACGACAAACCGGGGCCGTTGTCCAGACGCTATTTCACGCCCGGCACCAGGGGGCCGAGCGACCGGGCTCCCCCGCGCGGCGGCATGCCGCCAGGCGGCGGTCCGGGGGGCGGTCCTGGCGGCGGACCGCGCCGGCCGTCGGCCGCGGGGCGCGCGGCCGGGTCGATGCCGATCACCAGGGTCGCGAGGTAACCCTGCTCATCCTCGCGGATGTTGACGAAACTGGCGAAACCGCCACCGCTTGCGGCCAGCACGCCGTCGGTGCGGTTCGACGTATCGCGCACCCGGCCGCGGCCGCTATAGGGCGCGACCTCGCGATAGATGAATTCGCTGAGCGCGTCGGGAAAATAGCACTGCCCGGTCAGAACCTGGGCCTGGCCCAGGATCACCTTGAAATGAACATGCGGGGTGCGGCCCGCATACCACCCGGGATAAAGCGTGCCGAAGCCGACGTCGCCGCCGGCATCGGTGACTTGCGTGCCGCGCAGGAAGGTCTGCCCGACGGTCGAGCTGTCGCGGCCATCGCCCTGCCCGGCATATCCCGAATACCAGCCCAGCGCGTCGGCGTGCCAGACGTCGACGCGGGCACCGGCGACCGGCACGCAGCCATTGGCATCGACCACCTGCAGCGCCAGCCGCAGGCGAACGCCCGGCCGCCCCTCGGTGATGTCGGCGCGTTGCAGCGCCGGATCGAAATAGAACGGCCCTTCGACCGCCTGGGGCGTCAGGACGCATAGATCAGGCCGCGTGGCGGCCAGGGCCGGGGCCGCGACCGGCATGGCGGCCAGCCCGGTCAGAATACGGCGGCGGGAAATGGTGGAGACGGGCACGGCTACTCTCGATCTGATAGCGGAACAGGGTTAACGCAGCGGCTTGCCATTCCCTGCGATCTCGATGGCGGCACAGCCATGCAGCGCGGCGCCGCCGTGCCACCAGCGATAGGCCGCCCCCGTCAGGCTGGCCATGCCGCCCATGCCCGCAGTCAGGTCGGCCCGGGCCACCAGCCGGCCGCCGGGCATCCAGGCCAGCACGTCCTCGGGGCGCAACAGCGACCAGCGGAACGGCATGGCCCCCCAGCCGCCCGCGGTTGCCGCAATCGACGGGTTCCACCCACCGAAGGCCGCGGCCGCGGGACTCAGATAATCGAACACCAGCCGCAGCGGGATGCCGCCAGCCCGGGCCAGGTCGGCGGCGTCGGCGAACAACCGTTCGACCTGTTCCGGCGCCAGGTACATCAACAGGCCGACGGCGATCACGCACAAGGCCGGCAGGTCGGGGATGTCATCCCACCAGGCGGGATCACCGACATCGCGGGCGACCAGGTGATGACGGCGGGCCGCCGGCACCAGCCGACGATGCAGCGCCACCATGCCCGGCCGGTCGATATCCCACCAATGGCCCTGCCAGTCGGGGCAGGTGCGGCGCAGGCGATGGAAGGCCGTGTCCAGCCCGGCGCCCAGGTTGACCACGCCCGCCGCGGGATGACGGTCCAGGAAGTCGCCGGCCATCCGGTCGAACCAGGCGGCGCGCAGGATACAGCCGCGCTGCATCGCCCGGTCGGCGGCCAGCCGGTCGAAATCGGGACCCAGGCCGCAATCGGCCAGCTGGGCGGCGACGTCCTCGGCCACCGGATCGGCAAAGGCCAGGTCGGAATGGACACGCGCCCGCGCGCGGGCGGCCAGCGGGATCAGGGCGGTGCGGGCGATGCCTTCGAAACCGGGATCAAGCAGCGATCTTCGTTCCACCATCGAACGCTATCGCACCTCCGGTATCAGGTGAAGCCGACCTCGTGTCGCACGGCATAACCGCCCAGCAGCCGCGCGACCTCGGCCTGCGCCGCCGCGCGGTCGCCCGCGCCGGCCAGCGCCACGGTCGCCAGCGTGCCGTGCAGGTCATGGGCGTCCACTGCGACGGCAACCTGCCAGCCGGCATCGCGCAGCGGCTGCAGCGCCGCGTCATAGATCCGGCGCGTCGCGTCCCAGCGCAGCGCCGGCTTGAAGATCTTGCCGACCGCAGTGACCGGCATCGGCTTGACCAGGATGATCTCGGCCGGTGCGGCCGGCGGCTCGGACACCCGTTCGCGGGCGAACAGGCGCAATTCCTCGGGGTCGGCATCCAGGCCGGGCTTCAGCTCGACATAGGCGACCGGCACCTCGCCGGCATAGGCATCGGGGCGGCCGACGGCTGCTGCCAGCGCCACCGCCGGGTGCTGGTGCAGCACTTCCTCGATCGACTGGGGATCGATGTTGTGGCCACCGCGGATGATCAGGTCCTTGGCCCGGCCGGTCAGCCAGAAATACCCGTCGGCATCCTGGCGGCCGAGATCGCCGGAATTGACCCAGCCGGGTTCGATGAATGCCGCCTTGTTGTGCTTGTCCTGGACATAACCGGGAAAGGCATTGGGGCCGGTGAAGGTGACGATGCCGATCTCGTCCACCGCGCAGTCGCGGTCATAGGTTCCGTCGGCCTTGACCTTGACCGTCTTCATCGGCTGATAGGGATAACGCAGGCCGATCGACCCCACGCGGCGTTCGCCGGCATAGGGGTTGACCGACGAGGCGCAGGTCCCCTCGGTCATGCCGAACCCTTCCAGGATGCGGATGCCGGTCGCATCCTCGAACCGGCGGAACAGTTCCACCGGCATCGGCGCGGCGCCACAGATGGCGAAGCGCAGCGAGGATACGTCGGCACCGGCGAGCGGCACGTTCAGCAGCGCGGCATAGATCGTCGGCACGCCCGAAAAACTGGTGGCCTTGAACCGTTCGACGATGCGCCAGAATTGCGGGATCACCTCAGGGTGCCGATAACCCAGCGGCGACAGCATCACCGTACCCGCCCCGGCAAAGAACGGCGCCAGGCCGGTGACCAGCACGGCGTTCACATGGAACATCGGCAGGCCCAGCAGCAGCGTGTCGTCGGGCGACATGCCGACCACCGTCGCCATCACCCAGGCCTCGAACACCTCGCCACGATGGGTGTGGCGCGCCAGCTTGGGCGCGCCGGTGGTGCCGCCGGTATGGAAATAGGCACAGATCTCGCCCGGTTCGATCACCCGCCCCGACACCAGCCGGTCGGCCGGGCGGCGGGCGATTTCCTCGTCGAAAGCCAGGATGCCGCGGTCGGGCTGGGCCTTGCCGCCGATCACCAGCACGGTATCGATCTGGGGCACCATGGCCCGCACCGCCTCGATCTTGCGCCACAGGTCGGGCGCGGCCTCGGGCGCCATCGTCACCAGGATGCGGCTGTCGGCGGCCTGCAGGATTTCGGCGATGTGATGGGCATCCAGCAGCGGGTTGATCGCATTGACGATGCCGGCCGCCTGGCCGCCCCAGATGGTGAAATGCGTCTGGGGCAGGTTGGGCAGCAGATAGGATACCGCCTTGCCCGGCCGGATACCCAGGTCGTGAAACAGGTTCGCGGCCTGGGTGACGCGGGCGAACAGGGCGGCATAGGTGATGGTGACCGGCGTATCGTCCGCCCGCCCGTTGGGCAGGAACCGGATCGCCGGCCGGTCGGCAAAGCGGTAGGCCGATCGCTTGAGCAGATCGTAGGTGGAACGCGCCGGGGCGCGTTCATCCCACGTCATCTCCCGCTCGATCGCCTCGATATCGGCGAGGCTGCGGATCGGCCGTTCCGTCATTGCCGGGGTTCCGTCATCTCAGGGCTGCTTCGATATTGCCGCCGTCCACCGTCAGCACGGCGGCGGTGGTCTTGGGGCTGAGGGCCAGGGCGACGAAGGCCCGGGCGACATCCTCGGCCGTCACTTCGCGCTTCAAGAGGTTGCCGGCCATGTAGTCGGCTTCCGACACGCCACGCGCCTTGGACCGGCTCTTGATCATGTCGTCGGTCAACAGGCCCGAGCGGATGCGATCGGCGTTGATCGCGTTCGACCGGATGCCCTCGGCGCCGTAGTCCAGCGCGTACTGGCGCGACAGGAACAGGGTCGCGGCCTTGGGCAGGCCGTAGGGGCCGAAGTTCAGGCCGGGATTGACCGCCTGCTTGGACGCGTTGAACAACAGGCAGCCGCCGGTGCCCTGCTGGCGCATCACCTTGACGGCTGCCTTGGCGATGTTCTGGTGCGAGAAGAAGTTCAGTTCGAACGACTGGCGCAGCAGCGCATCGTCGACCTCGCCGATCCGCCCGCCCCAGGCGGCGCCGGCATTCGACACGACGATGTCGACGCCGCCGAAATGCGCGGCGGTGGCAGCCACCGCCGCCTCGATCGCGGCGGGATCGGTGACGTCGCAGGCTAGGCCCAGACCGCCGAACGTCTTGGCAACCGCCTTGGCCGCCGCCTCGTCACGGTCGAGCACCGCGACCTCGGCCCCTTCGGCGGCAAAGGCCCTGGCCGTCGCGGCACCGATGCCCGAACCGCCGCCGGTGACGATCACGACCTGGCGGGCCAGCGGCTTTTCCGCGGCCTTGCCCAGCTTGGCCTGTTCCAGCGACCAGTATTCGACATCGAAGATGTCGGCTTCCGGAATGCTCTCGAATTTGCCGATGGCTTCGGCACGGGTGATGGTGTGCACGGCCGCCGCGGCCAGGTCGCCGGCGATGCGCGCATCCTTCTTGGACGCCCCCAGGCCGAACAGGCCCAGACCGGGGACCAGCAGCACGCGCGGCATCGGATCCAGCGCGGTCTTCTTCGGGTTGGCCTTGGCGTTGTTGCGCTCGAAATAGGCACGATACTCGTCGACATAGGCTTCCAGCGCGCGCTTGGCGTCGCGCGCGAAATCGTCGAGCTTGCCGGCCTCGGGCGCCGGCAGGATCAAGGGCTTTTCCTTGGTGCGCAGCACATGGTCGGGCGTGATGTTGCCCGACAGGGCATAACGCTGCAGGTCGCGGCCGTTGACGAAGGCCAGGATTTCGTCGGAGGTGCGGAAATCGACGATCTGGCGCTTCCAGTTGCCGGCCCCGGCCGGCAGGGCGACCAGCCCGCGCAGGATCGGCGCGATCTCGGCGACAGTGGCGATCTTCCTGGGCAGGGCCGCCGGGGCGAAGACCTTCTTGCGGCCCTTGGCCAGGCGCGCTTCGGCCATCGACACGAATTCGATCATCCGGTCATAGGCCTGGCGGGCGGTATCGCCCCAGGTGAAGATGCCGTGCTTGATCAGGATCAGGCCTTCGGCATCGGGCTGTTTGGCGAACGCTTCGGCGCACTGCTTGGCCAGGCCGAAACCCGGCATCAGGTAATCGACCGCGATCACCCGGTCACCATAGACCTTGCGCACGATCTCGCGTCCGTCGGGCTGGTCGGTCAGGGCCAGCACCGCCCAGGCATGGGTATGGTCGATGAACTTGTGCGGCAGGAAGGCGTGGAACAGCGTCTCGACCGACGGGTTGGGCGAGGTCGCATCCAAAAGGTTGATGCGCTGGAAATTGACCATGTCCTCGTCGGACAGGCGGTCCAGCCTGATCAGTTTCTTCAGCGGCTCGATGCGCACGGCCGGCAGGCCCGGCGGCTCGATCACGCCCATGTCCCAGCCCGAGCCCTTGACGCACAGCACCTCGACCGGCTCGCCCAGCTGGTCGGGCATCGTGGTCTTGACCGAGGTGTTGCCGCCGCCATGCTGCACCAGCGCCGGCACGCCGCCCAGCAGGCGGGTGGTATAGGTGCGCAGAGCCAGGTCGGCATTCACGCCCTTGGCGCCATAGGCCTTGATCGCCGCCTTGGCGTCGCGATCGGACCAGAGATTGTCCATAGTCGAAAGTCCCTCGGAAGATAGGAAAATATACTGTCGTATCAGGCCGCGGCCGACCGCTCGGGGTACAGCCCCGCCAGGCCGGCCGTCGTCGCCTCGCACACGCCGCGTTCGGTGATCAGCCGGGTGACCAGCCGCGCCGGGGTCACGTCGAAGGCGGGATTGCCGCCCTTCGACCCCTCGGCCACCACACGGATCGTCTCGATCCGGCCGTCGCGGGTCTTGCCGGTCAGTTCGGTCAGCTCGGTTTCGGCACGTTCCTCGATCGGGATCTGGCGCACGCCGTCGGTCAGCGTCCAGTCGATCGTGGAATGCGGCAGGCCGACATAGAACGGCACGCCGTTGTCATGGGCGGCCAGGGCCTTCAGGTAGGTGCCGATCTTGTTGCAGACATCGCCGTTCGCCGTGGTGCGGTCGGTGCCGACGATGCACAGATCGACCTGGCCGTGCTGCATCAGATGGCCGCCGGCATTGTCGGCGATCACCGTATGGGGCACGCCGTGGCGCCCCAGTTCCCATGCGGTCAGCGAGGCGCCCTGGTTGCGCGGGCGGGTTTCGTCGACCCAGACATGGATGTCGAGGCCCTGGTCATGGGCCAGGTAGATCGGGGCCAGCGCGGTGCCCCAGTCGACGGTGGCCAGCCAGCCGGCGTTGCAATGGGTCAGGATGTTGACGCGCTTGCCCCCACGCTTTTCGACCGCCTGGCGGATCAGCCCCAGGCCGTTGCGGCCGATCGCGGCACAGGTCGCCACGTCGTCCTCGGCGATGTCGGAAGCGATCTGGTAGGCCGCGGCGCGGCGATCGGCCGGGTTGACCGCGGCGATCTCGCGCCGGGCGCGCTCCAGGGCCCAGAACAGGTTGACGGCGGTCGGGCGGGTTTCGGCCAGCAGCTTGACCGCCGCCTCCAGCGCGCCGTCGGACGGATCCTCGGCCACGGCCAGGGCCAGGCCATAGGCGGCAGTGGCGCCGATCAGCGGGGCGCCGCGCACCTGCATGCTGCGGATCGCGTGGGCTGCCTGCTCCTTGGTGGTCAGTTTCAGCGTTTCGAACTGATAAGGCAGCCTGGTCTGGTCGATGATGCCGATGGTGGCCCCGTCGGGTTCGACCCAGATCGACCGATAATGAACGCCGTCGACTTTCATTTGTAATCCTCGGAGGTATAGGCGCGTAAACAGCCGCCGCGGACGATAGCGGCCCCGCCCGCAGATTTCCAGGGTCTCGACTGGTAGCGGCGGGCGTTGCGCCGCCCCGCCCGATATGATCTGGTCCCGCCCGTTTTCGCGAGGAACGATGGCCGCCCAGCATTCGCAGTTGCAGCATCGACCGGGGATGACAGCCCCATGACCCGTGCCATCGTCTGCCGCGACCTGGGCCCGCCCGCGGCCCTGCGGTTCGAGGACTGGCCCTCCCGCCCGCTCGGGCCCGGCGAGGCGCGGGTCCGCATCGCTGCCGCCGGGGTGAACTATCCCGATTTCCTGATGATCCAGGGCCTGTACCAATACAAGCCGCCCCTGCCCTTCGTGCCCGGTTTCGAGGCCGCGGGCGTGGTGGCCGAGGTGGCGGCCGACGTGACCGGGGTGGCGGTCAACGATCCGGTCATCCTGCGGCTGCGCGCCGGCGCCTATGCCGAGGAAGCGATCGTGCGCGCGGCCGATCTGTGGGCACTGCCGCCGGGCTGGTCGATGGCCGAGGGGGCGACCTTCGCCACCATCGCGACGACCGCCGACGTCGCCCTGGTGGCCCGCGGCCGGGTCGAGGCCGGCGAAGTCCTGCTGGTGCTGGGCGCGGGCGGCGGGGTTGGCCTGGCTGCCGTCGAACTGGGGGCCATGCTGGGGCTGGACGTCGTGGCCGTCGCCTCGACCCCGGAAAAGCGCCGGGCGGCGCTGGACCGTGGGGCGGCCGAGGCGGTGGCGGCAATTCCGGCCGGGCTGAAGGCAGACGTCGTGTTCGATCCCGTCGCGGGCAGCCAGTTCATGCTGGCGCTGGAAACCCTGGTACCGGGCGGGCGCTATCTGGTGATCGGATTTGCCGGCGGGCCGCCGGGCCGGCCGGATACCGACCTGGTGCAACGGCGCGAAGTCGCGGTCCTGGGCGTGCGGGCCGGGGAATACGGCCGCCGCGACCCCGCCAGCGCCCTGGCCAGCCGCGACCGCATCCTGGCCTGGGCCAGGGCCGGCCGTCTGAAACCGCTGATCGGGGGGCGTTACCCGCTGGCCCGCGCCGCCGACGCGCTGGAGGCGATCGGCGGCAGGCGGGTGCTGGGCAAGCTGGTGCTGGAGACCTGACGCCGAATCAGGCCTGGTTCAGCGCCTCTTCCAGCTCGTTGAAGGTCGGCATGTATTCCGATGGCACGCTCTTGCGGCCGGTTTCGGCCGACACGGCGGGGGCATACCCGTTCAGATGGGCGATCATGATCGCCGAGATCGTCTCGTAGAACCGCATCTCCTCGTCGACCACGCCCTTCAGCCGGCTGGCGATCGGGCCGACGAACCCATAGGCCAGGAACACGCCCATGAACGTGCCGACCAGCGCGCCGCCGATCAGCTGGCCCAGCACTTCCGGCGGTTCGGTGATCGACCCCATGGTCTTGATCACGCCCAGCACGGCGGCGACGATCCCCAGTGCGGGCATGCCGTCGGCCATCGACTGCCAGGCGTGGGAGGGATGCATCTCCTCCTCCTTGTACTTGGCCAGTTCCTTTTCGATGATCGATTCGACCTCGTGCGGGCTGGTCAGGCCCAGGGTGATCATGCGCATGTAGTCGCAGATCAGCGACAGGCCGAACTTGTCCTGCAGAATCAATGGCGCTTTTTGAAACAGCGTACTTTCCGTCGGGTTTTCGATATGCGCCTCGACTGCGATCGATCCCTTCTGTTTCATCAGCTTGGTCATCGAATACATCAGCGTTATCAGCTGGATGTAGTGCTCCTTGTGGAACTTGGACCCGCCGACGATCTTCTTGACCGCGCCCAGGGCATGTTTCAGGCCGTGGCCGGACTGGCTGATCATGAAGGCGCCGGCGGCCGAGCCGCCGATGATCGTCAGTTCCTTGGGCAGCGCCTCGAGGATGATGCCGATCTTGCCGCCGAAGATGACATAGCCACCCAGCACGCAGAAGATCACCATCACGATTCCGCCGATTGCCAGCATGGCCTTTGTATCCTCGTCGCAATCCGATGCCCGATTTATGCCCGACGATACCTTAACGAAGCCCGAAGTTCGAGCTTTGCGCATGGACAGGGGCGGCCCGCGGCGGCATTCTGCCCGGTCCCCGCGATTTGGAATGCCGATGACAACGCGTATGACAACCCCAACCCCGCCCGCAGGGATTGTTCCGGCCCAGGCCATCACCAGGTTGATCGAGGCGGGCGTTGCCACCGCCCGGCCGGGTATCGAGGCCGACCAGGTCCAGCCGGCCAGCCTGGATCTGCGGCTGGGGCCGACCGCCTACCGCGTGCGGGCCAGTT
>Ga0222420_100687_pt1 | contig 12787 bp, 5 predicted proteins | sample 3A2ome_FD_182470 | JGI IMG/M metagenome (GOLD analysis project Ga0222420, IMG submission 182470) | Enriched microbial communities from leaf-cutter ant dump, University of Wisconsin, Madison, United States - 3A200A (version 2) | ecosystem: Environmental > Terrestrial > Nest > Insects nest > Nest...
CCGGCACCGGCCCCCCCGCCGCCCGAGATGGAGGTGGCCAAGCCGCTCGAGACGCCCAAGCCGATGGAGATGCCGCGGCCCGAGGAGATGCAGCGGCCGGTGGACCCGCCGCCCGAGCCGCCGCGGCCGATGGAACTGCAGCCGCCCGAGCCGATCCCCGACCTGCCGCCGGAGCCCGAGACGCCGCCGACCGTGTCCGACGTGGTGATCCCCACGCCGAAACCGCCGCCGCCCCCGCCGCCGCCGAAGCGCGTGGTGGCGCGCAAGGTCGAGACCCCGCCGCCCCCGCCACCGCCCCAGCCGGTACAGCAGCAGCCCGTGCAACCGATGCCGCAGGCCCTGCCCTCGCCGCCCGCGCCGCCGGCCGCGACCCCGCCGTCACCGGCGCCGGCCCCGCCGATGCCGACCAATTCGGCGGCCAAGGAGAACTACTTCGGCAAGCTGCTGGCCCATCTGTCGCGGCACAAGCGTTATCCGCGCGCGGCCCTGTCGATGCGTCACCAGGGCGTGGTCATGCTGCGTTTCACGCTGGATCGCGGCGGCGCGGTCACCGCCATGCGCATCGAACGGTCATCGGGCTTCGAATCGCTCGACAACGAGGTGCTGCAGCTGATGGAACGCGCCCAGCCCCTGCCGGGCATGCCCGAGGAAATTCCGGGCGAACGGCTGGAAGTGGTCGTCCCGATCCAATTCTTCCTGCGCTGAGGGAAATGGGCCGCCGGGCGGCCCATCCGCTTCACGCCGTCGAGACCAGCTTCAGCCCGACGATGCCGGCCACGATCAGGCCGATGCAGACCAGCCGCATCACGGCGGCCGATTCGCCCAGCAGCACGATGCCCAGCAGCGCGGTGCCGACCGTGCCGACGCCGGTCCAGACCGCATAGGCCGTGCCCAGCGGCAGCGTCTTCAGCGCCAGCCCGAGCAGGCCCAGGCTGATGGCCATCGACGCGAGGGTGCCGACCGTCGGCCACAGCCGCGTGAATCCATCGGTGTATTTAAGACCGACCGCCCAGCCGATCTCGAACAGGCCGGCCAGCACCAGGATGACCCATGCCATCGGTGTCCACTCCGTCTCAGGCAGGGTCGTCCCTGCGATGTCGGTGATCGTGAGGTCGTCCCCACGCCCCCGGTATAAAACGGGATGGCCGGCTCGGCAACCGCACCTGAATACCGCAGGCGGTGAGCTATTCCGCCGGCACGGCCAGGGGCGCCGGGCTGCCGGTTCGGCCGCGCAGCCCTTCCAGATACAGATAGATCACCGGGGTGATGTAGAGGGTCAGCAACTGCGACACGACCAGCCCGCCGACGACGACCAGGCCCAGCGGGCGGCGCAGTTCGGCGCCCGCCCCCAGGCCCAGCGCGATCGGCAGCGCGCCCATGATCGCGGCCATCGTCGTCATCATGATCGGGCGGAAGCGGCGCAGGCAGGCTTCGTGAATCGCCTGGGCCGCGGTGACGTCGCCGTCCTGCCGCCGGGCGATGGCATAGTCGATCATCATGATCGCGTTCTTCTTCACCAGGCCGATCAGCATGACGATGCCGATCAGCGCGATCACGGTCAGTTCGGTCTTGAACGCCAGCAGCACCACCAGCGCGCCGACGCCGGCCGACGGCAGGCCGGACAGGATCGTGACCGGGTGGATGTAGCTTTCGTACAGGATGCCCAGCACCACGTAGATCACGAAGATCGCCGCGGCGATCAATGCGCCCTGGCCGCGCAATGACTCCTGAAAGACCTGGGCGGTGCCGGAGAACGAGGTGATGACCGAGGCCGGCAGGCCCATCGCGTCACGCGCCGCCTCGATCGCCGCCGTCGCATCACCCAGCGCCACGCCGGGGGCCAGGTTGAACGAGATCGTCACCGACGGCAGTTCGGACTGATGGTTGATCGACAGGGGACCGGCAAAACGCCGCAGCGACGCCACCGCATCCAGCGGCACGACCCCGCCGGCGGTCGAATGGACGTAGAGCGACGACAGGGCCGACAGATCGCGCTGATAACGCGGATCGACCTCCAGGATGACCTGGTAATCGTTGGTCGGCGTGTAGATCGTCGCGACCTGGCGGGCACCGAAGGCGGAATAAAGCGCGGTGCGGACCGCATCGGCGGTGACGCCCAGCGCGGCGGCGCGATCGCGATCGATTTCGACCATCGCCTGGGGGCTGCGGATCTGCAGGTCGCTGGTGACGTCGCGCAAGGCCGGCATTGCCAGCATCCGATCCTCGAGCTTCGTCGCGGCGTCACGCAACTCGTCCATGTCGATCGCCTGGACGGTGTACTGGTACAGGCTTTTCGACTGGCGGCCGCCGACCGAGATGTTCTGGACCGGCTGCAGATAGACCTTGGCATCCGGGATGCCTTCCAGCTTGTTCTTCAGCCGGCCGATGACGCGGCCGATCGATTCCCGGCGCTGGTCCAGCGGTTTCAACCCGATGAACAGCCGGCCGGTGTTCAGCGTCGCCGACGAGCCGACCGCGCCGACCGTGGCATTGACCTGGGCCACCGCCGGATCGGCCTTGATGATGGCCGCGATCCGCTCGGTCGCCCGCGACATCGCCTCGAAGGATATGTCCTGCGCACCCTCGGTGATGGCCGAGATCTGCCCGGTATCCTCGATGGGAAAGAATCCCTTCGGCACGATGACGTAGAGCCAGCCGGTGGCGACCAGCGTCAGCAATGTGACGGCAAGTGTGGCCCGGCGATGGCGCAGCACCACCTGCAGGGTGCGGTCGTACCCGGCCAGCACCGCATCGAAGGCGGCCTCAGACCAGCGGAACAGGCGGCCCGGCCTGGCATGGTGGTCGATCGGCTTCAGAAACCGGCTGCACAGCATCGGCGTCAGCGTCAGGGAAACCACGCCCGAAATCAGGATCGACAGGCTGATGGTGACGGCGAATTCGCGGAACAGCCGGCCGACGATGCCGCCCATGAACAGTACGGGGATGAACACCGCGATCAGCGAGAAGGTGATCGACAGGATGGTGAAGCCGATTTCGCGCGCGCCCTGCAACGCCGCCTCGAACGGGGCCATGCCGCGCTCGATATGGGCGACGATGTTTTCCAGCATGACGATGGCATCGTCGACGACGAACCCGACCGACAGGGTCAGGGCCAGCAGCGACATGTTGTCGATCGAATAACCCAGGCCCCACATCGCCGCGCAGGTGCCGATCAGCGAAACCGGCAGGGCCAGCGTCGGGATGATCGTCGCCGGCAGGTTGCGCAGGAAGACGAAGATCACCATCACCACCAGGGCGATGGTCAGGGCCAGGGTGAACTGGACGTCGTCGATGGAATCTCGGATCGATTGCGACCGGTCCAGTTCGACCGACAGATGGACCGAGGCCGGCAGCTTGGCCTGGAATTCCGGGATCAGGTCCTTGACCGCATCGACCACTGCGACCGTATTGGCATCGGGCTGGCGCTGCACCGCCAGCAGGATCGAGCGCGTGCCGTCGTACCACGAGGCGACCTGGTTGTTGGCGACATCGTCGACGATGGTCGCGACATCGCCCAGCCGCACCGGATTGCCGTTGCGCCAGGCGACGATCAGCGGCCGGTACTGGGCGGCCGAGGCCAGCTGGCCCGATGCCTGCAGCGTGGTGTTCTGGCTGGCGCCGTTCAGGGCGCCCACCGGCTTGTTGGAATCGGCCGCCGCCAGCGCGGCCTGCACATCCTCCATCGCGATGCCGGCGGCGGCCAGGGCCCGGGGATTGACCTGGACCCGCACCGCATATTGCTGGGCACCGAAGACCTGGACCTGGGCGACACCCGGCAGGGTCGACAGGCGCTGGGCGATCATCGTTTCGGCATAATCGTCGACGACCGACAGTTTCTGGGCCTGGGACGACAGGGCCAGGAAAAGTACCGGCTGGTCGGCCGGATTGACCTTGCGGAAGGACGGCGGGGTGGTCAGTTCCGGCGGCAGCTTGCGGGCCGCGCTGGTCAGGGCCGACTGCACGTCGAGCGCGGCGGAATCGATGTTGCGGTCCAGGTCGAATTGCAAGGTGATCTGCGTCGTGCCCTGGCCGCTGGTCGAGGTCATCGTGGCGATGCCCGCGATCGTCGAGAACTGCCGTTCCAGCGGCGCCGCGACCGAAGCGGCCATGGTTTCCGGGCTGGCGCCGGGCAACTGGGCCGAGACGACGATGGTCGGAAAATCGACCCGCGGCAGGGCGGCGACCGGCAACTGGCGATAGCCGACGATGCCCAGCACGACGAAGGCCAGCATCAGCAGCGAGGTCATCACCGGCCGCCGGATACAGATTTCGGGCAATTTCATGGGCGCAGCTCCGCCACCGGGGTACCCTGTCGAATATCGACCTTGACGCCCTGGTCCAGTCGCAGCTGGCCCGAGACCACCACCTGCTCGCCCAGCGTCAGGCCCTTGGTGATGACGCTGTCGCCGCCGACGGTGCGATCGACCGTCACGGGGCGGATCGCCGCGGTGCGGTCGGCATCGACGACAAAGACATAGGTGCCGTTCTGGCCCGACTGGATCGCGACCGAGGGCACGACCATCGCGTCGGCCTCGACCGCCAGCGTCACCGTGACGTCGACGAACTGCCCCGGCCACAGCCGCGTATCGTCGTTGGGAAAGGCCGCCTTGACCTGGATGGTCGAGGTCGCGGCATCGACCGCATTGTCGATGAAGGCCAGGTCGCCCACTGCCGGCGGCCCCTTGTCGCCGGCCACGACAGCCAGGACCTTGACCGGTCCGCGCGCCTGCGCGGCGCGCAGGGCCGCGAAATCCTGCTGCGGCAGGGCGAAGGAGACATAGATCGGCCGCAACTGGTTCAGCGTGACCAGCGGGGCCGAGGCATCGCCCGACTTGACGACGCTGCCGGTCTTGTACCCGATCGCACCCAGCCGGCCGTCGATCGGGGCGCGGATCACGGCATAGCTGGCCTGGGTTTCCGCCATTTCCAGCGCGGCCTGGTCGACCCGGACGGTCGCCTGCGCCGCCTCGGCCCCGGCCCGTGCGACATCGAGGGTGCGTTGCGAGGCGAATTCGCGCTGGGCCAGCTGGCCCTGGCGCTCGGCCTCGCGCCGCGCGACCTCGACCTGTGCCTGGTCGCGCGCCAGCTGGGCCTGGGCCTGGTGGACGGCGGCCTTCAGGGCCCGGTCGTCGAAGGTGAACAGGATATCGCCGGCTTTCACGTCCTGGCCGTCCCGCACCGGCACGGACGTGATCTGGCCGTCCAGCCGCGCCTTGATCGCCACCGACGACACCGCCTGGACCCGGCCGATCGTGGTGCGCTCGACCGGCTCGGCCCGGGCCTGAACCGCGGCAAGCGTCACCGGCGCGGCCGGTGTCGGCGCGGCCGGGCGGTCGTGGCCGCCGGCGTCACGGTAATGGACGATGACCCCGCCGCCGGCGATGCCGGCCAGCAGGATGGCGACAAGAACGACCCGCTTCATATGGCTTGCCCCGCTGCCGATACAGGCGGACTGTTCGACCGGGGCATGACCGAAACATGGCGAAACAAGCGCTATTCTGTAACGCTCTGTTGCACGGCAAGGTGGCATTGGCGGCGGGGAAGTCCTTGGCCGCCTTGCCAGATTTCCGCCGGCACGCCCCCTGCGACGCCTTGGGAACTGTTGCAGATCAGCGCAGCGGGCAGGCCTGGGCCAGGCCGCCCTGGGCTTCCTCCGGCGTCGGGATATGGAAGGGCCGCGCATCCTCGTGCCGGGCCCAGTACTGTTCCAGCGCGATCAGCAGGCTGTTGCCGTGCCGGTCCATCCAGCGGCGCACCAGCCACGAGGTGTCGACCAGGCGCTCGGTGAAATGGAACCCCCACAGCACCAGCAGCACCCACAGGCCGCGCCAGCCCGGCCAGGGCACGCCCAGCATGCCGGCAGCGATGGTCGATCCCATCAGATACCGCATCAGCGCGGCGTCGATGTCGCGGAAGGCGGTGGCAAACATCGTGTCGCCGCCGAACGAGGCGATGAAGTCGATGTGCCGCGCCGCCAGCAATTTTGCCGCCCCGGTCGGGCCGAAATTGCGCTCGACGCAGCGGGCCCAGACCAGCCGGCCTTCCTCGGGCGTGGTCGGCATGTTTTCGGCGCGGATGCCCAGGACCCAGCCCACCGCGCGCCACAGCATCATCAGGTCGCGGTCTTCCTGGGCGGTGACGCGGATGCCTAGCTTGCGCATCCCGTCGACCGCCAGCGTGCAGAACGACAGCATGGTCGCGACCAGCTGTTCCTGGTTGACCGGCTCGCCCCATTCGGCGCGCCAATAATCGTCGCCGGTGGGGCAGACCGCGCGGCGGGCGTAATAGCGGATCGAGGCGTGCATCAGCCGCACCTTGAGCGTCGTGGCGATGCCGTCGCCCGTGGGGCTCAAGCCCCCCTCGCGAATCACCGAGACGACGAAGCGCAGGCTTTCGGACACGCGCCGCCCGAACTTGTCGGCCAACTGGCCGGTCATCGCCAGGGTCTGGGCCCCGCCGGTCGCCCAGCCATAGAGGATCGGCAGCGACAGGAACAAGAGCGCGAAGGAATAGCGCGCCCCGTGCCGGGCCATGAAGGTTTCGGCCCGGTCGAGCGCGGCCTGGTCGATCCAGTCGGGCAGGAACAGACTGCGTTGCTGTTCGGCCGCGGGCTGGCCTGCCGACAGGTAGCGGCGGAAATCGTCGGCCGAGGGGCCGGCACCGTGATCCGTCTGGCCGGCCAGTGAAGCGCGAACCTCGGCCGCCAGGTCCGAGCGCGGCTCGGACATGATGACGGCGATCGCGGCATCGGCCAGCAGGTCGCCTTCCGCCCGCATGGCGTCGAAACGGGCGGCCGGCCAGGCCGCCTCGAACCAATCCGGATATGTCACGCCCCGCCCCCGTCGTCTTCTTGTCTAGCTTGCCACCACGCAGTTCCGCCCCTTGGCCTTGGCGCGGTACAGCGCCTGGTCGGCCCGGGCCAGAATCTGGTCGGTCGTCACGTCGTTCGCCCCGATCACCGCCAGGCCGATCGAGATCGTCAGGGTGAAACGGAACTGCCCGGTATGGATCTCGATCGCGGCGACCGCGGCCCGGATGCGTTCGGCCAGGTAGATGGCGCCGTCCAGGTCGGTTTCGGGCAGGATCAGCGCGAATTCCTCGCCACCGATGCGCGCGAAATAATCGGTCGAGCGGATCTGGGCGCGAATCGTGTCCGACACCTGGCGCAACGCCTCGTCCCCGGCCGAATGGCCATACCCGTCGTTGATCTGCTTGAAATGGTCGATGTCCATGATCAGCAGGCTGAGCGATCGGCGATAGCGCGCCGCACGCTCCAGCTCCTTCGATGCGACGTCCAGGAACCCGCGGCGGTTCGACACGCCGGTCAGCGCATCGGTCGTGGCCAGCCGCTTCAACTCGCTGTTGGCGGCGCGCAAGGCCTCGGTCCGCTCGGTCAGGGCAAGGGTCTTGTGCTCGAGTTCGCGCGTCCGGTCGGCGACCTGCTGTTCGAGGGTCAGGTTCATCCGCTCCAGCCGGTCATACAGCCGCGCATTCTCGATCGATACGGCGATCTGCGCCGACAGGAGGTCGAGCAGCTTGAGCTTGTCGGGGCTGAACACGCCGACGGCCAGGTTGTTTTCCAGGTACAGGATGCCGGTCACCTGGCCCCGGTTGACCAGCGGCAGGGCCAGGACCGAGCGCGGACGGGCACGCGCGACATACCGGTCGGCTGCCAGGGTTTCGTCGACCGCGGCATCGGCCACGACCAGCGGTTCCGCCCGCCGCGCCGCTTCCTCGACCGCGGCCAGGGCCAGCACCGCCCCCTCGCCCGTCTCGACGGGCAGGCCCTGTAGCACCCTGACCTCGGCCTCGTCGGCAAGCACGCTGGCCTCGATCCGCCAGTTGCCCTGATGCTGCAGCAGCAGATGGCCGTCGGTGGCGCCGGCATTGGCCAGGACGATGCGCATCAGCTTGCGCAGCAGGTCGCCCAGCCGGATTTCGCCCGACAGGGCCTGCAGGGCACGGACCAGGGCGGCCATGTCGACGGCATGGAATTCGCCGTTCATCTGCAGCCGCGTCCCGGCGGCATCGTCGCGGCCGCGCGGCACGGTGTCGGCCAACAGTTCGCTGTAGCGGGCGTCGAGCATCCGCACCTTGGCCAGGGCGCCCCAGCGGACATAGGCGTCGCGCGCCTGTTTCAGCCGGCTGCGCATGGCGCCGCGATCGCCCGATCCGCCGGCCAGCGTGGCCGAACGTTCGCAGGCGAACGCTTCGTCATGCGCGAAACCATAGCGCCGCGCCGCCTCGATCGCGTCGCGATAGGCGGTCTGCGCCTTGGCGGTCTTGCCCGTCGCGCGCAGGCGTTCGGCGGTCAACAGGGCCAGCAGCGCGTCGAAATTGGCCGGCGCCTGGCGCGCCGATATCTGCAGGCGCCGTTCGATGCGCGCGGTCGCCGCCAGCACGGCGCGGCGTTCGCGCGCGGACAGCTGCTCCCACCGCGCCAGATCGATCAGGCCGCCGATCGTCATCGACCGCAGGCCGATGACCATGCCGCGGGTCTGCCCCTCGTAGCGGCGCCGCAGATCGGCATAACGCTTGGCATCGTCCAGCCGTCCGAACAGCAGGTTCAGATAGGCCAGCAAGGCGTAGCTGGCCTCGACGCCCAGAAGATTGCGGCGCGACCGCAGGTCGGGAATATCTTCCGCCTCGTGCAGATGCGGCCCGGTGAAGGCGGTCGGCGTGGCGCTTTCGCCCAGCAGATTGGCGATGGCCTGCTGATAGCATTTCAGCACGCCGGCCGCGGTTTCCTGGTTCAGCTTGGCGGCGGCCAGGCGATAGCCGGCGGCGGTATCCTTGAGCTGGCCCAGCGGCAGGCCCAGGAAGAACTGCTGGGTGACGATGTTGTTCAGGCAGTACGAGGCATATTCGAGTTCGCCGGTTTCCAGCCCGATGCGATAGGCGTCGAGCAGGCCGGGCAAGGCATCGGCCACCGGCCGGTGCCAGACCTCGATGAACAGCTTGACCACGAACAGGGTCTGGGCCCGCATCTGTTCGGCGTCGAGATGATCCAGCAGGCGCAGGGCGACGCGGCCGAACAGGGCGCCGCCCTGGGTGCCGCCGAAGGTGGCACCGTAATTGGCATAGGCAAAGCCCGATGCCGGCTGGTTGCCGGCAGTGGCCGACAGCCGCGTCAGCCGCAGCACCAGCATGGCGTAGAGGCGGCGGTCGGACAGATAGGCCGGCGCGAAGGCCCGCGCCAGCAGCCGGCCGACGGCCAGCCAGCGCGGGTCGGTCGTGGCCGGACGCGATACCAGGGCATTTTCGTCCCGGCCGCGCAGGGCCAGCCGGGTGCGCCACAGTTCGAAGGCAATATGGCCGCCGGTCGGCCGGGCGGGCAGCGGGCTGTCCAGCAGCGCCAGCGCCGCCAGGATCATGCGCAGTGCCTCGGACAACACCTGGCGGGCCAGGTGCAGCTGGATCAACACCTCGTAACCCTTGACCCGGTCCAGCAGGTCGGCGGCGCGGTCCTGGATCGCATTGGCCAGGCGGAAGACCAGCGTGTCCTGGCCGGCAACCACCGCCATTTCGGCGGTTTCGACATGCAGCGCCAGCGCCTGGCCGTAACTGTCGCGCCAGGCGTTGTCACCCAACAGGTCCAGGCCTGTGCCGAGATAGGCCAGCGCCGGTCCGTAGGCCGCGGCGATGCGCGCGCGCCGGCCGGCGCCCAGATTGAGTTCGATCAGCCGCTGGCGTTCTTCGCCCGGGCCGATCAGGCTGCGGGCGATGTTCAGCTGATTGACGATGTCGAACAGCCGCCGGTCGTCGCCGGGCACGTAGCCGCGCAACAGCACGCGCCCCACCGCCAGATGGCAGGCCAGGGCCTCGTCCTCGGGCAGCAGCGACGACGCCGCCTGCTGGACCCGGTCATGCAGGAAGCGGTAGGGCACGTCGCCCTCGGTGCCGCCCGAACCGGCATAACGATAGGCCTGGTCCAGCGGCACGATCATCCGCGCCCGCAGGGCCGGCCACAGCAGGGCTGCGGTTTCCTGGCGCGACTGGGCCCGCACCTCGGCCAGCGTGGACAGATTGAAGACCGAGCCGATGCAGGCCGCGACCTTGACCGCGGCAAGCGTCGCCGCCGGCAGTTCGCCGAAACGCTGGGCCAGGAAGGTGACGACGTCGTCGGGCGTCTGCTGGCGCTCGATCGCCGAAAGGTCCCAGGTCCAGGCAGCCGCCGCCTGGTCGAAGCCGATCAGACCGCGGCGTTCCAGGGTTTCGAGATACTGGCCCAGGAACAGCGGATTGCCGAAGGTCTTGGCTGCCAGGGCGCTTGCCAGCGGCTGGGCGCGGCCGGTGTCGGTCTGCAGGGTGTCGGCGACCAGCTGGGTCACCGCGTCCTCGGCCAGTTCGGCCAGATGCAGCCGGTCCCAGGCGACATCGGCCTCATGCAGCGCCGACAGGGTCTGGCTCAGCGGATGGGCGGCATCGACCTCGCTGTCGCGATAGGCGCCGATGATCATGAAATGCCGCAGATCCAGATCGCCGGCCAGACCTTCGAGCAGCTTGAGCGAAGCCAGATCGGCCCATTGCAGGTCGTCAAGGAAGATGACCAGCGGGTGTTCCGGCCCGGCGAAGGCGCCGACGAAACGGCGGAAGGCATGCACGAACCGGCCGTGCGCCTCGGCCGGCCCCAGTTCGGGCATCGCCGGCTGCGGCCCGATCAGGCTGGCAACCTCGGGGATCACCTCGGCGATCACCCGGCCATGCGGGTGAAGGGCCGTCACGATCCGTTCGCGCCACAGCGCCGCGCGGTCCGGGCCGCCGGCCGTCGCCTGGCGCACCAGGTCGCGGAAAGCACGCAGCCACGGGGCATAGGGAATGTCGCGTTTCAGCTGCTCGAACTTGCCGGCGATGAAAAAACCGTGCTGCGAGGTCACGGGCTTGTACAGTTCGCGCACCAGCATCGACTTGCCGATGCCGGCGTAACCCGCGATCAGCAATATCTCGTGCCCGCCGTCGGCGGCGCGGACGAAGGCGTTCTCGAGCTGGCGCTGCTGGTCGGCGCGGCCGTACAGCTTCTGGGGCACGCGCAGCACGCTGCGCACATCGAGGCTGCCCAGGGGGAAGGGTTCGACCAGCCCGCCAGCCTGCCAGTCTTCCAGGCAGCGCGCCAGATCGGCGCGCAGGCCGATGGTCGACTGATAGCGGTCTTCCGGATCCTTGGCCATCATCCGGCCGATGATCGCGGCCAGCACGGGCGGCACCACCGGGTTCAGCGTGGTCAAGGGCGCCGGCGTGCGGGCGATATGGCTGTGGATCAGTTCGATCGCATCGGTGCGGCCGAACGGCGGCTGGCCGCCCAGGCATTCGTAGAACGTCGCGCCCAGGCCGTAGAAATCGGCCCGGTAGTCGACCATGCGGTTCAGCCGCCCGGTCTGTTCCGGCGCGATATAGGCCAGCGTGCCGGCCGGTGCATCGTCCCGGATGGCGGCGGTTTCCTCCTGCGACAGTTCGGAGGCGATCGAGAAACCGATGACGTTCAGCCGGTCGTCGGCCGGGTTCCAGACGATGTTGGCGGGGTTCAGGTCCTTGTGCACCACGCCGCCGCCGTGAATCGCGGCGACCGCGTCGACCAGGGTGACGGCCAGGCCCAGGAACTTTTCCACCGACATCGGCCGACCGCCGAGATGGCGGTCCAGCCCTGCCCCGCCGATGTCGCGGAAGACGATCATTAGCCCCGCGCCATGCGGCGCGCAGTCCAGCGCCTCGACGATGGCGGGATGATGCAGCCGGCGGACCAGCAGATAGTCGCGCCGCATCGCAGCCAACCCGTCGGGATTGGCGGCGTCGGTACCGATCAGCTTGCAGATGACGGGCAGCCCGTCCTGCTGGCGCAGCGCGCGCAGCACGACCGCCCGCGGCCCCGCGTGCAGGGTTTCCACCACATGATAACCAGGGATCGAGATCACCCCTCGCCCCCCACCCGGCCGTGCGTCGGCCAACCCCCATAGTCCGCCGTCATTTACTCGCGGCCTCGCCCGCCATTGCCTGACTGGACAAAAGTTGCGTGCCATGCCGGGACCGGTAACGCAAGTGATATTCCTGACCGCGGCGCGCATCTCATGGTTGCCAAGCGCAGCCAACCAATTAGGCTTGATCGGGGAGACTTCAGGGGGGAGTGCCATGCCAAAGACCCGGATAGCGATCCTGGGCGGCGGGGTCGGTGCCTTGAGCGCCGCCTATCAGCTGTCGCGCACGCCGGAACTGCGCGAACAGTACGATATCACGATCTACCAGATGGGCTGGCGGCTGGGCGGCAAGGGCGCGACCGGCCGCGACGACCAGGGCCGCATCCACGAACACGGCCTGCATGTCTGGTTCGGGTATTACAACAACGCCTTCAGGATGATGAAGGATGTCTATGCCGACTGGCACCCCGATCCGGACAATGCCCTGCAGACCTGGCGCGATGCGCTGAAACCGCAGGATTTCACCCCCGTGGGCATGGGCCGCCCCGACGGCCCGCCGATCTACTGGCCGCTGACCTGGTCGCGGCTGGGCGGCCAGGTCGGCGAGGACAACGTACTGCCCACGCCGTTCGAGGCGGTGGTCAGCCTGGTCAGCCTGATCGTCAACGTCGTCCGCAACTGGGATCAGTTCACCAGCCTGGTGGTCGACGGCAAGTTCGTCGACGGCGACGGCCGCGACACCGCGATGCACGACGCGGTGCCGCAGGGCCTGCTGCGCCGCTATGCCCAGGCGGTCAAGACCTGGGCGGCCGACAAGGCCGACGATGTCGCCCATGCCGTGGCGCTGGTCGAGGGCGCGGCCCTGCACGGCGCCGGTG
>Ga0222420_100693_pt1 | contig 12672 bp, 9 predicted proteins | sample 3A2ome_FD_182470 | JGI IMG/M metagenome (GOLD analysis project Ga0222420, IMG submission 182470) | Enriched microbial communities from leaf-cutter ant dump, University of Wisconsin, Madison, United States - 3A200A (version 2) | ecosystem: Environmental > Terrestrial > Nest > Insects nest > Nest...
GCTCGCCGTGATCGGCACCCACGGCCTCAGCGCCTCGGCCCAGATCCTGTTGGGCAGCCAGGCGTCGGACCTGCTGGCGGCGATTCCGCTGGATATCCTGATCGTGCGGAGCGAGCACTTTTGAAAATGAATTCAAAAGAGACGACAATAGTCACCCCGATATATATTATCTCTTTTTGACATCTATTGGTTGTTAACATAAACTTGGAGTGGAATTGATAGAAATTGGAGGGTGGTATGGCTGCTAGAGAGGATCTTAAGAATTGGATTTGTGGTGCGCTTGCCGCGCTAGGTGGCGAAGCTAAATTGGTTGATGTCGCCCGTCATATTTGGGCTGAAAACGAAGGAGAACTTCGCTCTTCCGGTGACTTGTTCTACACGTGGCAGTACGAAATGAGATGGGCGGCTACAAGGCTGCGCGAGGAAGGGCGCCTGGTCGCCGCAGATAAAAAAGACAGGGTGTGGCGATTGACTTAATCGTATTGGCGCCGTGCCTACAGAGTGATGGCGGTTGCGCATCGCAATGGAGTCATACCAATCTGCATTGATCAGAACTGACGTGCCCACTGACGTCGCCCGATGGTCATGATGCCCGAAGGCTGATCGACCAGGGTTTTCCAGGCTTGGCAGCAATGGTCGATGATGTTTTCGCAAGAGGTGAAGATGCGGTTCGATAGCCAGTTGTCGTGCATGAACTGCCAGATATTCTCGACCGGGTTCAGCTCGGGGCATTTGGCCGGCAGGGCGACAATGCTGATGTTTGCAGGCACCTCGAGTTTGCTCGTCATGTGCCAGCCGGTCTGATCCATCAGCACCACGGCATGCGCGCCCGGTGCGACGGCAAGCGCGATTTCGGCCAGGTGCAGCGTCATCGTCTCGGTGTTGCAGAAGGGCAGGACCAGTCCGGCACCTTTGCCCTCCTCGTGGCGGACATGACCGCCGAAGCCTTCGCCCGGCGACTGCAAGCCCCACTCTCGCTGGTATTTGAGACAGCACTTAAGCTAATGAAATGGCAGCGAGATTTCTCATGGCAGAGGGGTGTTTTTTGAGCTGATGCCGAATACTGAGAAGTTTTTTGAGTGCTCTTGCTGCCGGCGACCGATTTAGTACCAGATTTAAAGTTTGCTTTTTAGGGTGATTAATTCCGGAATTTAATCGCGGTTACACCACGAGCTCCCAAACAGATTTTTCCCATTTATTTTTACTTAAAATATATTTTTTGGGAAGAGGATGAAATATTGCAATTGATGTACTGTGTATTAGAAATCTTGATGCGTGTGAGATAATTTTTTCAGAAAATCCTTTTGGATTCCTTGAGGTAAAGCCGAGTTTTTCATGAATTTTGGGTCGCAAAGTGGGGATTGTATGATAATTTTTTCTATGTTTTGATTTGTCTTCGATGTCGTTATCAGTTCTTGGAGTGCATTTTTTATTAGAACTAGGGATGCATAGTCACGTTTTTTCTGAGTCCATAAGATGGATGTAAATATGTGGGGTCGAATGTATTTACGCCGTCTTTTTGATCGAAATGCCATTAAAGGGGGAGTATAAAACGTTATGCATCCAAATAATTCAGATATGGCTTCTATAAATATACCAGAGTATAGAATAATAAAAATAATGCCAGTAGATATTGCAGAGACTGATAGAGATAACTCTGTAAAATTTCCCCCATAAAATAAAAAACAGATCCCAAAGTTTGTGCCAGTTGCGAAAGATAATGAGCCAATTGTACAGCCAATAATTACTATAAATATTAATTTATTTGGATATCTTTCTCGGAAATTGGGGTATATCATAGGTTGTTCTTCTGCTGCGTGCCGCTTTTTTTAACATCGCGTCACACACCTTTGCCCCATTTGCGAAACCGGTTAAGCCGGCATTCGCCATGGCACAACGATGTGGTAGTCGAACTCGAAGCCCCAGGATCCTCATTTTTCGAATACTGAGCCTTCTCGGTGTACGCACCCTGGCGCCGACATTGACATCCAGAACAAATTTTCTGAACGGGCTCTTAAAATATGAAGGTGGCGCCTGTTCAAAGGCGAATTCGGGGAAAAGCGCCTGGAGCGGGTGAAGGGAATCGAACCCTCGTCGTAAGCTTGGGAAGCTTCTGCTCTACCATTGAGCTACACCCGCGCTGTGGCCGAAGCGCGGGCGTGGTTGTAGCCGGTTTCTCAAACCGCTGCAACCCTGGCGAAGATGGGGATTCCGGGCTAGAAAGCATGCACCATGCTCGACAACGCCCTGTTTGCCCTGGAATTGCCCGATCTGGCCGCGACGGAAGCCTTTGCCGTGCGGCTGGCGGCCGTGTTGCGGCCGGGCGACGTGGTGGCGCTGGAAGGGCCGCTGGGGGCGGGGAAATCGGCGCTGGCGCGGGCGGCGATCCGGGCGTTGGCCGGGGCCGAGATCGAGGTGCCCAGCCCGACCTTCAACATCGTCCAGACCTATGAGACGCCGGCCGGCGAAGTCTGGCATGTCGATCTGTACCGCCTGGGCGACCCGTCCGAACTGGACGAACTGGGCCTGGACGAGGCGTTCGAGCATGCCATCGTCCTGGTCGAATGGCCGGGATTGCTGGGCTCGCAACTGCCGCGAGATGCCTTGACCATCCGCCTCGAGGGCGGCGACACTGGCGACTCGCGCCGCGCCATCCTCAACGGCGGCGGCGACTGGCGGGCCAGGCTGGGCGATCTCGATCCGGCGGCTTGATCCGGCCGGCAAACCTTTAAGAACGCGACAGGCGGGGCGGAGACTGGGCTAGATGGCTGAACGCAGCCGGACGATTACGGGATTCCTTGACGGGTGCGGCTGGGGGGCGGCCGACAGGGCGATGCTGGCCGGCGATGCCTCGTTCCGCCGCTACGAACGGCTGACCGCGCCGGACGGGCGCGTTGCCGTACTGATGGATGCCCCGCCGCCGCAGGAAGATGTCAGGCCGTTCCGCCGCATCGCCGACATCCTGACCAGGCTGGGCCTGTCGGCGCCGCGGGTGCTGGCGGCCGACGATGCCGCCGGCCTGCTGCTGCTGGAAGACCTGGGCGACGACACCTACAACCGCGTCATCGCCGCCAAACCTGCATTGGAAGCGCCGCTGTACGAACTGGCGACCGATGCGCTGATCGCGCTGCACCGCCGGTTCGATCCGGCCGGCCATGCCGGCATTCCCCGGCTGGACGATGCCCGCGCCCTGGTCGAGGGCGAAAGGCTATTGGACTGGACCTGGCCGGCGCTGAAGGGGGGCAGGGCGCCCGATGGCGTGCGCGCCGACTTTCGCGCGGCGCTGGCCGCGGCCCTGCCGGCCATGCGGGCGGTGCCGGAAACCCTGGCCCTGTTCGACTATCACCAGGACAACCTGCTGTGGCTGCCCGAACGGGCGGGTGCGGCCGCCTGCGGCCTGCTCGACTTCCAGGACGCGGTGCTGGCGCCGGTGCCGTTCGACCTGATGTCGCTGATCCAGGATGTGCGGCGCGTGGTGCCGGCCGAACTGGGCCGGGCGCTGATCGACCGCTACCTGGCGGCGTTCCCCGACCTGGACCGGGATGCGTTCCGCGCCGCCTATGCGGTGGCGGGCGCCCAGCGCAATATCCGTATCCTCGGTACTTTCGTGCGGCTTGCACATCGTGACGGCAAGCCTACCTATCTCGGCTGGATGGATCGCACCTGGGCGATCGTCGAGGAAAACCTGGTCCATCCCGCCCTAAGCGACCTGCGCCGGTGGTTCGATCATCACCTGCCGGCCGATCTGCGCCGGCGGGCGATCGATCCCGCCCGGCTGGTGACGACGGAGTAGCCTGACATGACCAAGATCAAGACCGCCATGGTCCTGGCCGCCGGCCTGGGCCTGCGCCTGCGCCCGCTGACCGAGCGTACGCCCAAACCGCTGATTCCCGTGGCGGGCAAACCGCTGATCGACTACGTGCTGGACCGGCTGGCCAATGCCGGGGTCGAACGGGTCGTGGTCAACGTCCACTGGCAGGCCGACAAGCTGCGCGGTTACCTGGGCGCACGGTCCAAGCCGCAGGTCGAATTCTCGGACGAAACCGCCGAGTTGCTGGAAACCGGCGGCGGCGTGGCCAAGGCCCTGCCGCTCTTGGGCCCCGACCCGTTCTTTGTCCTGAATTCGGACATGATCTGGCGCGACGCCTATGACGATTCGCTGACCCGCCTGGCCGCCGCCTGGGACGACGACAGGATGGATGCGCTGCTGCTGCTGGTGCAGACCATCGGGGCGATCGGGTATGACGGCCTGGGCGATTTCACCATGGACCCGGACGGCCGGCTGGCCCGCCGCGACGAACGCTTCGTCGCGCCCTATCTGTATGCCGGGGTCCAGATCCTGCACCCCCGCCTGTTCCGCGATGCGCCGACGGGCAAGTTCTCGTTGAACCGGCTGTACGACCAGGCGGCCGAGGCCGGGCGGCTGTACGGCATCCTGCACGAGGGCGACTGGATGGATGTCGGCCACCCCGAGGGGCTGGCCGCGGCGGAGCGGGCGCTTGCGGACGGCTGAGCGCCGCCCGACCGTTTCCTATATCCCCGCCGGGCGGCCGTTCGTCGACCGCCTGGCCGCCGGCCTGCTGGCCCGCCACGGCGACGACCCGATGGCCTTCGCCCGCGTCACCGTGCTGTTGCCGACGCGGCGGGCCGTGCGGTCGCTGCGCGAAGCTTTCCTGCGGGTGGGCCAGGGCCGGGCGCTGATCCTGCCCCGCCTGACGCCGCTGGGCGATGTCGACGAGGATGAACTGACCCTGACGGCGGCGCCCGGCGATGCCGCCCTCGACCTGCCGCCGGCGATTTCCGACCTGCGGCGGCAATTGCTGCTGACCCGGCTGCTGCTGGGCCGGCCCGACCTGGTGCCCCAGCCGGCCCATGCCGCCCGCCTCGCCCGCGACCTGGCGGGCCTGCTGGACGAGGTCGAGACCGAAGGGCTGGATCTGGCCCGGCTGGACCGCCTGGTCCCCGCCGAATTCGCCGGCCATTGGCAGGAGACGCTGGCCTTCCTGGCCATCATCCGCGAACACTGGCCCAACCTGCTGGCCGCGATGGGCGCGATGGACCCGCCGGCCCGGCGCAACCGCCTGATCGCCGCGCTGGCCGAACGCTGGCAGGCTCAGCCGCCGGCCGACCCGGTCTATGCCGCGGGGTCGACCGGTTCGATCCCCGCCACTGCGACGTTGTTGGCCATCATCGCCGGCGCACCCCAGGGCGAGGTGGTGCTGCCGGGCTTCGACCCCGAATTCCCTGACACCGCGCTGGCCGCGCTGCGCGACGATCCCTGCCACCCCCAGGCCGGCATGCAGCGACTGCTGGACCGGCTGAAGGTCGACCGGGCCGAGGTGCGGCCGTGGATGGACGAGGCCGGCGAAACCCCGCGCGCCCGCGCGCTGAACGAGGCGCTGGCCCCCGCCCCGGAAACCCATCGCTGGCGCGACCTGGACCCGGTGCCCGACGACGCGCTGGCCGGGCTGTCGCGGCTGGAGGCCGCCGGCCCGCGCGAGGAGGCGACGGCCATCGCCCTGATGCTGCGAGAGGCGCTGGAGGTGGCGGGGCGCACCGCCGCGCTGATCACCCCCGACCGTGCGCTGGCCCGCCGGGTGGCGGCGGAATTGCGCCGCTGGGACGTGACGATCGATGATTCGGCCGGCCGGCCGCTGGCCCATACCCCGCCCGGCCTGTTCCTGCGCCTGCTGATCGAGGCCTGCGCCGAGGATCTGGCGCCGGTGCCGCTGCTGGCCCTGCTGAAACACCCGCTGACCGCCGCCGGGGTGGACCGCGCCGAATGCCGCCGCCTTACCCGGCGGCTGGAGCGCAAGGTGCTGCGCGGCCCCCGGCCGGGGCCGGGCATCCACGGCCTGCGGGTCGCGGTGGCGCGGCTGAAGGACGAGGCCGAACTGCCCGCATTCATCGACCGGCTGGCCGAGCGGCTGGCGCCGCTGCTGGATGTGATGGCCGAGGACGCACCGTCGCTGAAAGCGCTGGTCGAGGCGACGCTGACGGCGGCCGAAGGGTTGGCCGAGGATGCCCAGGTCAAGGGCGAGGCGCGGCTGTGGGCCGGCGATGCCGGCGACGCGCTGTCCAGTTTCCTGCAGGAACTGGCCGAGGCGGCGGATGTCCTGCCCGAACTGCCCGGCCTGTCCTGGCCGCCGTTGCTGACCGAACTGCTCAGCCGCCAGATGGTGCGGCCGCGCCAGGGCGCTCACCCCCGCCTGGCGATCTACGGCCTTCTGGAGGCGCGCCTGCAACAGGCCGACCTGCTGATCCTGGGCGGGCTGAACGAAGGCACCTGGCCGCCCGAGGCCGAGGTCGATCCCTGGTTGTCCAGGCCGATGCGGGCGCAGTTCGGCCTGCCGCCGCTGGAACGCCGCGTCGGGCTGACCGCGCATGACTTCGTCCAGGCGGCATCCGCCGCCCAGGTCGTGCTGTCGCGTGCGATCAAGGTCGGCGGCACGCCGGCGGTGCCGTCGCGCTGGTTGGCCCGGCTGGAAACCCGGCTGGCCGATCCCGCCCGCTGGGCCGCCACCCTGCTGACCGAACCGCCGGCCTGGGTCGAGGCGCTGGACCGTCCCGCCGCCGTCGCCCCGGCGCCGCGGCCGCGGCCGCGGCCGCCGCTGGCCGCCCGGCCGCGCGAATTGTCGGTCACGCGGATCGAGACGCTGCGGCGCGACCCCTATGCGATCTTTGCGGAATATATTCTGAAACTGCGGCGCCTGCGCCCGATCGACGAGGATGCCGGCGCGGCCGAACGCGGCACGCGCATCCACCAGGCACTGGACGACTGGGCCCGCGCCCATCCCGGCAACGAGCTGCCCGCCGATGCACTGCCCGCGCTGATCGCGGCGGGCGAGGCGGCGCTGGCCGACATCAGCGACCGGCCGACCGTGCGGGCCTTCTGGTTGCCGCGGTTCCGCCGGATCGCGGCCTGGTTCCTGGATTTCGAACGCCGCCGGCGGGCCGTGGCCCGGACGCTGGCCACCGAAATCCGGGGCACGATCACCATCGACGCGCCGGCCGGGCCGTTCGTGCTGAAGGGCACGGCCGACCGCATCGACCGCTTCGCCGACGGGCGCTTAGGCATCGTCGACTACAAGACCGGGCGGGTGCCCAGCGTCAAGGAGGTCGAAACCTTCCTGGCGCCGCAATTGCCGCTGGAGGCGGCGATGGCCCGCCGCGGCGCCTTTCCCGGCATTGCCCCGGCCGATCCTGCCGAACTGCTGTATGTCCGTATGACCGGCGGTGATCCGCCCGGCGAGGAACTGGCGGTCCAGCGCGCGCGCGAACCGATCGACATCACGGCGCTGGCCGAGGAAGCCTTTGCCCGGTTCGAGGCGCTGATCGCGGAATACGATGCCGAGGCGACCGCCTATCTCAGCCGCCCGATCCCCGAACTGGTCAAGGCCGCGGGCGATTACGACCATCTGGCGCGGGTCGCCGAATGGGGCGGTTTCGCCGGCTGGGACGAAGAGGCATGAGTGCGGCGGAAGTCACCCGCGGCCTGGCCGCCCAGCGGGTCGCGGCCGACCCCGCCTTGTCGGCCTGGGTCGCGGCCAATGCCGGGGCGGGCAAGACCAAGGTGCTGACCGACCGGGTGCTGCGCCTGCTGCTGGCCGATGTCCGCCCGTCGGCCATTCTGTGCCTGACCTATACCAAGGCGGCGGCGGCCGAAATGAAGCTGCGCCTGGCCCATCGCCTGGGCGCCTGGGCGATGATGCCCGACGACGACCTGGGCCGCGAACTGGCCCAGCTGGGCGGCGCGGTGGCCGATGCCGCCCTGCGCCAGAAGGCGCGGCAATTGTTTGCGACCCTGCTGGACGCGCCCGGCGGCCTGGCGATCCAGACCATCCATTCGTTCTGCGGCGCCCTGCTGCAGCGTTTCCCGCTGGAAGCCGGCATCGCCCCCGATTTCGCCATCGCCGACGACCAGGCCGCCGCCGAACTGGCCGAGGCGGCGCGCGTCGGCGTGCTGGCCGATCCCGATCCTGACCTGGTCCAGGCGCGGGCCGAGATCGTCGCGCTGCTCGAGGAAACCGGTTTCGCCAGCCTGCTGGACGGGCTGATCCGCGACCGCAAGAAACTGAAGACGCTGGCCGCCCGCCACGGCGACGATCCCGCCGGGCTGATCGCGGCGACCGCCCGCGTGCTGGGCATCGACCCCGACGAGACCGAGGCGATGGTGCGCCACGGTTTCTGCGCCGCGACCGACCCGATCGACCTGGGCCGCATCGCCGCCGCGCTGGATTGCGGCAACGACAACGACCGCGGGCGCTGCGCGATCTTGCGCGCCTGGCTGAAGGCCGAGGGGGCGGCGCGGCTGGATGGCTGGGCCGATTACCAGTCGCTGTTCCTGCGCGCCGACGGCGAGCCCAAGGCGCTGAAAAGCATCGCCACCAAGAAGGCGGTCGAGGCCGAGCCGCAGCTGGAGGCATTGGTCGCGGCCGAACAGGCGCGGCTGGCCGCGGCGCTGGAACGGATCCGCGCCTGCCGCACCCTGATGCGCTCGCGCCTGCTGATCCGGCTGGGCCTGGCGTTCCTGGCCCGCTACGAGGCAGGCAAGGCGGCGCGCGGCCTGCTGGATTACGACGATCTGATCCTGCGCACCCGCGACCTGCTGTTGCGGCCGGGTATCGCGCCCTGGGTATTGTTCAAGCTGGATGGCGGCATCGATCACCTGCTGGTCGACGAGGCGCAGGACACCGCGCCCGAACAATGGGAAGTGGTCGGCGCGCTGGTCGAGGAATTCTTCGCCGATATCGGCGCGCGGGCGCGCGACCGGGTGCGCACGGTGTTCGCGGTCGGCGATCGCAAGCAGTCGATCTATTCCTTCCAGGGCGCCGTGCCTGCCCGGTTCGAGGAAATGCGCGAAGCCTTCGAGATGAAGGCGCGTGCCGCCGAGCTGGCGTTCGAGGACGTCGCCCTGGCCATCTCGTTCCGGTCGGCCCCGCCCGTTCTGGAATTGGTCGACCGGGTGTTTGCGCAGGACGCAGCCCGCGGCGGCGTGGCCGAGCATGAAACCGTTCGGCACATCCCGTTCCGCGTCGACCAGCCGGGCCGGGCCGAAATCTGGCCGCTGCTGGAACCCGCGGTGCGCGAGGCGCAGACCGACTGGCGCGCGCCGACCGAATATCTGTCGGAAGATAATCCCAAGGTGCGTCTGGCCCGCCAGGTCGGCGCCCAGGTCGCGGCCTGGGTGGCAGGCGGGGTCGATCCCGGCGACGTGCTGATCCTGGTGCGCCGGCGCGGCCAGCTGGCCGCCGCTCTGGTCACCGAACTGAAGCTGGCGGGGGTGCCGGTCGCCGGCGCCGACCGCCTGGTCCTGACCGAACAATTGGCGGTCATGGACCTGATCGCGCTGGGGCGGTTCTGCCTGTTGGCCGATGACGACCTGACGCTTGCCACGTTGCTGAAAAGCCCGCTTTACGGCCTTGACGACGACGACCTGTTCGCGCTGTGCCACGAACGCGGCCCGGCACGGCTGTGGCGCACCCTGCGCCTGCGGCGGGGCGAAAACCCGAAATGGGCGCGGGCGGCCGACGAACTGGAGGCGTTGCTGGCGCGGGCCGATTTCGTGCCTCCTTACGAATTCTATGCCGACCTGTTGTCGGCCCGGCGCGGCCGCGACCGCCTGCTGGCGCGGCTGGGGGCCGAGGCGCTGGACCCGATCGAGGAAATGCTCGAACAGGCGCTGGTCTTCGAACAGACCCATGCCCCGTCGCTGGAAAGTTTCCTGCACTGGCTGGAACACCAGGCGATCGAGGTCAAGCGCGACCTGGACCAGGCCCGCGGCGAGGTGCGCATCATGACGGTGCACGGCGCCAAGGGGCTGGAAGCCAGGATCGTCATCATGCCCGATTCGGTGTCGGCGCCGGACCATACCCACGACCCGCGCCTGCTGTGGCCCGGCGGCAACGAACCCCAGGCCCTGATCTGGCGCGGCCCCAAGGCCGACAGCCCGAAACTGGTGGCCGAGCTGATCGCGGCGGCCCGCGACGACCAGATGCAGGAATACCGCCGCCTGCTGTATGTCGCGCTGACCCGGGCGCGCGACCGGCTGCTGGTGGCCGGGGCCAAGGGCGCGCGCGAACCGGCGCCCGGCTGCTGGTACAACCTGGTGGCCGGTGCCGCCCCCGAACTGGTGGTCAAACCCGACCTGGCACCGATGCGGCTGGCGGCGGCCCAGCCGGCGCCCGCCGTGGCCGCCCCGGCCTGGAGCCGGCGCCCGCCGCCCGAGGAACCCGTGCCGTCGCGCCCCCTGGCCCCGTCGCGCGAGACCGAGGCCGACCCGCCGGCCCTGAGCCCGCGCCTGGGGGCGCAGGTCCGTTTCCGCCGCGGCCGCATCGTCCACGACCTGTTGCAGGTCCTGCCCGATCTGGCCCCGGCCGAACGGCCGGCGGCGGCGGCCCGCCATCTGGCCCGGCCCGCTTTGGCGCTGGACCCGGCCGATCAGGCGTCCCTGGCGGCCGAGGTGCTGGCCGTGCTGGAAAACCCGCGATTCGCCGCCGTATTCGGGCCGGGCAGCCGCGCCGAACTGCCGATCGTCGGCCAGGTCGGGTCCCAGGTCGTGTCGGGCCAGGTCGACCGCCTGGTCGTGACCGACGGCCGGGTTCTGGTGGTCGATTTCAAGACCAACCGCCCGCCGCCTTTGGCGCCCGAGGATGTCGCCCGGATCTATCTGCGCCAGATGGCGCTGTATCGCGCGGTGCTGGAACAGGTGTTTCCCGGCCTGCCCGTCGATTGCGCGCTGATCTGGACCGACGGTGCCCGGCTGATGGAATTGCCCGCCGGCCTGCTGGACCGGGTCCTGCAGGCGACCTTGACCTGAAACCCCTTGGTTCCTACCTTTAGGCGAACGGTTATTGATACGAATGAGGAACCAAATGGCGACCAATCCCGTGACCGATGCGTCGTTCGACAGCGACGTTCTGAAGGCGACCGGCCCGGTCCTGGTCGATTTCTGGGCCGAATGGTGCGGCCCCTGCAAGCAGATTGCCCCGGCCCTGGAAGAGATCGCCAAGGAGATGGGCGGCAACCTGACGGTCGCCAAGATCAATATCGACGAGAACCCGACCGTGCCGACCAAATACGGCGTGCGCGGCATCCCGACCCTGATGCTGTTCAAGAACGGCCAGGTCGCGGCGACCAAGGTCGGCGCCCTGCCGAAAAGCCGCATCGTCGAATGGATCAATTCGTCGATCTGATCGGGACGTTTCCGATCTGCAGGCGGCGGCCGGGGCAACCCGGCCGCCGCTGGCGTTTCAGCCCTGGAACAGGGCGCTGACGACCAGCCCGGTACCGACCAGGCTGAAGGTCCAGGGGACGATCGCCAGCCGGCCCAGCCCGGCAAGCTTCAGGGCGGCATGGGCCACCCACGACCAGAAGAAGGTTTCGGCGCCCAGGGCCGACATCAGGTTGTTCTTGCCCAGGGCGGCCACCGTCAGCACGACGAAGGCGAAAGGGATCAGGTTGGCGGCCAGGGCGACATGGGCACGCCTGGCCCGGCCGATCCAGTTCGACGATGTCGGCACGACAGCCTGGTTGCCGGCAGCGGCCACGCCGGGCGTGGCCGGCAGGCTGGTGGCCAGCAGGGCGACGCACAGCGTCGCGCTCCAGGCCAGCATGATCAGGTCGGTGGTCATTGCCGCAATCCCCTGTCCAGGAAATCGGTCCTTCAGGCGACCAGGGCCGCGTCGGACGGGCCGACGACCTTGACCCGCGGGCCGGGATGGCGGCCGGCCGCGCCGGTGCCGATCGACCGGATGGTTTCCTGGGTCATCGACTGGAACAGGCCGGCGATGACGGCATGCAGGTTGGCGGTGCCCCCGCCGGTGATGGCGGTGCGGATGGCGTCGTCCAGGATCTTGTCGGTGGCAGGCATCTTGGTTCCCTCCGGTCTGTGGGGCAAGTTATGCCCCGATGCCGGACGGACCGCTTTGTCGGCCGTCACAAACCTGCTATTCGGCCGCCGGCCCCGATCGCAGCGGCAGTTCGGGCAGCAGGAAGACCAGCAGGAAGGCCAGCGCGATGATGCCGATGCCCATCATGAAGGTGGTCGAGATCGCGTCGCGATAGGCCGATATGACCGCCAGGCGCTCGGCCGCGGCCAGGCCGCGGATCTGGTCGATGCCGGCGGCCAGCGCCATTTCGCCATGGCCGCCGGCCAGCTGGCCGTGCAGCCGGCCCGACAGCACCGCGCCCGACGCCGCGACCCCGATGACCCCGCCCAGCGACCGGAAGAAGGCCAGCGTCGCGGTCGCCGCCCCCATGTCGCGCGGCGGCACGGCGTTCTGCACCGCCGTGGTCATGTTGGGCATGACCAGGCCCAGCCCCATGCCGACCGCCACCAGGGCCGGTTCGATCACCCACAGCCCCTGGCCGGTCATCGCCCCCCAGCTGAGCGCCGCGAAGGCCAGCGAGGCGCCGCCCAGGCCCAGCACCTGGGCGGGTTTGTAGCGGCCGGTGCGGTGCATCACCCGGCCGTTGGTGAAGGACGAGACGACGATGCCGCACATCAGCCCGCTGATCAGCAGGCCCGACATCGCGGCATCGACGCCCATCACGACCTGGAAGAACAGGGGGAAGAACACGCTGGCTCCCATCAGCCCCATGAAGGTCAGGGCCAGCACGACGCAGGCGACGACGAACAGCCGGTTGCCGAACAGCGCCATCGGCAGGATC